>ENA-ORTT01001356-ORTT01001356.1-human-gut-metagenome-genome-assembly--contig:-NODE-1356-length-24963-cov-4.438735_pt1 | contig 24963 bp, 29 predicted proteins | sample MGYA00242074_ERZ509197 | MGnify/ENA primary metagenome ERZ509197 (study PRJEB26280, sample SAMEA2338789) | human gut metagenome | biome: human gut; feature: human-associated habitat; material: faeces...
TTTAAAGTGAGATTAACGGTGTTATATCAAAAGATGTGTCAGATGGTTAATTAAGTATTTTTTTAAAATGTGTTTTTTGACTATGATTTTAATAAAATAATAAAGACAAGCAATAAATACAATAAAAAGGAAAAAGAATGGAATAGGATCTATATTTGCAAATACAAAAAATGCTTGAATTGAATCAAAATTGTATTTGATTGTTAATAATAACATACCTATAAAAAAGTTAGAAAAAAATACTAAAAAGTATATCTCGTCTCTATCAATCAATTTTCTATTTTTCATATTATTTACCTCATTTTTAAACTCTTCTATATGAACATTGTATAGGATATAAAATAATTAAAATAGAATTAAGAAAATATAGATATTATGGTATAATATAAGATTTAAAAGGAACTATTTATTGAATATTAAAAATGATAAAGTTTATATTTTTTATCGTAGATAGTCTTAAGATGCAATGCTATAATATTGATGAAATTCAAAAACATTAGATATCACAAAATGAAAAGGCTAGAGTGGCAGCTCTAACCTTTTCTTGTTTTTTAGCGTGAACATTTAACACGAGGCTAGTTATTGTTTGAAAAATCTGTCTAACCATTTGCATATGTAATAAGTCATTACGCCTGCCATGACAGAACAAACTAAGTTAAATATCATCTCCTGTCAAGGAGGGTCCGATAACACTTTTATTATATCAAAGTCTTTTACTCAATTTGTCTCAAATTTATTTAGGAAGTGATATAATAGAAATACACAGGAGAATTATATATATGAGAAAAGATTTAGGAGATAAAATGCAATTTATGCCTTTACCTGTTTTAATGCTTGCAACATATGATCAAGATGGTAAGGCCAATGTCATGAATGCTGCGTGGGGTGGTGTTTATGATTATAATCAAGTTTATGTATCACTTTCTAAACATAAAACAACAGATAATTTAGAATTAAAGAAAGCTTTTACTTTATCTTTTGCGACAAAGAAAACAGAAAAGATTTCTGATTATTTTGGTGTTGTTTCTGGAAATAAAGAAGATAAGATTGAAAAAAGTGGTGTCCATGTAACACCTTCAAAATATGTAGATGCACCAATTATTGAAGAATATCCACTTACTTTAGAATGTACTGTTGAATCTTTTGAAGATGGAAACTTAATTGGAAATGTTGTGAATGTTTCTATTGATGAAGATTATTTAGATGAAAATGGTAAGATAGATGTAGATAAAATGGAAATTATTGCTTTTGATATGGTAAATAATACGTATCGTGTTTTAGGAGAAAATGTTGGTAAAGCTTTCAAAGATGGTTTTGATTTATAAAAAATAGTGCATCGTTTGATGCACTATTTGTAGTTGTGATAGTAGCGTTCTGGTAAAGGAGCGTGTTTTTTATAGTTTTGAATATATAAAGGAAGATAAATAAGAGCTTCTTTTAAGGTTTGTTGGTAGATTTTATCAAGAATATCATTATATTTTTCCATTTCTTTATTATGATGGTAGTTAATAATTAAACCTTGGAGTTTATGAAAATTGAATGTGAGATGGAAACATCCATAAATAAGCCCCCTTTTTAAAAAGCTAGGGGCTTTTAATAAATAATCAATTCTTTTTAATCCTTTAAGAGCTTTTTTAATATCTAAATAAGATAGTTCAGGGAAAAAGGATTGAATAGTACATATTTCTTTTTCTTTAAAGCGAATATGTTCATAGATTTCTTTATGTAATGGATCTTGATGATTTCTTTTTAAAAGAAGACGATCGTAATCAGATTCTATTTCAAAATGATCCATATTTGTATTTTTAATCATCCTTTTAATATAAGGGTGCATTTGACTATCTAATAAATAATGACAAATAAAACCAAGAATATAAGCAAGTTGTGCTTCACTTTGAATAATATCTTGTGCCTTTTCAAAGAAAGTATTGGCTTTTTCTTGGTGCATCTTTCTTGCTATTTTATTCCATCTTTCATAAAAGAAAATATCTGGACCATGAAGACCAATTAAAAAACAATTTTCATTTCTAAGTAATAAATCTTTAATATTTTGATCATCAAGATGTTTATAAACATCTTTACCAAAACAATAATGTGTATATCCAGCAGGCATTAGAGGAGTTCCTTATATTGTTCTTCTTTAAAACCAACAAGAACTTTGTCTTTTGTTTCAAGTATAGGTCTTTTAACAAGCATACCATTAGTAGAAAGCAGTTCTAATTGTTCATCTTCACTTAAAGTCGGTAAAATATCTTTTAAATGTTTTTCTTTATAAAGATTACCTGATGTATTAAAGAATCTTTTAAGTGGTAAACCACTTTTTAAATAAAGTGCTTTTAATTCAGCTTTATTTAGTTTTTCTTCAACGATATGTCTTTCATCAAATTCAATTTGATGATCCGTTAAGAATTTTTTAGCTTTTTTACATGTAGAACATTTTGGATAACAAATAAATAACATAAATATCCCTCCTGTTTCCATCATATCAAAATTACTGATAAATGAAAAATAATAAGGCTTATTATTGTATACTATTTAAAGATGTGATAAAATCTATTCAAATAAAGATAGAGGCGCAAGATGTTATGAGATTATTATTATTTGATGCAACAAGGTAATGAAGGAGGAGCACTTGCCGAAAGATTGTATCTATTGCATGAGGTATAATCTTGGGTGTCTAGGGAAGACCTATTCAACTGTCATTATCTAAAGGTAATGGGGAGCTATCATTGATAACGAATTTTTTTGTTGCAATGATACTCATTGCAATTTTTTATTTGTCACTTTTTATAAGAGGATGAATAAAATATAGGGAGGAAATTATGAACGATATTATTGAAGCTATAAGTTGTGAAAGAGAAATCATTCAACTTAAGTTATTAAATGTACCAAAACATCCTAAAATGATTGCGAAAATCTTTTCTATATTAAAAGATGAAGAAATTAATGTAGACATGATTTCACAAGTTACTGTTGATGATTTTGTACAAATTGAAATTACATTAGATCAAGAATTCCAATTAAAACTAAATCAAGCAATCATGAAATTAAAAGATGAATTTAAACAAATTCAAATTTATCAAATTAGAAAATACGCTAAAGTTGCTGTTGGGGGGAAATTGGTGGAAACAACACCAGGTTTAGCAGCTGAAGTATTTGATGTCTTAGGACAAGCTAATATTCATTTTTATCAAATTACGACAAGTAAAAGAACAATTTCTTTAGTTATTGATAAAAAGAATTTAGATCAAGCAATTCAATTATTAAAAGAAAGATTTCATATCGAGGAGGATAAATAAATATGACAATTTTTGAAGGAAGTGCAGTTGCACTTGTATTACCAATGTTTGATAACGGAGACATTGATTTTGAAGGATTTAAAAAACAAGTTCAAAGAATGATTGATGGTGGTGTACAAGCTTTACTTGTAAATGGAACAACAGGTGAAACAGCAACCATTACAATTGAAGATGAATTTAAATTATTAGATCTAACATTAGAACTTGCGAAAGGAACAGGGGTTAAAGTTATTTGTGGAGCTGGTTCAAATGATACACAAACAGCTTTAAAGAAAGCACGTTATGCTAAAGAAAAAGGGGCAGATGCGATTCTTGTCGTAACACCTTACTACAATAAAACAAGCCAAAGAGGTTTAATTCAACATTATACAACAATTGCGGATGCTGTTGATATTCCAATGATTTTATACAATGTACCAGGAAGAACAGGATTAAATATTTCAGTTGATACCGTTGTTGAACTTGCTAAACATAAAAATATTCAAGCAATGAAAGATGCCACTGATAATATTGCTTATGCCATGGAAGTCTTAGCGAAAACAGCTGATTTAGACTTTGATTTATATTCAGGATGTGATGATAATATCCTTCCATTTATGGCAGCTGGAGGAAAAGGAGTTATTTCTGTTACTTCTAACTTATATCCAGAAGCGGTAGAAAAATTAACACAATTAATTTTAAAAGGAAATATTAAAGAAGCACAACCATTAGCTTATGCTTTAGATCCTATTTCACGTTTATTATTTATTGATGTAAACCCAATTATGCCTAAAGCAGCTCTTGCTAAAATGGGAGTATGTGGAGAATGTTTAAGATTACCATTAATTACAACAACTGATGAAAATAAAAAAGCATTATTTGATGCAATGGATGAATTTGAAAAATTGGGGTATTAGGATGAAAGTATTATTATATGGATATGGTTTGATGGGTAAGAAAGTTGCTCATCAATTAAGAGAAAAAGATGAGTTTGATTTAATTGGTGTGGTTTCTTATGAATTTGATGAAAAAGCACCAGAAGCAATGTATAGTAATTTAACAGAAGTCCAAGATCGTGCGGATGTGATTATTGATTTTTCACATCCAAACAATCTTGATGATATTTTAGCTTACGCTAAAAAGAATAAAACAAAAGTTGTTTTCGCAACAACTGGTTTTTCTAAAGAACAATTAGATAAGATTGAGGAAGCTTCTAAAGAAATTGCTATCTTCCAATCTTATAATACAAGCTTTGGAATTCAAATGGTGACAAAAATTTTAAGACAAGTTGCTAAAGAATTCTATGATAATGGTTATGATATTGAAATCTTAGAAAAACATCATAATCAAAAAATTGATGCCCCATCAGGTACAGCAAAACTTTTATATGAAGTAATGGAAGATGAAATTCAAGGAACAACACCTGTTTATGATCGTAGTTCACTTCATGAAAAAAGAAAAAAAGAAGAAATTGGTATTCAAGCCCTTCGTGGTGGAACAATTTTTGGTGAACATGAAATTATGTTTGCAGGATTAGATGAAATTATTGAAATTAAACATACAGCTTTATCAAAAGATGTTTTTGTTCAAGGTGCTTTGGCTGCAGCTAAAGCTTTACAAGATAAAGAAGCTGGTTTATTTACATTAAAAACACTTTATTAGGGAGAAAAGAAATGGTTTTACAAACTGAATTTGCACAAATTAAGGGAAATGATTTATACATAGATGATGTGAAAGCAACTGATTTAGTAAAACAATATGGGTCACCACTCTATGTTATGTCAGAAGGGCATATTAGAAAACAATTTAATACATTAAAAACAAAAATGATTGATAAATATGAAAATACATTACCATTATTTGCTTCAAAATCATTTTCGTGTAAAGCAATCTATAAATTAGCTATGGAATATGGAGTAGGAATTGATTGTGTTAGTGCAGGAGAAATCTCTGTTGCTTTAAAAGCAGGATTTGATCCTAAAAAAATCTATTTCCATGGAAATAATAAATTACCTTCAGAAATTCAATACGCATTAGAAAATGGTGTAGAAAACTTTGTTATTGATAACTTCTATGAAATTGAACTTGTTGAAGAAATTGCTTCAAAATTAAATGTCATAGTCAATGGTTTAGTCAGAATCACACCAGGTGTTTATGCAGGTGGACATGATTATATCCGTGTTGGAGCCAAAGATACAAAATTTGGTTTTTCAAGTCATGATAATACATACTTAAAAGCAATTAAAAAAGTTATTGATGCACCACATATCAACTTTGATGGAATTCATTGTCACGTAGGTAGTCAAATTGAAGAAATTCAAGCTTATGTACTTGCAATGAATAAATTTGTAGATATCGCTTATGAAATCTATGATATCTTTGGAATCGTTATTAATAAATTAAATGCTGGTGGTGGTTTTGGTATCCAATATACAGCAAGTGATCACCCACTAGAATTTGATGATGTTGTTTCAACGATCATGGATATCATCTATAAAGGTTTCGATAAAAGAAATATGAAAAGACCAATGGTCTTAGTAGAACCAGGACGTTATTGTGTAGGTAATGCTGGAATTACTTTATATACAGTAGGTTCTTATAAATATATTAGAGATATTAGAGATTATATTAGTGTCGATGGTGGAATGACAGATAACATTCGTTCATCATTATATAACGCTAAATACGATGCTGTTATTGCTAATAAAGCAGGAGAAGAAGCAAATCATTTAGTAACAGTTGCTGGTAAAAACTGTGAATCAGGAGATATTTTGATTAAAGATATTATGTTACAAGATCCTCAACCAGGTGATATTCTTGCAATGTTCTCTACAGGAGCATATCATTATTCAATGTCTTCTAACTACAACCAATTACCAAAACCTGCTGTTGTCTTTACATACCAAGGTCATTCTAAAGAAGTTATTCGTAGACAAACCTTTGATGATTTAGTAGCTTATGATGTAGATTAAAAATATATAAATAGCCCCAAGGTTCATAACCAAGGGGTTTTTTGTTTTTATGACTATAAAGTGTACGGTGATAGAATCAAAGGCATATTATAAAATAATTTTTATAATATGCCGAGATGACCGCCGAGATGACCGCCGAAAGATCGCCGAAAGGCTTTAGAAAGGTTGTATTTAACAAGAATTTATACAAAAAAAAGATCTTCTAAAAAGACCTTTATTTTGCTGTTGATTCTCTACGAACAACTTCGATAGGTAATATATATCTTTTTTGTAATTCTTCCGTATTTTCATTATTCATCAAATTAAGCAATAAATCACAAGCAGTTTTCGCAAGTGCTGGTGTATTTTGTTTGATTGTTGAAAGTGATGGATGAGATGTAGAAGCGATAAAGATATCATCAAAACCAATCAATTTAACTTCTTCAGGAACTTTAATATTGTTTTCTTGTAACGCCACAAGTGCACCATAAGCTCTCCAGTCATTTGTCGCAAAAATCCCATCAAAAGGAATTCCACTTTTAATCAGTTTGTCGATTGCTTGTCTTGCTCCTTCGTAGTTTGCTTGATTAGCGTCTACAAGTATTTGTAATTCTTCTTTTGGTTCAAGATGATGATCTTTTAAGGCATCTAGATATCCTTTAAGACGTTGTCTGTTTACAGACAATGATTTATTTCTTGATAAAATCACAATATTCTTACATCCTTGATTAATTAATTCTTCAGTTGCTTGATAACCACCAGAATAGTGATTAGATTCTACATAATAAGCTTCACTATGATCTTTAGGCTTACGGTCAATACATACAATAGGAATATCTCTGCTTAAAAAATGAGTAGGTATTTCTTCAATTCCAGAAATACATATAATTCCATCTACCATTTTTGAATCAAGAGATTTAAAATAAGCAATCTCTTTTTGTTCATCTTGAGATGTATTACAAATAAAAACAGAATAATTATTATCAAAAAAATGTTTCTCAATTGCTAAAGCTAATTGAGAAAACCATGCATTATCTATATTAGGAACAATTAAACCAATTGTTTTAGACTTTGATGTTCTTAGACTTTTTGCTGCAATATTTGTTGTATATCCATATTCTTTAATAAGTGCTTCTACTTTTTCTTTTGTTTCTTTGGAAAAACGGCCATTATTATTAATTACCCTTGAAACAGTGGCTACGGAAACATTTGCCATTTTCGCAATTTCTTTAATTGAAATACTTTTTTGGGCCATAAAAGAACCTCCCTTACATTAAAATTATAAAGGAAAATGCTCTATTATTCAATGAAATTAAGGGTTTAAGATAACGGCACAACATATGCCATATATTTGTGTGGAAACGTTTACTCAAACTTCTTATAATGAAATTACAAAAAGATAGGAAAACGTTTACCTATAAAAGGAGAGGTTATATGGAAAAGTTATTATGTCCAAGTATGATGTGTGCAGATTTTGCATCACTTAAAACAGAAATTGAAAATCTAGAAAAGGGTGGAATCGATATCTTTCACTTAGATGTGATGGATGGAAGCTTTGTACCAAACTTTGGGATGGGATTACAAGATATTGAATATATATGTAAGACAGCTACAAAACCATGTGATGTGCATCTCATGATTGAAGAACCAGCAAAATATGTAGACAAGTTTGCCCAATTAGGAGCAAAGATCATTTATATTCATCCAGAAACAGATCCACATGCTTGTAGAACATTACAAATGATCAAGGATGCAGGAGCCAAAGCAGGGATTGCAGTGAATCCAGGGACAACCTTTGAAACAGTAAAGGATTTACTTCATTTATGTGACTATGTGATGTTGATGAGTGTCAATCCAGGGTTTGCAGGACAAAAATATTTAGATTTTGTCACACCAAAATTTAAAAAGTTTGTAGAAGAAGCAAAGAACTATGGAGGATATGATGTCATGATTGATGGAGCATGTTCGCCAGAGAAAATAGAAATGTTGTCTAAGATAGGAGTCAAAGGATTTATATTAGGAACAAGTGCATTATTTGGAAAAGGAAGAAGTTATCAAGAAATTATTGAAGAATTAAGAAAATTATAGGGAAATGATTTATGAACATTTTATTAGTATGTGCAGCGGGTATGTCAACAAATTTACTTGTTAATAGAATGAACGAAGCAGCAGCTGCAAAAGGTATTGAATTACATATTGAAGCTCATCCAGTAGGAAGTATTGATCAATATGGTGATAGTGCAGATGTTATTTTACTTGGACCTCAAGTAAGATATGAACTAAAAAATGTAAAAGCAAAATACCCAGGTAAACCTGTAGAAATCATTAATATGCAAGATTATGGAATGATGAATGGAGCTAAAGTTTTAGACTTTGCTTTAGAATTAGGTGGAAAATAAGATGGTAACACGTTTAATAAGTGCGACGGGTGATGAAATTAAAGAAATGTCACCAATGGATTTAAAAGAATCAATTTTTAAATCTGAAGGTCGTGTTGTGATGGGACAACATTTACTATTTGCAGGGCCTGGATTAGTAAGAGGTGTTACAAATAGTGAATTAATGTTTGCTTTTGGGGCAGATATGGTTATGCTCAACACTTTTGATCTAGATGATTTAGATAATAATCCAGGGTTATGTGGTTTATCTTTTCAAGAATTAAAAGAAAAATGTAGAAGACCAATTGGTATTTATTTAGGATGTCCTAAAGCAGGAAGCGAAGATGGTGGTAAGAAAGCACTATACCGTCGAGAAGGAATGCTTGCAAGTGATGAACATGTCAAAAAATGTATTGAACTTGGTGCTGATTTTATAGTTTTAGGTGGGAATCCAGGAAGTGGAACATCTATTAAAGATGTTGTTGAAACTGCCAAAAGAATCAAACAAAAATATAAAGATAAAATCTTTGTTTTTGCTGGAAAATGGGAAGATGGTATTAATGAAAAAGTTTTAGGTGACCCACTTGCAAATTATGATGCAAAAGAAATTATTAAAGAATTAATTGATGCAGGGATTGACTGTATTGATTTACCTGCTCCAGGTTCTCGACATGGCATCAGTGTAGATATGATTCGTGAACTTGTAGAATATATACATTCATATAAACCGGGTACACTTGCAATGACCTTCCTTAACAGTTCGGTAGAATGTGCAGACCCAGATACAATTCGTTTAATAGCTTTAAAAATGAAAGAAACTGGAGCAGATATTCATGCTATTGGTGATGGTGGATTTAGTGGATGTACATCTCCTGAAAATATTCATCAATTATCAGTCTCTTTAAAAGGAAGACATTATACGTATTTTAGAATGGCAAGCGTCAATAGATAGAAGGAGAAGAGAAATGAAAATAGGAATTGGAAATGATCATGTAGCAGTAGAATACAAAAAAGAAATCAAAAAATATATAGAAGAAAAATATGGATATGAAGTAGTCAACTATGGAACAGATAGTACAGAAAGATTCAACTATCCAGTATCAGGAGAAGCAGTAGCAAATGCGGTTGTAAGTGGAGAAGTGGATAAAGGAATCGTTATCTGTGGAACAGGAGTAGGGATCTCACTAGCGGCAAATAAAGTCAATGGAATTAGATGTGTAACATGTAGCGAACCATATAGTGCACTTTTATCAAGACAACATAACAATACAAATATGTTGGCCTTTGGAGCAAGAGTTGTAGGAATTGAACTTGCAAAAATGATCGTCGATGCATGGCTTTCAGGAGAATATGAAGGTGGAAGACATCAAGTACGAATTGATATGTTAAAAGAAATCGAAGAAAAACAAAAAAATAAATAATTAATTAGTTAGAAATAGCATTATTTATAACATGCACCGATATTTTCCTCTCTTAAATATCACATAAATAATGCTATTTTTATTTAAAGGAGAATCTTTATGAAATTTAATGAAATAATGCATCTTTCATTTTATACAGATCAAATGGATGAAATGAGAGATTTCTATGAAAATAAATTAGGTTTGAAAGCTAAAATTATAATGCGTTATGAAGCATATAAAGGAAAAAAAGATAGAGGTGCTTGGGCTCAAAGAGCTGAAACAAATCCTAAAGATATTGCCTATATCTTCATTGAATTAGCGCCAGGACAATATTTAGAACTATTTCCTAAAGCAGATCATCAATTAGAACATGAAGTACCTGATACCCGTTTAGGTTATTCACATTTTGCGTTAATGGTAGATGATATTCATAAAACTCGTGAAGAATTAGTTAAAGCAGGTATTGAAATTGATATTGAACCAAATAAGGGACAATCTGAAACATGGCAAATGTGGATTCATGATCCTGATGGTAATAAATTTGAAATTATGCAGTATACTGATAAGTCATTTCAAGTAGTGGGGCACATTGAAGAAGAGATATCTGAAGATTAATAGTAGGTATAGTTTGGTAACAAACTATACCTTGTTTTTATTTATGAAGAAATAAGTATATAAAACATCAAAAATAAAATGAATAGAAAGACCATAGAGCATAATACTATGAGGTAAATGATGACTATAAGCGTCAATATAAAGGTTTTCATTACAAACAAGTTCTAAGTCTTGAGATAATCTACCAGTTAACCCAATCACGCGAATTCTTTTTTTTCTTAAAGCATAAGCAGCATCAATCATTGTTTTATTACTTCCAGAATGACTTACAACAAAAGCAAGTGTTTCTTGGGGATTAATATGTTCTAAGTAAACAGTATTGATGGTATTGAATACTTGTGCTCGAATACCTATCGAATTGAGTTTTAAAGCGATTGTTTGGACTTCTGAATAGTTGTTATCATTTGCATAAAAATCTATTTGTTTTGCTTGTAGCATATAGTTAACAGTTCTAATAAAAGTATCTGTTTTTGTTAGTTTTTGTGTCTCGGTGAAAACATGTTGATAAATAAGAGGCAATGTATCTAAGATTTCACTTACATGACTATCCTTTGTAATTCTTTTATGTTTTGTTTCAGCTGCCATATTTTGTTCTTGAATAAAGGTAAGCTGAAAATCAAAATATCCAGAAAATCCTAACTTTTTAATAAAACGATTCATAGTAGGTGGACTAACAAAGATCTTTTCTGATAATTCTTTCGCATTTAAAATCATTACTTCTTTAGGATGACAATCAATATAATCAACAATATTTTGTTCTTGTGGTGTTAATTTAACATTTTCAATTAAATCTTGAATCATTAGTAGCACACTCCTTCTATGGGATTCCATTATTATAACTCTATAATAACATGTTTTAGCAAAATGAGATAACGTTTTCTCTTTTAGTGAAAAATAGCTCGTTTGATCTATTTTTTTATATGTTCTTTTAAAAATTGTCTAATACTTGGTTATTCCAAAAAGCGGCACCACCATGATCTGCATGTTCTACACAATAGAAAGTAACATCTTTGTTATTTTCTTTTAAAGTGTTATATAATAGAACACTTTGACCAAAAGGAACAAGACGATCTTTGTTACCATGAATCATTAAGATAGATGGTGTGTTAACATCCTTTTTAATATGTGGTAACGGAGAAGCTTGATAGGCTTCTTGTTTGTGTTCTAAAACATTGATACCACCAAGTAATAAACCTTCTGGACTTGGAGGAGTTATATGGTCTTGTATAGATGGTTCATTTTGCATTTCACTTACAAGAGTTGGTCCATAGAAATCAAATATTCCTTGAATGGATGAAGCATATTTGAATTCTTCAAGTTCTAAAATATTTTGATTAGCAGTGATTCCAGTCATGATAGCTGTATGCCCTCCTGAAGAATCCCCACCTAAAAAGATATTTTTTGTATCGATTTGATAATCTTGATGACGTTCAATTAAAAAGGAAATAGCTGTTTTAGTATCTTCAATTTGTGCTGGAAAAGGAGCGATACTTGTATCTCGATATTGTACGATTGCGACTACAAACCCTTTTTTTGCAATATTTGATAAAGGAATAATATGTTCAATTACATTTTGTTTTTTCCAAGCACTTCCTTGAATATAAACAAGTAGTGGATATTTTTCATTAGATTCAAGTTGTTTTTTGGGAACAAGAATATTGAGATAAAGTGGAATTTCACGTTTTACATACTCAATATTATAAGGAGCTCTTATTGTTATATTATCAAAATCAGCAGTATGTAATGAATATCTTCACTTTTTTTATTAGAAACGGGAAAATCTTTTAATTCTTTGTATTCTGGTTTGATCATTTTAAGTTCCTCCTTAATAAATTAATTATAAAAATAATCGTTTATTTAAAGAAGAATGAAATTGAATTTCATAAGATAGAATTTTAAATGAAATTTGATTCTAAAAAAAGAAATATTCATTGAGAAAAAGAAAGATATTTTCTATGCTTTAATCAAGGAGAGATGATTATGATGAAATTAAATGATAATGTTACAAGATTAATTAGTGCAAAGGCAAGTCAAGTAAGCACATATAATGGAAGACAATTAAAAGAAGCAATTTTTAAATCAGAAGGTAGAGTATTAATGGGACAAACTTATTTAAAGAACCCTATTTTGTTTCCAAATTGTACAAGTACAGAATTAATGTTTGCCTTTGGAGGAGATATGGTTTTATTAAATGGGTTTGATTTTCAACATCCTGAAACATGCCCAGGCCTTCAAGGGTTTGATTATCAAGGAATAAAAGATTTAGTAGGTGGAAGACCGGTAGGAATCTATATGGGCTGTCCTAAAGAAGGGTTAGATTTAACAAGTGATTATTTATATGATTTAGCAGGTATGATTTGCACTGAAGAAAATTTAAAGAAATGTAAGGATTGGGGTATTTCCTTCATTATATTAGGAGGAAATCCTGGAAGTGGAACATCTATCAAAGATGTTGTGCGTTGGACAAAAAAGGCCAGAGAGATTTGTGGTGAAGATATGTTGATTTTTGCTGGAAAATGGGAAGATGGTGTTGTAGAAAAAGTATTAGGAGACCCACTAGCTGATTATGATGCTAAAGAAATTATTGATCAATTAATTGAAAATGGAGCTGATATTATTGATTTTCCAGCACCAGGATCAAGACATGGAATTACAGTAGAGAGAATTAGAGAACTAATTGAATATACACATCGAAAAGGTGCACTCGCAATGAGCTTTTTAAATAGTAATGTCGAAGCTGCAGATCGAGATACTATTAGAGAAGTGACATTGCTTATGAAACAAACAGGTTGTGATGTTCATGCAATTGGTGATGGAGGTTTTGGTGGTGGGACATGGCCAGAAAACATCTATCAAATGTCAGTAACGTTAAAAGGTAAAGCTTATACTTGGGCACAAATGGCCACATCTAGAAGATAATGAAATTCAATTTCATGTTTAAAAGAAATTTTGTGAAAACGGATTTCTTTTTTTTATCTTTGAATATTTGGGTAAACGTTTCCTTATATAATGAGGGCAAGGAGGTTACTTATGATTCATTTACTAGCAACAGATATGGATGGAACATTATTGAATAGTCAAAAAGAGTTTGATAATGAATTTTTTGAAGTTTTACAAAAAGTATTAGAAAAAGAAATGTATTTTGTGATTGCAAGTGGGAATCAGTTCTATCATTTATACAATCAATTTTTGCCTTACAGCGATGAGCTTTACTTTATTAGTGAAAATGGTTCATTTATTACAAAAGGTAAAAAAGAACTTTATTCATTTATTATGGATAAACAAGATGTTCAAACAATTTATAACATCTTAAAACAATATCCAAAAATTATGCCAGTCATTGGAGGAAAAGAAAAATCATATATTCCTCAACAATATCTTTCTTTTAAAGAAGAAATAGAACGACATTATGACGAATATGTATTTATAAACGATATTCATGAAATTAAAGAAGGAATTCTTAAGTTTTCTATGTATGATCCACAACATCATGTTGAAAAATATGTAGAACTTATCAAAAAAGAATTGCCAGCTCATTTAAAAATCATGACATCAGGAAATGAATGGATGGATATTCAACATGAGACCATCAATAAAGGGTTTGGAATACATTTTTTAATGAATACTTTACATCTTACAAAAGAAGAGTGTGCAGTATTTGGTGATCAAATGAATGATTATGAGTTATTTCAAAATGTTCATTATAGCTATGCTATGAAAAATGCGATTCAGCCACTTAAAGAGATAGCTTTTCAAGTGATTGATTCGAATGATGAAGCAGGAGTAACAAGGAAAATAAAAGAAATCTTGAAAGGAGAACTTTAAATGTTAGTAGTAGCTTATATTGGATTTGGAAACAGTGTGTGTAGATATCATCTACCTTATGTAGGAAGAAGAAAGGATACGATCAAGGTCAAATATATCTATCGAAGAATGGAAGACCGTGTAGGAGATGAAGAAAGAGAAACATGGTATCCAGATATAACTTTTACAAGTGATATCGATGAAGTAATGAACGATGAAGAAGTGAATTTGATCGTTGTAAATACGCCAGATCAATTTCATACATATTATACAAAGATGGCCATTGAACATGGAAAGAACTGTCTATGTGAAAAACCATTTGCCATGTCAGTTGAAGAAGCAAAAGAAGTCTTTGATCTAGCCAAAGAAAAAGGTGTCGTTGTCATGGCAAATCAAAACAGACGATTTGATGCAGATATGAGAACAGTGAGAAAAGTCATTGAAACAGCGGTCTTAGGGGAACTCTTAGAAATCGAATCACATTATGATTATTATCGACCATCAATTGCTGATAGAAAAGGACTAGGGATGTTGTATGGATTACAAGTACATCCAATCGATCAAATCGTAGGAGAATTTGGTGTACCAGATAAAGTCGTATGTGACTGTAGAAGCTATGACAATCCAGGAAATTCAGATGACTATTCAGATATCGATTTATACTATGGAAAGATGAAAGCAATTGTAAAAACAAACTTCTATGTCAAATTAGAATATCCTAGATTTATAGTACATGGAAGAAAAGGAAGCTTCATCATGCCACAATTAGGACATCAAAGTGCGTTGAAGGCAAAACCGGGACCAGTAGAAATTAGTTTTGAACCCTTACCAGAAAAATATTGGGGAACATTGTGTTATGTAGATGAAAATGGAGAAGATGTGACAAAGAAAGTACCAGTAGAAATTCAAGATTATGGAATGATCTATGATAATCTCTATGAAGTGATCTTCAATCATGGAGAAAAGGTAGTGGCAGATGAAGAAGTATTAGAAGTATTAAGAATACTAGAACAAGCAACAGAAGTTGCTAAGGAGGCTAAATAACATGCGTTTAGGTATCGCAGGGGCAGGAATGATTGTTCGAGGTTTGTTTACTTTTATTCATGAAGTAGAAGGGATTGAGTTAGAAGCGATTGCTTCTACGGAAAAATCGATTGATAAAGTAAGAAAAATGGCGAAAGAAAATCATGTAAAAAAGGCCTATTTAAATTATGATGAGTTATTAAATGATGAAGATATTGATGTCATGTATATCGCAACACCTAATCATCTTCATTATCAAATGTGTAAACAAGCATTAGAAAGAGGAAAACATGTTATTTGTGAAAAACCTTTTACTTCAAGAGTTGAAGAATTAGAAGAATTAAGTCAACTAGCAAAAGAAAAAAATTTATTTTTATTGGAAGCTATTTCTACACAATATTTACCTAATGTTTTAAAGATAAAAGAAAAATTATCTGAATTAGGAAAGATTAAAATTGTAACAGCGAATTATTCACAATATTCTTCTAGATATAATGCATTTAAAGAAGGAATTATTCAACCTGCTTTTGATTATACAAAATCAGGTGGAGCCTTAATGGATTTAAACATTTATAATATTCATTTAATGGTTGCTTTATTTGGTAAACCATTAAAAGTAAATTATATGGCAAATATTGAAAAGAATATTGATACTTCAGGAATCATTACTTTAGATTATGGAAGTTTTAAAGCTGTATGTATTGGTGCAAAAGATTGTAAAGCACCAATTGCGACAAGTATTCAAGGAGATCAAGGATGTATTAGTATTCAAACACCTGCTAATGTTTTAAAAGGTTTTAAGGTTTTATATAATGATCAAAGAGAAGAAGAGTTTGATTTACAAGGTGATACACATCGCATGATTTATGAATTTAAAGAATTCGTTAAGATGATTGAAAATAAAGATTTTGATAAAGCAAATGAAATGATGGGAAAAAGCTTGATAGCGATGGATATTGCGACAAAAGCAAGAATGAGTGCTGGTGTTCATTTTAAAGCAGATGAATCCTATGAGTAAAATATTATTTAGTGATTTTGATGGAACCCTCTTTTTTAAAGAGGGATTCCATCAAGAAGATATAGAAGCTATCCAAACTTTTCAAGAAGCAGGTAATAAATTTGCTTTATGTACAGGAAGACCACTGGGTGGTGTACTTGCTTTAATGGAAGGCAAAATCAAACCAGATTATTATGTTCTATGTACAGGAGGACTTGTTTTAGATAAGGATTATCATGTTGTTTATGGACAAGAGATTCCTTTTTATTTAGTAAAAGAAGTTTGCCAAAAATATGAAAATGAAACAATTACTGGGTCACATTGTTTAGATAAAGATTATTTATATTTTGCACATGTTCCAAGTGATGCACCAAGTTATATTAAGCAATTTGATTCAATTGATGAATTTAAAGATCGTAAGATTTATAGTTTTTCATTAATTGAATCTAAAAGAGCTAAAGAAATAACTGATGAAATCAATAAATATTATCCTTCGTTGCATGCTTTTCAAAATGTAAATGCAATTGATGTTGTTAAAAAGGGATGTAGTAAAGGACAAGGAATTTTAAAATTAGAAGAATTAATCAATGATGAAACAGCAGGAATAGGTGATAGTTATAATGATTTAGAAATGTTTAAAGTTGTTGATCATTCATTTACATTTAAAACATCACCGAAAGATATCCAACAACAAACATCGTTTGTTGTTTCATCAGTAAAAGAAGCAATAGAAATATTAAAGGAGGATTAGAAAATGGGATTTCCAAAAGGATTTTTATGGGGTGGTTCAATTAGTGCTGCTCAAATTGAAGGTGGATGGAATGAAGGAGGAAAGTCTCCAGTATTAGTTGATTATTGTACAGCAGGATCAACAAAAGAAAGAAGACAAATTTGGTATTTAGATAAAGATGGTAAAAGAGTACATCGTAATTGGGAAGCTGTTGACGAATTAGAAGAAGGATGCAAGTTTGCCTTCTTTGATGATTTGCATTATACAAATCATGTAGCAAGTGACTTCTATCATCGTTATAAAGAAGATTTAGCGTTATTTAAAGAAATGGGATATACAACATTTAATACATCCATTTCATGGGCAAGAATTTATCCACATGGAATTAAAGGTGGAATCAATCAAGAAGGTGTTGAATTCTACCGAGATGTTTTTAAGACAGCTAAAGAATATGGGATGGATCCTGTTATTACATTATATAAATATGACGAACCAGTTTCGCTTTTAGAACAACATGGTGGATGGCGTAATCGTGCTATGATCGATGAATTTGTTGAATTTGCAAGAGTATGTTTTACAGAATATAAAGATTATGTTAATAAGTGGATGACATTTAATGAAATCAATATCATTATGCCAAGAGATGGTCAAAAAACAGAAAAAAATCAAAGAAATTTAATTTATTTACACAACCAATTAGTAGCTGCTGCAAGAGCAACTATTGTTGCACATGAAATTGATTCAAATCTTAAAGTAGGGTGTATGATTTGTGGAAATATGTCTTATCCATTAACACCAGATCCATTAGATGCTATTGCTCGTTATGAAAACTTCCAAGATTTCTTCTGTTATAGTGCTGATACACAAATGAGAGGATATTATCCACCATTTGCTAAAAGAATTTGGGGAAAATATGGTATTACACCAGAAATTACAGAACAAGATAAAGAAGATTTAATGAATGGTAAATCAGACTTCATTGGTTTTTCATATTATGCTTCAGGTGTTGTCACAACACATAAAGTTGAAGAAAATGATCATACTGCAGGAAATGTTTTAGGAACAGTTAAAAATCCTTATTTAAAAGCAAATGCATGGGGATGGCAAATCGATCCAGTTGGGTTTAGACATTTAATGCATTTAATTAATGATCGTTATAATGCACCAATGTTTGATGTGGAAAATGGTATTGGTTTAATTGAAACTGAAGGTGAAGATGGTATTTGTCATGATCCTGCACGTATTGAATATCATCGTGAACATATTAAAGAAATGAAAAAAGCTATTGAAGAAGGTGTTAATCTATTTGGTTATACAACTTGGGGATGTATTGATCTTGTTTCTGCAGGAACAGGACAAATGGATAAAAAATATGGATTTATTTATGTAGATATGGATGATCAAGGAAATGGTGATTTACATCGTTCAAGAAAAGATTCATTCTATTGGTATAAAAAGGTTATCGCTTCTAATGGAGAAGATCTCGATTAACAAGCTCATTTGAGCTTGTTTTTATAATGATTATTAGAAATCAATAAAAAAAAGTCACATATTATGACAAGTGTTTGTGTAGAAAAAAAAGATAAATCATTATAGTATATAAGCAGAGATGAGAAAACGTTTACGCTCTATTTATTATTTAAGTTTGTAACGTTAACAATAAATAGGTTAAATGATAGATTATAAAATAAAGGAGGAATAAAAAATGAGTTTTCCAAAAGGATTTTTATGGGGTGGAGATATCAGTGCTAACAATGTGAAGGTGGTTGGGACGAAGGTGGAAAATCTCCAAATATGACAGATTATCATACTGGAGGAAATGTGAATGAACCACGTATGGCAACTTATATTATGCCAGATGGAACTTATGGTAAAACACCAGCAATGATTGAAAATTGTAATTTACCAGAAGGTGCTAAATTAGCAATTAATCCTGATGAATTTTATCCTAATCATAAAGCAACAGATTTTTATCATCATTATAAAGAAGATATTGCGATGTTTGCAGAATTAGGATTTAAAGCATTTAATATGACATTATCATGGGCAAGAATTTTCCCTAAAGGAATTAAAGCAGGAATTAATCCAGAAGGGGTAGAATTTTATCATAATGTATTTAAAGAATGCTTGAAATATGGAATAGAACCATTAGTTCACTTATATAAATATGATATGCCTGCTTTCTATATTGAAGAATTAGGTGGCTGGAAAAATAGAGTTTTAATTGATGAATTTGTTGAATTTGGGAAAGCATCTATTGATGAATTCCAAGAAGTTACTTATTGGTCAACATTCAACGAAATCAATGCTGCTCAATTCTCTATCTTGGATTCAAGCAATCAAGAAGAAGTACAAAGACAATATCAAGTATTACATAACCAATTAGTAGCGAGCGCAAAAGTAGTTAAATACTTACATGATAACTATCCAAATAAAAAAATTGGATGTATGCAAGCCAATGTCATTAAGTTAAGGTGGCATTGTACAAAAGACAGTTCTATTTATGTTAAGTTAAGGACAGACATATTTCTATGTTCTGTTCTTTTTGTTTTATCCTAAATAATTTGGTTTATTATCTTATTTTTGACGCACTTTAAAAGAACCAGTGTCTAGGCTCAAAAAAATTTGTGATATCTAGAAAAAATTATGTTAGAATAACTCTGTCAACTTGTTCTATTATTTAACGCTCTTGGTGATTGTCGTTTTATAGAACGTTGAACGTTTCTATCTGGCCTTGATGGGGTCAGATATTTTTTTATGTTTCTGATCAGGATGGATTCTTTTATTTGATTACGAAAATAGTTTCTTATGTTGGTCAATGCTGATCTTACATTGATGTTGTATATGTACTTTGTCTTTTTAATCTCCATCTTCTTTTTTATATTTTGAATGATCAAATTTGCATAGTTATAAAATAAAATTGATGCGTATATTTCCTGCTGTATATGCTGCCTTTTTTTACAATGGAAATAAAGCATGCCAACTGCGTATTTGAGATAATAGAATGCCGTTTCTTCATTCCATCTAAGATGGTAAAGATCTTTGAAATCACTTAATTTGAATTCATTTTCATCAAGATTGGTAACCAATGTTTCATATTTATCACCAGCTATTTTAAATCTTATGATTCTAAAACTAAGATCATAGAAACGATTACAGGCATCGAGATAATCAAAAACAGAAGTTGAAGGAACAAATACAAATTGATTGTTTTCATTTTTCTTGACTTCATTTGTTTGTACATTTGTAAGCGTACGAGTAACAGTAATATCAAATATTTCATCGGGTAGGGATAGAGATGTCAAAATTCCTTTTTTCGTATCGATATCCTTAACTCTGAATACAAATTTTTGATTACTTTCAATACAATGAGCCATGAGATTGTAACTTTCATAGTTTCTATCAGCTGTAATAATTGAATTTTCAGGATAATTACGGTGATTGATAAAATCAATCAGTGCGCTTACTTCACTTTTTTTGGTTGGCAGATCAATTCTTGATTCCCAAAATACATGATTGATACAGTCATACAAGGCATTCAGATGATATTGACAAACAATAGAATCCTGACCATAAGAAATTTGAGTATCATCCTGTAAAAAGGGCAGATTGATATCGGAACCATCCTGTGCAAGAATATAGTAACCATTCAATGTGGACAGATTATCAATGGAAGAAAGAAATCTTCTGTTGATAGATTTAAAAATTTCAGGGTACAACAGGTCACGGCGTTGTGAAACAGCAGATACTGATGGGATATCAGTATCTGAAGAAGTAAAATAATCAGAAACTTCACTTGGCAAAGAGTGAGCCTGCAAACCCAGAATAAATTTAATAAGTGTCTTGGGAGTAAGAATACGGCTTCTGGTAAAATTAGAAACCGGATCGACACAAAAACATCCAATAGACTCTACAGTAGAATCGATAACATCATCCAAGCGACGAGAAATCCACTTTGGGGAATAGTAGGCAATTTTAGTATTTTTATTTGACATAGATAAGATCCTCCTTTGAAAAATACACCTACTAAAAAGGGCTTATAATGAATATAAAGAATATTCATTATAAGCCGCACAAAATCAAAGTCATGTCAATAGATAAAAAAAAGAACCCCCATATTTTATAAAATATAGAAATTCTCTTAAAAAAGTCTTAACTTAATGACATTGGTATGCAAGCAGGTATTTTCACACATGCATTAACATGTGATCCAGAAGATGAACTTGCTAATCAAAAAGAAATGCAAACAAACTTCTGGTATGCTGGAGATGTCTTTGTAAGAGGATATTATCCAAGTTATGCTAAACATTTATGGAAAGAATTAAATATCACATTATATATTACAGAAGAAGATACAAAATCTTTAAAAGAAGGTACTGTAGATTTCTTTGAATTCTCATATTATTTCTCAAATTGTGTAACAACACATTTAGATGGTGAAGAAGCAACAGGAAACTTAAATTTCATGGGAAAGAAAAACCCATATTTAAAAGAATCTGATTGGGGATGGGCTATTGATCCAAAAGGATTAAAATTCTTTATGCATGAAATTTATGATAGATATCAAATTCCTCTTATGAACTGTGAAAATGGTTTAGGTGCCTTTGATATATTAGAAGAAGATGGAAGAGTTCATGATCAATATCGCATTGATTACATGAGAGAACATGTTAAAGCTATGAGTGAAGGTATTGATGAAGGTGTAGACTTAATGGGATACACTTGGTGGGGATGTATTGATCTTGTTTCAGCAAGTACTGGTGAAATTAGAAAACGTTATGGATTTATTTATGTAGATGTTGATGATTTTGGTAATGGAACATATAAACGTTATAAGAAAGATTCATTTGAATATTGTAAAAAGGTTTACACTTCAAATGGTGAAGATTTAGACTAATGTTAGAAAAGATAAGAACATTAAATCCTGATTACCAAATTCATGAACTTGATGATTCGTTTAATGAATATGGACGCATCATCAAACAAGATATGCAAGAAGCTATTGCGTATGCTTCAACCTATCAAAATATAAATGCTTATGATACAAGTGTCCAAGCATTAGAAGAAATGCCATGTATGCAAGGTTTAATTAATGATGTTTATGGTTATTTAGATGTCATGGCAGGAGTCGTTACTGGTAAAAATAAAGTATTAAATGGTTTAGAGTATCACCAATGCAGCGAAACAATCATTGCTGTAACAGACTACATTCTTGCACTTGGAAAAAGACAAGATATGGTTGGAAATGATTATGATATAGAAAAGTGTGAACTTTTCTATATACCAAAAGGAACAGTTGTGGAGCTTTATGCAACAACATTACACTATACACCAATAACAGTAAAAAATTCCTTTAAAACAATTTGTTTATTGTTAAGAGGAACAGGAGACAGTTGTCAAAGAAGAGGAATCTTAAAGAAAAAGAATAAATGGTTTATAGCACATAAAGACAATGTAGAAAAAGTACAAGCAGGAGATTATCCTGGTTTAAAAGGTAAAATGATTCATATTAAACATTTATAAGGAGGAAAAAAAATGGCAATACCTGATAAGTTTTTATGGGGTGGTTCAATTAGTGCTGCTCAATGTGAAGGAGGATGGGACGAAGGTGGAAAAAGTCCTGTTCAAGTAGATTTTGGAGATCCAGGTTCAACAACAGATAGACGTTGGATTCATTATTTAAATGCAGATGGAACAAGAGGTAAAATGAGACAATTTGATCATTTACCTAAAGGGGCTAAATATCAATTATTTGATGATATTCGTTATACAAATCATGTTGGTATTGATTTTTATCATCGTTATAAAGAAGATATTGCGTTATTTGCAGAACTTGGTTTTACAACATTTAATACAACTATTTCATGGGCGAGAATTTATCCTCATGGAGTAGAAGGTGGAGTCAATCAAGAAGGTGTTGAATTCTATCGTAATGTATTTAAAGAATGTTGTAAATATGGCATTGACCCTGTCATTACTTTATATAAATATGACGAGCCTGTTTATTTAGAAGAAACATATGGTAATTGGACAAATAGAGAAATGATTCACCAATTTGTTGAATTCGCAAGGGTATGTTTTAGTGAATATAAAGGTTTAGTAGATAAATGGTTAACATTTAATGAAATCAATATTTTATTACATTTTGATGGTAAAGAAGGAAAACAATTTGCTTTTGAAGAACTACACAATCAAATGGTAGCGGCAGCTAAAGCAGTTAAAGTAGCTCATGAAATTGATGAAAACATTTCAGTAGGATGTATGATTGCAGGATTCTGTAGTTATCCATATACATGTGATCCTGAAGATGTGATTGCTAACTATAAAGAATTCCAAGAAAAATTTGCTTATTGTGCAGATACAATGGTAAGAGGATATTATCCATCTTACACTAAACGTATTTGGAAACAAAATAATGTCACTTTAGATATTAGTGAAGAAGATAAAAAAGATTTAATGGAAGGAAAATCTGACTTCCTAGCTTATTCATATTATATGTCTAACGTCGTAACAACACATAAAGATGCAGGGGAAGCTTTAGGTGGTGCAGGTACTTCAGCTAACTTAAAGAATCCATATTTAACAGCGTCTGATTGGGGATGGCAAATTGACCCAACTGGATATGAATACTTCTTACATGTTTTAAATGACCGTTATCAAGTACCTATTTTTGATGTGGAAAATGGATTAGGAGCTTATGATAAAGTAGAAGAAGATGGTTCTATTCATGATGATTATCGTATTAATTATCATAGAAGTCACATTAAAAGCTTAATGAAAGCAAGAGAAGAAGGCGTTAATATCTTTGGTTATACTTCTTGGGCACCAATCGACTTGGTTTCATTTACTACAGGACAAATGGATAAACGTTATGGATTTATTTATGTAGATATGGATGATGAAGGTAAAGGAGATTTACACAGAAGTAAAAAAGATTCATTCTATTGGTATCAAAAAGCAATAAAATCTGATGGAAAAGATTTAGATTAACAAAAACAAGCTCACATCGAGCTTGTTTTTAGTATCCTCTCATACGCCAAATTTGATCTGTGCAATCTTCAATAGTAAGAGAACTTTTACTTTCAATAAAACTTAAAAAAGTACTTTCATTTAGATTTTCTTGTCTTAATGTTCCAATAATACCAGCCATGCTTATACGATCAATATTTTGTTCATTAAGAATATCTATTATTTTACTTTCTATTTGATTGAAAAAATTCATTTTTAATATCCTCCTAACTTTATATCTAAGGAATCTAATATTAATTCATAATTATTGATTTTATTATGGATGATAGGTTCATGATTTTCAACATAAATTTCATACAAATCATTATCTAAATCAACATAATAAGTATATCCATTTTGATATTTTCTTGGATAATTAAAAACTTGAGTTCTTATTCTTTGATAAGTTAGATAATCAACGATTAAACTTTGTTTTCTTTTATCGAATAATAAAGAAAGTTGTTTTTGAATAGAGGACATTTCATAGAAGTCCTCCTAATATTATTTTCTTACAGTACATATGTTGAATCTCCTTTCAATATATATATCTGCAAAAAATTCATTTTTCTTCTTATTTTATTTATTTTTTACGCTCTTTTTAAGAAAAATGTTGCTAATTGAATAAACACCAATATATTGAAGTCTAATCGAGTGCTCAAAAAGAATATAATTCAGATAATGATTAAAATATCAATAAAGGTTGGTGTTTATAATGATTACCGAAAAACAAGTTGTTCAATATTTGAAAAATAAAGATCAAGACTATATTGATAATC
>ENA-ORTT01001357-ORTT01001357.1-human-gut-metagenome-genome-assembly--contig:-NODE-1357-length-24944-cov-5.616497_pt1 | contig 24944 bp, 24 predicted proteins | sample MGYA00242074_ERZ509197 | MGnify/ENA primary metagenome ERZ509197 (study PRJEB26280, sample SAMEA2338789) | human gut metagenome | biome: human gut; feature: human-associated habitat; material: faeces...
ATTTATTTGAACATTGCCGAGCGGGAGTATCTTCGGCGTCAGCCAAAGATACGAATAAGCGAGGGCAATGTCAAATTTATTTGCACATCGCCGAGCGGGAGTGTCTTCGGCGGAGCCGAAACGGCGTCTCTCTGCCGGTTCGCGCAACTTCCGCGCCGGAATCGCCGCGACCGGACGCATGAGCGGGATACCCGTTTTTCGCAGGTTTTTGCCCTTCCCGCTTGCGGGTCTTGATTAAGATTCCTACCTTTGAATTAAAATTTACGGGTTATGGCATATTTTCAGGTCGAAGGCGGGCACCGCCTTCACGGCGAGATCACCCCGCAGGGGGCCAAGAACGAAGCGTTGCAGATACTCTGCGCCACGCTGCTGACCCCCGAACGGGTCACGGTGCACAACATTCCCCAGATCCTCGACGTCATGCAGCTCATCGAACTGCTGCGGCGCATGGGCGTCGAGGTCGAACAACTCGCGGAGGATACATACAGTTTTTGCGCCCGCGAAATAGATTTCGACTACCTCCGCACGGAGGACTACCGGCAACGCTGCACGCGCCTGCGCGGCTCGGTGATGCTCATCGGCCCCATGCTGGCGCGCTTCGGCGTGGGTTACATACCCAAACCCGGCGGCGACAAAATCGGCCGGCGGAGGCTGGATACCCACTTCCTCGGGTTCCAGAAGCTGGGTGCGAAGTTCGATTTCGACATCGCCGACGAATTTTTCATGGTCGAAGGCCGCGAGTTGAAAGGAACCTACATGCTGCTGGACGAAGCATCGGTGACCGGTACGGCCAACATCGTGATGGCCGCCGTGATGGCCAAGGGCTTCACGACGATCTACAACGCCGCCTGCGAGCCCTACCTGCAACAGCTGTGCAAGATGCTCAACCGCATGGGCGCACGCATCTCGGGCATCGCCTCGAACCTGCTGACCATCGAGGGCGTCGAGTCGCTCGGCGGCACGGAGCACACGCTGCTGCCCGACATGATCGAGGTGGGCAGCTTCATCGGCATGGCCGCCATGAACCAGTCGGAACTGACGATCCGCAACGTATCGTTCGAGAACCTGGGCATCATCCCGGCGCAGTTCGCCCGCATGGGCATCCGTTTCGAGCAGCGTGACGACGACATCTATATCCCGCAGCAGGAACATTACAGCATCGACACCTTCCTCGACGGGTCGATCATGACGATCGCCGACGCCCCGTGGCCGGGGCTTACCCCCGACCTGCTGTCGATCTTCCTCGTGGTGGCGACGCAGGCCAAGGGTGCCGTGCTTATCCACCAGAAGATGTTCGAAAGCCGCTTGTTCTTCGTCGACAAGCTGATCGACATGGGGGCGCAGATCATCCTCTGCGACCCGCACCGCGCCACGGTCATCGGCCACGACCACCGCATCCGCCTGCGCGCTACGCGCATGACCTCACCCGACATACGTGCGGGTGTGGCGCTGCTGATCGCTGCCATGTCGGCCGAAGGGGTTTCGACGATCCAGAATATCGACCAGATCGACCGCGGCTACAAAGACATCGACGGGCGTCTGAACGCCCTCGGCGCACGGATTACCCGCATCGACGACTGCGAATAAGAGGGAAGGGCAAACGGCAGCGCCGCAGCGGGGAACAAGACTGAAACAAGATTAAGAAACACGATTGGGAACTTATGTTTTTGGAAAATGCCAGCCGCAAGGGCTGGATCGAAGTGATCTGCGGCTCGATGTTCTCGGGTAAGACCGAGGAGCTGATACGCCGCCTCAAACGCGCCAGGTACGCAAACCAGAAAGTCGAGATATTCAAACCCCGCATCGACGTGCGCTACTCGGAGGAGGAGGTCGTTTCGCACGACGCCAACGCCATCCGCTCCACGCCGGTCGACTCGCCGCGCAACATCCTGCTGATGACCTCGGAGGTCGACGTCGTGGGCATCGACGAAGCGCAATTCTTCGACGACAGCATCGTCGAGGTCTGCCGCGAACTGGCCGACAGCGGCGTGCGGGTCATCGTCGCAGGGCTGGACATGGACTACACCGGCAAACCCTTCGGGCCGATGCCAGCGCTGATGGCCACGGCCGAATATGTCACCAAGGTGCACGCCATCTGCGTCCGCTGCGGCAACCTCGCCCATCACTCGCACCGCCTCACACAGGACGAAAAGCTGGTCGTACTGGGCGAAACGGACTCCTACGAAGCCATCTGCCGACACTGCTTCAAAGAGCTGGTACGCGACAAGAAAGAGAAATAAGCGCAACGGGCTCGCACGGGGAACCGGGCACCTGCCAGCCTACACCAAGAAAAGCACACCGAGGGCTACAAACGCGCCACCGAAGGACATTTCAAACGTCGCATGGCCTATGCGGATCGCAGCCGGCAACAAGCCCGCCCTGCCGAAGCCTGCGAAGAATAGCGGACACACCTGCGGCCTACTGCGCAGCCTGCAGCGCAGCGATAAACCCGGGCCACAATACCCACAGGTTCTCGGTCTGCAACCAAAGTTCGCGCGCCTGCGCCTGCACGGAGGGACGTTCGCCCTCGATATCCCGCAGGTAAGCATCGTCGGCAGGGTGCTCGGCGGCCGTAAATTCCCGGAAGAAAGGCGCAAACCGCGTCTTGAAATGCAGCAACTCCCCTTCGGGAAGCGTCCCTTCACGACGGAATGCCGACCAGAGCAGCAATATCCCGCGGCTGGCACATTTGTCCGAAACGTCGTTTATCACTTCGTCGAACAGTTCCTGCTCGTCCATCGCCAGGTAATCGAACGCCAAGAGTTCGCTCCCCTCGAGGTGGTCTTCGGGATCCAGCTCCAGGAGCATCTCCAGCAGCGCCGCAGACATCTCGAAATCGTTGATCAGAAAGTGGTCGATGGCCGAGGCACGGATCAGTTCGAGCGCAGACTGCGAATTGCGGTGGCTCCATTCGAGGTTGATCTCTTCGTCTTCGGGCAGCAACCCCGCAAGCCGCTGGAATGCCTGGTAACGTTCATTGCAGGCATCTTCGACATTCCCCGCGGCCTCCAGCTCACGGGTGTGTGCCAAAACCCTGGTGAAATTATACGGCCCGTCGCCGACGATTTCGAAAGTCTGGTCGGGCGTGGGGTTAAGATATGCTTTTTGCATCGCGGCGCATTTTAAAAATCATGGTTATCAGTATAGCGAGTGTCAGCGCGCCGCCCAGCAGGTAGGCCGCTGCCCGGTCGCGCATGCCGCACATAAGCGGCGATATAAAGACATAGGACATGCAGACGTAGGTCATGACCAGCGCCGGCAGGAGCCCCACCCAGCGGTTGCGGCCCCGTTTGTTCAGGTAGGCCGTAATCATCCACAGCGTGACCATCGCCAGTGTCTGGTTCATCCATGCGAAATAGCTCCACATGGCCTCGAACGGCAGGCAGAAAATAATGACCAGCCCCGCAGCGAAGAGCGGGATGCTGATATAGATTCGCTTGCGCAGGCTGCGCTGTTCGAGCCCCATGAAATCGGCCACGATCAGCCGTGCCGAACGGAACGCCGTATCGCCCGAGGTGATGGCGCAGGCCACAACCCCGAAGATCACCAGTCCGGCCAGCACTTCGCCCAGCGTAGTGCGGGCGATGACATCGACCATCACGGCCGCCTGCCCGCCATACTCCGCAATCGCGGCATTCAGCCCGGAGGCACCGTTCCAGAAGGCCATGGCGATGGCCGCCCATATCAGCGCGATGATGCTCTCGGAGATCATGGCGCCGTAAAACACGGGGCGGGCCTGCCGTTCGGAACGCAGGCAGCGTGCCATCAGCGGCGACTGGGTCGCATGGAAGCCCGAAATAGCGCCGCAGGCGATGGTCGTAAAGAGCATCGGCAGGATCGGGAACCGCTCCGGGTCGGCAATGCAATTTTCCAGGGAGGTAAACTCGGGGATCGTATATTTGCCGCTGAAAAGCAATACGGCGAGGATTCCCAGCGCCATGAAAAGCAGTGCGCAGCCGAAAACCGGATAGATACGGCCGATGATCTTGTCCACGGGCAGCAACGTCGCCACGATATAATAGATCAGGATAACGCCCAGAATGATGAGCAGCAACCACGAGAAACTGCCGAAGGCAATACCCGACAGCGCCGGGGCCTCGATGCGGTTGGCGATCAGCGAAGCGGGCTGCGACAGGAAGACAGCGCCGACGAGCACCATCAGCCCCACGGAAAAGATGCGCATAAGTTGTTTTATCCCCGGCCCGAGGTAGGTGCCGACGGTCTCGGGCAAACTCGCACCGTTGCTGCGCAGCGAGACGATCCCGGCGATGAAGTCGTGCGCCGCCCCCATGAAGATACCGCCGAAGGTAATCCACAGGAATGCCACGGGGCCGTATGCCGCCCCCAGCACGGCACCGAAAATCGGCCCCAGCCCCGCGATATTGAGCAGCTGTATGAGGAAAGTCCTCCACATCGGCATCGGGATATAATCCACTCCGTCGAACGACGTGGCCGAAGGCACAGGCCGCGCAGCATCCACGCCGCACAGGCGTTCGAGATAGCGTCCGTAGGTGAAATATGCTGCCACGAGGAGCCCCAGGCACCCCAGGAAAGTAATCATAACCCGGTCTGTTTTCGGTTAGTTTTGACGCGAATATAGCAAGAAATGCGAGAATTTTCCGAAAATTGTTGCGAGAAAAATATTTTTTTCAGATATTTGCAATCCCAAAGAGAGCTTAATGTTCTCGGCAAGCCGAAATAGCTCAGTTGGTAGAGCGTTTCACTCGTAATGAAGAGGTCCCGGGTTCAAGTCCCGGTTTCGGCTCGGAAAGGTCGCCATACGGCGACCTTTTTTCGTTATAAGGCCTTGCGAACCCGAATTTTTTATACTTTTGTTGCGCAATGGTTCGCAAAGGGGTTCCGCAACCCCCTGACCGATTAAAAGGGAATGCCGTGAAAATCGGCAACAGTTCCCTCTGCTGTGAGTTCCTGCCACCCGAAATGGCACAACAAGTCCTGACAATCTTTTGCCACTGGCCCCAGTCCGGCCGGGAAGGCGTCTCGACGGGAACGAGTCAGAAGACCTGCCGTTGCAATGATTTTACAATCCAGGGGAATGGATCGTGATCGGCATGAAGAGCCTGCCGGCAAGGCATATTCCCGGATGTAAAATCAGTTTGACAAATACGAAGGCCGCACCGGACGTCCGATGCAGCCGGCCGTAGCCCCGCACCAGGGAAGAGGAGGGGCCGGTCGTTTCTTTAATTTTCGACGCATGAAACGGATTTTACGACATATCCTGCCCGTGATCCTGTGCCTGCCGGCACTGGGCGGCTGCATGAAGTGGGACTACGCAGACATGGAAGAGTTCGCCGCGACGGGGCCGGGGTTGTTCATCACCAACGAGGGAAATTTCCAGTACGGTAACGCCACGCTCTCCTATTACGACCCGGCAACGAAAAAGGTCGAGAACGAGGTTTTCTACCGTGCCAACGCCATGAAGCTGGGCGACGTGGCACAGTCGATGACCATCCACAACGATCTGGGATGGATCGTCGTGAACAATTCTCATGTCGTCTTCGCAATCGACCTCCGTACATTCAAGGAGGTGGGCCGCATCACGAACCTCACCTCGCCGCGGTACATCCACTTCGTCTCCGACGAAAAGGCCTATGTGACCCAGCTTTGGGACAACCGCATTTTCATCGTCAACCCCAGGCGGTACGAGATCACGGGCTACATCGAGTGTCCTGGCATGACGCCCGGATCGGGATCGACCGAGCAGATGGTACAGTACGGTCAATACGTCTACGTGAACTGCTGGTCGTACCAGAACCGGCTGCTGAAGATCGACACCCGAACCGACAGGGTGGTGGACGAACTGGTTGTCGGCGTACAACCCACATCGCTGGTACTGGATGCCAACGACAAGCTGTGGACGATCACCGACGGCGGTTACGAAGGCAGCCCCTACGGATATGATGTTCCGGCACTGTACCGCATCGACGCCGCCTCGTTCCGCCTGGAAAAGCAGTTCCGTTTCAGAGAGGGGGATGCACCCTCAGAAGTGCAGCTCAACGGCACGCGCGACACGCTGTACTGGATCAACAAGGATGTCTGGCGCATGCCCGTGGCTGCCGAGCAGCTCCCGGCGCGCCCGTTCCTCGAATACCGGGAGACGAAATATTACGGGCTGACGGTCGACCCGGACAACGGCGACGTTTACGTGGCCGACGCCATCGACTACCAGCAGCAGGGGATCGTCTACCGCTATACGGCCGACGGCGACGCGGTAGACGAATTTTACGCGGGCGTTACCCCGGGCGCCTTCTGCTGGAAACGATAACCCGACAAACACGCGAAGCAATGAAGAGACTCCTAATCCCGCTGTTCAGCATCGCCCTCTGGTGGAGCGCCGCCGCCCAGGACAAGGCGCAGTCGGACGGAGGGTGGTGGAATGAGAATCCGTCGCTGGTGTTGCCCATCCGCGCAGTCGGGGTGACGGGCGTGAAGCCCATGAAAGAAATAGGCGTTCAGAAAACGCAGCTCGACACGCTCGTCCTGCACGAGAACATTGCCCTGTCGATGGCCGACGTGCTGACATTCAATTCGTCGATCTTCATCAAGCAATACGGACGGGCGACGCTTTCGACGGTCGCATTCCGCGGCACGGGCCCTTCGCATACGCAGGTGGTGTGGAACGGCATGCGCATCAACTCGCCGATGCTGGGCATGACCGATTTCTCGATGATTCCCTCCTACTTCGTCGACGACGCACAACTGCTGCACGGCACCTCGTCGGTCAACGTCACGGGCGGCGGCCTGGGCGGTGCGGTCATGCTGGCGACCAAACCCGCCGGTACGCAGGGCTTCGGGCTGCAATACACCCAGGGCATCGGGTCATTCTGGACGACGGACGAATTCCTGCGTCTCACCTACGGCAACGACCGCTGGCAGACCTCCACGCGCGTGGTATATTCGTCGTCCCCCAACGAATATTCCTACCGGAACCACGACAAGAAGGAAAACATCTACGACGACGAGCACAACATCATCGGTTCGTACTATCCCCGCGAAAAGCACGACGACGGAGCTTTCCGCGACTTCCACCTGTTGCAGGAGGCCTATTACAACACGGGCAACGGAGACCGGTTCGGCCTGAACGCCTGGCTGATCGCCTCGAAGCGCGGGCTGGGGCGCATGACGACCGATTACGGCGATCCGAAGAAATTCATCAACGAACAGCGCGAACGTACGCTGCGCAGCGTGCTGTCGTGGGATCACCTGCGCCGGAACTGGAAAGTCGCGGCCAAGGCCGGATACATTTACAGTTGGTTCGCCTACGACTACGCCAACGACGTGGGCAACGGGAAACTGGAATACATGACCAACTCCCGGAACTGGTACCACACGCTCTTCGTCTCGGGCGAAGGGGAGTACTACATAGGCCACAAATGGCTCTTCACGGCACAGGCCGACCTGCACCAGCATTTCGTCACGAACAACGACCGCAGGATCATCTCGCAGGACATGAACCGAAAGACCATCGGATACAACCACGCGCGCACGGAGCTTTCGACCAGCATCACGGCCAAATGGATGCCCACCGAACGGCTGGGGCTGTCCGTCACGCTGCGCGAAGAGATGTACGGCGCGCAGTGGACGCCGCTCATCCCGGCGTTCTATGCGGACTACCTGATCTCGAAACGCGGGACGATCCGGGCAAAAGCCTCCGTATCGCGCAACTACCGTTATCCCACGCTCAACGACCTCTACTTCCAGCCGGGCGGGAACACCGACCTCGTGCCGGAATCGGGGTTCTCGTACGACGGCGGGATATCGTTTGCCATAGGGAAGGAAGGAGTATATTCGCTGCACGGCGAGGCGACATGGTTCGATTCCTACATTGATGACTGGATTCTCTGGCTGCCGCTGGGCGGCAACACCAACTACTGGACGCCGCTCAACATGAAGGACGTACACGCTTACGGCGTGGAACTGAAAGCCGGGTACGACCGTATGCTCTCCAAGGAGTGGCAGCTGGGGCTGGACGGCAACTTCTCGTGGACGCCCTCGGTCAACCGGGGCGAAGCGTTCAGCAAGGGCGACCGGTCATTGGGCAGGCAACTCCCCTACGTGCCCGTATATTCGGCCGCGGTGACGGGGCGTCTGGCCTACAAAAGCTGGCGCCTGCTATACAAGTGGTGCTATTACAGCGAGCGGTTCACCATGACGAGCAACGCCTTCACCTACACGGGCAACGTCCCCTACTACCTGATGAACGACGTGACACTCGAAAAGCTGTTTTCCGCGCGCTGGGCCGATCTTTCGGTCAAGGCCGCCGTCAAAAACCTCTTCGACGAAGAGTATGTTTCCGTGCTGGGACGCCCCATGCCGGGGATAAATTTCGAAATATTCCTCGACATCCGCCCCAAATGGGGGAAGAAAAAAGCCAGGGATTGATCTGACCCACACAAGGGCGTCGGCAGGCCGGCACTATTCCGATTCCCTGACTCCGAATCACGGCCCGGCGGTAAGAACTTTCCCGGGAAAGGACGTTTCGTAGGAGCTTGGCAAAAAGAGTTTTCGTGACATCTTTCCCGAAACGGCGTCCCGGAAATAAAAAGCCCGGATCCGGCGGGTGCGGGATTAAAGTAATGTAACGACTTGATTTATATGGTAGTTACATTTTTGTATAGGAGAGTAGGTAACGAGAAGGCAACGGTTTGTTTTCAGCTTCTTGCGCTCAAATACCGCATTTCAAATAACCTATCGCAAGATACGAAAAATTTTCGAGATGGGCAAATTAGGCAGGGTCAACCGGCGAGTGCAATTTTAAGAAATTAGTTTAAAGAACTTTTTTAGACGAAGAAAATTTTAATTTTCCCGATGTCTTCTGTTCATTGTATTGCACTTGTTTAATAAACTCTTCCGTTAACACAAAGAAATCTGCCCCATTCAGTATATATTGCCTGATGGTTTATTCTGATTTTCAATTGCCCCTTTTCTGTCAGGGGAAGCATATGAATCGACAAAACATACTTTTGTACCGATAGTTTTTGCAATTTTCTTATGACAAAAGAATTCGCTGCCATGGTCGCTGTGTCGCAATGGTCGGGGATGGCATCAACGACAGTGCGGTGCTGGCGCAGGCCGATCTGGGCATTGCCATGGGGCAGGGGAGCGACATTGCGATCGACGTGGAGAAGGTCACGATTCTTTCGTCCGACCTGACGAAGATCGCCGCGGCGGTCCGCCTTTCGGCCGCGACCGTGCGCACCGTTCGGCAGAACCTTTTCTGGGCGTTTATCTACAACCTGATCGGCGTGCCTGTCGCCGCTGGCGTGCTCTATCCGCTGACCAGGTTTCTGCTCAATTCGATGCTCGTCGGGGCCGCCATGGCCCTGAGTAGTGTGAGCGTTGTGGCCAATAGCCTGCAGCTGAGTACAAAACGGCTCGGCACGAAAGCCGTCCATAAAATAAATACAGAATTTATAACCAAAAAACAAACAGCCATGAAAAAAGAGTATCGTATCGAAGGAATGATGTGCAACCACTGCCGGATGCATGTCGAAAAGGCCCTGAACGGCATCGAAGGTCTCCGTGCCGTTGTTACTCTCGATCCTCCTGCCGCGACGGTCGAATTCACTGGGCGGGAGCCGGAGCTGGCCGAATTGCAGCGGGTGCTGGGCGAAGATTATAAGATCACGGAGCGTTGAAACCCTGGTCTCGGAGCGGCCGCTATCCATCTATAAAGGTATTGCGGCTCCTGAAAACCCCTAAAATTAGGTATTGCCGTTCCCGGCGTAATGTCGTTTCTTTGTATTACTAAAATCTGCCGAGACGCTGCGGGACGGCCCGTTGCGCCGAATGCGGAAAACGAAGAAAAAATTCAAACCGATTATGAGACATTTCGTTTATTGTGCGGCGCTTGCAGCCGCCGTATTTTTCCTTGCTGGGTGCGGCGGGAACCCGAATAAAAAGAACGCTTCGGAGACTCAAACCTCAGAAACGCAGAGTTCCGTCATGGAGGTCGATAACCTGCTCGCCGATGCTGAGAAGTTGACCGGCGGCAAGGTGACGGTCGAGGGCGTCTGCACGCATATCTGCCGCCACGGGGGCCGCAAGATTTTCCTAATGGGAACCGACGATACGCAGGTGATCCGCATTGAAGCCGGAGAGAAGATCGGCAGCTTCAAGCCCGAATGCGTGAACAACGTCGTGCGGGTGACGGGCACGCTGGTCGAAGACCGGATCGACGAGGCTTACCTTGCCGAGTGGGAGCTGCGGCTCAAGGACCAGATCGCCCGGCAGCACGGCGAGGGCGAAGCCGGATGCAGCGCCGAACATCAGGCCCGCGGCGAATCGGTTGCCAGCAGCACCGAAAAGCGTATCGCCGACTTCCGTGCCCGTATCGCCGACCGCAAAGCCAAAGAAGGCAAGGAATACCTTTCGTTCTACCATGTGGACGGCGGGAGTTATGAAGTTTTGAAATAAGAAGTTTTGCACGTCATGGGGACACGGTCGTTTATGTCCGCCGTGAGGAAATGGAGCAGGCCCGTTCACCGCGACCTCTCCTTTTTCTTTTCGGGCGTACTGCTGATTTATGCGGTTTCGGGCTTCATGCTCAACCACAAACGCGATTTCAATTCCGATTATTCGGTGCGCCGGACCGAGCTGGTCTTCGCACAGGAGATACCGCGCGCCGAGCAGGAGTGGACCCGTGCGCGGGCCGAGGAACTGCTCCTGCGCGTCGGCGAGGAGGGCAATTACTTGAAACATTACTTTCCCGAACCGGACCGGTTGAAAGTCTTTATCCGGGGCGGCAGTTCGCTGACGGTCGATCTGGCGTCGGGACACGCCGTCTACGAGTCGATCCGCAAGCGGCCCGTGCTGAGCAGTCTGAACCGGCTGCATTACAATCCGTCGCGCTGGTGGACGGTCTTTTCGGATGTCTTTTTAGCGGGATTGATCGTAATCGTGCTTTCCGGGCTGGTGATGATGCGCGGCCCGAAAGGATTGCGGGGCCGCGGAGGCGTCGAGCTGATCGCGGGGATTCTGATTCCGCTGCTGTTTATTTTCCTGACCTGATCCGGGAAACTGCGTGTGATAAAAGGGCGGACGTCGAAAACGTCCGCCCTTCTCTTGCGTATGGGTTTGTTGTCATCGTTTTGCCGTGCCGAATACCAGCAGCGGGACGAAGAGGAAGAGTCCGAACAAGACGACGCCGACGGTCTGCCAGAGCCGTCCGCCGGGCGATCTGCGGCGGATGAGCGCATAGAACGCGCCGAGCACGAGTCCCAGCCAGAGGGCCTGAAACGACACCTCCGCAATCCGGGGCTTTACGTAGCCGTCCAGCGGCGAGGTGAACGACAGTTCGAAGGGAAACAGGTATTTTGCGTACTCGGCCCATGCCTGCGGTTTCTCTTCGGGGCGGTATTCGTCCGCCAGTGAATAGTCGCGGGCGTTCACGGCGACATAGCGTTTCGATTCGGCGCCTTGGATGGTGACCGTCCAGTAGAACATGTCGCCGATGATCATCATGTTCTCCCGTGTGGGGCCGAATTTCCCGACGGGAATCTCGTGCAGTTTGTAATCCTCCGCACCGAGCGTATAGAAACGCTTTTCGCTGTCCACCAGAAAACCGAGACTTTTGCGGTCGGCGAACTCCGTGACGAAAATCTGGCCGATTTGCAGCGAGTCCGCAACGTCGGTACGGCGCACGAACGGGCGGCCGCGGACCTGCTTCATGTGGTAGACGCGCAGCGCGTCGTCCACCAGCAGGTAGCCGTTGTCGTACCGCTTGCGCGTCGAGGGGTTGCCGGAGACGACGCGGGCCGGGAACGAAAATCCCTTGTCCCGCAGGACTTTGGTGAATGCCGCGCTCTTCTTTTGGTCGATGGTGTTGGTCTCCATATCGACGAACTCGATTCCCTCGCCGGTGATGCGGAACACGTCCGTCGCCGGTTCTAAATCGATGCGGTCGGGCATCGATTCCAGCAGTTGATAGACCGTCGGTCTGCGGCGGTTGATTTCGCCGGGCGACGTGCGGAACATGAAGTTCGTGCGCTCCACGTCGCGCGATTCGACCGCCACGCCCTCGATTTCGGACGGAAACCTCCCTTCGGCGGCGAGTTGGCGGTAATAGAACGTCGGCAGGATACTGTCGAACTGCTGCTGGGTGTAGGTGTTGCCCTGCAGATCGCGTCCGGCGACGTTGTTTTCGCGGTCGAAATCCACCGATGCGAATCCGTGCGTCACGCAGCTGTAGAGCGTGAACGGCGACCACGAAGGCGATGCGAACACGAACGCGTAGCACCACGGCAGCAGCCATGCCAGCAGAAGCGCCGCAAGGAGGATTATTCCGGTTTTGATACTCTTTATCATAGATTTGTCGTTTTGCGGGTTAATCCTGACATCCCTGCTTGAAACGGTATACCGAAAGCAGCGGGAAGAACAGCGAACATACCAGCAGCAGCGCCAGCCACGACAGCATGCCGTCGTAGGCCTGCGGGGTGTCGGAGAGGAAGAAGATCCGGCAGACGCCCACGGCGATCAGCAGATTCGCCAGCCGCCGTTTCCATGTGGGTTCGAGACAGATCCATGCCGTCAGCAGGTAGAGCGTCAGCCCGGCCAGATACCACGGCAGCGCCGTCAGCAGAATCCGCGCGACCAGTTCGGGCGCCAGCAGGGCGTGGAAGTACCCCCACAGCACGGCGGTTTGCACGATGAACAGCAATGCCAGCGCTCCCAGCCCGATGCCTGACATCAGCAGAATCATCTTCCACTGTGGAAAGGGCAGGTGAAGCGTCAGCTTCAGCCGTTTCTGGGCCATTTCGGGGACGAACTGAACCACTGCGAGCAATACGCCCAGCAGGGCCGGCAGGTATTGGAGAATGTCGATGAAGACAACTTCCTTTTCGAGCATCACCTCCCAGACGTGCGCCGCACCCTTGAAGGTTATCACCCGTTGGACGCGCAGCAGCGCATAGGCGGTGGCTCCGAAGAGGAACAATGCGCTCAGCGGATAGAAGCAGCGCATTTTGATCCACTCTTTGTAGAATATGGCTTTGATCATAATTCGGGTTTAGTATTTTCCGGTCAGTCCGATGAAAGCGTCTTCGAGGTTCAGCGTTTCGCCGCGCAGGTCGCTGCAGACAATGCCCGCGCGCTCCAGCACGCCCTGTACCGTCGCAGGGGAGTCGAACGAATAGAGTTCGGCGCGCCCGTTCACGACGCTCGGGTGGTAGAGGCCGTCGCCGGCGGGGATCGTGACGTCGGCGCCCGGCGTGAAGGTGTATCGCCGGAACGTGCCGAGCAGTTCGCCGACGGGCATCTGTACCAGAATGCTTCCGTAATCCATGATGATACAGTCGTCCACGAGCTTTTCCATGTCCTGAATGATGTGCGAGGTAAGGAAAACGGTCTTCTCCTCGCTCTGCGCATAGTCGCGCAGGTATTCTACGAACAGGCGGCGGTAACCGGGGTCCAGTCCCATCGAGAAGTCGTCAAGCACGAGCAGATCGGCGTTCTGGGCGAGAATCAGCCCTAAGGCCACCTGCGAACGCTGTCCGCACGACATGCGCGAGATGCGCTGCCGGGGCGCCACCTTCAGCATTTCCATCAGTCCGTAATAGGCGTCGCGGTTCCAGCGGGGATAAAACCGCGCATAGAACCGTTCGATCTGCTCGATGGTCATGAAGGCGTACTGCACGTGTCCCTCGATCAGCAGGGCGATCCGGGCGCGGGTTTCGGGCCGCATCGTGCGGATATCCTCGCCGAAGATCAGACACTGTCCGGCGCGCGGTTGGAGATAGCCGCTCAGAATGTTGATGGTCGTGGTTTTTCCGGTGCCGTTTTTACCCAAAAGTCCGAGGATCCGCCCGCGCGGAACCTCGAAACTCAGGTCTTTGTATATCAGCCGCTCCCCGTAACAATGGGTGAGGTTGCGGCATTCGATGACAGAATCGGTCATAAAGAATGGTCGTTCTTCCGGCTTACTTGATCAGCGACGCCTTCGTATTGGACTCGAAGTCGTTGGTCGAGTTGTTCGAGTCGATGAGTTTGCCGTCGGAACCGGTCTTGCGGATCACCGACTTGCCGAAGCGGTAGGCATCTCCGTCGGCCGTACCGCACCATGCGTAACCTGCGTCGAGCGAAGCGTCCCACGGGGCGATGTAGTATTCGTCGCGGCAGCCCGTGTTCACGGCGTCGAGCACCCATTCGTTAGGCACGCGGTAGCAGTTGCGCAGCGGCATCGTGTAGTCCGAGCCGTTCGGGGAGTGGAAGATATACTGGGCGTCTTCGAGCGGGTATTCGGCGAGGAACTGCTTTGCAGTCAGGCCGACGGGCGGCATGGCGATAGCCACGGCGTTGAAGCCGCGGTTGTGGAGCACTTGGACCGTCAATGTCGAAGCGTACCATTTGTCGAGGTTGGGCACGTCGGGGTTGTCGATATCCAGATAGTTCTCGTTCGACGAAACGTCGTACCACTCGAAATCGGCTTTCGTGGCGTCCCACGAGTTCGGGTTGCCGATGGTGTGGTTCTGGGCGTTGTTGACGACGATCAGCGACTCGCCGGCTTTGACCAGCACATCCTGTCCGTTGCCGGGAATGCAGTAGAACGCATTGCCCGCACAACACTCCTTGCGGAAGTCCTTGCCTTCGATCATCTCGCTGTTCATGCCCGAATTGAGTCCGCTCGAAAGGATCAGCATCATGCCGTCGGCATAGAGGTCTTCGTCGGAGTTGTTACGGATCTTGATGTACTGGTCGCCCAGCCACCTGTCAGGCTTTCCCGTTTCGGGAAGCGCCGTGCCTGTGAAGTAGATCTCCTCGATCACGAATTCGCCGGCTTGCAGCGTGATGTCGCTCTGTTTGATGGTTACGGTCGCCAGAACGGTGCTCTTGCCGCTCCGCGTCACGTTCACGACGGTCGAACGTTCCGTCCCCGTTTCGTTCTCATCGACGGACAGCACCAGCGCTTTGCCCGAAGATTCGGCTTCATTGATCTGAACCCACGACGCAGCATCGGCGGGAATATTCACGTCGAAATTTTCCTCGGGCACGTTTACCAGCACATTGCCGCCGAGCGCGCGCAAGATTTCGGATACGACGACGGGATTGACCGTTTCTTCGGGATCGTCGGTGCAGGATGCGAAGCCCGCTGCGAAGAGGGCCGTGGTGAGAATTAAGAAAAGCTTTTTCATAATTGGTTTTTATTATTGGTTTGACAAATATTGGTTCGATCGTTTAGAACAGGATGCCGAACGTCGCCGTCAGAACGTGTTCGGACAATCCTCCGCTGTAAAACCGGGGCGTCCCCCCCGCCTCGGCGAAGCAGGCCAGATTCCGGCTCAGGCGGCGTTCGGCCCGCAGGGACACCTCGGGGGCGACGGCCCGGCCGCTCAGCCGCGCCGCCGTGTAAGTCAGGTATTCCGAAATGTTGTTCAGCACGTTGCTGAGCGAAACCTCCTCGTCGGGCGAGACGTAACAGCCGATTCCTGCCGTCGCTTTCACGCGCCACTGCGGACGGAGCCATTCTGCGCTGCCGCGTACCGCTCCGCAGAACTGCGCGAGCCGCATCCGCCGTACCGGATAGGCGTACGTGGCCGTGGACTGCCGCCATTCCGCGCGGGGACTGAGCATGTAATTCACCGTGCCGCGCCGCCATTCGACGGTCGCTTCGGCGTCGGCGTGCCAGATACGGTTCTTATACATCGCCTGTTCATCGACGATGACGCTGTGTCCCGTACGGTCGGCTATCATTTCGATACTGCGGCGCAGTTCATAGCCGCCTCCGGCGCGCAGGCTCCAGCGGCCGCTGCGGTAGGCTGCGGAGAGGGTCGCCTGACGGGTTTTGAGCCGGGTTATGGGGACCGTGTTGTTGGATTTGTTGAGCCGCTCCGTCGTAAGGCTTTCGAATGCGGCACGGGCATACCAGCCTTTCGCGTGCCGCGGCATGAGCTGTGCCGCCAGCAGACAACCCTTTCCGTCATAGCCGATGTTGAAACTCTCGCTGTTCAGTGAATAGCGGGTGTAATAACTGCCCAGTCCGGTCATATACAGCTCGGAAGAGCTGGCGCCGGGCGGATAGAAAAAGTCTATGTCCTGATCCTGTTTATAGAGCCGCCCCTGCAGGTCCAGCCCCAAAACGTACTGAGGGAACTGCATGCCTACGCCGAGTTTGATCGTGAAATCCGACACGACGTTGTGGGGCCGCGGATCGACCTGACGGTATTCCTGTCCGGCGCGGTAGTCGCCCCGGATCGCAAGGTCGAAGCGTCCCACCCGGTGGACATAGCCGCCGCCGAAAGCATATTCCTCGGTCGAGAGGTTTCCTCCGGCGGAATCCGCCGTGATGCAGGGATAGAGCAGCAGGTAGTCGGCCGTGGAGTTCCAGCAGACGTTGCGGCGGTTGCCGCGGACGTACCGGGCGTCTGCCCACGTTGCCGACCGCTCGCTGAGCCGCCGGTAGCTTTCGGCATAAAATCCCCCGTCGAAGGCTCCGTCGCCCAGCGGCTGCAGCAGCGCCTCCTGCTCACGGCGCAGGTCGATGCGGAGCGAGATCTGCGAAAGCGACTGTTCGCTGCGGTAGAGCATCATCGCGGGCGACTCCGTATGAAATCCGGCTACGGCCCGTTCGTCCTCCGCGCTGAAAACGGAAGAACGCTCCAATACGCCGAGCGTATCGCGCTGGGCGGAAGCGGCGGCGGGCAGCAGCGCCAGTATCGACAGGAAAAGGGCCTTCATCATCGTCAGATCGATTTTAGTAACAACACGATCGATTCGCTGTCCTCTACCCAAGTCATTGCTGCTGGAATCTGATTGTAATCCGTGCAGCGCAGAATCTTCTTTTCTCCGGTCGAATAGGTCGCGTCGGCTTCGACGATGAACGTGTAAACCCCTTTGCGGAGCCGTATTGTCGCGCTGTTCTGTTCGGCGGCGGGAAATGGCACCCGCTCTCCGGAGTTGATATTGTCGAAGTAGGAGATGTCCGTGCGTATTTCCAGCTTTTCGACGGGGCGGCTGTCCGGCATCACGAACCGGATGGACAGTTCGGTGAAAATCGAATCGTCTTTTTCGCAGGCCGAAAACAGCAGTGCGGAGAGCAGAAACAGAGTCCGTATGGTAGATTTCATCATCATCGCATTACAGTTTGAAGTTGAGTTCCATGCCGAAATAGGGGCTGGAATAGCGGCGTACCAGTGCGTTGGTCTCGTTTCTGTACGAAGGACTGTATGTGAACAGCCGGTTTACGAAAATCGCAATGTTGAGCCGGTCGCGGTAAAGCCGTTTCGAGATTTTGAGATTGACGTTCATACTGAAAGGCGTGAGACGGTAGAGATAGGCTTCTTTCGATACGTTGTCGTGGATCATATGCTGCAAAATACCGTCGGCTGCCGACTCGGCCGTAAACGGATGTTCCTGTAACTGCAGGTCGAGGTAGCTGGTCGGCGCAGGATTGCACCATTCGGCCTTCATGCCGGAAAACCACTGGCATTGGAACGACGTGGAGAAAATCAGCCCCAGTTTGGGAATCTGGGTGTCGAGCAGGAAATTGGTGTTGCATACTTCGTGAAACGTGTTGTCGTCCTGATCGTAAAGCCCGATGTAAGGATAGGGCGTCCCTTCTGCGAGCTGTACGGTCGTCAGGACGTACTGGGGTTCGCTGTTCTCATAGCGGGTTTTGAAATAGGCGCCCGAGACGATGAGTTTCGTGGCCAGCGCCCGGATGCGCCGCGTGGAGAGCGAGAATTCGATGCCCTGCTTGAATGTGCGGCTTCCGTTGGTCTTGACGCCGACGGTCTGGAATACCGTTTTGTCCTTGTAGGGAAGCCATTCGAGCTGCGGCGGTCCGGTGAACTCCATATCCTTGAGCGGTCCGGTGTCGTATTCGCGGTAGGTCCGGGTGAGTACGTCGGTCGAGGTGCGGAATCCCGAGGTCATATTCTCCCGGAAATAGGTTACCGACAATCCGTATCCGTTCCACTCCGCATTGCCGCGCACCTCCCATTTGAAGTTCCGCGCCGCCTTCAGGTCGTAATTGGTGGGGTCGTGCTTGAAGACTTCCTCATTGATACGGCGTTTCGATTCGTCGTCCGCCGGGAAATAGTTGAGCCGCGTGTAATAGGAGTAGTCCGGTTCGGGGAAGAGCTGGTCGAGCGTAGGCGTTTTGGTGTGCCATCCCGCGCCGCCCGCGAATGTGATACGCATCGGGTCGCCTGCCATGTCGAACGCCGGAAGCGTCACCGAGAGGTTGGCACGCGGATCGAAATGGAATTTGCCCTGCAGGGTGTAACGGCTTCCGAGATTGGCCATGGCCGTCGTACGCAGTCCGGCCATTATCTCGATCCGCCACTCGCCGGCCGTAATCGTCGTATTGTCCTCCAGAAACGCCGAGAGCCGGTGCAGCGCCGGCAGGGCGTCGTAACGCCGCGGATGGGAACTCATCAGGTCGGTAAATGGGCGCGTCACGTCGTAAAGCAGACCGCCGCCGTAATTTTTCGACATGTTCCATTCGGCTCCGATGCGGATCGTGTTGCGGCTCAGCGGGGTGTCGGCTCCCAGCAGGGCTACCGCCTTGGCGTTGGCGTAGAACGGTTTGTTGTCCACCTGCAGGGTCGCTTCATAGCGGACCGGCAGCACTTCCATATCGAAGACGCCCTCTTCGACTGCCGTGCGTATAGGGACGTTGCCGCTGTTCGCTCGGTAACGCCAGCGGTCGATCAGGTCGAATTCGGAAGAGACGGAAGCGGAAAAATCGAAGCTGCGGAAAAAATTCGCACCCTTGGATTCGGCGGTGAAATTCACCGCCGCGACGACGTTGTTGTAACTCGATTTGTAGCGTTCGAGGGGGATGCCCGCCGGGCCTTCGTCGATATCCCGGTCGCTTTTTTGGCGGTCGAAAGAGCCGGTGTAGTCGAGCGATCCGCCCAACGTGTAACGGTAGGCCGAGGTGCTTTCCCAGCGTTTCTTCATGCGCCACGATCCGGTCGCACGCTGGTAGTTCTGGCGCGTATTGCGCGGGTCGTCGTGGGAGTTGAGCCATGTCGCGCCGACGTTCATCGTCAGCAGGTCGGCCGGAGCGCCCCATTCGAATCCTTTGCCGACATAGAGCAGCTGGCTGCCCAGATCCGCTTTGAAGCGGGCTTCGAGGTTGCGGCCTCCCTCCTTGCGCTTGATCTTGATCAGTCCGCTGGTCAGATCGCCGTATTCGACCGACGGAATGCCCTGCTGAATCTCTACCGAAGCTATTTCATCGGTCGGCATCGTGCGCATGTCGACGCCTCTGTTCAATGAAATATTATTGCCGACGGTCGTTCCCGAATTGTATGTCATGCCCGCGTCGTTCGACATCGGAATTCCGTCCATGACGAACGAAACGCCGAGCGATGTAGTCTGGTAATCGCTGTTCGAGGTGCCGATCTCGCGCAGATGAATGTGGTTCGAGGAGAAAAACGAGGGGTCGGAGGCCCGTCCGCCGGGCAGCAGTTCGAGCAGGTCCCCGAAACTCGACGGCTGGATGTGGTTCATCGCGTCCCGGCCGATATGCACGCCCGAGACCGGTCCCCGCACTTGGGTCGCCGTGATTACGACCTCGCGGATCTGCGTGTCGCTTGTCCGGAGCCGGACGGTCCGCAGCATGTCGCTGCCGCTGACGGGCCGTACCTCCATCCGTTGGGAGACATATCCGATATATGAGATATCCGCATTGTAGGTATTCGCGGGCAGGGTGAAACGTGCCCGGCCCTCCTCATCGGTCGTCGTCGCGTAGGCCTTTCCCCCCCCCCGACATAGGAGTCAGCGCCACCGTAGCATACGCCAGCGGATTGTGCAGGGAATCGGTAACTTCGAACGTGATCCCGGCGTCGGGCCGGCCGGACTGCCCGTACGTGTACGCAGGCAGCAGGATAAATAGCAAATATTTCAGGAGTAGCCGCATAGTTCTGTTTTCACGGGACAAAAGTATAGCGCCCCGGCATATGCGGCAATCGCCATATCTTGGTAAATTGCATTGCAATCATCACCAATAATAATGAGTTGCGTTCGTGCGGCATCCCATCATAATGCTATCCGGCCGCGCCAAAACCCCTAAAATCCGGTATTGACGATCCGGTGGGAATGCTGTTTCTTTGCCGTAAACCAAAAACGACGAAATTATGACTGGTATCTTTTTCGGCAGTACGATGGGCACGACCGAGGCCGTGGCTGCGGATATTGCCAAACAATTGGGCGTCGCGGACGCCGATGTACACAATGTGGCCGATACGCCGGCCGGCGAAGTGCAGAAATACGACCTGCTCGTGCTGGGTTCTTCGACGTGGGGCGCAGGCGAATTGCAGGACGACTGGTACGGCTTTTTGGATCAGCTGAAGGCGCAGGATCTGAGCGGTAAAAAGGTGGCGCTTTTCGGCTGCGGCGACAGCGGTTCCTATCCCGATACGTTCTGCGATGCCGTCGGGCTGATTTACGACGGCTTGCAGCAGAGCGGCTGCACGTTCGTCGGAGCCTATGCGCCCGAAGGGTATGACGAAACAGGTTCGCTGGTCTGCCGCGGCGGAAAGTTCGTGGGACTTGCCGTCGATGAAAGCGCGCCCGACAAGACCGACCGGCGGGTTGCCGCATGGTGCGAACAGATTAAAAACGAGTAACGATGAGCGCCGAGGAGTTCAGCCGTTACGATTCGATGAAGCTGTTCCTGCACCAGATTTACGAGTTCCAGAAAGGTGTACGGAGTCTGGTGCTCTGCACGATGTGCCGCACCTGCGCTTCTCTGCTCTCCGAGCGGCTGGAAAGGCTGGGTATCGCTTACCGGATTCAGTCGGTGACCGACAGCAAGGTGAATCTTTACTTCGGCAACCGCATGTGTCTGGAGACCGTGGCGACATTCATCCACAAGCCGCTCAACGAACTCTCCGCCGAGGAGGATTTCATGCTCGGCGCGATGCTCGGCTACGACATCGCCGGGCAGTGCGAACGTTATTGCAAACGAAAGTCTCCGGGTGTTTCATCAGAACAAGCGGCGGTCAACTGACCGCCGCCTATTCCTTTCTGATCTGCGCCGTGAACGAATCCCCCGCGCCGACACCGTCGGCCACTTCGACGTGCGGCGTGGCGACGTACGACATGCCGTCCGGAGTGAATACATGGCTTCCGACGGCGCCGCAGGTGAGTATCACGGTACGGAGTCCGTATTTTTCGAGCAGGTCGCGGCACTGCGCCTGTATGCCGAACATCCGGCTTACGACGGTCAACTCCTCGTCGTTTGTTTTCAGAATATTGCTGCGGCAGAGCGAGTCGTGGACCACCTCCGGCGAATAGAAATGCTGCCGCAGGTTGATGTCGAAGATCTTATAATGTCCCGCTGCGCAAAAAACGGAACCGCGGAAAAGCCACAGTCCCGATTCTTTGCCGTTGCTCTCCGTTATTCTGTTTCGAAATCATGCGACAGCTTATGTCCGTTCTCATCGACACGCAACGATACCAGATGGAGATGCTCTCTGGAAATGTCATTATGCTTGAAAACAATATAAGGTTGATCTCCATATCCCATACGTTCCATATACTCCTTGGCGGTTTCCCGTAACTGTTCGCCTGTCAGTTTGTCTTCGGGCGAAGGATTCAGTAAAACATGGAATACCGTATTGGTCGTTCTGCGGTTGGCTTCGAGGTATGGCCGGAAACTATCCATACAAGCGTCGATATCCATTCGCCCGTGTTTATCGAACGGTTCGAGCATCTTCTGCCAGAGGAGCACTTCGGCTTCATCCTTATCCACTTTCTCCTTGTTATAATACAACGCTCCACTGGGCGAGGGGCGCGATCTTATATTCGCAACCATTCCTTAGCTTGTTTGGCAAGGTTCAGTATCTTGATACTAAAGGCTTTCAATTCCCTCATGCGCTGTTCCAATGCGGCGATCTGATGCGGGATTGCGACGTTGGAAAAGTGCGAATTGACGACCTTTACGACCTGATTATGCAGGCTAAGTACCCGGCGCCTTGTCTTATTTCCAAGATAGGTTTCCCAATACTCGCCTCCGAACCGGACGTACATCTTCCAGCGTATCCGGCTCTCCGCTAATATTGTCAGTCTAAAACGTTCCATGATGTATCTTTTGATGACAGCTTCCGCAAACGGCCATAGCCTTACGCCGTCTGGCAATCATCAGTTTTTCCCAATTCTCCTTGCCTTTCAGTTCTCCGAGTTTACGCACATGGTGCATAACCAGATTATCCGTAGCACCGCACAACTCGCATTTCCGAGCTTTCAGCCTGTCTATAAGGCTTGTGGTGCTGACGCCGGGCATTGGATTCGGGCATCTATCAATCAACCGATCATAGGAAGGTCTTTTTCTTTTGAACCCTTCATTGTATAAGCGACGTTCTTTTGCTTTGCCGTTTTTTACCGTATACCCGACTGTAAAGACTCCGTTGCGTTTGTATTTCCGGCAAATTCGTCTTACCGTGGTCCGGTATTTCCCGGCAAAGGTTTTGTACATACTGTACTGCATGATGTAGTGAAAAGTGTTCAGTTCAGAAGCGTTGTTAGCTATCGAGTAATAGTTGTAAAACCCTCTGATCTAGGCATTGTAACTGTCAAGGATTTCAAGGTCGTCATTATTGATAAGTTCCGACCGGTGTTTGGGAATCCATTGCTCGTGCCCGTTATGATAGCTGAATTTCAGCACGCCGAGTTCCAGCAATTTTTTCTTTATTACTTCGGTCGTTACCTTTAATCTGACCTTGTTTCCATACACACGGGACAGGCTTCCCCGTTTGTTCCGTTTTTGCAGGTTCGACTTGCGGACAGTCACCTCATATCCAAGGAATTTTGCAGGCTTTTCAGTATGAGTGACGAGCGTTTTCTCATCCGATAGTTCCAATGCCAGTCTGTCTGCAAGGAAACGCTTTATATCGTCCTTGATCTTTACGGCATCTTCTTTACTGCCGATAATTCCAATGAGGAAGTCGTCGGCATACCTCACATATTTAAGCCTCTTGAAGTTTCCGTCCATAGGGTCGAAGCACGGCATCGCGGATCGGGTTTTGTCTATCTCTTTGAGCCGTTTGACGAGCACTTTTCTTTCTACATTATTTGTCGCTGTTTTGAGTTCACGCATAACCAGCCTCTTTTGGTAAGTGAGAACTTCGTATTCCCGTTGCTGTCTTCCCCTATCTCCCTTGTCGAATTTGGAAGCATATTCTTTCATGTACTTATCCAGTTTGTCCAAATAGATATTGGCCAATATCGGACTGATAATTCCACCTTGCGGCATTCCGCTGTACGTTCCATGAAATTGCCATTGTTCCAAGTAACCCGCTTTCAGAAATTTTCTGATAAGTCGTATGAATCGTTCGTCGGAGATACGTTCCTTTAAGATGTCGATCAGAATATTATGATTGACATTGTCGAAGAAACCTTTTATATCTCCTTCGATGAACCACTTCTTACCCGTAAAAGTCTTCTGTACAGCATTCAATGCGGTGTGGCAGCTACGATGCGGACGGAAGCCGTGCGAAGTATCTTCAAAGTGACCTTCGTAAATAGCTTCCAGTACCATTCGTACTACCTCCTGCACCAGTTTGTCGTCGAAAGAGGGTACGCCAAGAGGTCGTGTCTTCCCGTTTTTCTTCGGGATGTACATTCTTCTCGATGGCTGGGGTGAGTAGCTTTCGTCTTTCAACGAAGCTATCAGTTTCTCAATGCGGGAAAGGCTCATACGGTCGATGGTTTTCCCGTCTGCACCTTGTGTCATATTACCCGGCTTGGCATATATTCGTTGATAAGCCAGGTAATACATTTCCTCATTGAAAAGAATACGATAAAGCCTCTCAAACCTGTATTCCGTGGTTTGACTATGCTTTGTCAGACTGTTTAATACTCTTGCGGGACTTCTCATAATGCCTCTCGCATTTTCCGTTAATCGTATTAATGAATATTAGCTGCCGCCCTTCGCCGTGTGCGAGGCTTTCCCTCGCTCGGACTACTACGGCGGCTCCGTTACCATACCGGATATTCATAGACCTTCGTCCAATAGCCTTACGGCATTCCGGTTTAGGTAATCCCCGTTTGCGATATAATAACTATGGCGCGACAGATTGTCGGATATGACGTCCGCCTTTTACTGCTTATTGCAGTTGCGTCGTGATAAGTTCTTGCTCTCTCTGTACAACTACCACAATGAGAGTATCACGATATGACGAGTATAGTTACCTTAACGTCACAGTTTCGCTAAGTACCGCTCAGGCTGTCATTCAATCAATCCGGATTTTATCCTCATACCTGTCTTTCATCACCCCATTCAGTCGCAGTCCGATAACTGACTGACTTATGGTTTACCCCGACATGCTACACTCCCTGTCCGGTTTCCCTTTCAGATAAGTCGGTTGATGATAGGTTATTTTCAAAGAACACTTACCTAATAGCTTGCCATCGCTATATTTATTATATCGCCTTGACGGGCGCACAGTTATTGGCCAGTTTCTGAAATTGAAAATAAAACTCGTTCAGCCGGGCAATAAACTGCGTCTTCGACGGGTCGCGTTTGATGACGACAAACTCCTCGGCGAAGATTCTTTTGACGATAAAACGGCTCCGGTTATGCTCCGATCCCGCCTTATAAAGCATCTGCTTAAAGCGGATATTCTCCTCCGTGGTGAGTTTGAAATTATACCTGTGGACTCTGGGATCTGTCGTTGTCGGGCGTCCGATCCTCTTTTTTGAACTTGTCATATCGTAGGTTGTAAGGTGGCGTGACTCGGGAACGCCACCCGGCCTCGCAGAGCGAGCACCTTTGTATGCCGAAAAATTTTTCGGCATACAAAGGTACAGCTCGCTGTTATCTGGCGATAACAAAATCCGCGGCGGAAAATTTTTTGTGAAAACTTTGAAAAGCCTCCGAGGGCGGGTCTTTCCCGGTGCAATATTACAACCGTCTGGAGATTGTCCCGTCCTGAAAAAGGTTTACAGTGATTGATAATTAAAGATAAACATTTTGG
>ENA-ORTT01001385-ORTT01001385.1-human-gut-metagenome-genome-assembly--contig:-NODE-1385-length-24530-cov-3.324576_pt1 | contig 24530 bp, 19 predicted proteins | sample MGYA00242074_ERZ509197 | MGnify/ENA primary metagenome ERZ509197 (study PRJEB26280, sample SAMEA2338789) | human gut metagenome | biome: human gut; feature: human-associated habitat; material: faeces...
ACTATATAAATTTAAAAGGGAGGATTTTTATATGAAAAAAATCATTATAACAATAGGAAAGAATAGTCAGACAATTTTTTTATTGATTATTTTAGTAATTGGTCTTGTGATTTTATTAAATACGATTGCTTTTTTTTATAAAAAACATAAAAATCCTCGCTTTTCTCAAAAAGAATTTTTAAATAATATTTTTTATGAAGATCAAAGTCAAGTATATGTTTTAGTTAGAAAGAAAGATTACAAAGTATTATTTTTTTCTTCTCACTTTGAAGAAGTATTTCATATTTTACCAAAACGTATACAAGTTGATATAGAAGTTTTAAAAGAAATTGTAGAAGATGATACTTACCGACAATTTTTAAAAGAATATAAGCAATGGAATCAACAAGAACCTTTTAAATATTCTTTTAAAATGAAAGATGAAAATAAATGGTTTATTTTAACAATTACTGCAATAGAACATGGAAAATATCATCTATTTGCTTTTTATGATCATAGTGAAGATGTTTTAAAAGAATTAGATTATTTACAACAAATAGAAACAACTAAAAATGAAAGTGAATATAAAGCTTCATTTTTATCAAGAATGTCACATGAAATTAGAACGCCTATGAATGGAATTATTGGGATGCTGACATTAGCCAGACAATCAAAACAAGATGCTAAACAAGAAAGCTACTATTTACAACAAGCAGAAGATATTTCTAAGTATTTACTTTCACTCATCAATGAAGTCTTGGATATGTCAAGAATGGAAGCAGGAAAATTAGAATTAGAGAGTAAACCATTTAATATTTATCATTTAAAAGCACAATTAAATAATATTTTTAAAGAAACAATTGAAAAGAAAAATGTTTTATTTAAAATCGACTATTTTGATTTTGATGTAAAATATTTTATGGGAGATGAATTACGTATTATGCAAATACTTGTTAATCTATTATCCAATGCTAGTAAGTTTACTGATAATGGTGAAATTACAGTAACATTTAGACAAATGTATAAAGAAGATAAGGTTGCAAATATTATGATGCGTGTTCATGATACAGGTAAAGGAATGTCAAGAGAGTTTTTAAGTCATATATTCAGACCGTTTGAACAAGAAGGAGTTGAAATTTCTAAAAAGTATGGTGGTAGTGGACTTGGAATGGCTATTACAGATCAGCTTGTTAAATTGATGGGTGGAGAAATAGTTGTTGATAGTCTTGAAGGTAAAGGAACCGATTTTACAGTCTTTTTAAATTTACCAGTTGCTCCAAGTCAAGAATATGAAGATGAAAAAGAAGTTGTTGTTGAACAATTTAGTTTTGAGAAAAAGCGTATATTGCTTGCTGAAGATAATGAAATTAATGCAGAGATTTGTATGAGTGTATTAAATTCTAAAGGAGCGTTTGTCGAACGTGTAGAAAATGGACAAGAAGCAGTTGATACATTTAAGAAGCATGCTAAAAATTATTATGATTTGATTTTAATGGATATACAAATGCCGCAAATGGATGGCTATGAAGCAACGCAAATTATAAGAACGATGGAATCGGGTAAAGCAATTCCTATCTTTGCTTTATCTGCTGATGCATATGTAGAAAATAAACGCTATTCTAAAGAGATGGGAATGGATGGACATTTTTCAAAGCCTATTGATTTTGATGTAATGGAAAAAGAATTAAGTGAATATTTTTCAAGGAGAGATGCATAATGAAAAAGACATTTAAATTGTCAGTACCGTATTTAGGAAAAGCTGTGGTTGTGACGGTTGTTTCTTTTTCATGTGCGATTTCTGCTTATCAACTTTACCAAAATAGTTCAATCTTCTCACCACAATCACAAGCTTTAGATTTGAAAAATAATCAAGTTGTTTTTTCAAATCAAAATCAACAAACAAACACAAATCAAAATCAAGATGAAAGTCAATATCTTAATGAAAATCAACAAGCATTAGATAAAATTTCACAAACAAATTTTAATAATTCTCCTTATTTATTTAAAAATCAAGGAAGAGTAGATCCAACAAAAATTTATGGACAAACAGGTATGGGGACAAATGGTGGCAATACGATAGGTGTTAATCCAAATGGAACAACAAATAATGGAAATGCAACTGTTGTCATTCCCGGAACAGGAATGCCTATTGCTACAGGAGATGCAAGTTCAGGCATCGCTAATGATGAAGTAAATAAAAATACAAATCATGAAACAACACCGATTGTTGATCCAGATCCAGAACCAACGCTACCAGATTTATCGAATAATGAGATTTATAAAGATGCCATTTCTTTGCCAAATACAGGAATTGAATAAAAAGAAAATACAAAATACAATATCCATTTTATGGCTGCAGAAGATTTATATCTTGACAATCTTACAATGCTCTATGATGGTTGTGTGATCACTCCATGGAAATTACTTTGTAATATGGTTGTGATGGTTTCAGAAAGGAAAGAGGGGGATAGCTATCCAACACTTTATAGAATAGAAAATTATAATGATAATTTTAAAATAGGTTCTTATCCTCAATATGCAACAGAAAACTTTAAAGTATCATTTTATTTTAGACTAAATGAATCAAGTCCATGGCAAGAATATATTTATGAATTTAAAGTTGATTATCAGGCACGTATTTCCTTACAAGACTATAATCAACAAGAAATAAAATATTTTTATTTAAAGAAAGATGAAACAGAAGATTTACGAAAATATTACAATTTAATAATTCCAACATATCAAGATTCTACACAAATGTTTATTGGCTGGAAAGAGGAAGATGGTAGTGTTATTGAAGATCAATCTGACTACACAATCACTCAAAAAGGAAGAATTACACTTGTTCCTCAAGAAATGGTAGATTTACCAGAGGAATATATTGTTCAATTACAAGATAAAACGATTTTTTCACCAATATTTGCGACAATTTATGAATATGCTTTTACCAATTATGTTGGAGATTTAAATGCTGATATTCATGTACCAGATGGTATAAAAAAAGTAGAATTAAATGATATTTTTGGAAAAGAATTTAATGGTGATTTTTATATTTCAGAGATCGTTGATGATATTTCTTTTGGTTATGGCTGGACAGGACCTGATTTATATGGAAAGTATATCGTTGATGAAAATAATCCTAATTTTAGTTCAAATGAAGATGGATTATTAATGGATAAATCTCAAACAGTGATTCTTCAAACACCAATAGCTGATGCTATTTATATTCCTGAAGGAGTTACATCAATTAGTAGTTCTATTTCGTGGTATGTTCATGATATTTATTTTGAAGGTAAGTGTTTGATAGATAGCCATGCTTTTTCTAATATTCCTACAGATTCAACAGTTCACGTACCTGATCAATATTATTTAGACTATTTTAAAAAGAGTTATGGAAGTTTTGTAACAAGTATAGTTAATGAAAATAATGAATCTTATGATTATACAGTAAGTAATAATTTGGTTTTTAGTGATGATGAAAAGATACTAGTAAGTACTTTAGATAGTGCAAGTGGGACAATTGTTATTCCTGAAACAGTAGAAAAAATAGCTGATCAAGCTTTTAGTGGAAATAGTGATATTACACAGATTATTTTAACAGGAGGAAATATTGAATTAGGTCATCAAATTTTTAAAGACAGTGGTGTTGAAGATGTGATGATTTTAACTCAAGATATGCCAAGTGTTTATAAAGATACTTTTAGTGATAGTGATAATCTTAAAGGAATTAGTATTGCTAGAAATTATTATCATTTGTATGAATCTAAATGGAGTGATTTATTAGAACCAACAGAGTTTGCTTTATTGAATGAAACCGATTCATCATTAAATGTAAAAGATGGTTTTGAATATTTAGAAATGTATTATCAAGATCGTGCACATGCAACCATTTTATTAAATGCGCCAAGTGATTTAGTTTATTTTGATGAAGATAGTATTCCAGGAGTAATAATTACTGAAATTGGTAAAAATACTTTTTCAAATTGTAAACGATTGAAATCTGTAAAATTATCTAAACAAGTGGTACAAATTGATAGCTATGCTTTTTATGGTTGTGATGACTTAGAAGGCATTTTCTCAGCTAATACAGATACGATTACAATTCAAGAAAATGCTTTGGAAATAACGGATGGATCCTTTCCTAATCTTCGTTATATTGCCTTAAATGCTAAAAATGCAAATTTTGAAAATTATTATTTACCATCAACGAATCAAAAAATGTTTGTTCCTTATGATGGCGATGGATATTATGGTGGTAATACATATAGTAGTAGTTATTTTTTAGATGAATCTTATGGTGGAGCTATCTTATATGGTTATGCTAGAGGATCAGATCAAGATGGAAATACAATTACAGTGGATAATGAATTTTATTTAATTAGTGCAACAACAGATATTAGTGGAGCTGTTGCTACGAAAGAAGGTGCCTTTGAGATTTGTATGAATGCTTTCGAGAGTGTTCCTATTACATCGATTCAATTAAATATGACAGATGATATGTATTGGATTGATGATTATGCTTTTTATGAAACAAAATTAGAAGGTGAACTTACTTTGCCAGATGGCTTAGGTCCAATAGGAATGGCTGCATTTAGTGGTACGAGTCTTACAAAAGTGACATTTCCAAAAGTTTATGGGAATAATGCAGAGTATCCAGCACGGCTTTGGACAAATAATTTTGGAAGTACTCTAAAGGAAGTTGTTTTCCAAAATGCTACACCTATCTTACTTTATTATTATGGTGATGGAAATGGCTTTGAATTTGGTCAAGATTTAGCAGATGATTTTCATGTTACACTTTCAGGTGATGCGACAGGTTTAGAACAAACATACATAGATAATTGGAAATATAGTTTTGCAGGATATGAAATATCAGATGCTCAAATTCATGAAAATGAAATTAAAGAAGCAGAAAAGAAGGTTGCAGCATTATTAAATTATGTGGTACCTGAAATAAACGAAAATCAAAATTTAGATAATCAAATAGGAGAGCCTGATACTCAAACAAAAGATGATCAACAAGAAATACAGCCAGAGAATAATCAAGAACAAGATGATTCAAATAACAATCAACAAGAAGCTTTAGAAAACGAGGGAGAAGAAAATGATAATTGAGCAATCACAACATATTATTGATGAAATATCAAAAGTATTCATTGGTAAGGATGAAATCATTAAAAAAGTATTAATGACAATTTATGCTGGAGGACATATTTTATTAAATGATACTCCTGGTACGGGGAAAACAACATTGGCGTTAGCTTTTTCTAAAGCTTTAGGTTTGGATTATAAAAGAATTCAGTTTACAACAGATACCTTACCTTCTGATATTGTTGGTTTTACAATGTTAAATAATGAAACTCAAAAATTTGAATTTAGACCAGGGGCTGTTTTTAGTAATTTACTTTTAGCAGATGAAATTAACCGTACATCACCAAAAACACAAGCTGCTTTATTAGAAGCTATGGAAGAACATAATGTGACGGTTGATGGTGTTACTTATGATTTACCTCATCCATTTATTTCAATAGCGACACAAAACCCAATTGGTTCAGCAGGGACACAACCTTTACCAGAATCTCAATTAGACCGTTTTATGGTATGTTTATCGATTGGATATCCTGATTTAGATAAACAAATTGAGATTATTAAATCGCGTCGATATGATAATCCAATTGATAAAATTAAAGTAGTTGCTTCAAAAGAAAATATTATAGAAGTACAAAACTATTTATCATCTGTACGTATCAGTGATGATGTTTTAAAATATATTGTCTTATTATGTGAAAAAACAAGAGAAATGCCCCTTATTGAATTAGGAGTTTCTCCTCGTGGGGTTTTAGCACTTGTACAAATGGCTAAAGCACATGCCGTATTAGAAGATCGTATCTATGTTATTCCAGAAGATGTACAAGATGTTTTTTTAGATGTTTGTGCACATCGTTTGATTTTACGTCCACAAGCAAGGGTAGAAGGATTAGATGCCAGAGATATTTTAAAAGAAATTTTAGTGGAAGTGAAACCACCATTGGCTGATTAGATTATGAAAAATAAATATTTTGTTTATGCAGTTATCAATATTCTCATTTTTATTGCATATATTTATTCGACTTATTTCTACTTTTTAGTTATTTGGGCAATAAGTATTTTATTTCCTCTTATGCTTTTCATTTTGTTGAAATTAGAAGCACGTTATATTCAACTTGATCTTCATGGACAAAAACAAGGAGAAGTAGGAAAACGTTTATCTTTTGTATCTGAAATAACAAGTCAATATAGATTACTTGTTTCTGGAAGAATAGAGTATGATTTTGTTTATGAAAATAATACGTTACAAAGTCAAATTAGAAAAAGAATATTTATTCCTTTAGGAATGAAATATTCGAAGAAAGAACATCAATATACAGCAACATATTGTGGAGAAGTAACATTTTCTTATGAAAATATTTATTTATATGATGTATTTGGTTTTTGTCGTGTCTCTTTTCCACAAGATAAAAAACATCATGTTGTGATTTATCCTCATAAGATTTCTATGGAATTGCTTTATAATGAACTTTCAAAACCTTATGAAAATGGTCTTTTACAATATCAATATAAAAAAGGTCCTGATATGTCTGAAATCTTTGATTTAAAACAATATTATCAAGGAGATGATATTCGTCATGTTCATTGGAAATTAACAGCTAAAACTAGACAGATGCTTCTTAAAGAAGGAACACACAATAGTAGTTTTGAAACAGTTTTATTAGTTGATATTGGTTTAAATGATCAAAATGAAGAAGTTGATAAAAAGGTTTTATCAAAAGCATTATCTTTTGCAATGAGTATGTCAGAAGAATTATTACTTAAAAATATAGGTCATTATGTAGCACTTTATGATCATGGAAGTTTTTATTGGTTAGAAATGAATAATGTTCAAGATTACTATACGACATTAGAACAATGGTTTTATAAAGGTGTTTCTTTACAAAACGGAGATGCATTACATCTTTTTATGAGTGAACAGTTAGATTTGATTTTTACAAAAATGATTTATGTTACAGCAGGAAATTTCAATGAAGAAATTTCAAAATTAAATGATTTTTTAAGTGTTAGTGCAATCACTGTAAAAGATCATCTTGAAAAAGTACAAACAACAAAACATCATCAAAATCAATTATATGAATTACCTGTTGATTTAATTGATGAAAATACATATCGTTTTGAAATATAAGGAGGTCAAAAATGGAAAAAAATAAAATTACTTCTTTAAGTACGACCCTCCTTTATTCATTTGTATTAGTGATTAGTTTTTTGTGCTTTTATCATAGTATCGTAGAAAGTTCATGGTTGTTAGAAATTATTGTCAGTTTATTTGTTTTAATAGGAGTAAATCTTTTATCTTATAAAACAAAAACAAAAGAGATTATTTTTCCTATAGTGATGACTTTTATTATTGGGATTATTTATTCATTTCAAAGTTTTTATTATGGCTTTTGGGGAATTATAAATTATTGTATTCAATGGTATAATGTTCAATTTGATGATGCTAGAAATCTGATGATGACTAAAGCTATTACAACAAGTCATATACAAGCTTTTAGTTTGGTTGTTATTCTATTTATTACTTATTTTATTTATCGTTCGATAAAAAAAGAAAAAATGATGGGTATTATTCTTATCTTTTCCATTATTTTTGCCTTTACTTTATGGATTGATCGTTTTTCTTTTATTGGGGGATCACTTTGTATAATCACTCTTTTGATGATTTGGATGTATTACCAAAATAAAGTGATCAATTCAAAAACAGTTCAATGGCTTGTGATTATTTCAATTATTTTTGTGGCTGTAGCGTTACCTGGTTATCAAGATAATTTATCTTTACAACAAATAAAAAAAGAAGTCTTACAACAAGTAGAAGATCTTCGATATGGTAAAGATAATCTTCCACAAGGTAATTTAAAGCAAGCATCTATAATTCATGAAAATGAAGAAGAACGTCTACAATTAGCTGTTTCACAAAGAAAGAATTTGTATTTAAAGGGGTTTGTAGGGAGTACTTTACAAAATAATCAATGGCAAGATTTAAAAAGAGCAAGTTATAATGGAAAACATGAAGGAATGTTGAAATGGTTAGAAAACAAGAATTTTTCTTCATCTTATCAATATAGTCTTTATGAAAAATTATCTCAATTAGATGATACAACTCAAAAAGTAGAAATTAATAATACAGGAGCTAATAAAAAATATCTCTATACACCTTATTCTGTTTCTAAAAAAGATGTTTCATCATCATTGATTCAAAAAGATCTTAATTTAAAGTCAAATGCTCTCTTTGGAACAAAGAATTATAGTTATACAGAAACATCTTCTGTCTCACCAAGTGAATTGATGACAGGAAGTGACTGGCTTAACCAACCAAATAAATCTCAAAAGAAATATTTAGATACAGAAGCTGTTTATCGACAATTTGTTTATGAAAATTATCAGACAGTTGATCAGGGATTAGAAAAAACGATTGCTCATTTATTTGATCAAGATGAATTTGAAAATACAGGTATTTATTCAATTTCACAATATATTAGAGATACACTTACTAAATATATGAAATATGATGAAAAAACAAATACTCAAAGTGAAAATGTTCTTGAAGATTTTTTAAATCAAAAGATTTCAGGAAATGATGTTTTATTTGCTTCAGCAGCAGTAGAAGCTTTTCGCTATTATAATATTCCAGCAAGATATGTTGAAGGATATTTATTAAAAAGTGACGCTATTGATGAAGAAGGGAATGCTACTCTTACATCAAAAGATGGTCATGCTTGGGTAGAAGTTTATTTTGATGGTATGGGATGGTTACCAATAGATGTAACACCGGGATATTATTATGATGTTTATACACTGATGAATATGGTTGCTACTCCACAAGGAGATAATAGTCAAGTAAATATTGAAAAGGGACATAAGGATTCTCAAGGTGTTAATGATGGTCAAAATGGTGGGATGATTTATAACATTGTTAGTGGTATTGAAAGTATGGAATCACTTGTAATGGGTGTTTTTACAATTGGATGTGTTATTTTATTTATTGTTTGGATCTACTTAGAAATTAGAAGATTATTCTTAAATATTGGAATTAAACATGCTTATCATCGAGCTTCGGTTACTCGAAAAGTGAAGTATTTATATGGATTGATGGAGATGTATTTAAAATCTTATGGAATTGATTATCGTTTAGGTTTAGATTCTTTAAAAGTGGATGATACTTTAGAAAAGATGGGAATCATTTATGAAGGAGAATTTTTAAGAGTTTGTGAGTTATTTGAAAAGAGTTTTTATGGTGAAATAGAGTTAGAAGAATTTGAACTTAATATTATTACTCACTTTATTAGTTTATTATATCAAAATCAAAAGGGATTAAAGTGGTATAATAAATTAAGTAGAAGATATGCGATTTTATCTGGGAAAAATATTTATTTAAAATTAATAAGGTGTAATGAGGGTGATTAGGATGGATAAAAATGGGAAAATACTGATTGTTGATGATTCAAAATTTAATCGTGAAATATTATCAGAAATATTAAATCAATATACAGTTATAGAAGCAAAAAACGGTTATGAAGCTTTAGAGTATATGAAAGCTGATAAGAATATTGCGCTTGTTTTATTAGATCTTGTTATGCCTGAAATGGATGGTTTTGAGGTTTTAAAATATATGAATCAAAATCATTTAATTGATGAAATAGCAGTGATGATTATTTCTATCGATAAAGATGATCAAAGTATTGAAAAAGCCTATGAATTAGGGGTATCAGGTTATATTACAAGACCGTTTTCATCTGCTGTTGTCTTAAAAAAAGTTAATAATATTATTTCTCATTATAAAAGACAAAAAAAACTTACAACCATCATTAATAAACAAATCTATGAAAAATATAAAAATAACGATATGATGATTATGATCTTAAGTCATATCGTTGAATCACGTAATGGAGAAAGTGGTTTACATGTATTACACATAAAAAAACTTACAAAATTGTTATTAAATATTTTAGTTAAGAAAACAAATCAATATTCCTTAACTTTAGATGATATGATTTCAATTGAAGTGGCTTCTTCTTTACATGATATAGGAAAGATTGCTATTCCAGAAGAAATCTTAAATAAACCATCATCTCTTACTAAAGAAGAGATGGAAGTTATGAAATCACATGTTATCATCGGTACAAAGATGTTAAATAGTTTACCATTTTATAATGATGAACCAATTGTAAAATATGGTTATCAAATATGTCGATGGCATCATGAAAGATATGATGGAAATGGTTATCCAGATGGTTTAAAAGGAGAAGAAATTCCTATTGCGGCACAAGTTGTTTCAATTGTTGATGCATATGATGCTTTAACAAGTAAACGTGTTTATAAAGAGGCTTATAGTCATGAAGAAGCTTTAAAAATGATTCAAAAAGGCAAATGTGGTGTTTTTAATCCTTTACTTATAGAATGTTTAATGGATATTGAATCATACATTCAAAATGATTTAAAAATTAATGAATTTTATGAAGATAATGAATATTTTGAAGAACGTACACAAGAACATTTAAAAGATGAAGGTCTTAATTTATCTAATTTACTTTATCAAGATTTATATTTTGAAAAATCAAAATATAAATTTTACAGTGAATTATCTAATAATATTCAATTTGAATATTCAGTTGTACCACCATTACTTACATTATCTAAAAAAGATGCATTATTATTAAATATAGAACCTAAAATTATAGATCCATTAAGTAATGAAAAAGTTACAAAACTATTTATTAATAATGATTTTAATGTATTCATACAACAAGCTATTGATTTAGAAAAAGAAAAAGATAAGTTTTCGATGAATACAAAACTTAAAATCAATAATACAATTAAAGATGTTAAAATAACTGTACAAGTTATTTATGATGGTGAAGAAGCTTTAGGGGTATTAGGAGATATAGAAATATTATAGGAGAGTTGTTTATGGAGTTAGAAGAATTTTACAAACAAGTTGGTGGGAACTTTGAAGATGTTAAAAGAAGATTACTTAATGAAGAATTTATTAGAAAATTTGTATTGAAATTTAAAGATGATGAAACATTTGATAATCTTATTGAGGCTTTTAATAAAGCTGATTATAAAGAAGCCTTCCGTTTTATTCATACCTTGAAAGGAACAAGTGTTAATTTGGGATTTGATGATTTATATCAAGCAAGTTGTAATTTAACAGAATGTTTAAGAGAAAAAGAAAACTTAAATGATGAAGAACTTGAAGAAGCAGGTAAACTTCTACAAATAGTTAAAAATAGCTATCAAAAAATAATAGAATTGATTGTTCAATTATAAAAATATGTGAAAAAAGGTCGAATTTAAAGGGAATTTGTTGCAAATTCCCTTTAAAGATATTATTATATATTTGTAAAGAAAAGAAAAAGGCAAAGCTGTTGAAAAACAGTGACGCAAAGCCCTAGGGTCTAAAGTACGTAAGTGCTATGATCGCCGGTTGCCCTAACCTATCAAGATATGTTTTCGTGTATCTATAAGTTATAGCAACCACCAAAATAATAGGTGGTTTTTAACTTTCTGGGATTTCTTTAAATATCAAGACGAGGGAGAAGGAAAAAAGAAATGATGAAAGATTTATTAAAAAAATTACAAAAAAAATCTAACAAAAAAGGTTTCACATTAGTTGAAATCATCGTAGTATTAGTAATCTTAGCTATCTTAGCTGCAATTGCTGTACCTTCAGTAATTGGATATGTTGATGAAGCTAAAGAATCTAGATACATCCAAGAAGCTAGATCAATCTATGTAGTAATTCAAACTGAAGAAGCTAAAGCTGTAGCTTTAGGAGAAACTAATTATACTTCATTATACGATGCTGCAGGTGCACCAACGTCAGATTTCTCTAAAAAAATTGAAGATACAACTACTTTAAAAGTTACTCAAGTTAAAGCAACTGAAGATGCTTCAAGTACTACTACTCCTAAAAAGAATAGTAAATGGGAAATTAAATGGACTTCAGATGATGGAAAAGCAATTGAAGCTACAATTAATAAAAATAAAGATATTAAAATTACAAAAAAATCTTAATATTATATAATTATCTTGCCACTGAGCGCTCAGTGGCTTTCTTTGTTTAAAATTAAACTTTAACGAAAGTAATTAGGAAATAAATAATCTGAATAAAAATTAAAAGAGAAAATAAATTTTACCCTAAAAAAGTGTATAAAGCCCCTTTCCCCAAATGGAAGGTTATTCTGTTTGAGGTGAGTTCGTAGGTTCTTTTCTGATGAATTGTAGAATTTCTGTTTCAGATAAACCAGTGCGGCTGATTGATTACATCCAGGAGCTAATCCAACCCATGCAACAAGTTTTCGATGAGAGGACCACTGAGACATATCAGTGCCGGCTTCAGAGATGCAAATAACAGCAACGATGAAAGATTTGTGCACGTCGACACCACAAGATCTAGGGTAAATAATTTCCATAAATAAAAGGCTCCTTCAAGTAAGAATATAAAATAAGATGTCTGCACGAACAAGGACTATTCATTACTATGTGTGCCTTGGAGCTGCAGGCGGAAAGGAATGTAAGGTTAAAATGAAGAAATTAAGAAGTAAGAAAGGATTTACATTAGTAGAAATTATTGTTGTATTAGTTATTCTTGCAATACTTGCTGCAATTGCTGTTCCTTCTGTTTTAGGATATGTCGAAGAAGCTAAAAAAGAAAAATATATTGCAGAAGCTAGATCTATTTATACTGTTATTCAGGTAGAAGAAGCTAGATTAGAAAATGAAATAGATTATACAGATAAACCATCACAATATAATAAAACTGAAGATTACATGTATGCTAAAATTTGTGATAAATCAGAAGTTAATAAAAATGGTGAAGGAATTGTTTCTCAAAAAACCGGAATACCTAAAGTAAGTTTTATCGCTTTAATAAGTGATAATCCAAAGACGTATCATTTAAATTGGACAAGTGAAGATGGTAAAATAATAGATGCACGTATAATAAAAAATAAGAAAGTAGATATTCTTTCTGTTAATTAATAATTCGCATATGAAAATGACTTATATTATGATAAGCCATTTTTGTTTAATTATTTCTTATAATTATAATAATAGATAATTGTCGGATTATTAGTTTTTTTGTATTTATGTGTTATAATATAACCAAAAAAGGGGAATGGGCAAATGAAGGAAAGATTGAAGAATAACAAGGGATTTACATTAGTATAAATTATTGTTGTATTAGTTATTTTAGCTATTCTTGCAGCTATTGCTGTACCTGCTGTTCTTGGATATGTAGATGAATCTAAAAAGACACGCTATATTGAAGAAGCTCATTCTATTTATACAGTTATTCAAACAGAGGAAGCAAGGTATAAAGCTTTAGGCAATGAATTAAATGATGATACTTATAATAATACTGAGTATAAAAAAGAATTAACAGAAACAATAACAAAAAAAACGGGTATTCAAAATGTGACGTTTGGTACTTGCAGTCATATTGGAAAAGATAATGCAGAGTACTATGTTAATTTTAAAAGTGATGATGGAAAGAATGTTTATTCTGTAATTAAAAGAAATAAAGATATAACAGTAAGTGTTAATTAGGGTGAGGAAGATGAAGAATAAGAAAGGTTTTACGTTGGTAGAGATTATTGTTGTATTAGTAATCTTAGCTATTTTAGCTGCGATTGCTGTACCTTCTGTAATTGGTTATGTAAATGAAGCTAAAGAGTCTCGCTATATTCAAGAGGCACATTCTATTTATACAGTTGTTGAAACGGAAGTGGCTAAGTATAGGGCAACAGATGATCCTAGTGAAGATGATATAAATGATTATATTAAAGATATATTGAGTGGTAATACGATTGCTACTGCAGATAATAATCAATTAAAAGGTATTATTGCGAAAAAAACAGAGTTAGATGATGTTGATGTAGAAAGAAATGGCAATACTTATAAAATGTATTGGATCAGTGATGATGGTCATCATATTGAAGCTACACTCACAAAGAATAAGGATGTAAAGATTATAAGTACTGATAGTAATCATAATTTTGATTAGATGAGGTTTTTATGGATTCAATTATTATTTTGATTTATGTATATATGTTTTTAATAGGAATGTGTGTTGCGAGTTTTATGAATGTTGTGATTGATCGTGTTCCTAGAAATGAGAGTTTTGTAAAGGGAAGAAGTCATTGTGATCATTGTGGTGAGACTTTAAAATGGTATGATTTGATTCCTATTGTAAGCTATGTTTTTTTAAGGGGTAAGTGTCGTTATTGTCATACTTCGATTCCTATTAGAGGTTTTTTGATTGAAATCTTTGGTGGATTGGTGGGAATGTTTTGTTTTTATCGTTTTGGTTTTAGTATTGAAACGATTTTAATGTTTGTGATTGCGATGATTTTACTTGCAATTACAATGATTGATTTTGATACAATGATTATTCCTGATGGTTTAAATATAGCTATGCTTCTTGTATCTATTGTTTTAATGTATGTAAGACATATGTCTTTGTTAGAAAGCATTATTGGAATGTTTTGTATTTCTGTACCAATGATTTTATTAAATGTTTTAATAGCTGAATCTTTTGGTGGTGGAGATATTAAATTAATGTTTGTCTCAGGAATAGCTTTAGGATGGAAGTATAGTTTACTTGCTGCTTTTATTGGTATTTTACTTGCAGGAAGTTATAGTATTTATTTATTGGTAAGTAAAAAGATTGATAAAAAAGGACATATTGCTTTTGGTCCTTATTTATCAATTGGTATTTTTATTGCTTTATCTTATGGTAGTGAAATTATAAGTTGGTATTTAAATTTAATGATGTAAAGAGGTGATAGAATGGCTACATTTAAATATATTTCGAAAGATATGTCAGCTAAAACAATAAGAGGAACGTTAGAAGCTGATGATCGAAATGATTTAGTGAGAAAGCTTAAAGAACAAAATTTGTTTTTAGTAAGTTGCCAAGATGTCACTAAAAAGACTGCTAATCAGTATAAAATGAAATTAAATGAATTATCAGCTTATTCTAGAGAAGTAGGAACAATGCTTGCTTCTGGTTTATCTTTGATTCGTATTTTTTCTATTATGGTTCGAAGAGAAGATAATAAAAAAATAAAAAAAATTTATGAAAATATTTATGTAAAGTTACAACAAGGATATACTTTATCCGCTGCTATGGAAGCTCAAGGTGTTGCTTTTCCTAATTTAATGATTCAAATGTATCGTTCAGGTGAAGCAAGTGGGAATATGGATAAAACGGCTTTAACGATGTCTAATCAGTATTCAAAGGATCATCGTATTAAAGGTAAAACAAAGTCAGCAATGATGTATCCTATTATTTTGATTGTTATTACAATTGCTGTTTTGTTGATTGTTTATTTAGCAGTGCTTCCTTCTTTCTTTGATATTTTTAAAAATGTTGAATTACCATTGATTACTAAAATCAATATTAGTATTTCTAAGTTTTTACAAGATTATTGGTATTTTGTCTTATTGATTGCTGCAGGTTTGGTTGTCACTTTTATTGCTTTACTTAGAGTAGAAAAGGTACGTTTTCAAGTAGATAAATTAAAAATAAAAATTCCTAAGTTTGGTAAATTGTTGATGACAATTTATACGAGTAGATTTGCGAGAACTTTATGTTCTTTATACACAAGTGGGATGTCTATTGTTAATGCTTTAAATATTGCTAAAACAACGATTGGTAATGTTTATATTGAATCACAGTTTGACGGAGCTATTAAGAAATTAAGAAACGGGGAAAGTTTATCTCAAGCAATCAAGGACATTGATGGTTTTGATATTAAATTAACAAGTAGTATTTTTGTAGGAGAAGAAAGTGGGCGTTTGGAATCAATGCTTACTACTCTTGCAGATGATTTTGATTTTGAAGCAGAACAAGCATCAGAAAGAATGATTACCCTTATTCAACCATTAATGATTATCTTTTTAGCAGTTGTTATTTGTTTAATTATTATATCTGTATTATTACCAATTTATACATTGTATAACAATGTAGGAAATATGTAGGAGGAGTTATGAGTTATATTGTATTTTTATCAACAAAAGGATTACAAATGGTTCAAGGAAATGTTTCAAAGAATAATATTCATATTTCTTCTTACAAAGAATTTGAATTTGTTGAAGGAACAATGTTAGATGGGAATATTCTTGATGATCAACCTGTTAGAGATGTTTTACTTGATTTAAAAAAAGAAAATGTTGATAGTGTGAGACTTGTTGTCGATAGTGGACAAATTTTAGTGAAGTGTTCTGTTTTACCAGAAGTTTCTCATAAACAAATGCTTCAATTTGTAAAGGATGAATTTATTGATGTTGAAAGTCAATATACGAATTTATTATATGATTATGCTGTTATAAAAGATAAAGTTGAGGGTAAAGAAGGTCAACTTGTTTTGTGTGCGGCAATGGAAAGAGAGTTTTTAAAGCCGTATATTGATTTGTTTGATGAAATGGGAATTTCATTAGAATCAATTGATATTATGACAAATTCAATTATTAAATTAACAGAATCTATTCTTAAATTAACAAATCTATCTTATGTTTTAACAGTAATCAATGGACAAGATGTTATTCATTATTTATTTATTAATGGACAATATGAAATAGCTAATAGAACACGTATTTTCTCTGATCGTGGAACAGTTGCTTTTATTACTGAATTATCCAATTCACTTACTAAATTAATGCAGTTTACTAAAGGTGCTTATAAAGATGCTCAATTAGAAAAACTCTATTTTGCTGGGCTAGAAACTTATGAAGAAGATATGTTGATGTCAACTATTTCTTCTAATTTGAGTATTGAGACATCTCGTTTTAAACCAACAAACTATACTTGTAGTAAAGATAATAATTTTCCTATTCATAAATATTTATTTGTAGGAAGTTTATGGAGGAGATAAGATGGCAAGAAACAGTAACAAAGATATTGATTTTTTATCTGTCTATAAAACAAAGAAAAAAATAAATACAAATTCTAAAACACTCTTGCTTATCGCATTACCTGTTTTACTCATTCTTATTTTTGCGACAAGTACACTTTATTTAACAATCACTAATAGGAACTTGCAAAAGGATGTTGATACATTGCAAACACAAATAGAAGAGGCTCTTGCTGCAACAGCATCTAATACAAATTCTGATCAACAAAAAGAATTAAGTAAGCTCAATGAACAACTTACAAACTTACAAACAATTACACAAACATTATCAAAATACCCTCAAATTGATAAAGGTATTTTAGAAACAATTGATAAATCATGTAAGAACTTAACAATTGATTCAATATCATTTAATCAAGAAACAGGAGCTATATCACTTACTGTAACAGCTTCTAAAGTTAATGGTTGTGAAGAAACAGTAAGAACACTAAGAGAATCAGGTACTTTTAAAACAGTTGATTACAATGGGTATACTCAAGATGGTGGTGTTAGTGAAACAACGGAAACCGTAACAGATCCTACAACAGGTGCGACAACAACACAAGCAGTAACGAATACGACACCAATTACTTATAAATCATCGATTACATGTACATTAGAAGGAGGTACAACAAATGGACAAGATTAAAGATTCATTTAAAAAACTTTCTTCTAGAGAAAAGACATTGATTTATATATTAGTGATTTTATTGATTGTTTGTTTTGGATGGTTGATTTTATTACAACCACAATTAACATCACATACATCATTAAAGTCTTCAAAAGATAGTTTAGAATTACAACTTACTGAATTAAAAGGAACAAGTTCATCTTCTTCAACAGAAGATATCAAAACACAAATTATGAATGTTAATCAAGAAATTAAAGCTTTAAATGATCAATTTTACAATCTTATGTCAAAAGAAGATATTGATCAATTGATTACAAATCTAACAATAGAACATAAAATTAGTCCTACTAATTTAACAATGTCTGAAATAACACAAACAGATTTATCAAGTAAAAAGAGTGATGATAATTCATCTGATAACGCAAATGATAATACAGATGAATCTAAATCATCCAATGCTTTAGTTTATTCATGTGTTGTTACTCAAACATGTAAAGGAACAAAAGCTAATTTACTCAATTTAATTGAAGATGTTAAAAATATGAGTGGTTTACATATTAATTCTGTTGCCTATGAAAATTCAACAGGTAACTTGGATTTAACAATTACATATACAGTTTATATGGTAGAAAAATAGTAAAAGAGGTGCAAACAATGAAAAATAAAAAGGGATCAACAATTGTATGGGCAATTACATTGATTATGGTTCTTGTAGTCATTGTAGGTGCCTCTTTGTCTTTTGCATATATGTCTTATAATCAATCTATTAAAAATAGAAATAAGACACAAGTTGAATTGATTGCTAATTCGGCAATTAAATCTCTAGCTGGTGCTATTGAAAATGATGAAAATAGTTCTCAGCTAATTCCAGATACAGGTAAACAAATTAATGTATCAAAGATGGAATGTTCTGTTCCTTATGGAACAATTTCAAATATTAAAATTAATCGAAAAAAAGAAAATTTAATTATTGCATCACTAAAAGCTAATTATCATGGTGAAGATTATACAATTTATGCTTATTTAACGCAGTCTAATAATCAATGGAAATGTAAAAGGTATGATACAAGTGGAAATTTAAATATTTCTACTGATAGTAGTTCAAGTGGAAATGATTCAGGGAATAATGGTAGTACAGATAATGATAATGACAATAATATTGGTTTGCCAGAAGGAAGTAATATAGCAGATACACTTGATAAAAGACTTACGGTTATGTTGAATCAATACTATGGAGATTTTAAAAATATTTATACATTTATTGATTGGTATAAAGATCAATGTAAGTATATGAATAAAACTACGGATGCTAATTATAATTGCGATTGGTGGTTTAATAATAGTGATGGCTCTGATTATCATATTAAACAAGCGTATTTAACATGTATGACACAAAATAATCAGTTCGATAAATTAGAAGATGATATTTATCGAAAAGTTAAAGATCAAAATATTGTTTTTGACAATAATACATGGTATCCAGATTTATATGTTAATTTTCATATATTTCCAAATAGCAATGGGAAGTATTTTATTTATGCATCTCCTTCAGGTAATGCAAGTAATGGAAGAGTTTATCTTATTTATTATAATCAATCTTGGTATGTTACTAAAAATAAATCATTTAATGAAAGTGATTTTTTAAATGTAGACAGTATAAAAAATGCTGTAAGCAATACAGATCAATGGTTAAAAATTGAGTAGGAGGGATGAATATGAAAAATACAAAAGGTATGACACTTATTGAAGTAATCATCTCTCTATTAATTATTAGTACAGCATCTTTAATTATTGTGGTTGGTTTTGTTACTGCACTTAATCTTTTTACAGATTCTAATCATTATAAAGATGTAACGAATAAGCAACAAAAAGCTCTAGTTGATGAAGAAAATAAAGATACAGATATTGATGTGGATGATACTTTAGCTAATTATTCTATTACTGTTAATGAGAGTGGTAATCCAATTATCGTCAATGGTACTTATAAAAAAGCAACAAGTAAAACATATAAGGATGTTAATCTTTCAAATTTTATTCCTAAAATTCAAATAAATGAAGCTGTGAAAGGAAGAAATATTTATAAAAATTATTGCAAAATGATGCAAGAATTTTCGAATTATTTAAAAGAGCAAGGAGTCACGTCAAATGATAAATTATTTGAAGGAAAGACTAAAGAGTATATAAAAGAGTGGATGATGCAAAAAACAGGTGCAAACAAATCAGATTTTATTACAAATTTACCTAAATTATATGCAAGTATATACCCTGATATAGAACTAGATTCATTATTAGAGGTTATTGGAACTTATAACAAAGATTTTGATAAGGAAAAGTATAAATATATTACACCATGTATGTATATATCAGATAGTACTAGAGAAAATTTAACTTATAAAGATTTTTTTGAAGATGAAGGATACAAAAAATACGTATTCATATTAGTTGGTGATAAGGCAAAAAAAGGAGATCGTCCAACAGATATATGGGCATTGCTTGATAATACAACTGTTGAAGATGATCAAGATACTTGGTTAATTCCAAAAAGTGAAATAAGTACAAAAATACTTGAAAATAAAACATATTCAGAGTTTTATAAAATAATAAGTGGTAATGAATGGATTTATTATACAACATCAAAATAGAAAAGAGGGTGACTAAGATGATAAAAAAAGTAAATAATAAAGGTATGACGTTAGTTGAAATTGTTGTTGTACTTTTAATTGCTTCTATTATTATGACAATTACTGGTGGAATCTTAGTCAATTCATTAGGTTATTTTGATACAACAACCAAGAAATCTTTAGATAAACAAACATTAGATGGGGTTCTAGATTTTATTAGTAATGAAATCACTTATGCAACAGATGTAAGAGTATCAAATACTAAACCAGATGATAGAGATTGGCATTATCTTTATGTATTAAAAAACGATAAAAATAAAGGTAGACTTTATCGTGATGGTAAAGCAGTTTTTGATGATGACTATTATATTAATAATCGAGATTTACAAATGGATGTTAGAGGTTTTACCACTAATGGATATCGTTTGGATTTAACGCTTAAGTATTTAAATGGGACAGAAGAAGTATATTCAACAAAGAATACATATGAGTTGGTCAATTTTAATATTAATACAACTGATAAAACGACTTTATTTAGTAATATTTCTAGTACGACACAGTTATCAGAAAATACAAAACTTTATTATATAAAAGATGACTCATCAAAAGGTAATAGTGAAAATGACAAAACGGATAGCGAAATAACAGTTGCTAAACAGGTTGAATGTATTAATACGAAAAATAATCGTGGTGATTATGTAGAAGGAAGAAATTATAGTAAAGGTGATTTTGTTTATTGTGATGGGTCATGGTGGCAGTTAATTCAAGATAAAAGTAATGCTACTTCACCTGATAAAAGTAAAGCAAGATGGTGGAAAAAGATAGATAAAAATTATAGTCCACTCAGTGCATATACTAAAGGTGATATTGTTTTTTTTGAAAAAGAACAATGTTATTATCAATGCTTACAGGATATGTATTCTATGGGAGTTGGCAGTGATAGTTCTGATGGATATGCGCCAGATGGATTTAATGGAAAGCAGACCTATTGGAAGTATATTGGTCCTAAAAATACGGTTACAAAAGATGTACATAATTGTGATGATATTTCAATAAGAAGAACTGATACAGTTTTAAATAAATTGGATCAACTCACGGAAAGCCAAATAAATAGCATTCCTAAATATGATGTTAATAAAACGGATTATAAAATAGGTGATTATATATATAATGAAGAAAAAAACGGTATTAAACAATATTATTTGAAAGTATTGGATGGATCTGGAGGTCCCGGATCAAGTGCATCTTCTGGATGGCAAATTTTATCTCGTGACTGGAATAAAAATAGTGCATACTTAAAGGGTGATATTGTTTTATATTCTGAAGCTGAAGATTTAGGATATCTTAAAGCCATGCAAAATATAAATAAAGATAATAATCCAACAACATGGCCACATATGTTAGAAATTGTTAATGGTAATCCAAATCCAAATTATTTTTGGAGTACAGTAAATTGATGGAGGTTGACACATGAAAAGTTTACCAATAGGTGAAGTATTAAAAGAATATGGGTATATTAATGAAGAACAGTTACAGATTGCATTAGATGCCCAAAAGAAAGATAGAAGTAAAAGATTAGGGGAACATTTAATAGATTTAGGTTTTGTTAGTGAACAACAAATGTTAGAAGCTTTATCTGATAAATTAGCTGAGCCTTTAGTTTCATTGGATAATATAGATTTTGATATTAATGCTGTTAAAAAGATTCCTGAAGCAATGGCACAAAAATATAATGTCATTGGTTATGCTTTTAATGACAATGTGTTAACAGTAGCAACAAGTGATCCTTTAAATTATTATGGGTTAGAAGATGTAAGACTTGTTTCAGGTTGTCGTATTAGTGTTTCACTTGCAACAAAAGCAGATATTCAAATTGCTATTGAAAGATATTATTCAGATGTTGATACTTTGAATTTAGTAGATGATATTGATGAATCGACTTTACCTGAAGTAGAAGAGGATCTAAATTTATTTGATGCGAATGAAGATGATACACCTGTTGTTAAATTATTAAATTCATTGTTAATTAGAGGATATAATACAAGTGCTTCTGATATTCATATTGAACCATTTGAAGATAAATTACATGTAAGAATGCGTATTGATGGAATGCTTGTTGATTATTTAGATTTAAATAAAAATATACAAGCGGCTTTGATTGTTAGAATTAAAATTTTATCTAACATGGATATTGCTGAAAAAAGATTACCTCAAGATGGTCATTTTATGGGAGTAATTGATGGAGTCGAATTAAATATTCGTGTATCTGTTATTCCTACCATCTTTGGTGAAAAGATTGTTATGCGTTATTTGAATTCTAATAGTACTATTGACCGCTTAAGTACTTTTGGAATGACAGAAGAAAACTTTAAGAAAGTGAATCATATGATGTCTATGCCACATGGAATTATCTATGTAACGGGTCCTACTGGAAGTGGGAAAACTACAACACTTTATATGATCCTTGAAAAATTAGCTCAAGGACAAATCAATATTTCAACGATTGAAGATCCTGTGGAAAGAAAATTAAATCGTATTAATCAAATGCAAGTCAATACAATGTCTGGCCTTACATTTGATAGAGGATTGCGTGCTTTAATGAGACAAGATCCAGATGTAATCATGGTTGGAGAAACTCGTGATAAAGAAACTGCTGAAATTTCTGTTCGTGCAGCTATTACAGGACATTTGGTTGTCAGTACATTACATACGAACGATGCTATTAGTACGATTGTTAGACTTGAAGAAATGGGTGTTGAGCCTTATATGGTTGCTAACAGTTTAGTAGGTGTTGTTGCGCAACGTTTAATGCGAAAGGTTTGTCCTTATTGTAAAAAGGAAGTAGCCACTTCTTTATCTGATCGATTAGCTTTACAAGAAGGAATTAAATATATTTCTAAAGGAACAGGCTGCCCTCATTGTAATCAAACAGGTTATAAGGGGAGAATTGCTATTCATGAAGTTATTGAAATAGATAGTAAAGTACGTAAAATGATTTCTAATCAAGAAGAAATAGATGATATTATGAAATATCTTGTTGAAGAACAAGGAGTAGAAACTTTAAGAGATCAAGCTTTAAAACTAGTTAAAGAAGGTAAAACAACAGTAGATGAATTCAATAAGATTATTGCTTATATTGATTAAAGGGGAATGTTATGGCAAATATTAATGATATTTTAAATGATGCAAGAATTAAAGGATGTAGTGATGTCCATATTGGTGAAAATACAGGTATAACATTGAGACAAGATGGAAAACTTATTGGATTTGAACAAGCTTTTAGTAATGAAGAAATAAAAGAAATGATTTTATCAATGTGTAAAGATCGAATTTTAAAGATTGTGGAAAAACATGAAGATGCTGACTTTGTCTATGTAAATGATTTAGGAAGACATCGTGTTAATATTTATTTTCAACAAGGTTATATGACAGCCGCAATTCGTATCATCAATGAACAAATCAAGACATTAGAAGAATTAAATTTACCTGATGTTTTACATAAATTGGCTTTACTTCCTCGAGGACTTGTTCTAGTAACTGGTCCTACAGGAAGTGGAAAATCAACAACTTTAGCAGCAATGATCGATTTTATTTCTTCAATGAGAAATTGTCATATTCTTACCATTGAAGATCCAATTGAATATGTATATCAACAAAAACAAGCTCTTATTCATCAAAGGGAAGTCTATGAAGACGTTGATTCTTTTGATACAGCTTTAAAAAGTGCCATGCGTGAAGATCCAGATGTTATTCTTGTTGGAGAAATGAGAGACTATGAAACGATTCAAGCAGTTATTACTTTAGCTGAAACAGGCCATCTTGTATTTAGTACGCTTCATACTATTGGTGCTCCTAAAACAATTGATCGTATTATTGATGTTTTCCCTCCTCATAAACAAGCTCAAATTCGTGCTCAATTAGCCTCTGTTTTACAAGCGGTTGTTACTCAACAACTTTTACCACTTGCAAGTGGTAAAGGAAGAGCAGCTGCTTTAGAAATCATGATTGCTAATGACGCTATTAAAAATTTAATTAGGGAAAATAAAGGTCATCAAATAGATACAATGATTCAAACTGGAAGAAATGAAGGAATGACAACATTAAATGCATCACTTGCTACTTTAGTAAATACTGGAAAAGTAAATCGTATGGTAGCAGAAAGATATTCTCTTGATGTTGGAGAATTAAGACAATTAATAAGATAGTTAAAAAGAATAAGCGAGTCTGCTTATTCTTTTGATTTGAGAAGGATGCAAGTATTCATATATTGCATAACCTTTTATATACTCAAAAAGCAGCAGTATTAAAGATAAG
>ENA-ORTT01001394-ORTT01001394.1-human-gut-metagenome-genome-assembly--contig:-NODE-1394-length-24402-cov-2.751263_pt1 | contig 24402 bp, 10 predicted proteins | sample MGYA00242074_ERZ509197 | MGnify/ENA primary metagenome ERZ509197 (study PRJEB26280, sample SAMEA2338789) | human gut metagenome | biome: human gut; feature: human-associated habitat; material: faeces...
CGATGTACTGACCTTTGCCGGAAACGGTGAACCTACAGCTCATCCGCATTTCCCTGAAATCATAGAAGATACGTTGATGCTTCGTGATAAGTATTTCCCAAATGCCAAAGTCAGTGTATTGAGTAATTCCACCTTTATTCACCGCCCTGCAGTGTTTGATGCGCTGAATAAGATAGATAACAACATCTTGAAACTCGATACAGTAGACGAGGATTATATTCATACTGTGGATCGTCCTACAGGGCATTATTCCGTGGGCGAAATTGTAGAACATATGAAAGCTTTTCAAGGCAACTGCATTATTCAGACTATGTTCATGAAAGGCAGTTATCAGGGGAAAGATGTGGATAATACTTCGGATAAGTACGTTCTTCCATGGCTGGAGGTTGTGAAAGAGATAAAACCCCGTCAGGTGATGATTTATACTATTGATCGTGAAACGCCTGACCATGATTTATGTAAGGCTACTCATGAGGAACTGGACCGCATTGCCGCTTTAATTAAAGAAGCAGGAATATTGGTAAGTGTCTCTTATTAATCGGTTTACAGGATCTATATATCCAACGTATTGGGTCTATATATCCAATGTGTCCGATCTATATATCCAGCGCGCCCCATCTATATATCCAATATGTTGGGTATATATATCCTACAAACGGGAAATAATAGAGTGAAAAGAGTTTGAATTAAGATTATAGTAAAATAAATAAGTAGTATGAAACCTATTGCAATTAAAGACCTTTCAGAGAACTTCTTTGAAGTTATCGGTAAAGAATGGATGCTGGTGACGGCAGGTAATAAAGATCATTTCAATACGATGACTGCCAGTTGGGGCGGTATAGGCTTCCTATGGAACAAACCGGTGGTCTATGTCTTTATCCGTCCGGAACGTTACACGTTTGAGTTTATTGAGAAGAGTGAATACTTCACGCTCTCTTTCCTGGGAGAAGAGAACAGAGCTATCCATAAGATATGTGGAAGCAAGTCGGGTAGGCAAGTAGACAAGGTAAAAGAGACGGGACTGAAACCGGTCATTACTGAAAAAGGAAATATTCTTTTTGAACAAGGACGTCTCAGTCTGGAATGCCGCAAGCTTTATACGGATGTAATGAAAGAAGATTGTTTCATCGATCCAAGTGTTTGTAAGCAATGGTATGGTGGTGCCCATGGCGGTTTGCATCATATTTATGTGGCAGAGATTACCGGAGCATGGATGAGAGAATAAATATCTTTAATAATATAAAGGAGGGAATGAAAAAATCATTCCCTCCTTTATATTATTACTTTGTTTTACTCATCTCATAATTCTTTCGATCTTTCCAATGCTACATTGATGTTCGGGCAGATATTCTTCTCGCCCAACAGTTCGTAGAAGCCGGATTTTTCCAATGCTTTGTGCACTTTTTCATTCACGCCGGAAAGTACGATAGTGGTTTTTTCGCGTTGCGCCATCTGGCAGAGGCTAGTCAGGTTGTGGATACCTGTTGAATCGATGAAGGGTACTTTCCTCATACGTATAATGCGCACTTTGGGACGGTCTCCCAGTCTGGACATGATTTCTTCGAACTTAGTAGCAATACCGAAGAAGTAAGGGCCATTTATCTCATACACTTCCACGCCCTTGGGAATGGACAGGTTTTCTTCATCTTCTTTGCTGTTAGATTCTTCATTCAGATTAATCTCATCTTTGATAACAGAAATTTCAGTGGTTTCCATCACACGATGCATGAAAAGTACACAAGCTATGACAAGACCCACTTCAATAGCAATGGTTAAGTCGAAAATAACTGTCAGGAAGAAGGTAATCAGCAATACGGTGACGTCTGATTTCGGATTCTTCAGTAGTGCCTTGAATGTGCGCCAGCCACTCATGTTATAGGAAACAATCACCAGCACACCTGCCAGACAAGCCATCGGAATGTATTGTGCCAGAGGCATCAGGAACAGAAGAATAAGTAATAGTACCACTGCATGTACCATACCTGCAACAGGGGTTTTACCACCATTGTTTATATTAGCCATTGTACGTGCAATGGCACCGGTGGCAGGAATACCACCAAACAAAGGTGTTATTAGGTTGGCAGCTCCTTGTGCTATCAATTCCGTATTGGAATCATGCTTGTCACCGATAACACCATCCGCTACCGTAGCGGAAAGCAGCGATTCGATGGCTCCTAATACCGCAATGGTAATGGCTACAGGAAATAAGTCCTGAATAGCCTCCCAGTTTAGTGAAGGCATTACTGCATCCGGCAGTTCCGCCTTGATACTGAAGCGGTCGCCAATGGTATCTATACAATTGATTCCGGCATAAGTCTTCATCAGATATACCGCTACCGTTACTACAATAATGGCAATCAGCGACCCCGGTATCTTCTTTGAGAATTTCGGGGTTATGGCGATAATTGCAATACTTACGATGCTGACAATTGTATTCCACCAGTTGATAGTATCGAAATGCTGGAAATAGATCATCCATTTCCCGACAAAATCTCCGGGAACCTTTTCACCACCGAAATTTAGTCCGAAGATATCGGCTATCTGCGTGGTGAAGATAGTGACGGCAATACCACTGGTAAATCCCACGATAATAGGATAGGGGATAAACTTAATTACAGCACCCAGCTTGAATATCCCTAACAGAATAAGAATGACTCCCGCCATTAGCGTGGCAACAATCAATCCCGCTTCTCCGTATTGCTGGATAATACCATAGATAATGACGATAAAAGCTCCTGTAGGACCACCGATCTGTACTTTGCTACCTCCCAGCATGGAGATAATAAATCCGGCAATGATTGCCGTGATAATACCTTTCTCGGGTGATACACCGGATGCAATACCGAACGCAATGGCAAGCGGGAGAGCAACGATACCTACTATGATACCGGCCATCAGGTCTGCCATGAATAATTCTTTCGAGTAGTTCTTCAAAGCCGTGAATAGCTTTGGTCTGAATTCGAACGCTTTCATAGATAATCTGTACTTTTTGTGAAACGAGGTGCAAAATTAGACAAAATAATGCATATATTGGTTGATTGCTTTCAAATATATTATATTTGCAGCAGCTAACTGTAATATTATGAAATCACGACTGCTTATATTCTTTCTTTTTCTTTCTATTTTTAATATATATGCTTCGGATGTGAAGTTTTATAATATTAATGCGATGTATGGAATTTCCATGCGGGAGATGGCCTCTGTTTGTAAAGATGGGAATGGTTTTATCTGGGCTTCCTCTAAAACGGGTATATTGAGAATTACGGAAAGTGATTATCGCATTTATCAGCTTCCTTATAAAACAGCCAATATAATAAATGTCAAATTGGCCTATAATAATTCATTTTTAATAGCATATACGAATAATGGGCAATTTTTTCATTATAATGAACTGTATGACCGGTTTGATTTATTTCTGGATCTTAGAATATCTTTCAATAATACTTTTTTAAGTGTAGGTAAAGTTGTTATTGATGATGAACAGGCTCTCTGGATTCCTACGTCCGGGGGATTGTGCAAATATAAAAATGGAATATTTACCCAAATAGGTGAGGTGCCAATTCGAACACAGTGCATAACGTCTTATGATCAGACACATCTGCTTGTAGCCAGTCAAGACAGTATTAGATTATTAAATACAAATACGTTGAAACAAAAAAGTATATGTGGAATAGAAGATATGTTTCAGATAAATACTCTTTTTTATGATCATAAAAGAGAGGTTGTATGGATAGGAACTTCCACTGATGGTCTTTTCTATCTGGACATGAAAAAGAAAACGTTATTGCCATTTTCTAATTTCCCAAAGCAACCTATCGCAGTGATAACGGAAAGTTCGGATTCAACATTGTTAGTCGGAATCGACGGGCAGGGAGTATGGGAATTGGATAAGGATAAAAAAACGGTTCTGAATATTTTGAAAGAAGATATTGATAATCCTTTCTCTCTTCGTGGAGATGGGGTTTATGACATCTTTTGCGACGGTCAGCAGAGGGTGTGGGTCACTACCTATACTGGTGGGCTTTCTTTCTTCGACTGGAAATCTCCCTTAATTAATCAAATTACCCATCAGGTTAATAATCCGAATTCTTTAGGGAATGATAATGTAAACAAGATATTGGAAGATAGCAAAGGGGATATCTGGTTTGCTACAAATAATGGGATAAGCAGGTGGAGAGTCGCCACTAATGAATGGGATACTTATTATCAGAATAAACAGGAACAGGCACAGGTTTTTCTGGCTTTATGTGAAGATGACGAAGGAAATATCTGGGCAGGTTCGTTCTCATCCGGGTTTTATGTTTTAGATCGGAATACCGGAAAAGAATTGGTTCATTATCCGCGGAATACATCGGAACTGAAATCTGACGGTAAATTCATAATGAATATATATAAGGACAGTGAGGGTGATATCTGGATTGGAGGTATCCAAGATGTAATATGTTATTTAACAAAAGAAAAGCGTTTTCATACGTATGGTGCACAGCCCATGCGTACGTTTATGGAGTTTTCTCCGGGAAAAATGCTGTTGGCCTGTACTTATTCTGTGCTTTTGCTAGACAAGGAAACAGGGAAAATCACTTTCTTACCGGAATGTCTTGCACAGGATATTTTAGTAATGGGAGATGATATTTGGGTGGCTACTTCCGGAGACGGATTGCTGCACCATAACTACACGACTCGTGAAACTCATAAAATAACAGTGGAATCCGGATTGCCATCTAACTATGTGAATAGTGTCATGTATGATAATGGATATTTATGGTTAGGAACGGAAAATGGATTGTGCCGCTATAATCCTGCCGACAGCACGGTGCATGCTTATTATTCTACTTTAGCTCTCTCCAGTGCTTCATTCAATGTGAATGCCAGCTGCAAATTACGTAATGGCGAATTGATGTGGGGTACAAATAATGGGGCGGTAATGTTTAACCCCGATAAATTATATCATACCCAGCTCAACGGGGAGATTTATTTCCAGAATATCACTATTTCCGGCAGTTCTATCAGAGAAAATCAAGATTTGTTGCGTGGAATTCCGGTGAATAAGCAAACAGATATTTCATTTAAATATGATCAGAATACTTTGACGCTTGAGGTATTGCCTATTGGCGTTTCTTCCAAAGAAATAAAATTTTCATGGAAAATGGAAGGGCTTGATACAGAATGGTCACATCCTTCCAGTCAGCAGATAATCACTTATACCAATATTCCTAATGGGAATTTCCGGCTTAAAGTAAGAATGTACAATAATTCACTTTCTCAGATAGTCGATGAACGTACATTGGACATACACGTTATTCCGCTTTACTGGCAGACGTGGTGGTTCCGTCTGGTGGTATTCATTATTATAATGAGCATTACATTCTTTGTGCTTAAATTCTATATAAACCGTTTGAAACAGCGTCATGCTGAAGATAAAATCCGTTTTTTCACAAATACGGCTCATGATCTTCGTACATCGATAACGTTGATAAATGCGCCTATTCAGGAATTGAATAAAGAGAAAGAATTATCAGACAAAGGGCATTATTATCTGAATCTGGCTACGGAACAGTCTGAACGTTTATCTAATGTTGCAACCCAGCTTTTGGATTTTCAGAAAGTGGATATGGGGAAAGGACAACTGTTTCTGGTGATGGTTGATATTGTTAACTTGGTGTACAGGCGGAAAACAATGTTCAAGTCTACGGCGGGAAAAAAGAATGTTATATTGGAGTTTGTCTCTAACAGGGAATCTTATATGTCAGCTGTCGATGAATTGAAAATAGAGAAAGTCGTTGATAACTTGATATCTAATGCGATAAAGTATTCTCATACAAATGGTAGAGTGGAACTTACATTGAATTGTAATGAGTACTATTGGAGCTTGGAGGTAAGAGATTATGGATTGGGTATCTCGGATAATGCTCAGAAGAAATTGTTCAAAGAGTTTTATAGGGGAGATAATAAGGTTAATTCACGCATGGTAGGTTCCGGGATAGGCCTGTTATTGGTGAAGAATTACGTTTTAATGCATGAAGGGAAAGTCTCTCTTGAAAGTAAGGAGAATGAAGGTTCTTTATTCAAAATAAACATCCCTTATAAAGAAGTGGTTGAGGTTGCACCTGCTGAACATGAAGAGCCGGGGAATATCACATCTGCTGATGGTCCGTCTGATCAATCGGAATATAAAAAGGAAGATGATAAGTCCGAAAAGAAGAAATCTATATTAATCGTAGATGATAATAAAGATTTGCGGAACTTCCTGAAGTGTTCTTTTGAAAACCAATATAACATCTTAGAGGCTGGCAATGGTAATGAAGCATGGGAATTACTTCAAAAGGAATCTCCCGAATTGATTATTTCGGATGTGATGATGCCTGATATGGATGGCTTTGAGTTATGTAAATTGATCAAATCTACTTTTGAAACTTCGCATATTCCGGTGATTCTGCTAACTTCACTTTGTGATAAAAGTGACCAGTTGGAAGGTTTAGGCTTGGGAGCAGAGGATTATATCACGAAACCTTTCGATATATCACTTTTGGAGCAACGAATAAAGTCCCTTATGCGGAACCGGGAGATCGTCAGAGAGAAAGCTTTGAAATTGATAAAGTCGGATAATGATGAGCAACAGGTTATTTTGAACAATGAGCTTAACGATCATTTTGTGAAAAAAGCAGTGGAAGTGATTCATAATAATATGCAAAATCTAGATTTTGATAAGGAAAGCTTTGCTATGGAAATGCATGTGAGCGGTTCGTTATTGTATAAAAAAATAAAAGCACTGACAGGTCAATCACCTATTGACTTTATTAAATCCATTCGTTTAAACCGAGCTTTGGAATTACTCCAATCTCATAAGTACACTATCACGGAAGTTAGCGAACTTTGTGGTTATTCCAGTATCAGTTACTTTAGTACGGTATTTAAAAAGTACTTTGGCAAGTCTCCTACAGAAGTCTAATTTACTTCTTTTTCCTGTTTTTTATCGTTTGTAGTATAGATTATCTAATATCTAAAATTATATATCTAATATCTAAAAGTGTATTGGGTACACTTCTGTAGCTTTGTATATCGATGTACGGAATGTATGTCGATGGAGTTATTGTTATGTTAAATCTAATCAAGTTAATCTTATGAAATGTATGTATGATGATGACGGTTAAGTCAATGATTATGTAAAGACTGTAAAATCAGAGATAACCGTAGCGATGCATATCACTTTCGGTAATCTGTAATGAATTTCATGTGGCTTTGACATTTAAAGGGGGGCTGGTGTCAATGGCTGCCGTTATGAATGAAAAACATAGAACCCCATTACTTATATATTATGAAGAACAACAAGCTTTATTTTGTTTTTCTTTTCTTAAGTATTTTGTTCGCAAGTTGCAATGGCGAAGAAGTAATTGAGAAATGGCCTGAAATAGGCAACTATTATGATTCGAGCAAGCCTATTGAGTTAAAATCCATGTCACCCGACTGGGGAAGAATCAACGATTCTTTTATTATCAAAGGAAACTTTCCGGTTGACACGACCGGAAAAGTCAAAGTTTTCTTTGCCGACAAGGAAGCTGTTATCGTAAACAACAATGGAAATGAACTGTATGGGCTTATCCCCAAGCAGATGCCCGGTTATAACGAGATAATATTGGAAGTGGAGGGTAAAAAGTACACCTCTGACAATGTGAAGTTTAAGTACTATCAGACTCAATCTGTGAAAACAATATTGGGAAAATTTGGTGAAGACGGCTGGACATCGTCAGATGACAGTAAAATAGAAGAATTCCGAATGAATGAGTGTACGGGAATTGTAGCTGTTGCAGGACAAAAGAGTGATAATTTCATTTTCGTTGGAGGAGGATGGGGCGACCGTACCTATTTTGTGTCATTAGAGGATAATGTGGTGATTCGTCTGATTAATATTGGTTATATGGGGGCTGTTGCAGTTGATAGTTCAAGGGAAAAAGTGAGTATCATGCCCCGTAATGGAGGTGCTTTATACACAGCTTCCCGTGCGGATGGATGGGTTTTAAATTCTCTTGGTCTCACAATACCTTTCCAAGGTGATTGCCAGGGGGCATTGGCTTATGCCGAAGATGATCGCTATTTGTATGCAATGTCCGGTGATGGTCTTTATGAAATAGATTTGGAAGATAAAGGTTATACAAAGTTATTTGCTACATCAGATTACCCGGCTTTTGATGGAGTGAACACCGGCCAGTGGAGGCATTATCTGACTTATAGTAAATATGATAAGTGCTTTTTTGCCTCTTATCCTGAGAGTAATGGTATTATGAAGATATGGAAAGATACTTCGGGCGCATGGCAAGTGGAACGCTATGCCGGCTTCCAACCGGGATGGTTGGCTACAGCTTTTGGAGATAGATTGACGGATGCCGTATTGAAAGAACCTTGCGGAATGGCGGTGAATAGTAGTGGTGAACTCTATGTATGTTGCAAAAATAGCCATTGCATTGTGAAAATCAAAGGAAGGCTTGTCTCTTTGGTAGCAGGAGCTCCTGATCAGGCAGGAAGACTAAACGGATTCCCTACGGATGCATTGTTTGATAATCCATTGTGTATTGCTTTGGATTCGGAAGAGAACTTCTTCATTGGTGAAGAATCTTCAAAGGCCATCCGGAAAATGACAATTGAATAAAAGTAGAAATCATATAAAATGAATCAAGATGAAGATTAAACATATATTACTGTTTCTCATGGCATGGGTAAGCTCTATGAGTTTGGCCTATGCGCAACAGACTGTGGTAGCTTCTGGTTCGGTTATGGACGAGAAAGGCGAACTCTTAATCGGAGTATCGATTTCTGTAAAGGAAGTTCCTTCTATGGGTGCCATTACGGATATTGACGGTCGTTTCAAGATAGGGGGTATCAAAGCCGGGCATACGTTGGTCATATCCTATGTGGGGTATGATCCTCAGGAGATAAAAATGAACAAGAGCAACGAGCGCATGCGCGTAGTGTTGAAGGAGAGTTCGAATGTAATGGACGAGGTTGTGATTACGGCATCGGGTAAGGTACAGAAGAAGATTAATGTGACAGGTGCCATTACCGGAGTTGAGGTGGCTACGCTGAAAACTCCTGCCACTTCCATAAGCAACATGTTGGGCGGACGCGTTCCGGGCATCATTTCCGTTACACGTAGTGGAGAGCCGGGCAAGGATTTCTCCGAGTTCTGGGTGCGTGGTATCAGTACCTTTGGTGCCGGACAGGGAGCTTTGGTGTTGATTGACGGTGTCGAAGGCAACTTGAATACGCTTGATCCCGAAGACATTGAGAGTTTTTCTATCTTGAAGGATGCCTCTTCTACGGCGGTTTACGGTGTACGTGGTGCCAACGGTGTGGTATTGGTAAGTACCAAGAAGGGTAAAGCCGGAAAACTGAATTTGCAGGTAAAGGCAAATGTCGGTATCTCTTATTCTCCTCGAATGCCCAAATATGTACGTGCTGCGGAATATGCGGCACTCGCCAACGAAGCTGCCGTGACACGTGGACGTATTCCTGTCTATTCCGATGTGGATGTGGATTTGTTCAGGAACCATATGGACCCTGATTTTCATCCGGATGTGGATTGGAGGGATGTTATCTTGAGAGATTATACCTGGAACCAGCAATACTTCCTGAGTGCGTCGGGAGGTGGTGAAGTAGCTCGCTATTACATCAGTGCCGGTTTTACGACAAAAGATGCCATCTTTAAACAAGATAAAGGGGTAAACAAATACAATACGAACGTAAACTATAACAAGTTCAATTTCCGTGCTAATGTGGATGTAAATGTCACTTCCACCACTACGCTTTCGCTGAACGAAGAGACTGTGATTGTTACTCAGAATTATCCGGGATATGGAAACGACAGTAAGGTATTGTGGCAGGCACAATCCAATCTGACTCCGGTGACAGTACCGTTGATGTACACCACAGGGCAGGCACCTGGATATGGCACTGATAAATCGAATATTAGTCCGTATGTATTGTTGAATATGACGGGTTATCGCAAGTTCTATTCCAATGATAATAAAATCACGATGCAGCTCAATCAGGATTTGAAGATGATAACTCCCGGACTGAGTATTGCAGGATTGGTCAACATTAATTCGATAGGTGCGAGAACCCAAGTTCGCGAAAAAATGCCGGCCATTTATTATGCTCATGGTTATAAACGTGATGGAACACTCGATTTGGAGAAAATATCTGATGCAGTGGAGCCCTATTATACAAATTGGAATGACACTGAGCGTAGAATTTATTGGGATTTCCGACTGAATTACGACCAGACATTTAATAAGGTACATAAGGTGGGTGCTTTGGTGAAGGCCGAATGGAGCGATTATGAAGCATCGAAATATAATCAATTGCTGACTGCTATCCCTAAACGATATAATAGTTACTCAAGCCGTTTCTCTTATTCGTATGATGATACTTATATGGCCGAATTTAATATGGGTTACACCGGTTCGGAGGCTTTTGAGAAAGGTAAGAAATTTGGTTGGTTCCCTGCTGTTTCTATAGGTTGGGCTCCCACGCAATATCGCTTCTGGCGTAATAAGGACAATTTTATCAATTATTTCAAAATCAGGGCTTCGTATGGTATAGTAGGTAACGACCGCCTCACTTGGGACGACTCGGTACGTTTTCCCTATCTTACTTTGATTGGTTACACAGGTTCCGGCAGTTGGAATAACGGTTCCGGTTTGACCGAAACGCAAGTAGGTTCCAGCAACCTGCGCTGGGAAAAGGCCAAGAAAGCTGACATCGGTATTGATGCACGTTTCTTCCATGAACGTTTTGAGATGACAGTCGATTTCTTCCAGGATATACGTTCCGGTATTTATCAGCAACGCCAGAGTGTACCGGAAGAGATGGGACTTCCGTCATTGCCTTGGGCCAATGTGGGTGAAATGAAGAGCTGGGGTATGGATGGACATATCTCATATACGCAACCTTTGGGTGACAATGACAAATACCTGATTGTACGTGCCAACTATACACAGTCCATGAACAAAATCACCAATTTCGAGGAAGACCTTAAGAAATACGATTACCAATCAGCCGTAGGATATCAAAGTGGAGTTAACCGAGGCTTGATAGCTTTGGGCTTGTTTAAAGACCAGGCAGATATAGATAATAGTCCTCGTCAGGATTTTGGTAATTACTTGCCGGGTGACATCAAGTATAAGGATGTCAATGGCGATGGCATTGTCAATTGGGATGATATTGTACCTTTGAAGTATTCTTATGTGCCTCAGATACAGTATGGATTTGCCACAGAGTTTAACTGGAAGAACTTCAATGTAAGTGTCCTGTTCGAGGGAGTAAGCCGCGTGACCTTTTTTAAAGGTGGAAATATGTATCAGCCATTCTCGGGTAGTACAGCCGGTAATGTGATTACAGATTTTGCCAACCCGGCAAACCGATGGATTTCACGTGAAATCTCAGGCGACCCTGCCACTGAGAATCCGAACGCCAAGTACCCTCGTCTTTATTATGGAGGTAGCAGTAATAATAGTCAATCATCTTCTTTTTGGTTGTCTGATGGTAGTTACTTGCGTCTGAAGAATGTGCAAGTCTCTTATACACTCAAGAACCAATTCCTGAAAAAGTTTGGTCTCCAGAAAGCAGTAATTAGTGTGATTGGAGACAATTTGGCAGTTTGGTCTAAAGAGAAGATGCTGGATCCTGCACAAGCGGGAGATAATGGAACAGTCTATCCTGTCCAGCGAGTGTATACTTTACAGCTTAATCTTTCATTCTAATATAACCTGACAATTATGATAAAATTTGGAAATTATAAAAGAGAATTCGGTTTTCTCGGCAGAATAGCCGCAATAACCGTTATTTTGGTTTCAAGCATTATGTTCGGTTCGTGCGAAAAATACTTGGACATTGACCAATATGTGTACGATCAGACCACACTGGACTCCATTTTCCTTTCCCGCTCCAGAACGGAAGAGTATATCAATGGAGCGGCTGCTCTTCTTCCCGATGAATCAATACTTATGAATGGTTGGGGAGCGGCTTCTACATTGCCCAGTGGATTGGGCTCAGATGAAGCAATCGTTCCGTTCGTAACGAATGGAAATGCTATACTTTATGATGAAGTGAAAGAAACGAACTCATGGTTTAATCCGTGGCCCGAGTGCTATAAAGGAATCCGTAAGGCCAACATCGTATTGGAGAATATATCCAAAAACCAGGAGCTTACCGAGATGGAAATGCGTGATTTCAAGGGAAGGGCTTATTTTCTGCGGGCTTACTTCTATTTCTATTTGGTAAGATTGTACGGGCCTGTGGTTGTACTTCCCGACCGTCCTTTCGATACGGACGAAGATGTAGCGTCAGTTTCATTCGAGCGTTCCACTTACGATGAGTGTGTAGAGAAAATCTGTGCCGACTTTGAAGAAGCAGCTAAATTGCTGCCTGCAAGTCGTATAGATGCATTGCAGTATATACCTACCAAGGGTGCTGCTTTGGCGTTCAAAGCTCGTATGCAGCTCTATGCTGCCAGCCCCCTTTTCAATGGTAACAGTTACTATTCCGATTGGAAAGACTCAGAGGGGAGGAATTTCATTGCCCAGACGGAAGACAAGGTTAAGTGGGGAAAAGCTGCCGCCACGTTCAAGCGGATTATTGATATGAATAAGTATGCCATTCATACTGTATCCAAAATAGTGAATGAAAAGGGTACAGGCACATTGCCTCTTCCCGAGACGGTATCTGATGCCGACTTCCCTGATGGAGCCGGAGGTATAGACCCCTATAAGTCATACAAGACGCTGTTTGATGGTACTTACCAGCCTGAGTTGGTTAAAGAATACATCTATTTTTCAAAAAATAATGGAAACTATATTCTTGTGACACCTTCCAAATTGGGGGGAATATCTTCATTTAGTGTTACTTTAGATATGATTGATGAATACCGGATGGCTGACGGTAGACCGTTTAGTGAAGCTACTCAGGCGGAAAAATCATGGCAGGCAGTGGGACAAGATAAAACATTCTCGTCAGATTATCTTCTTTCCGGAAACAGAGCTCATCGTGATGATGGTCGCGAGCCGCGTTTTTATGCGGCTATTGGTTTCAATGCTTGTATCTGGCCTACAACTTCCCACCGTGACGGTTTGTCAGCAGGTACCAGAAACTATGTTACCGACTATTACTACGGAGGTAGTGCATCTGATATGAATAATAATGATAACAGAACCAGGACCGGATATACCTGCCGGAAATATGTGCATCAGGATGATTGTATCTTTTGGAATGGAGTGGTAAAAGCGAAGACTTATCCGATATTTCGCTATGCCGAAGTATTGTTGGGGTATGTAGAAGCGATGAACGAAATGGAAGGTTCGTATACGGACGAAGATGGGCAGGTGACGGTTACTCGTGATGTGGATCAAATGGTGAAATATTTCAATCAGATTCGTTATCGTGCCGGTCAACCGGGAATCACAACTGCCGATGCAGCCGACCAAAGCAGGATGCGTGAACTAATTAAGCATGAAAGGTTGATTGAGTTTGCTTTCGAAAGTCATCGTTATTGGGATTTGCGCCGTTGGAAAGATGCCTATGACGCTTACAACAAACCCATCAGAGGATTGGATGTAAGTGCTCGCGAATCACAACGCGAACAGTTCTATACAGAAAGAATTTGGAATACAGAAAAAACCATGAAACGTATGTTTTCCAACAAGATGTATCTGTGGCCGCTTGACAGAAATGTGTTGAGAAAGAACGGTAAGTTGGTACAGAACCCAGGATGGAATTAAAATGAAAACAATAAAAGTTGATAATATGAAGAAAATAGCATTTTTTTCGATAACCTTGCTGTTGGCATGTATGGCAGGTTGCGACAATAAAATACCTATGGAAGAGAATTTATGGCCCGAAACGGTTTATCTGGTTGGGGCAAAAGATAAGATTATAAATAGAGATCTGAATATAGGTTATGAAAAAGATACCATATATGCATCGGTTGCCATCAGCGGTTCGCTGCCTACCAAGGAAGATATAACTGTTACTGTTGAAGAATTTCCTTCTGGTATTGAAAGTTATAACCAGAAAGAACTTGGTTCGGATGATATAAAGTATCGTACGTTGACAAATGGTATCTATAGTTTTCCGCAAGAAAATGTAATTGTGAAAAAGGGTGAAGCCTATGGCACGTATCCTGTTCACATTGACCCATCCACTTTGCATATAGATTCGCTCTATATGATGGCGTTTAAACTTAGTGGAACATCTCGTTTTGAACTGGCTAAAGAAGATACAGTGGTGCTAATCCGTCTGAATCTGATGAATGACTATTCAGGGCTTTATTATATGGACGGTGTGATTAAGCCTGCTGATAATCCGAAAGATTCCGTTATCTATAAGTCGCCTCGCACGTTGCAAGCTGTAGTCGATGGTAACACTGTACGTATGTATCATCAAAAGAATGAATGGTCGAAAGGTGCTACAGACTACAGACCCGATTATTGCTTTAATATCACCGTAAATCCGGATAATTCAGTAACCTTAACGTCTTGGGATAAGTTTAACCTTGTCAGTGGTGGCGGTAAGTATTACCCCGAAATGGAAGTGTACGATTTGTGGTATACTTTCAGAGAGGATGGTATGTTGAAGAAAACCCGGGGATTTGTGTACAAAGAGCGTAAGAACGATGATGAAGTACGCAAGATAAACGACTGGATGGAAGAAAATAGAAAGTACGATTATTAGAAAGGTGTTTTTAAGGTAAAAAACAGATTGTGACTTTTTTATTATCATTAGTTTAAGAATGGTGCTTCGTGAGAAACACCATTCTATAAGTAAATATTGTCAAATTTTTAAAGCAGAACCATTATGAAGCATTTATTTTATTGTTTGTTTCTGATGCTATTATGTATCGGATGTAAAGGAGAAGATGATCCGATCATAGAAGAAAAAAATGACCCTTCGTCTGCAACGACAAGGGGGCCGTCGGGTTCTCTTGATTTATCATTGTTAGGGAATGTTGTTTCTATTTCTTGGAATGAGCCATTTGGTAAGTATGTTGGTATCGAAGTAGGAGTATTTACTGAGTCTGGTATGTCATTGGGTTCATTTTCAAGTAGTAACGACTCTGGAAGTGAGAAGTTTTTTGTGTCCTCTATTGCATCATACAGTGGACCTGTGATAGCGACAGTAAGAGGTCGTTCTTCTAATGGATATGTTGGTCAACCAATAACTATTTCACTCGGCATTATGAATGATCCTGCTGCTCCACCAAATTGTAGTCATGGATATAATCCACGATATCCAGTATTAAGTATAGGCGTAGACTTGGAGCATAATTTCTATTTTTCGAGAGGAGAGTTTCCTAAAAGAGGGTTATTGTTATATATCTTGCATGTTCAGAGTTTCGATCATTATGAATCCCTTCCTTATTACCCTTATACCCCTAACCCTGTATATGATGTTGAAGATATTACGAATTGGGTTGATCTCCCGGTTCTTACTTCATCTATGTCCGAGGTAATAAAAATTAGCCATCCACAATTAGATAGATTTTGGGATCGTCCGGATGCGACTTTCACTTTAGATATTCGTCTTTACGATGGAGGGTGTCCCAAATTGTCTCCTGGTAATGGTTCATCATTACCAGCATGTACAAACTATTGTGTGTATAAAACAACTAATTTAGAGCCTTTGAGCCAAATAGTCCGTTCTGTAAAAATGAGTCAAGTTTTGGATGGAGTAGTTTATTATCCAGATTCTCCAATGCCTACTTACTAATAAGTACTTGTGAAATCTTTCCATTGCTTTCTTCCTTGTTTTCCATTGGAAAACAAGGAAGAAAGCAATCTGTTACTCTATAATGCTGATAATGAGAAAGTATTCGTGTTAATCTGTGTATTCTGTGGTGAATTAATAATTAAAAAGAAAAAATAATGAAGAACATTGCGAACAGTTCTGTCAAATACATGGTATGGTTGTGCTGCCTGATACTGTCTCCCAGCCTTTGGGCAGATGGTACCGCTCCCCAGTCTGTACCGACAGATACCCTTGAAAATCTGTTCAGAGAAGAAATGTCGCATTTCCCTCAGGAAAAGCTTTACCTTCAGACAGACCGTGGCATTTACATGTCCGGTGAAACCCTTTGGTTCAGGGCACATTTAGTAGATGCTCTTATGTTAAAGCAAGCTAATGCCAGTCGATATGTATATGTAGAGTTGGTGAATCCGTTGGGCAACTTGGTGGAGAGAGTGAAAATAAGACCGGACTCTTTGGGGTGTTTTTACGGACATATTCCATTGGGTGAGGACCTGCCGGAAGGCAACTATTCTCTCAGAGCCTACACTTGGTTCATGCAGAATATAGGTGAAGAGTACTTTCCTCATAAACTGATTTATATATCCGATCCCGTATCCGAAGCGATATCTCCGGAAATCAGTTATTCTGCTGAAAACAACGACGTTCATGCGGAAATACATTTTCTCAGTAAACCGGACAACCGATCCGTCACTCCCACACAAGCCATTCTTTTCCCCGATGGAGACAGGGACAAAGAAGGAAAAGTCTTATCATTGGAAGGGGAAAATATCCATTACACTTTCAAGAAGAAGGAGATTTCTGCTTCGCGCACGTTTTTGTTACAGACAGTGTATGACGGCAAAATTTCCAATCGCTATTTCAGAATCCCCGAATTGAGTAAAACCTTTGATGTGGCTTTCTTCCCCGAAGGAGGTCATGCAGCTCAATCCACCACAATCAAAATGGCATTTAAGGCCATCGATGCAGATGGTTTGTCTACAGAGGTAGAAGGTCAAGTATTTGACGAAGAAGGTCAGGTATGTGCCGATTTCAAAAGCCAGCATTTGGGTATGGGGAGTTTTCGGATGTATTATGTTCCCGGAAAAAAGTATCATGCCGTTTGTAGTGACGGAACAGGCGTTTCCAAGCGTTTTGATTTGCCCGAACCTTCTCCGGATGCTATCTCCCTGAATACACTTTGGTCTAAAGATTATTTGCGGGTAAGTCTTTCCAAATCACCCGATACCCCATTGGGCACTTCGCTGATACTGGTGGCGCATTTGCGGGGCATCGTTCTGTATGCACAGCCCTGGGATGATAAACAAAATTATGTTGACTTTGAAAAAGACTTTTTTCCGGCGGGCATCGTTCATTTTCTGCTGGTTGATGAAGGCAGAAATATTCTGAGCGAACGTTTAGTGTTTTCTCTGCAAAAAAGTGCACTGGCGCAGACTGAAGTCCGGCTTGACCGTGAAAACTACTTGGCAAGAGAGAAGGTAGATATGGATATACAGATTAAAGATATAAATGGAAACCCCATGTCAGGCAACTTTGCACTTGCAGTTGTTGACAGAACAGACGTGAAGCCGGATACCGTTTCCAACATTGTTTCCACCTTATTGCTCACTTCCGATCTTAAAGGACACATTGAGTCACCGTTGAGTTACCTGCAAGACAACCGCAGTTCTTCCTATGCCCTGGATTTGCTGATGATGACACAAGGCTGGCGGAAATACAACATACCGGAGGTCTTGAAAGGCAACGTAACCAGCGCATTACCCTATAATTTGGAATTGGGTGACGAAGTTTCCGGTAAAGTAGAGGGCTTGTTTTCTGCATTGAAAGAGGGAAATATCTCTTTGCTCGCCCTTAAAGATTCACTCATCGGGATAGAACTGACGAAGCCTGACCGGAATGGGCGGTTTGTATTCGATAAACTGGAATATCCCAGTGGTACTCACTATATTGTCCAGGCGCTCAGCAAGAAAGGTTCTTCAAAAGTTTTTATCGAACTGGATCCTTACAAATCGTTTCCTGCTCCCCGAATCGGGTGTATTCCCCGCATTGAAAAACCGCATATCGAGGAGAATTATATGGCAAAGATGGACCAAAAATATACTATAGAAAATGGAATGAGAGTTTATAATCTGGCGGAAGTGATAGTGACAGGTAGAAGAGAGAGAGCTGTAAAAACGGAATCTCCCTTTTATTCGGTGGGAGTTTCGAAGGTGCTGACGGAAGAGGATGTAAAAAAAGGACATTTTATTTCTACATACGACCTCTTGCGACGTTTGCCGGGTATTACTATCACGAATAATGAAGTGCGTTATCGATTTGCTCCGGTCATGGTGTTGCTGGACAATGTTCCCGAAGAAAACTTTGATTTTGACCTGTTGGACGTGGATGACATCAAAGATGTTTTTTACTCCCCTGCCACTTCTGTCGGTCCTCTTTACGGGTCGGCTGCGGGAAATGGTGCCATAGTAGTCACTACGAAGAATGGGTTTATACAGAAAAATAAAATGAATAGCAACATACAGACTATTACGACTTTAGGTTATCAACAAACTGTAGAATTCTACTCACCGGCGTATGACACGGAAGCAAAGAAAGAATCCGTCAAGCCAGACTTACGTTCTACGATATACTGGAATCCGAGCGTGCAGGTTGATGAATCGGGAACTGTTCACGTCAGCTTCTATACAGCTGATTCTGCTGCCGATTATGGGGTAGTGATAGAAGGTGTTTGTACATCGGGCAATCTCATTTATTCAGGTGAAAAAGTAATATCGCGGCATAGCGATTCTTATTAATTTTTTTGTTGAAGTAATTTAAATATATAGCTTATGAAAAACATTACAAACGTATTTTGCGAATTTCTTATAGCTTTATGCTGTTTGATGTCTTCTTCCGCACTTTGGGCATGGGAAGATATGTCAATGCCTCGACTGCATGTTGAAGGCCGTTATCTGGTAGACCCGCATGGGAATAAAGTGAACCTGCATGGGTTTGCACAGACCTATAGTCCGTGGTTCAATGAGATGGGGCAGAAATGGGACAATTATGATGTGGAGAAATGCTTGAAATACAATCAAGGGTTGATTGATGACATTATGGCTGCCGGTTGGAAAATGAATTTTCTTCGATTACATATGGACCCGTATTGGTCAAATTCTCCGGGAATTCATGTAGAAGGAGAGAATGACATTTCAGCATTCGATTTCAATCGGTTTAAAAACTATCTTGATAGGGTATTTATTCCGATGGCGGAATATGCTGTCTCGAAAGGACTTTATGTAGTCATGCGTCCTCCCGGAGTATGTCCGGAAAAAATAGCTGTAGGAGATGAGTATAATCAGTATCTCATTAAAGTATGGACACACGTAGCCCAGCATCCGAAATTGAAGAATCATCCCAACATTATGTTTGAACTGGCCAACGAACCGATTAATATACTTGGTCCCGATGGTACTTATGGAGCCGGTTCGCAGGGACACTTCGATAAACTGAAAGAGTATTTTCAGTCGGTGGTAGATGCGATGCGTGCACAAGGTTGCGGTAACATTCTTTGGATACCTGGTTTGGGTTATCAAGGGTTGTATAAAGGGTTTGCCGTCAATCCTATCGAAGGAGATAACATCGGTTATGCGGTACATCTTTATCCGGGTTGGATGGGAAGTGATGGAGAAAATGGGGATGGTGGTTCCAGTACGGGAGGCTATGAACCTTTCCAGAAAGGATGGGATGATTCCGTAGCTCCGGTAGCATCATTCGCACCTATCATGATAACAGAAATGGATTGGGCACCGTCAAAATATAACGCTTCGTGGGGGAAGGCTCATACCGGTACATTCGGTGGTCCCGGTTTTGGAGCAAATATGAAACATATTGTAGATAATTCGGGTAATGTAAGCTGGCTTATTTTTACGGGTGCTGATTTGTTGGCAAAATTTAAGGATCCCCCCCCTGCTGAGGGAGAAGCGTACACCTTCCTGACCGATCCCGAAGCCTGTCCGTGGCCTACCTATCATTGGTATCAGGAGTATGCAAAGGAAAATTATCCACGTCCTGATTTTACTTATCAGTCACATAGTGATAATGGGGATGGCACATACACTAATCCTGTTATATTCGGTGACTTTCCTGATCCGGATGTAATCCGTGTGGGTGATGTCTATTATATGGTATCCACTACCATGTACATTTTCCCCGGAGCCACCATTCTGAAATCTTATGATTTGGTGAACTGGGAGTATTGCTGTAATCCGTTGGAGCGCATAGAGGCATCCGATGGTTATAATCTTGAAAATGGTCAGAACCGTTACAGCCGTGGCCAGTGGGCAACAGCTCTTCAATATCACAACGGCAAGTTCTATCTCCTGTTTACTACACTGGATGAAGGTGGATACCTATTGACCACTACCGACATTGAAGGTGAATGGGAAAAGAAGAAGCTAAATGATGGCTTTTATGATTGCGGATTGCTTTTTGATAATGATAAAATATACGTAGTTTACGGTATCAACCAGCTTCGTATAGCCGAATTGGATGAAGATTTCAATAAAATTCCCGGCAGTGATAAGGATGTGGTTAAATGGTCTTTCCGCGAAGGGCTTGAAGGGAGCCGTTTGTATAAGATAGGTGAGTATTATTACATTTACTCTACGTATGGAGGATGGCCTGCTTTTCAAACTGTTTTCCGCTCCAAGGATATCTATGGACCTTATGAGGAAAAGAAGCTGATAGACGATGACAACATTCATCAGGGAGCTTTGGTAGAAACGCAGACCGGAGAGTGGTGGACTATGCTTTTCTATGATAAAGGTGCTTATGGACGATTCCCTAACCTGCAACCCGTAAAATGGGTGGATGGCTGGCCTGAAATAGGTGAGAACGGAAAAGGAGTCACTACCTATCGTAAGCCCGATGTTGGCAGGGAATACCCCATAAAGTCATTGCCTACCAATGATAATTTCAGGCATTATAAATTAGGACTACAATGGGGATGGAATCATAATGCGGACAGATCAAAATGGTCGTTGACTGAACATGCCGGTTATTTGCGGTTGTATACGGCAAATGTTACCGACAGCCTGCATAAAGCCAAGAACACATTGACTCAGAGAATTCTGGGGTATCCTCAGGACTTGGAACATTCCTATGGTACGGTCAGGATGGAGATAGGCGAGATGCAGGAAGGCGATGTGGCAGGATTGGCAGTATTTCAGGACCCTTATGCGTTTATTGGCGTTAAAGTCATAGATGGGCAGAAGCGGTTGGTTTATACCACTGCCCCTGTAGTATCGTCGGCTGCAAAATCGGAGCAGATAGGAGAAGTGGTCACTGAACAGGTAATCTATTTGCGCGCTATTGCCAATTACAACACAAGTAGAGCAAGCTTTTATTACAGCCTGGACAACAAGACCTATACAAAATTTGGGGATGACCTAAACATGAAGTATGATCTGACGGTATTCACAGGCAATAAGTTCGCTATCTTTAATTATGCAACTGCCCAGACAGGAGGCTATGTGGATGTAGACTGGTTCTCTACCGAACCGGAGTTTGATGAAGCATTCTATTTTGACGACTCTTTTGAGGGGTATAGTGAAGAATCATTGACCTTAATCGAATTGACCATCAATGGAAAAGAAGAGCTCACTTTGCTTACCGGAAGTTCTTCTACAATTACAGTGAAAGGAATATATGCCGATGGCCATACGGAAGATATTACCATGGCGGCCGATTATGAAAATCAGAATCCGGATGTCATACGTGTAACTAACGGACGTATAATGGCTTTGCAAGATGGAGAGAGTGATATAATTATCAGTTATAAAGGCCCTTTGGGTGACCGTCAGTCTTTAAAGATTCACGTCACTTCTTCTACTTTTCCGCTAACCGCAGAACTGTTTAATCCCAATATTTGGGAGACCGGTTCTTTTGATGAGAATACACATACATTGGTGACCGGACAGTATGGTTTCGGTGGCTGGTGGTACGATAACGGTATTGATTTGTCAGAATATAAATACGTTGTGGCAAAAATAGGCAATGATAACTCAAACAACGGTGCTTCATTTCGTTTATTTGATGAGAATAGCTATTGGTCGGGAGCTGCTGAGTATGAAGTTAAGAACAGTAAGCAAGTGGTTGTTGATTTGAATAATATGTATAAGAGTAATTCTAAAGTGAAACTTGATCCGAGCCATATCTATGGTGTAGGTTTCTGGTCGTTCGGCGGCAGCCCTATTATTATCGATAAAGTCTATCTGACTAATTCCGATGATTACGAAGATCCTACGGGCATCGAGGATGTGACCGTGGATAAAGATCCTCTGGTAGATGTTTATACCATTACGGGAATCAAGCTTCGCACTCAGGTGCGCAGAAGTGAGGTGATCCGGGAACTGCCTGTAGGAATTTATATTGTAGGCAGAGAGAAGATCGCCATATTGAAGTAATATGATGATAGAATCTGATTAGTTTACATGAACAAACAATCAGCTTTTTAGAAAACATATTTATAAGGATGATATAATCCGGCCTACAGATATTTGTAGCCGTGTTTTGAAAGGGCTACACCTTTTTGTCCGGATGGCTACACCCTTTTACTCTCATGGCTACACCTTTTCATATAAAGGGTGTAGCCATTCCAAAAGGATACTTTACTCTTAAATATAAGTTATTGAAAAATATTTATTTAAAATAAAAAGTCTTTCCTTTTTATTGCTTATATTTGTCAGGATGAGCAACCTTTAAATTTTAGTAGAAATTAATCATATACAACTATACCATGAGAAAACTTATTTTCCTTTTCCTGCTTTGCATCACTTGTATGCTTCAGGCACAAAATGTAATTGATAATCCTAAGTTTAAATTCCGTTCGGGCAGCATTTATAATATTACCCGCATTGAACGTACTCCGGATGCAACGAGGTTGCATATCCATGTTATTTTCCGTCCGCATTGGTGGGTAAAGACAGGCAAAGATACTCATTTGGAAGATGCGATTACTGGTAAGAAGTATTATATAACCGGTAGTGAAAACTTTGAATTAGAAAAAGAAGTATATACACCAGATTCCGGTACGTTGGATTTTGTACTTATTTTTCCTCCACTTCCTAAGGAGACAAAAGAAATCCATTTGCTTGAGTCTGATCATGACGAACTCAATACGTACTATATATCTTTGGAGAAAAAAGATGCCAAAGCCTCACTTTTCGATAAAGTCTCCGGCAACTGGATGGGAATGGACGACTATTATGAATGGGCTTTTGGCATATACGATTCTCTTGCTGTCATGGACAATCGTTTCTATCAGTACGAAGCAATCCGTCAGAAAGGTAAAAGTATGCTGTTGACTTTGAAAGATGACCGGGGCGATAAAGTGGAGCTGGAACTTACCCCGCAAAAGAATGGTTTGTGCCGGATAAGGAAAGATAAAGAACCTGCCCGGCTTTATTCGCGGGATACGGGAAGCATGAAGGCGATGCAGGTTGAAGAGAATGAGAGTCCGGTATTCCGTCGGGATAGTGTTTGCCTGCAAGGATACATTGCCGGCTATGATCAGAAATTAGGCTTTACCAATGGTCTGATTTATGTTTCTAATGATTTGACAAGAGAAGATTATCCGATGGTGGTAACTCTGCAACCTAATGGAAGGTTTGAATGTAAGTTTGAGATCAACTATCCTATGGTAAGTTCGGTTGTGTTCAATAATGATTGGTTGCCCTTTTATATAGAGCCGGGACAAACTGTAACAATGTATGTAGACTGGGAAGCTGTAATGGCCCGTAGCCGTGCCCGTGATCATTATTATCCTCTTCATAATGTCCATTACATGGGATCTACCGCATATATAGGAAAGGCATTGAAATATGTAGATGATTTATTCGTATTTCGTTATGAAGATTTCTCGAAAATGCAGAAAGAACTGACCCCTGCACAATTTGTAGAGCGTTGCGAACCCATGTTTCGTCGTTGGTCGGAGCAGGCCGATTCACTTGTTGCTGCCAATCGATATGTGGGAAGAGCGGCACGTTTGGTGAGAAATACGGCACGGATTTCTCAAGGTTATAAGATGTTCGACTTTGTTATGAACAGAAGTTATCTGGCGCGGGAGAATAAAGATAATGAGGTGCTGAAGGTTAAGGAAGATTCGGCTTATTATAACTTCTTACGACAGATGCCTCTTAATGACAGCATTATCGTAGCGGATAAGAATTTTAGTAGTTTTATCAATCGCCTTGAATATATGAATTTTGCAAGGGCTATGGGTGATACGACGACTGTTGAAATGGGAAAGATTGCCTATAAATATCCTGAAAAATCTGTCCTTACTTATTTGAAGAAGAATGGTGTAGTATTGACTCCTGAGCAGGAAAAAATGAGAAAAGATAGTGAAGACAGAGCTGGTAAGACTGTGACAAGAGAGATAAGCGAACTCATTGCGGAGACGAAGATATGGGAAGAACTTAGAGAAAAATATAAGGATTTATTCGAAGCTTATCGAAAGGAAAACGAGGTAAAGAATGATGTTTCTGTATCTATTGATGAAAATCAGAAAGCAGAAGATGAAAAAATAATGAGAATAAATCTGGTGTTTATCAAAGCGTTGTTCCACCT
>ENA-ORTT01001395-ORTT01001395.1-human-gut-metagenome-genome-assembly--contig:-NODE-1395-length-24379-cov-5.538069_pt1 | contig 24379 bp, 20 predicted proteins | sample MGYA00242074_ERZ509197 | MGnify/ENA primary metagenome ERZ509197 (study PRJEB26280, sample SAMEA2338789) | human gut metagenome | biome: human gut; feature: human-associated habitat; material: faeces...
AGAAAAACGGACCATCCATAACAGTTACCCCCGTTCCTCTTAGATTTTCTGAAACCTCACATAATATAATTTCACAGAGTTCGTATTTAATTTTAAAAGATTCATATCCTAACATATTTAAAATTTGATTTACAGATGCATAAGTTGCATTTAATAAAAATGCGGTTTCATAACATTCATTCTCTGTATAAACTGCAAACACCTTTTCGTCTTTCTCAATCCGCAAAACATTTATATTATACCTAATAGAAACATTTGGGTATTTTTCAAGTTCTGCAAGAAAATAATCCTTTAATATCTGCGCATCATACGTATATTCTTCTGTCAAAAAAGCCCCATCACATAATCCTTCATTAAAGAATCTCGAAGTTGGTAATTCATCACATCGTATCTTAGCATCTCTACAAAATTTTTGAAACTCCTTTGCATCCGTCCAAGAAAAATTGACTGAAGTAGCATATACTTGCTCAAATTTAGAGTGTATGCAAAACTCATAAGCTTCATTAAATCTTCTAAAATACCCTGCTGATTTTATAGCAGTAGAATAGGACCTTGGGTAATGATACCCCATATGCACCCTTGCCTGATTAATATACGTTGCTCTCATAAATGGAGCCGGATCTTTTTCTAACACAACTACTTTTTGCCCTAACTTGGCACAAAACAATGCAGAATATAAACCATATAGACCTGCTCCGATGATAACTTTATCTAACATTCCGTTCCTTTCCATATTTTAAATATGCTTTTTCTGTTTTGTATTCACACTATCCAAAATATATAAATAATCTGTTTTTTGCTGTTACAACACATACTATTCTGTAATTTTCTCAACTTATCTTCTATTTTTTATTTCAACTGTTATTCTTCCACTATGCCAAACTCCATCAGATGTCAGTCCAACAAATTCTAATGTATTCCCCCCTTCTGTTAACACATCATATCTTTTAATTATATTAAATTTATAGCCATTATATATTGGTTGTTTTTCCCCATTAACATCTCTTGTATCAATAGATTCTTATAAAAAACTCAGATTTTTGTCTTGACAACTGAGCCACTATACTTTTTCTAAATCAATGAGCCTATACTTACTTTTAAGATTTTCTAATACTTATATATTAATAATTTTTCATCATCTACAGTTCAAAATACTAATTCTGTTTTTTCATTTTAATCGATTGGATTTGTATTTTCACTCCACGGGATACATTTACTGTCATTTCTACATTTTCATCTCCAGGATCAATAGTAATATTACTAATTTGAGCCTTTAAACATTTTTTTTGTATCGTCTGACTCGCCAATATCTTCTGACCATTATTTGCAGTAATTGAAAATACACCACAATCTTTTTCATTACCACTATCAAGTATTTTATAATTTAGCGTACATACCCATTCTCCACTCACTCTTTTAGAATACGGTCCATACATAATTGTTCCACCATCTTCATTTGAAATAAATGTACCATCATCCTGAAATGTACCATTTTGGCATACATAATTAGGTGAATATGGAAAATCAATTAATTTATTGAATTCATCATCCATCCCTGACAGAAAATCAAATTTGCTCTCATTTCCTATATATATATAATATCCATCTATATTATTTTTAAATTCAACAGAGTTCTTTATATAATTCGGTAGACTTTCAAAAATATCCTCTTGTGTAATTATGGCAGTTTTTCCGTTCTGATTATAATTATCCAAATTTTTTTTGCTTCCTCCCCATGTTGTAGAGGATATGTTTTGCAAATCTTCATTAACTGTAATAATATTTACATCACCTGAAAAAACTCGTAAGCATCTTCCTGCCACGATATTTTGTTCACCTATAACAATCGCATTACCAATATTATTATTAATTAGCTCATTTCCTAATTGTTCCATGGTATTTGTTTCAGTATACTTAGACATTGAATACAATTGTAAGTCATTTCCAAACATTGATAAAACAAGTAAAGCAAATCCTCCCCCAAATAAACAGTATCTCATAATTCGTTTTGTATTTTTAATAATATCCTGACATACAATTAGTCCAATAAACATAACTCCGACCATAGGAATTACATGGTATCTATATTCAAATGTATCTCCACCATAAGTGGTATATGCCAATGTTAAAATTAGCGTGTTTACAAATATCACAGAATAAAAATAACCATATCTGTAATCCCATTTTTTATATCTAATACACTTCAACAATAAATATATTACTGCAAATAACATTCCTGTAACAATACACCAATTTGCCAATGTTCTGAATCCTTCTAGACTAAAAATTAATGTATTTTCATTTCCAGCAACGCCTCCATATAATTGGTAAATTCCAACAAACCATCTAGCAATATTATTTAGCCAATTAGATTTGCTAACCAAAACCATACTAGCATCTTTTGACTCAAATCCCAAATGTCTCTGAAATAATACCCCTAACATTCCTATAAAAAGTAATGCAAATTCATAAATAAGTCGCACTTTTCGAGGACGTGCCATATTATTTTCTAATATTGCATCACTTATTTCATACATAAGTATTGGGAATATTCCACACAATAATACAAATAATCCACTACTCAATCCCGTTGCCAATGCACATATCAATGACGTTAAAGCAAGTAGTGCTGTTATTTTTTTATTATATTCGTATTCTCGAAAGCATAATATTGTATAAATAGACAACAAAACAGTAAATAATCTAACAGAATACCATGCAACCGATGTAAATATAACCGTTGAATACCCCAACTGCCCAATTGTATATGGCATAAAAAATAAAATCAATCCAATTATTCTCCAATGAAAATCCAGATTTATTTTTTTTAATATACCATATAAAACAAAAATATATAATAAAATAATAATTGTATCACCTATTGCCTGTGACAATAAAATATCTTTTGTAATTCCATATAATAATGCAACTATTAAAGATAATGAATCAATATTCAACGTAGTTGTATATTCCCAAAAACTTGGAAATAATTTCTTCTGTTTCCAAATTTCTTTTGCTTGCATAAGCGCTGAAGACGAATCATAATCCACCATATATTTCATATTTACAAAATTCATATAAATTATAAACGCAACTTGTGCAATGCACAAAAAAAGCAATATATATTTTGCAGTTCTCTTTACATTTTCTTCTTTTACATTTTTCATATTTTATAATAATCCTCCATATTATTTTTTAAATCTCCAGAGAAAATTTTTGTTTATCATGTACATCAATATTCTGTCCAATTTGTATTTCTATAATTTGCAATTCTGTCTCTGCCTGAATAGTATGTTTACATCCAACAGGAATCAAGATATTATCCCCCTTTTTTACTAACTTTTTCTCTCCATCTATAATTGCTATCCCTGTTCCATTAATAACATTCCATATTTCATCTCTATGCTCATGACTATGATATTGCATGCATCGACCTTGTTTCAGAATAATTTTAATTGTTATGCTCTCTCGTCCAACATCCAATACTCTAAAACTCCCCCATGATTTTTCTGCAAACATAACTTGCTGATTTATTTCATCCACATATTTTTTTATATATCCCGATTGCATCTTATCCGTAACCAAAATACCTTCCGGACTTGCGGAAACAACAATATTCTTTAATCCCATACACAGTATTGGAACATCTAACTCATTTACAACATGAACATTCTCACATGTGTTGTCCAAAATAGCTTTTCCAACATTTGTATCTTCCATAGCCTCAGTTAATGTATTCCATGTTCCAAGATCTTTCCACTCTCCTGCAAATCTCATCACCTCAATATTTTTTTCCTTTTCAACCACGGCATAATCAAAACTAATTTTTTGAAGTGTTTCATATTTTTCATACAAATCTCTATAGTCTTTAAAATCAATTAATTCATGGGCTTTTTTAATAATGTAGTCTAATTTAAAGGCAAATACCCCTCCATTCCATAATGCCCCCTGTGAAATATATTCTTCTGCCATTTTTGAATTTGGTTTTTCCTTAAACTTGGAAACTCTACTTATTGGCTTATCACCTTCCGGAATAATATATCCATATTTTTCGCTCGGATATGTCGGTTCAATTCCCATTAAAACAATATTTGCCTTACTTGTCTTCACATATTTTCCTAATTGATTTAATGCTTTAAAATACTTGGTTTCGACATATGGATCTACTGGACATATTACAACTGAATCCCTAGGGTCAATTCCTTTCATATCGTGTAAATATGTGCATACCAATGCTATTGCTGGAAATGTATCCCTTCGGCATGGTTCAACACTAATTCCAACATTATCTCCTAATTGATTATGTATTAAAGATACCTGAGATTTTGAAGTTGCTATCGTAATATTAGCATTTTGATCCACCTCACAAATCTGCCTATGAACTCTCTGTACCATAGATTCATAAGTACCATCTTTTTTTTGAAAAATCTTAATAAACTGTTTTGACCGTATATCATTAGATAATGGCCATAATCTTTTTCCTGAGCCTCCAGACAATAAAACAATATTCATTTTTCTCTCCCATCTTAATCACTATAGTCTATATCATTTTCGGTGTTTTTTTATCTATAGCTATTTTTGATTTTCATTTCTTAGTCAGCAAAAAACTCATTTATTTATAAAATTCTCTATCTTGCTCACTATTGTTTTTCCAACTTTTTCGTTGTCAAAATCCCGCAATCTCTCTCGTTGTCCCTGTATGATATGATTTCTATAGGACTCATCCATTAAAAGATTATTCATTTTCATAGCAATCATATTAAAATCTTTGTTATCAATACCAACACCACTTCCATTTAATGTATCAGGCACCGCACATTGCAAATAAGCAACAATAGGTACATCAAAAAACATTGCCTCAACTAACGGGACACAAAAACCTTCATGTTCACTCATACACAAAAAAATATCTGCGATTGTATAATAAGCCAAGATCTCATCAAAAGGTATATGTCCTGGAAAAATAACATCTTTAACCTGAATCTTATTAATGTGTTTTTGAAGAAATTTAAAGTATTTATCTTCTTCATTAAAATTACCAACCAAAAATAATCTTGCATCTTTATCATACATTTTCTTATATGCTGCAAATGCCGAAATAACATCTTCGACTTCCTTATTAGGTGCCATTCTTCCCACAAAAATAATATTATGTTTTCCGTCAGAATATTTTTCAACTATCGAATGACTAGGCTTCTTCTTGTAATCATCAAATTGAATTAAAATTGGTGCTACATCTATAGGACATGTATATCCCATATTAATCAAATCCTGTTTATTAAATTCAGACACTACTATGCCATAATCTATATAGGGTGCCAACGCTTTAATTTGTTCTAATCCCTTTTTAGTATTCATTTCAGCACCCAGATCAAATCCATGGAAAAATTTTGGAGGTGTAACATTATGATACCTTAAAATAACCTTACACGGAACTTTTTTAATCAGTTCACATAACGGATCTTCTGATGCAAAATGATAAAAAACAATATCATCCTCTCTCAATTCTGGCAATTTATCAATAAGAAAGGCAGTTCCAACTTCTATTTTACTATGAATACTATTCGCAAATATTGCTGTAACAATATTTTCTTTTTTTAAAAAATTTTGTATCGCCATTACATCATTGCCTACAGCATCTCCAAAATTTAACGAAGAAACAATTTGAAACACTCTTTTCCCTTTAGCCTCTGATATTTTCAACAATTTTTTATTACTTTGTTCTTCACAATCTTTTAAAGCAACTGCTTGAATACCTATCAATTCACATTGAATCCTATAAATATCTTCAACTGCAGCTTTAATAGATTTATTATATTCGATTTGCTGTTCCCAATATGGTCTTATAAACCAATACGTCATTTTTCTAATGAAACGTTTAATTGTATATTTTACTCCTATGGCATTTGGAATTTTTGTATCTTCGATACATTTATATCCTTCAGCATTTTCGAGATTCTTTTTTAAGCACTCGATATCTTTCAAAATTTTTTCATTCATTCTTATATTTCCTTTATCTTTTCAATTAGTTCATTATTAAATTTTTCAACAGCAATTTTATCTATATATATAGAATTAATTCCAGTAAAAGCATATTCAATATAATTTTCTCCTCGTAAAAATTCACCTGCTTTATCGTCGTGATCACCAATAACCAAATATGGATGGTATTCGATATTTTCAAGTACAATAATTATTGGTCTGAATTTTTCAAAATCTATTTGTCTCAATATTTTCTCTTCAATCCCTTCTAAATCAATAGAAAGAATATCTATTCCCTGCTTGAAATATTTTTCTAAAATTTCATTTACCTTAATAGTCTCTACCTTATATGTCTGCTTTATATATATTTCAGGATTCGCTCTCATTGCTTCTTGCGCTGATTCCAAGCTCACCGTACTCAAACCGTCACCCGACATCACATAAAAATCAATATTTTTTTCATCTCCAAATGCTATCGCTTTATTAACAATTATATCTCTCGGTCTTATTTCTTTTAATTCATCAATCAATTCAGGATTTGCTTCAACTAATACACCACTGGCACCATTTTCATAATACGCATATGAATTGCTCAATTCTTTAGCATGATTCGCTCCCAAATCAAGATACCGAACTTTCTTTAAATCAATTCCTATAAAATTCAAAACATATGATATAATTGCGTCTTCCCCAGACTGCGAATATGTCTTTTTATTATGGATATTCCGCTGAATATCTACATCTAAATAATCTTCCATATTCATTTTTTCTAAAGCTTTATATAACTCATCCACTTTTCTATTTAAAGCAGATATTTCTTTTCGACTCCATTCCTGAAACACTGTATTTGCTTCATGATATTTTTCGTTATCCTCAAAACGGCCTCTTGTCCATTCCTGAAATTCCGTATTCGCTTCATGATATCTTTCATTATCCTCAAAACGGCCTCTTGTCCATTCCTGAAATTCCGTATTCGCTTCGTGATATCTTTCATTATCCTCAAAACGTTTTCTTGTCCATTCCTCACGTTCATGTATATCATCAATCTGTTTTTGTTGACTTTTCAAACTATTTTCCAGATTTTCAATTTTTTCAAACATAATTTAAATATTGCTCCTATTTAATCTCTTTATTATTTGACAACCATTTAGTTTCAATTCTCACTAATCCATCATCTCTTTTATACCGAAAAATTTGGAAATCTTTTACATTTCTTATGTCATCATATATCTCTATACTATCTTTTGAATGGATAGCAACATCTAACGTATACCTTCCATACATTAATGGTAAATAATCAATATGAACCTGAATGACACCTTTCTTTTCCATACGAATCAAATGATTTGTTTCAATATCTATATTTGTTCCAAAACAGTACACTCCATCTTCTCTAAATATTCCAATACCGACATTCCCCTCTAAATTCTCTACATTTGATTTATATTCCATAATAATATCCATTTTATCTCCTGTAACAAATGAATATTTCGGTTTTCCCATATCATCAATAATTTTAACATTGGTAAACTCTATTTTCTTATTTCCCATTCTAACAGCATAATCTAAACAATAATCCGGCAATTTTTCCTTTCCATTACTGTTTGGGATATTTTTTTCATCTAAATCTGCCCCTTGATGTTCTATTACATTTTCTGAATTTATTACTTTTCCTTGTTCAACATCATCTTTTATAACTTCTCTATTATTACGTTCTTCCTTTACATCAATCCTTTCGCCTCCCTGTTTAGATACAGAATTCTCCTGTTCTATTTCCTCTCTTTCCTTTTCAATACGTTCTTTTCGCTCATTTTCCATTAAGCATAAATACTTCTCATGAACAAATTTAGGAATTCCATCCTCCCTTATTTTTCCATCATCAATCCATATTGTTCTATCGCAAATTTGTTCAATTTGTCCCAATGAATGAGACACGATCACAATTGTAGTTCCTTTTCTTTTTATCTCTTTTAGTTTTTCAAAACATTTTTGTTGAAAATTAACATCTCCCACCGCTAATATTTCATCAATCAGCAATACATCCGCATTAACATTGATTGCGACAGAAAAAGCTAATCTCATATACATACCCGAAGAATATGTTCTAACAGGATTATCTATATAATCTTCCAATTCTGAAAATCTAATAATATCATCAATCCTACTATTAATTTCTCTTTTTGACAATCCAAAAATTGCCGCATTTGTATAAATATTTTCACGGCCTGTCATATCCTTATGGAATCCGGCTCCTAACTCAATCAAACTAGACACCCGTCCATTTATTCTAATACTACCTGAATCCGGGTAAATAATTCTAGTCAAAAGTTTCAAAGTAGTACTTTTTCCGCATCCATTATGTCCAATCAGTCCAACCGCTTCTCCTCTTTTAACATTAAATGAAATGCCATTTAAAACACATCGTCTTTCATATTTATCACGTTTTAACATGAGTCTTTCTTTTAAAGAATCGCCCCTATCAAAATATACTTTAAACGATTTCACTAAATTTTTCACTATAATTACATTTTCATCTATATCCATTTGACAATTCCTATAGCCCTTCTGCAAATCCTTTTTGTAATTTTCTAAATATTACATACCCCAAAATCAAGAAAACAATTCCCACGCCTGTAGCCCATATCAAAGTATGTAACTGTGGAATACGCTTGTAATATAAAATTTCCCTATATGCCATAATAATGGGTGTCATTGGATTTAAATTCCAAATAAACATCAAATTTTCCGGCACCCATTCTGCCGGATACATTACTGGTGTAACATACTGCCACGCCATTGTAACAATCGATAAAATATAAACCAAATCTCTAAAATATACATCTAAAGCAGCTGCAATAAATGCAAATCCTAAAGCAAGAATAAATTCAACTATCATAATGATAGGTAAATATATTAAAGCTCTCAAATTCACTCCATATCCAGAAACAATTAAGACACCAAACACTGCAATAAAAACTAAAATCATATTAACAAAAGCACTTGTAACATACGCTATAGGCAATACTTCTCGTGGAAAATAAATTTTTTTCACCATGTCTCCCGAATCAACAACACTTGTACTGCCGCCCACTATAGATGAATTAAAAAACATCCATGGTACTAATGCAACAAACAAAAATATATAGTAATCCTTAATATCAGCCCTGAGTATTGTTGAAAACACTAACGTATATACAGCCAATTGTAATAATGGATTCACAAAAGTCCAAGCAAACCCTAACACGGATGCCTTGTATTTTCCCCTAAGTTCTTTGTGTACCAAACTAAATATCATCTGTCGATATTCGTACAAACTTTTAAGACTCTCCATTCTAACTCCAGATCTCCTTCAATCGTTCTCTAATTACTCCCGCAGCATGTTCCATTCCAAGAATATCCTCTGCATATTTCTTTGCATTGTCGCTAATTGTCTCATAAAATGCTTTATCCTCGTACAGCTTTCTCATATATTCCGCCGCCTGATCTAAATCTGCATCCGCCCACCTATTTCCTGCTTTAAATGGGGGAATATCTTTTTCAATTGTAATTAATTTGTAATCCACCATACAGGCTACATCTCGATTCATAAATTCTGTATTTGATGACCAATTAGTCGCTATCGTAGGAGTTCCAAGGAGCATTGCCTCTGCAAGCACAAGACCAAACCCCTCTGCACGATGAAGAGAAACAACCACATCCACACATTTTGTCAAACTGTTTACTTGATCTCTATTTAATGTACCTTCAATTAAATAAACATTTGTATAGCCATCTAATACATTTTGAATCTTTTTTTTAGATTCAGGTGTTGGATTATTAATTTTAATAACCAATCCAACATTCTTATTGTTCTTATCAAATGCTCGTTTAAATGCATTGAGCACACCAATTGGATTTTTTCGTTCCATACAACTACTTTGATCATACATCATAAGGTAGAGAAATTTGTCCTCTGGAATCCCAAAATCTGTTCTACTATATGGCTTTTCTATATTTACAGCTACATGATATGGCATACAATGTACTGGAAGTGTTGTTTTCTTTCGAATTGCATTACAAACAAATTCTGATGGCGCCCATATTTCATCTACGCAATTAAAACAAGGTATCCACTCGTCAGGAAATTCTTCTAGTTCCCACAACCAATATCCTATATTATACCGATAATTCCATACAGCAGCATCCTGTTGCATAAAAGCTAGTCCAAGCTCATATGGATTAATATGTATCAAATTGACATCATAGGGAAGTTCTTTTGATATCCTTTCTTGCCATGAATGATCTCCTTGTCCTTCTGCTCCAAGTTGTTCATACCTATAAATATTTAATGGAAAACCCGTTTGATCCAATGCAGAAGCTACCAATCGACAACTCTGTCCCAAACCGGATTCTGCAAAAATATTTCCTATTAAATTCACACCATGTTCGTATCGTCCATTTTCATACGGAAGAATATTTATTTTTTTAAGTTTTTCATAGCTTTTTGCTATCATTCTTTGTTTCATCTTCCGCAATAATGAAAGTGGAATCAACTTTATTAGTACTGGCTTTAATGTTCCTGTAATATTTAGTACTAGTTTCGATATTCCATTCATCTTTTTTACTCCATTACTTTTGCAATAATTCTGCAAACACCTTTTGGTAGCGTTCTGTCATCTTCTCCTGGGTATATTCCAATTCCACCATTCTTCTTGCATTTATTCCATACTCCTTGCGAAGTTCCTCGTTATCTGCAAGTTTGTCCATCGCATCCGTCAATGCCTGCACATTTCTAGGTTCAACAGTCAATCCTGTTTTCCCATGCACACTTACATACGGCACACCACTTGGCAAATTTGTATTAATGACCGGTTTTCCAAATACCATTGCTTCTATCTGAACCAGCGCAAATGCCTCAGCTTTAGATATCGAAGGGAGTACCAGAAAATCACATTCTTCAATATACCGTATCTTTTCTTCTTCTGACACCATACCCGTAAATATTACATTTGTCAAATTCATTTCCTGTGCCTTTTTTTCCCACTCTTCCTTCAATGGTCCTCCTCCCAGAAGAGTCAATGTGCAATTTTTGCATTTCATCTTTCCGAATGCCTGTAGCAATATATCGCAGCCTTTGTACCATACCATCCTTCCCATAAATAAAATATGAATGGTTTCTTCCTTCTTTTTTTTATCTCCTTGCTTCTCCAGATATTCTTTTCCTTTTTCCAAATAACTATTTTCCACGCTAAATGGTATGACCGTACATTTTTCTCTATATTTCATCAGCAAAGTAGAATGTATAATATTTCCTTCAGATGAGACTAATATCCGATCTGCTTTTTTTAAAGTGTTCTCCACCAATGAACGATAAAATAAAGCTAATATTTTATATCTTTCAAAATCACAATGCCACCACACTACAAGTTTTCCTTTGACTAATCCAAGTAAAACCGCCAGGTCGATCATCGGATATGGAAAATGATAAATCGTTATATCAGAATTTCTTGTTCTTCTGTGTACAGCCTGAAGAAATCGAATAGAAAACGGTGTCGACGCGAAATCAAACAACTGACTGCATCGATATACAGGGACTCCATTATACTTCTCAACGGTTGTTTTTTTCCCTCTTTTAGCTTGGCACACAACAATTTCCTGTTTTTCCTTTTTCATGGCATTCGCAATGCTTTCCATTACGGTAGCGATCCCACCACCATTGTCCGGCCAATATATTTTAAATAATTGTACTATTTTCATATGATTATCCTTATTTTACACTGTCAATGTTGCAGACAACATCGCAATTATACCCCAGTTCCTTCAATAATTCAATGTTCGACATATCTCTGTCGTATTCTGTCTGTACACAGTCTTGGAAGACTTCAAAACATATTTTTTATTTCATTGTAATACTTTTGAACCCTTTTCCATCCCAATACATCAACAGCCCCAACCACAAAAGTCAATATCCAACTAATTAAAGTAATAAACACACCACCCAAATCATCTGCCCTGACCACACTTCCATTCATCGCGCGCATAAATATCTCATAAAGAAATGGCTGTGCATCTTTAAAAATAAAAATATCAACCCATTCATACAGTATAAATACGGTCATACTCCCCATGATGGCTAACAATACAATCATCTTTACAATCGCCCAAAACAGATTCTTCCCCTTTTTATCATTTTCCAAGCTAACCACACGCTTCTCAAGGTCATTGTCCGTTTTCTCAGCTTTATCATCTACCGTCTCCACCTTGTCATCCCCGGTCACCGGAGCAACATTTTCTTCCGATTGCTCGACAACCACCGGACGGAATGGAATAATTTCTTTTTCCGGCTCGCATGTCATATGAAAGATATCCGGATACGTCTCTTTTGTATACTGCATAAAGTCATCCTTGGAAACACTGTAAAACGGTCTCCCCTCGTTTTCTACCCGTGTCGGTTCCAGGATTGCCTGACAGTGATAGCATTGATACGAAGCAGCAAATCCATCACATACGAAGACATTCTGACTATGGCATTGTGGGCAGCTATAGTGCAGTTCTTTTCGAACCAGATTTTTTGCACACAGAACCTGCAGCATACTTTTGGTATATGTAATTTCCAGATCCAGCCGTTCACTCAGGTCCTGCATCGTAAACTGCTTACATTGCCTTTGTGTCAACTGCGGCAGGATTTTCATACATTGCCGAACCGCTTCTCTTTCGTTCATACTCTTTATAAAGCCCCCATATCTGCTGGAATTCTTCTTCCGAATAATATTTTCCTTCCAAAATGTGCAGCGTCAGAAACTGATAATTATCAGCCTCATATTTCACTTGTAATACCCCTCGCGCTCTTGGAAAATTGACCGTCAGGGAAATAATTCTTTTCACGATATCCAAAGAATCCCTGATACACATAAACGTCTTGGCATCATAAATACAATCTACACCATTTTCTCCTGTTAAGTTTGCCGACAGATTATCTCTGTCACTGAATCGAATTTTTGATATATATTTTTCATCGCTTGGAAGAAGCGTATTCAATGCATGATCTTCCCGGTAATCATATAATGCGGTCTGTTGAATCAGGCGATATAGTTCTTCCTCTAAATTAATGATTCCATCCGGCATATATAATTTTCCGTCTTTTTGTTCTACATGATGCAACGGAATATTTTGTAACATTGCATCGATAATGCTGCTAAGGCTCTCTCTCTTATCATCAATCTCTTTTATATTTGGAAGCCGTTCAAAAAACTGGTTGAACAATTCTTTGCTCATGTCATACAATACATTCTGCGGATCAGCCTCTCTATTGTTGTCCAATTCCAGTTCTAATGTTTCTTCTACTATACTATAGATTTTATCAAGCTGAATCTGCGGACGGCTCTCCTGTATAATTCCATGCTGATTCCATACTTTAACAATCATGCAGCGCTGTTCCAGGTCAATGGTTACCGGAAGATAGGAACACTCCTCCTCGATCTGACCTGCAGAATCTTTTAACATGCAGAATACAAAAATCAGATGCACCCTGATTAAATTTCCATTCCTTCTTTCTTCCTGTATCGCTGCAAGCTTCGTGGAGTCTTCCTTCTGTGGAATCGTCGCTATGATCTGGTTGTACGCCCAATCGGGAATCTGAAATTTGCGCATAAGTCTACCCCACGAATCCCTGCTCTTTAATCGCAGACAGGTCGAAGCAGTTAATGAATACACGCGCATCAATCGATGATGACCATATAATAATTCTTGAAAGAAAAAATCATTCAGATCCTCAACAGAAATCAATCCGCTTTGACAAAGCTGTTCTAGCAAAACCCGCTGGTCCGAAAAAGACAGCCTCTGCTCATTTGCAATTTTCTGTTCGGTAAGAAATCTATTCAGGCTTGTTGATGATATATTATCGATAAGTTCCTTAACTATATGCATTCTCTTGTCCTCTGTCTTCCGTAACCCCAAATCCAATAAATATTATTTTTATTATATCACGAACCTTTATCTTACTCAATGTAAAAAACCGGTCAGACTTATCATCCAACCGGTTTTATCACTTCTACCGAAACTATGGCTCCATATTTTTTAATAATGCATTAATATTCTGCGTATATAAGTTTTCACATAATTTCAAAATTTCTGTTTCAATCTGCTCATCGCTGATTGAAACTCCCCTCTCGGATCAGCAATTAATATCTCCAATTCATGAGACGTTCTCCAGCAATTTACAGCTTCTACAACGTCAAGCATGATCTCCAATGCCTCACGCAGCTCATCCACTGTCACAATAACAAAATTATCCCCCGGATATCTTGCATCATAATAATAGTCTTTGAGTAATGCCAGATCCTTCCTCTCTAATTGTAAGGAAGTATCCACCCTTTTAATCTCATCGTATAAGGCACGCAAATTATGGGATGTCATTAGTTTTTCAATTCCAGTACAAACCAGTTCTGCCACAGAGTTCAACATTTTTTCTGCAATTTGCTGTGCCGAAGCTGCAGCCGGATTGCAGTATACAGGTGACACCGCATCCCTTAAATACCAGAATTCATTGCACGCAATAGAATAATAAGAATTTGCCTTTATCATATTTTCAACTCCTTATAATCTCTTCTTAACTGTTGTGTAAACTTTGAATTATCATGTTCGAAATACTGCGGTGTTACAAAAACCACATCCGCATGCAACATCTCGAGTTCTTCCCGCAAGGCTCCCATCATCCATCTTTCCGGTTTTTCCGGAACTATGATGCAAAAGTCGATATCACTGCTGGCCTTATAATCATTTCTCGCGTAGCTTCCAAAAATCCCAAAACTCTGATATTTGATACTCGAATTTTTAATAATATCTACGCACTTGTTCAACCGGTCTTTAAAATCATTTTCAACAACAGGTGACACGTACGGCATCCCTAAACCTCCACTCTTTCTATTAATCTGTCCTATCACAGTTTCTACAGATTCTACCATTTTTTATTCTTCATGATATCTTCTATCAATTATAAGTTATGCAATTACCCGGGACACAAATTGGCGATTTTTCCCATTCTGATGCTCAAATTGAAATTCGAATTCCAATGTAACTTCCGAACTGTTCACCATATTATTTTCCCCTTCAAAATATACATAACCATCAAGAGAAACATCAGCTTCCAATATGCCTCTCACAATCGTACATGTATCATCCTCTTCCTGTTCTACCCGGACAACTTTGACATTTTCTATTTGATCCAATTCTGCATAGTCAACATATGTCTCAAACGCTTCATCCAATTCCTGACCTTCCATGTTCATAACAGAATCGTCAATTTCATTATACAAGTCATCCCAAAATTCGTTTTCAATGATTGTAGCGACCAGATTTCTATCATATTTCACGTATATCAGTCTCCCTGTGTCAAAAAATATTTAATTGCGTCCCAATAAGGTGGCAGTTCTTCTGAACATTCAAATTTTTTCAATTCCCGCTGTTTTTCTTCTCCATTCAACTGGAACACATTAAACGTCCATAAAGCGTTTTCTCTGGCACGACATAAACGTTTATCATTCAGGTTCAACTTTGTAATTGTATACTCAGCTGCCTCATCTGTCTTTTCCGCCGGCTGTATTGTTCCATCCTGCTGATATCGAAAATGACTTTCACAATCCTTCTCCAGCGGAGAAATCATCCGCTTTGCATCAAAATTATTTTCTTTTTTATGCCCACAGTGCCTGCGATTGTCTCCATTACAAGAAGCATGAAGATTATTATAGGCCAGAGATAAATCCTGATTTTGTGCCTGAGGTCGAAAATGTTCCACATGAAAACTATTCTTTTGTACTTCAGTCTCTGTATTTTTAATATAAGAACAACAATAGCAGCAAAGATGTCTCTGTTCTGCAAGCAATGCATTCTTTAATATTTGCAGCTCCTTTTCATGCCGGATATCCTCATACCCTGCTTCTCTTTTATGCTTATTCTTGAATTTTTTCTTCCACCGGCTTACTTCTTCTGGTTCACCTGTCTTTTGAATATAAATCATAAAAACTTTATCGCCCTTTTGCAATCAAGATTCTTGCACGCACAACTTTCGTATTCTCTTCCGATGTCATCCATGCAAGCTTATTTACAAGTTTTTCTGCCTCATCATATGCTTTTTCATTCAGATACACATTTATTTGCTCTAAGAGTTCCGTTGTCTTCCTGTTATATACTTCGGTATCCATGTAATCTTCCAGAATTGTATTGACATCCCAGCCGTTCATCGGCTCCATCGGTTCTGCCAAAACCAGGTGCGTTTCTGCATCTTCATGCAAACGTATTACCTGTATATTTTCATCCACAGACTCCAGCACTTTCGGAGCATGTGTGGAAACAATAAACTGAATATTTGGAAAAGTATTCTGTAAAGCCGGAAAAATCTTCTCCTGCCACTTCGGATGCAGATGCAGATCAATTTCATCAATCAGCACAATGCCATCCCCTTCCAACGGATTCTCCCTCTTTGGATTTGCAATTGCCAGCCTCCGGCTCAGATCGCCTACCAGTGCGATTACACTTTTTTCTCCTTCTGACAATTGATAAAATGCCAATTCCAATTCTTTTTTGATGACAATAAGTTCCGCATCTTCTTCTGTTACTTTCACACGAATTTCCGAAAATCCATCTCCCAATGCGTTTAATATAGCTTTTTTTACTGCATGTAACTGTGGATCTTCTGCGTTCGGTGTTTCCACTCGTATACTGTTTTCATATTCCTGTCTTCCCCGGAACCATTCAAAAAATAACCGGAAATTGATCACTCCTCCAAATGCAGAATCTCTCCACGCATCCAGCTTCCCTGCTGCTCCTGTATAACGCCTTCTCAATTTACGTGTTTTTTCATTATAGCGGTCAACTCCATAAAACGCATAAACAGGAATATTTTCATTATTTAAAGTAAACTCTTTCTGTGGTGTTTCCGTGTCATCGTTTTCATACTCTTCTTCTGTTTCCAAATAATCTCCCAGATACTGTTTTCGAATATATTCCGAAACTCTCTTCAGTTCTTTGGAATTATGCAGATTTTTCCCCTGAATTCTTTTTCGGTAATAGTGAAAATTATTTCCCTGGTCTTCAAGAAACAACGTTATTTTTGCTTCTTCTTCTCCAACTTTTACATCTTTTTCTCCTAAAAGAGAGGCTGTTATCTGTTCATCCTGTGCGGCTTCCTGCATAATTCTGGAAAAGAGAAGATTGCAGACATCCAGTATTGACGATTTTCCCATTCCGTTTACTCCATAAAAAATGGCATCTTTTCCGTTTAATACTATTTCTGTATCTGAAAAACCTCTGAAATTGTGCACTTGCAGTTTGTCTATTCTCACGCTTTTCTATCTCCTAAACCTTCGAATGCATACCATTAAGCTATTTATCATCTTTTCAGTAGTATCATACTTTAATTCTTTTATTTATGCAAGATTTTCCCATTCCAGCTCTTATCCTTCCGTCCTTCTTACCGACTCTTTCCAGTCACACACACGATATTCTTCCTTATATTCACTCATCTGCATATCGTACACACTGTCACCAAACGCTTTGCCCGTCAGGATGCCAATTTTTCCCGGAATCTTTTTCATCAGCCGGATGATCCAGCCAGTCGCTGGAACCATCACAAGCCGGTGTCCTTTTACCATAGCGATCATCTGCACCAGATCCGAAGTATTGATATACTGCTCGTTCTGCGGAAAAAACACTCCGGTCTCTTCGTTGTCGATCATCCGTTTGACAAACTGTGCCAGATTTTCTATATAAAGCATGGAACGCTGATTATGTACAATCGGAAATAGCGGAAGCTTTCCTGCCAGTTTTGCAAGCTGTGGATAGTTTCCCTTTGATCCCTTTCCGTAAATCATCGGTGGGCGCAATACGACAACCTTAAAACGTTCATCTGCCAGTGCCTGTATTTTCTGATCCGCCTGCCATTTGCTGTCTCCATAGAAATTCAATGGTTTGGGAATTGTATTTTTTGTAATTTTCTTTTCTCTACATCCGCTGTACACAATCATGGAAGACATAAAGAGAAACTGCTGCACGCCTTCCTTTTTGGCTTTTTCGGCTGTCTCTACTGCCAGATCTGTATTCACGCGGTAATACTGCTTCTTTTCTTCTTCCGTCACCTGTCCCACATCTGCATGTGCGATTCCCGCCACATGATAGACCACATCATATGCTGAAAAATCGTGCGTCCGCCATGTTTGGGTTCTCATATCCAGCGTGTCAACCTGGTAGTACTCCGGCCATTGTCTCAGCCATGCCTCCACGGAAGTTCCCACATAGCTGCCGCTTCCGGTGATCAGAATCTTCTTTTTTCTCCTGCCCTTTTCACGTTCTTCTGTGTCTTTTGCAATGGTTTTCTTTTTTGCGCTGCTCTGCGCTGTTTCGCTTTTGTGTGCTTCTGTCTCTTCTTCCTCTTTGTTCAGTTCGCCGGTTCCACCTTCAACCACGCCATCGTGCATGAGCACGGAGCCAATTGTGCCAAGAAAACATTTCAGATCCATCCATGGTCCCAGATGTTTGACATATTCGCCATCCAGTCTTGCTTTGTCCGGAATCTCCAGTTCATCTCTGCCATTGATCTGTGCCCACCCGGTCAGCCCCGGTGTCACATCATTGGCACCATATTTCTCACGTTCTGCTACCAGATCATCCTGATTCCACAGTGCCGGTCGCGGTCCTACGATACTCATTTCTCCTTTGAAGATATTAAAAATCTGTGGCAGTTCATCCAGACTGGTTTTGCGCAGGAATTTTCCCACCTTTGTGATGTACTGCTCCGGATTCTCCAGCATATGTGTCGGCACATCCTTCGGTGTGTCAATCCGCATGGTACGGAATTTGTAAATCTGGAAGAAACTCCGGTGGATGCCGACACGCTTCTGCTTAAATAATATCGGTCCGGGTGTATCCAGTTTGATCGCAATACATAAAAAAAGAAGGAGTGGTGATAAAATCACGATCGCCATCCCACTTAATATGATATCAATTCCTCTTTTGATGTAATGGTACCCTTTCATGGCTGACTTGCTCCTTCCTGATTTCCCATATTTTCATAAATTTACATATGTTATATCATACTCTATTTTAGTGCATATTGCAATGACTGTGATTATTACTTCCATTACTCCATTTTTCTTATTTAAACGGCAATTTATTGTTTAATCTCACCGTTTTCCCATCAAAACATCAGCTTTCGACATCCACATTCTGTATTTCCCCGAAGTCTATCCCATACCCTTTCCCACCCATACTGATACAGGAAACACCACTGCTCTATCCATGTAATTGTTACATATTGTACAATTTTTTCAAATTTTGCCTTATCCAACAAAATCTCCCCCATTTCATGTACCATATACTCCTAAACAAAACTTCATATACAAAGGAGACCACCCATGAATAATTTACAGACACACATCAACAACTATCTAGAACACTGCCGTCACCAAAAACGTCTGGATTCCAAGACTCTGAAAGCATATCGCATCGACCTTCAGCAATTTTATGCCATTTTTTCATGCAGGGATGTTTCTGATATTACACCGGATCTGTTGGAAAATTATATTGGCAGTCTGCACCAGAAGTACAAACCCAAAACCGTAAAAAGAAAGATTGCCTCGGTCAAAGCTCTTTTTCACTACCTGGAATATAAAGAAATCATCGCCCGGAATCCTTTCAACCAGGTGCAGATCAAATTCCGCGAACCTGTGATTTTGCCGAAAACCATTCCATTGCACACGATCGAAATTTTCTTATCTACGATCTATGAGCAGCGCACCATCGCCAAAACGGATTATCAGAGAAAAAACGCTTTGCGGGATGCCGCTGTCATAGAACTTTTATTTGCAACCGGAATACGGATTTCCGAATTATGCGCTCTGCGTATCTGTGACATCGATTTGTACGATGGATCAGTCCTGATCTACGGAAAAGGTTCCAAAGAACGCATTGTTCAGATCGGAAACCACGAGGTCATACAGATTCTGTCGGAATACCGCAATGAATTTCTCCCCCAGATGAAAACCTGCCAGCATTTCTTTGCGACGCTAAACGGAACGACATTATCCGATCAGTCGGTACGGCGGATGATCAACAAATATGCTTCTCTTGCTGCAATTGAACAGCATATTACACCGCATATGTTCCGGCATACATTTGCCACCAGCCTTTTAGAAGCGGATGTCGATATCCGCTATATACAGGAAATGCTTGGTCACAGTTCCATTCATATCACAGAAATCTATACGCATGTTGCCATGTCAAAGCAGCGTGCCATCCTCACTACCAGACATCCCCGCAATACGTTTCATCTATAAAAAGCAAAACAGCAATTCACGTGCCATGCACGGAATTGCTGTCATTGATAGCCGTTCTATTTTTACTTATTTATTCTCCCCCGCCAATTCCGGGTGATACGTTGGCACAATTTTCTTGACACACTCCCGGATGTCTTCCGGTTCTGTCACAACGTACTCTTTTAATTCTTCCAACTGCTGCATGAATTTTTCTTCATCCAGCTCAATCGGTTTACCGATATGAATCAGATTGTTTGCGGTATCCTGCATCCCTTCTTCATCCATCAGCATCTCTTCATAAAGTTTTTCTCCCGGGCGAAGTCCTGTGAAAATGATATGGATATCCTCATCCGGCTTGTGACCGGAAAGAAGAATCAGGTTCTTTGCCAGATCCAGAATCTTGACCGGCTCTCCCATATCCAGAACAAAAATTTCTCCACCTTTGGCATAGGTGCCCGCCTGCAGCACCAGAGATACCGCTTCTGGAATTGTCATAAAATACCGCACGATATCCGGATGGGTAACCGTGACCGGGCCTCCACGCTCAATCTGTTTTTTGAACAGCGGAATCACACTTCCGTTACTGCCAAGCACATTTCCAAAACGCACGGCTACGAAATCTGTCTTCGATCTGCGGTTATAGGTCTGAATGATCATCTCACAGATGCGTTTGCTGGCACCCATGATATTGGTTGGGTTGACTGCCTTATCCGTGGAAATCATCACAAATTTCTTCACACCGTACCGATCTGCCGCCTGCACAATCTTCCACGTGCCAAGCACGTTATTCTTAATTGCCTCGTTCGGACTCTCTTCCATGAGAGGCACATGTTTATGTGCCGCTGCATGATAGATAATCTCCGGCTTGTAATGTTCAAAAATCCAGTTCATACGATTCGTATTCCGCACGGATGCAATCAGCACAACAAGATCCAGCTCTGGAAACCGGACTTTCAGTTCGTTTTGCACATCATAGGTCGTATTCTCGTAAATATCCACAATAATCAGCTGTTTTGGCTTGTGTGCGGCAATCTGCCGGCACAATTCGCTTCCGATAGAGCCGCCGCCCCCTGTAACCATTATGATTTTCCCAGAAACATAATCCATGATAGACTGCAGATCAACCGTCACCGGATCCCGCCCAAGAAGATCATTGACATCTACATCTTTTAATTTGCTGACGCTGACATCGCCGTTTACAAGCTGGTAAATGCCGGGCAGACGTTTCAATGTGCATCCGGTTTCTTTGCAGATATCAAGAATCCCCTTGATCTGTTTCTGCGTGGCCGATGGCATGGCAATGATGATCTCATGCACATGCAGTTCTTCGACTTTTTCCAGAATATCGCTCCGATCTCCTACGACTTTCGCTCCATGAATATAATTGCCGATCTTGTTCCGGTCATCATCAATCACACCAACAACCTTCTTTTTCACATAGCGGCTGTTGTTGATTTCTTTGATGATCTGGTTTCCTGCATCCCCTGCTCCGATCACAAGTACATTCCGTCTGTACACACCGGCTCTGCGCATATTGCGAAGCACACGCAGACCGCGGTAAGAATATCTGCATCCCATGACAAATACAAACAGAAACAATCCATACAGAATGTAAAAGCTTCTTGGCACCGGGTACATATCCCCCCAGTTCCGAAGCAATATCAGCACTGTCACAACAACGGTATCCAGAATACATGCCGAAACAACATACATCATTTCCAGTGCTCCCGCATAGCTCCAGAGACTGGAATACAGCCGGAGCAGCCAGAAAATGACCAGCGTAACAATTATCATAAAAGGAAGCGCTCTCCACACTTCATCCATATATTGAAACGGTACGCTTTTGATATTCAGATCAAACCGAATCAATAACGCAACTATGCTTGCAGCAAACACTGCAAGCACGTCGTAGCACATCAGAAAAATCCGTCTGATCAGTAATTGTTTATCTTGAATGATTTTTTTCATAATTTCAATCTGTTATTTTTGATTCTTTCTCTGTTTTCTCGATTGTTTTTTCGATGATTTCTTCCTGACTGAGGATTCTGTCACTCCAGCCCCTTTAGTATTCTGTACCGTCTGCGCGGTATCTGCTTTTGCACTCTCTGCTACTTTTGGAATACTCTGTTTTACGGCAGTATCACTTTCTGCAGAAACCTCTGTTTCTTTAACAAAAAGATTTTCTTTCTTTACAAGCATCCGGTTCACCGCAAGTCCCAGACCAAGCATACCCCAGAATACCGGAGCAGTACATACATTAGAATCGTTTGCGATACCTGCAATCATGTACACCAGCACTGCCGCAAATAATCCAAATCCAACCCAGCTGATACTCTCGTGCAGATCCACTCTGCGGTAAATGCGTATCGACTGTACCAGATACCAGAACAGAAATACCAGAAGTGCCAGGGTACCGATCAGTCCGGTTTCCACCCACTGCTGCAGATACCAGCAATGAGCTTTTACGTCATAGCTGTTTGCACCGTAAACATAGTTCTGGCTGATATAATCTTCCTGTGGCACTTCAAACATATAGGTATTTGCCCCACTCCCCATAAAAATATGCTTTCCAAGAAGCGGAATCGTTTTATTCCAGATATGTCCTCGATTACTCATTGCATCATCCAAAAACAGTGTTGAAACTTTTGGATTTTCAAACTTTACCAGTTTTCCTGCAGGATTGAGATATTCATATCCGTCCGTATCATTTTTTGAGAAATCCCATTCGACACCATCTATGATCATCTTTATTCCTGCTGTATTATCGGTAAACATGATCGGCTGAATCTGTACATTTGCAAACCGTTCATCATTGAGGGCCAAAATATGATTTTCCTGATCTACCTCTGTTGTCTGAATCTCCTGACCATCTGCATCTTTGCATACCACGGTGATTACACCGTCGCTCCCCAGATCATAGGACACATACAGAGGATTGTTCCAGATATCAAGTTCCACATCATCTGTGTTTGTTTTGATATCGTTTAAAGAGAACTGATCTTTCATATGATAGGTTCCAACAACCGTCTTTTTAAGAGTTTGACCGATGCCTGTCGTATTTGCCAACACTCCTGCTGCAATCACTCCAATGACAACTACAACAATCCCGGTTGCAAATAATTTTTTCTTCCGGCTGAGCAAAACCAATGCGAGAATCACCGCTCCAATTGCCAGTGCAATAAATCCGGAAGAACTTCTGCTTCCAACCAGTGCTACAATGCAACAAATCTCTGTGACTGCGATTACAAGACGATGCCACATCTTTTTTGCCCCAATAAACAGGCAGATCAGCAGTGGAATTAACATACCAAAATAAAATGACAAAAAGTTTGGATTGTAAAGTGTCGTATACGCAGTCTTATCTGCGAAATTAAAGGAAATCTTATCTAACTGGTTCCACCAGCTTGTGTCCGTCATCAGATGTTTGCCCAGAGATGTCTTAAAATAATCCAATCCAAAGACCTGGAAAAATCCAATCAGAGTAACAATTGCGATTCCAATGCCGGACCAGCGCAGGATTACCTCTATCTGTTTTTCTTCCTGTACATAATTATAGACATAATAACACAGTATCATATAGACAAATACAACCCATACAGGCTCAAAAAGTTCATATGTACCATGTGCCACCCAGTATTTGTGACTGGAAAACAGGGCAGACATTGCAACAAACAATGCATACACCATCAGAAAATAAAAGGAATTTTCAAATTTAAATTCCTTCTTATTCAGATATCGGATCAGTAAAATTGCGAGCATTACAACTCCCACAAGGATGATCGCAATCATCTTCCATGCAAAAAAGAAGTCCGTCTGTTTTGCGGCGCTCTCCGGATACCAGTCAAACTGTGCCAGATTTGTGTCATAAACAAAAGAATGCACAATGATTGGAATCAATCCGATCAACAAGATAACGGGAATCAATATCTTATTTGCTTTTAACGTGTTTTTGTTTCCATTCGTATTCAAGATTATTTTCTCCTTAACGTTTCATTGCCTATAATCATACCCCAAATTTCGTTTTTTTTCAATCATTCCGGCATGTCGATTTTATTTTTGAAAATTGCAAAGTTTAATTCTACCATCCATTTATACAGTGGAATTCTCTTCTG
>ENA-ORTT01001396-ORTT01001396.1-human-gut-metagenome-genome-assembly--contig:-NODE-1396-length-24369-cov-20.863206_pt1 | contig 24369 bp, 16 predicted proteins | sample MGYA00242074_ERZ509197 | MGnify/ENA primary metagenome ERZ509197 (study PRJEB26280, sample SAMEA2338789) | human gut metagenome | biome: human gut; feature: human-associated habitat; material: faeces...
ATCTGCTGCCGTGGTGAGGAAAGCGGTAAGAAGATAAAAGCTATCAGCTGTGAGCTGTCAGCTGCAAGCTAAATATCCTTTTACGGTTTGAGTCACTACGGCATGCGAGTATCCTCCATTACTGGTGCGGGCAGCTGGTTCACAATTGTCGGTTTTCAGGAGCCGGCAGCTTACGTCCGATTATGTTTTATCGGCGCCTGTCAGGTTCCGTTTTCTTTTTCCTGCTTTTTCAAGAAGTTCATGAAGGGTATTTTTGTCTGCCCTGTCCAGTGCTGTTTTTATTGCAGAAAGGCTTTCTGTGAAACGGTCGATTTCAAGAAGCAGGTTTTCACGGTTGGCAAGGAATAAATCTGTCCAAAGGGGGCTGTTGATATCCGCTACTCTTGTTTCATCACGGAATGATCCGCCTGTAAAGTACTTTGTGTCTTCTTTCAGGGAAGTGCTGTTTATCAGCGCCACCGCAAGGACGTGGGTCAGGTCGCTGGTGTAGGCGATGTGGCGGTCGTGTTCTTCCGGTGTGATTGACGGTACATGGCGGCAGCCGAGAGACAGCGCCATGTTTCGGAGCAGTTCCACACTCTCCGAGCGGTTCGTTTTATCGGGAAGAAGGATATAATTTGCTCCGCGGAAAATGTCCGGATCCGCCCGGGAAAGTCCTTCACCTTCATGTCCGCACATAGGGTGGGATGAAATGAAATCTATGCCCGGAGGAAGTATTTGCCGGATATCATCGGCAAGGTTTCCTTTTACGCCGGCGATATCGGTCATGATCGCGTCGGAGCGGAAGTCCGGCAGGTGATTTTTCACAAAGGCGAGTGTCACTTTGGCAGGTGTGCAGAATATAACAATGTCCGCGTGTTTCAGGTCACTGATATCGATGGAATCCACTATGCCCTGCCGAAGGGCGTCTTCTGCCGTCGATAATGTCCGATTGATGCCGATTACTGCCGCTCCGAGTTCCTTCAGTCTCATGGCAAAGGAACCGCCCATCAGACCCAGGCCGATAACGGCCACTGTTATTTTGCTGAAATCCATTTTTATACTCCTGTTTCCGGTTTGAAATAGTATACCTTTCAGGCAGATTGTTTTATTATCTGCATTATAGCATAGCGTCCCATGGGGAACAGGTTTTACAGGTTATGAGAAACAGGGCGAAAAAATACCGGAAGTTTATTTTTACTCCCGGTATTTCTTTTGAAGGTTTGCAATTATTCCATTTGTATATATTTTTTTAAGGTTTCAATTTCTCCCGTATAAATATATCCTTTTCCAATTTCCAGAACGAGGGGTGTTTCTATTTTTTCATCTTTTACATTTTTTCCATGTTCCAGAAGGGAGACAAGAATATCACGGGGGACGTCAAGATTGGTGGGAAGGCCGATAGACCGGAGGACGTACTTGATCCGTTCCGCTGTACCCCGCTTGGTGAGTCCCAGAATTTCAGAAGCGCTCGTGATCATGTACATGCCGGCCGCCGTCGCTTCACCGTGGGTCAGGCGGAGATCATTGAAACGGTAGTATCTTTCTGCCGCGCCGCCCAGTGTATGGCCGAAATCAAGGATACGGCGCTCACCTTTGTCTTCGGGATCGATTTCCACATAGTGTGCCTTGATGGTAATGCAGCGGCGGATGATTTCCGGAAGAACACGAAGGATATCCTGGTCAGAGGCGGCTTTTTCAAATATTTCAAAGAGGTCCTTGTCTGCCACGCAGCCGATCTTAATCGCTTCGCCGAGGCCGTTATGGAAGAAACGGGCAGGCAGCGTGCGGACCATGGCAGGATCTACATACACGGCTTTGGGCTGGTAGAATGTACCGATGAGATTTTTTCTTCCATTGATATCGATGGAGATTTTCCCTCCGATGGCGCTGCCGATCTGTGCCAGGAGAGAAGTGGGCACCTGCACGTAGGGAGTCCCTCTCCGGTAAGTTGCTGCAACAAAGCCTGTCACATCGCCGACGACACGTCCGCCAAGGCCGATAAGCAGATCTCCTGCACAGAACCCGAAGTCTGCCAGCGCCTCGCATACACGGCTCACGACAGAAAGGCTTCGGCTCTTTTCGCTTGAAGAAAGAACGATCTGCTGTACGTTCAGGTTCTCTTTTTCCAGCTGGCGTTTCAAATCCTGGCCATACAGTTCGTCAATTCCTTCTTCCGTGATAATGACTGCGCGCCCGTGACCCGACAGGGGGGCGGTTTCTTTTCCCAGGCGGCCGATGATGCCTGAGTCGATTATCACATCATAAGAATCATTCCCTAAATTGATATGTACCGTATCCATGATTTGTCTCCCTGTAAAAAAGTATTTATAAAGTATTTACCATATATATTATATCATTTTTTCTCTGAAAGACTCCACCGGCGGCGACATGGGGCGGAAAAGAGGATTTTACCCCGATAGGAAATACATTTTGAAGGCAAATAAAAAAAGCCGCCTTTTGGCAGCTGTGCATTTCTGGTGCGCCCAAAGGGATTTGAACCCCCGACACACGGTTTAGGAAACCGCTGCTCTATCCAGCTGAGCTATGGACGCGTGTACATGTCATATTTTAGCACAAAAAAGGCAGAAATGGGAGTTTGCAAATAAAATGGAATGAAAGAGACAAAACGGGAAAATGATTTTCATTTCTGCCGATGTCGGAACGGAAGGAAATCATTTTTTCCTTTAGAAAGTTTTTATTTTTTATGTACACAGCAGGCGGACAAATAAAGGGGTGATTGGGAATGAATTCTTTTATTCGCTTTTTTTCTTTCTATTTTGCACGTATTCGTTGTCAAGAGGGGAAGAAAAATGGATGATTGGAAGAAAGGGGGACAGATGGAGAGAAAGTTATTCACATGCATATCGGGGGTATCCTGTGAGAGTAAAAGTGAGAAAGATATACGATAAATACGGAATGTTTTCCATTCTCATTTACAGAATGGCAAAACGGTTATGCACAGTTATGCACAGTTCGTGTGTCTGTCTGGGATGGACAGGCGGAAAAAAGCTTTGATTTATCGCGAAAAGAGAAAAAACAGATTGTTTTTATCCACATGATGTGAATAGTTGTGAATAAGTTTGTGAATAATGTGAATAAGTGTAATTTTTATCGAAAGAAAAACGCAGCGAATGAAGTTTCGGGGAAATCATGTTCGCCGCGGTGAAGCTTGATTTTATGGGAAATCGGAAAAAGCCAGATCTGCTGTTTCTGATAATATCGGTTTTCTCATTATCAAGAAAGAGGCTTAAATGAGAGGGGGAAAGAATTTCTTTATTTTTGTAAAAAATTTTGTTTACTGCTTTTGCGGCAGATTTATTTTCTTGCACCGGAAAATTGACGGGGCCGGTATTTATCTGTCTTCTGATTTCAGCGGCATGCCATGTTGTGGCTTAGAAGGTCCGTTCCGGCTTTTGCCAAAAGGCATAAAAAAGGATAGAATATTTACAATATAGCTGTTATTTTTTAAGGAGATGTTCATCATAGACTTCAAACCGTTTACAATTGAAAAAAGAGAGTATATCGACAGCTTTTTTCATGTCCATCATTATGAGGGGATCGACTGTTCATTCAATACACTTTTTTTATGGCAGGAAGCGTACCATACGCAGTGGGCGGTAGAGGAGAATATCTTATTCGTCCGTGCGGGGGAAGGGGAGAATACGTTTTTTATGCCCCCTTTTGCCGGTGAAGGGGCGTCTTTCGGCCGCGGCATGGAGATTATCCATGAATGCCTGGAGCGCGAGGGAAAACCGTTTATCATTAAGGCTGCTTCACCCTGGGTGCTGGAACAGATCAAAGCCCATTGCCCGAACCGGTATGAATTCACTGCGGATCGGGATAATTGGGAATATGTATACCGTACGGCAGACATGATCAATTTATCGGGAAAGAAACTCCGGATGAAGAAAAATCATCTGAACGCTTTTCTCCGCCAGTACGGTGATTATACATACGAGTCCATCACGTCGGAAAACAGGGAAGACGCATGGCAGGGGATTGAAGACTGGTTTGAACGGCATGGAGACATTGCGGAAGAAAAAGAGGCGCTGCAGCGGTGTTTTGCCAATTGGGACGCTTTGAAATTGAAAGGCGCCATTATCCGCATTTATGGAAAGGTAGAGGCCTTTACGAACGGAGATTTGGTTAATCCCCGGGTAGCGCATATTTTCTTTGAAAAGGCAAATCCGAATATCCGCGGGCTGTATCAGGCAATCAACCGCGATTTCCTGATGCATGAATTTGCGGAAACAGAATTTGTAAACCGTGAGGAGGACATGGGGCTGCCCGGCCTGCGTCAGGCAAAAATGGAATACAATCCTGACCATTTTGCGGAAAAGTATGATGTCGTCGTAAAAGACGGCAGTTGTTTCTGAGGCGGTTATGAAAATACGTAAATGCAGTCGGACGGATGAAAAGGATATACGCGCGCTTTGGTCGTACTGTTTTGAAAGAGAGGATGACCCGTGGTTCCGCTGGTATTTCAGGGAGCTCTACCGCCCGGAAGATGTACTGGCGGGAGAAGAAGCAGAGAAAATAGCGTGCAGTCTTCACCGCCGCCCTTATGAACTATGTGTCCGCGGTGCAAAGATGCCGGTGGATTACCTTGTCGGGGTAGCCACCCATCCTGCCGCAAGAGGGAAGGGGCTTGCGACTGAACTGATCCGCGGCGCGTTCCATATGGCGCGGATGGAAAATAAAGGCGCTGTCATTCTCATGCCCTCGGCAGCATCGTATTATTATCCTATGGGATTTTCATTTTATGCGCACCAGTGGAAACGAAGCGCCGCACCTGAGCATTTAAGTTTCTTGGGTAAACGGGCGCAGTCCGCAGGGAGTATTGCCTCGATAGATGAATGGAAAACTCTTGCCTCTGTCTATGACAGGTATGTGAAGGGGCGGAACGGCTGGGCTTTTCGTGATGAGGCGTCATGGAAGAAGCACATCGGCGCCCAGTTTTGTGACGGCGGTTACATCGCTGTCGTCAATGACCTGGACGGTGAGGCCGGATATATTTTCTACCATCTGGACGGAAGGAAACTCATCGTGTCGGAAATGGCGTACGCCTCCGATGCGGGACGGAAAGGACTCTATGCTTACATGGCTGGACACCGCGGTTCCGTGGATGAATGCGTGTGGTATGAACCTTTTGATGACAGGGCATTTTTCTACTGGCAGAATGGCGCGGAGCATACCTATATACATAATGCCTCTTTCCCGACCATGATGGGACGTGTCACAGATCCGGTCGTGGCATTTGACGGACTTCCCTGCAAAGAGATGAAAGGCTTTCTGTCTTTCCAGCTGGCGGACGAGTTCCTTCCCGAAAACAGCGGCATCTACGTCCTTTCCGCCAAGGAAGGAAGAATTTACGCTGTGAAATATGATGTGTTTTACACGCTGAAGCTCCATATCGAAGATATTTCCGGCGTGAAATTGGGAAATAAAATTCCCGAACCGGATTTTACCATGACCGCAGGCGCCCTTGCCCAGCTTTTCTTCGGAGCGCTGTCTTTAAGAGAGCTGTCGGATCTGGGGCGCGTTGAATGGTTGGAAGGTGCGGAGCGTGAAAAAGTTCTTGAAACGGCGGAAAACATGCTTCCCTCTGAAAAAAACTGGATCAATGAATGGTACTGAGCCTCCGGCCGTCGGTTTTTCACCTGTCTGATACCAGTTTGTGTATTAGTTCCATATAAGTGCAGCAAAGAGAAATGCAACATTTCCCCTGCTGCACTTTTTATTAAAGGGAAGCAGCAATAGGACACAAAGTGAAGAATCTGTTACTCTGTTGACAGTTTACCAATTTTCTCACCACAGCAGCAGATCCTTCACATTCGTTCAGGATGACGCCTTAACGTCTTATACAAGGATCATGGAGTCGGCCGTCAGAAGGAACTGTGGCGCACGTAGTGCGATGGAGGATACTCGCTTGTCGTAATGATTTAAATCGTAAAAGAATAGTTAGCTTGTAGCTGACAGCTCACAGCTGATAGCTTTTATCTTCTTACCGCATTCCTCACCACAGTAACAGATTCTTCGCTGGCGCTCAGAATGACGTCTTGCCATCCGCCGTCATTCAGCACTTTTAGCTGACGGCTCACAGCTAACGGCTAACAGCTCACAGCTCACAGCTGATAGCTGATAGCTTTTATCTTCTTACCGTTTTTCTCACCATGTCAGTGAATAATCTGTTATCCGAATGACATGAAAAAACGTGGAAATAAAAAAGAAATGCCAGCTGCTATCAATGCAGCTGGCATTTCTTTTATTGTTTGTATACAATAGAGGGGTAATAAAACAGCAGTCTGGAAACGGGGACGACGGCATGCGTGACCATGCGGAGACCATACACCTAAATGTAAACAATTCGGTGCCCTTTTGCCGCCTGCGGCTAAGAGAAAGAGATGGAAAAGAAATATTTTACTTACATGGTGCGCTGCCAAGACGGCACACTCTATACGGGATTTACCGTGGATGATCCGGAAAAACGGGTGGCTGTCCATAACGCGGGGAAGGGCGCGAAGTATACGAAAGGCCGGCTGCCTGTCCGTCTTGTGTGGTACAGGGAATGGAACAACGGTCATGATGCCCGGTCCTGTGAATTCTATTTGAAACGGAAAACAAAACAGGAGAAAGAAGTATTGGCGGCTTCTTTTGGAAAGGATACAGATTGAACGAATCAGTGAGAAAAACAAAATATCTGACAGAAGCGGCGGCAGCGGCGGCCATTGCGTCACTCCTGGTGCTGCTGAAACTTTTGGCGCCGTTTCTCGTGTTCGTCACTATGACCGCGTCCCCCATTCCGATTGCCGTTATTTGCGATTTCCATGGGATGAAGTGGGGATTCGGCACATCGGCGGGCGTAGTTATTCTTGTTACCATGATCGGAGGGCCTGAAATCGGACTGACGACAGCCTTTTATGCGGGTGCCCTCGGCATGGCCATGGGCTATGGATTTCTTCATAAACTGTCCTACGGGAAAACGCTTTGCCTTACGATTCTTGCATATATACTTGAAATGTCTTATAAAATCATATTTTCTATTTATGTTCTCGGCATTGCCGATGCCCTTACCGGAGCGATTGACCGCTTCACCACATTCCTTCGCTGGATATGGACACCCTTGTCATCGGTCTTCGGATTTGATCCTGATCCGGGTAAAGCGATGTTTACCACATCAGGCATGGTGATGCTTGGAATCGTCTTCATTTTAAATGCATACTGCTATGCGTACCTGAATATGGAAATCGGCGGCAATGTGCTGAAACGCTTAAAAGGTGGCATAAGAGGATAAAGATATCTGCTATTTTATGGTGAAATAGATTTGGGAGAATGCATGTACTTAAAAATAAAAACATATTTGAAAATGAAATATGAGAAATACTTTAAAGAAAGTAAAGATGGCATTTATTTGTTTGCTTACGCTTTTATGTTGCTTAGTGAAATATGGGATGTCAGCGCTGCTTCTCATAATCCATTTCGATATACTTTTACGTCGACGGTTCTTCTGCTGGTTTATGAATATTTGACAGGAAGTAAAAAGTCATTTATTATAACGGCATTTTTTACTGCAGGGATATTTTCCTTGATTTGGCTAAAGGTACCGATAATTAGCAAAAATATGTTTTTATGTATGTTGTTTGTCTATACAGCAAGAAAAATAAATTTTGAACGGATAGGAAAATTTACACTTTTTTTTACCGGGGCAGTAGTATTATTTATTGTATTTTGCGCATACATGGGATTCTTGCCGAATTACTCTTTTACCGGCAGGGTTCGGACGGCAATGGGATTTGGGTACCCACTATTTTTGCCGGCCTATTTGATGAATATTACAATGCTGGCCGTCTACTTATATCGCAAAGATATGAAGCATAGTGGCAGATTATTGTTATTCGTGCTTAATATGTTGGTGTATATTAAATGTGATGGAAGAATATCCTTTGCATGTGCCTCTTGTTTTCTGGTATGCGAACCTATTTTAAAGTTTTTGGAGAAAAATGTTTCCCGTCTGCATAAATGGTTTTCTTTAAGCATATTAAGTTTTCCGATTGGGCTGGTAGTCTCTTTTGCGGTGACTTTGTCATATGGGGGAAAAAGTCAGTGGGTAATCCTTCTAAATTCATTATTGTTGGAACGTCTCCGTTTAGGATATGAAGGATTGCAAATTTATGGAATTCAACCATTTTATCAGAAGATAGAATGGATTGGCAGCGGGTTTGCCCTAAAAGGGGAACCATTACCGGGAAAATATAATTGGATAGATAATTTGTATATCAGGAATTATGTTGATAATGGTTTTATTGTGGCGACTTTATTCTTTGCATTTCTTACTTTTGCTGCTTATGCAGGGTGGAAAAGAAGAGACTACCTTTTTCTGACGATCATGGCTTTATGTGCAGTGCATGGAATGATAGATGATAGTATGATGCGGCTAGATAGAAATACGTTTTTACTTTTGTGTGGAAGCATGATCTATCAGGAACTGCATCAGACAAATAATGTATATTTAAAAGGCCAGAAAATATAAATATGGTGGAATTTATGTTGGAATAGACAATTTTTTATGGCTCAATCATATATTCATCTCTCATTGCAGGAAATCTTTTTAGATGTTAATACCAATTTAGAAGGCCCCATCTTGCTAATATGGCTCGGGGGCTGAGGATCTTTTTGTAAGGATTTTTAATGGATTCATTGAGAGTAAGCAGGGGAATTTCTTTTACTTTTAAATGTTGGTGGTAAATATAGAGTGTAAAAAGGCGCTCTGATAAGAAGCCGTAGAGCCTTGGATAATACGGAAGCTGCAGTTTTGTTTTTCTTGTCTCGATTTCATCCAAAATAGGAAATAACCAAGACATATAGTTATCAAAGAGTACCCAATTGCAAATAAACATATTTTTGAAAAAAATCTTGTGTCCTTTTAAGATGATATCTATACTTTTTTTATAATCAGGAAATAAGTCATTTACAGTTTGAGCAGCTAGGTGCAAATCGGCAAGTTCATGATCTCTTTTATATTGTCCGCTAAAGCTTATTCGGAGATAAGATGCCTTTGGAAGTATGATGTCATATCCATCGGTAAAATATTTAATTAGATTTTCTGAAGAAATTTGTATGTGTTTTTCGATTTCTTGTGTGTTGTTTGGGTTTAGCTCTTCGTGCTCTAAAAAGAAGTCATCCGATCTTAAAAAATCGAAATATCTTCGGTAGTGGCAGAGCCCTATGTAGTCTGTCTTTATATTTTTCCAAGCCCAGTATAAACCGGTTAATTCACAGTAGTCTGGGTTTTTTTTACTTATATTATTATCGGTATTATCGCCGACAAGCCCCAATGGGTCTTTTCCTTCTGCCCCGACATGGATTGGAAAATAAAGAGGATTGGAAGGAAGCCAATATTTTTTATGTGTAGCAATAAGCAGTGCAATTTTATTCATGCGTTCTCCTTTGCATTAGTTGTTTTAATACAGAGTCCCATTCCTGCCAAATTTTTTCATGTGAGTATTGTTTTACATATTTTTTTGCATTTATCCCCAACTTTTCTCGCAGATTCTGGTTTTGCATAAGAATAGATAGTTGATTAGCAAAACTTTTGACGGTGTTGTCGCATAGATAACCGTTTATATCATTTTGCAACAATTCATTTACACCAACACAATCTTTTAATCCGATCGAGGGTAAGCCTATGCTCATTGCTTCCAGTAATGCGATTGGTAAGGCTTCAGAAATACTGGGGAATGCAAAAATAGAAGCTGATTTTAATCGGGGAAGAATATGGTTGGTTGTTCCACAAAAAAATATTCTGTTAGTTAGGCCATGTTTTTTTATTAAGTTAAGACATTTTTTGTAATAAACCGGTTGAACTGTGGAACTGCCCCAGATGTCCATGGTCCATTCAGGGTTTTCTTTTGCAAGTTGATTAAATGCTTCAATGAGAAGCAACTGGTTCTTATCAGTGGAAAATTTAGCGACATTTATGATCTTTTTGCTGGTATAATTTGGGAAATCTGAGTTGTCGTATTGCGGAACGATATTTCCTATAGGGAAAATATATTGACATTGTATTTCTTTTGAAATAGCGCTTGCCTGGCAGGGGGATAATGCGTGTATTGCTTCACAGTTTTCTAAAACATTAAGGCCCTTATTATCTTCAATAATTTCTATAGGTGGTCTGTGGCAAGATAAAATAGTAGGTATATCGCATTTGAGTATGTTTTTTATAATCAATGCGGCGCGTATTTGGAAACAAATGATAATGTCGGGCCTTTGTTTCTTAATAATTCGAGCGATTTTAGGGGCTAATTTTTGTCCGTAACCGTAGTATTTAATCTTATGCTTTTCTGTAAGGCTAAAAGAAAATAATGCTTTAGCTTTTGTTAATATATCCCATTTGTACCGAAGACCTAAATTACAAAGATGAATTTGCTTGTCATAAGGGAAAAAAGGAGAAGTATTTTTGTCTGTAAATATAGCAGTGACATTGTAACCGTGGGTGGATAAATCGTTAGCTAAAGTGGAAAATGCTTTGGAAATACCATCGGAACTGCTGATGACTTCCGATAAACTAAAAAGTAATATATTCATTTATTCGTATTTCTCCATTAGATTTTTAGGGAATTGAAATTATTTAAATTATTATAGGAATATATTTATCTGTAATCCGGATCATCAAGGATGGTCCATTCTCCATACTTCGTTCTTGCGTCTGCCGGTTTCAGATCATATGCACTGCTGCTTAAATCAAATTTCGGTTCATAGTCTGTGTTTGGCAGGTGCAGGACTCCGCTAATGGTGTCATACATCAGGTCATTGGTGAATACTTTGTGTTCATTTTGACGCAGGGCTTGTGCCGTGTCCGGGTAGAGCCGTGTATACGCAGGGGAAAGATAAATGAAAAAAGGAATCCGAACCATATCATAAGTCATGTTTTTGCTGGCGACATGGCTTCGTTCCATGTTTTCTCCGTGGTCGGAGCAGTACATCATGACTTGCAGATTCAAATGATCTTTGGCATACGTATAGATATCACGGAGGAGATGATCCGTATAGAGCAGCGTGGTGTCATACTGGTTGGTCCGCTTGTCGTGCTGCGGGTTATCGATTCCTTTAAAGTCCGGCGGGGTGCGGTCGCTGTATCTGATATGGCTGCCCATAAGATGGATAATGACAAAGTTATTTTCATTTTTGGGAAGCTGCTTTACAAAATCAAGCAGCTGATAATCGTCGCCCAGCGGAAACGGCGTCCGTTGTTCCGTATCACAGTTTTGCGCGACGAAATCGATGGGACTGTCTTCACCGCTCATTTTGCCCTGGTTGCTCATCCACCATGTTTTATAGCCGGAAAGGTGTGCCACATCTATGATATTGGCTACGTCATCTATATTCCGGTGGTCATATTGGTTTCGCCCGTAAAGGAACATGGAAAGTGCGGGAACAGTGACGGGAAAGCAGGAATATGTTTTATCCATGAGGTAAAAATAAGGTGTTTCTTTCATTTCTGAGAGCCATGGGGTCGTTTCAGACGGATAAGACGGGGTAAAGGCTTTCATCCGGTCACGGGTGGCGCTTTCTCCGATGACGACAATGACGGTACCCGGTAATTTTTGCGGCATGGCTTCGCTGACGGGGGTATATATACGGAACCGGCTTATATTTTGTTCATGCTTTTGGCTGATCCGCCGCATTTCATGTATATAGTGGAAAGCGCCATAAGTTTGTGAAATAGGAAAAAGAGACGGGATATATTTATGGATGCTGATGATGGACAGAATGCAAATCATGCCTATCCATAGGATACGCATTTTACTGTAACGATCCCGGCCGACGGAAATGGCTTTATGGCAGCAGAAGAAAGAGGCCGGTAAGAGCAGCACAAAAAAGATAAGGGAAGAAAACAGAATGGGAAGTCCGATGCGGTCTGAAATAAATTCAAACGCTTCCTTTTTGTTGGTCTGCAGGATGGGCAGCATATTTTCCGCGCGTATCGTGTCATTGTATAGGAGGTAGTATCCCAGGTATACAGCAGCAAACAGAAGGCTTGCCGCGACGATAATTCCATAAAGGACAGAAATGGAAAAGCGCCATTTCCTTGGACGGTTTTGTGAGAAGGCAAAGAAGCATGCCGTGAGGGCTGATTCGTAAACGAAAAGCAGGAAATAGGGGTGGATCAAGTCGTAGTCAATCGTCCAGGACATATTGGCATGAATGAGTACATAGGCGTAAATTACAAGCTGCGTTAGATAAGGAAACAGGGATAAACGCCACAGGGGAGAATACAGTTTTTCTCTAAGTGTATATGCAGTAAGGCTGAAGACGGCAAAACCTGTAGCCGCATCACGGAGACTCTTATTCCATTCGAAAACACGTTCAAATCCGGAAATATGGAAAAGGAAAAAGATGACGCTTATGAAAATAAAAGAAGACAAAAGATAAGACGGGAGCGTTTTTATAGAATGGCTATCCGTAAAATGTCGTGAGAACATATAAAGATCCTTTCCGGATACAAATTGGAAATGTACAGAGTTACCGGGAAATGTTTTCCTCCATCAAATCCTGTGCATTTTTCCAAATATTTTCAGCGCTGAAATCTCCGCCGCGGGCAATCAGGCGGTGGCGGTAAAATGCCTTCGGTCCCCAGGCGGCGAGATTGGCTTCATCATTCAGATAAAAAACATCTACTACGGGAACGTCTAAGGCGAGAGCAAAATGGGCAGTACCGGTGTCGGCGCTGATAAGGACGGCACAGCTTTTCAGCAGGGCTCCCAGTTGGGGAATGGTGGTTTTATTTACCAAGTTCAGCAGCACCTGTCTGTCAGCAGGCGGAAGATTTTCATAATACGATTCACAATCTTTTCCTGCACCGATCATGGCGGGAATCATCCCCGCTTCTTTTATTTTTTGTGCCAGTGCAAGGAGTGTGTCCGGTTTCAAATCTTTTTCTTTTCGCTTGGTGACCGGATTCAATGCAATGATTGGTTTGGTGATTCCCTTTAAAAGCTGTTCATTGATGTATGCAAAAGCTTCATCAGGGACATTGTACCTGATTTTCATGCTTTCCATGGGTTTTCCCGCATACAGTTCCGCCAGATAGGCGTGCCGGTCCTGCACATGGATCCATTTTCCGTAATTGATTTTTCCATTGGAGAGGAGCAGGCGGACGATCGCATGCCGATTGTCTGCGTATATTTTTTTTGCGCTTAAAAATTTGGATAATAAAATGCCCCGCTCATTGCCGTAAATGACAAAAGCGGCATCAAAAACATGTTGGTTTTTATGTTCTTTATAAAATTTATACCATCCGGCAAGTCCCTTATGGATGCCCCATTTGTCATAGGTCCAGACTTCATCGACACCGTCCATGTATCGGGAAATGTCGGTGAACGGTTTATTCGATACGAAAACCAGACGGCTTTCCGGATACAGCCGTTTCAGATTCCTGCACAGTGCGTCTGTCAGGATAGTGTCTCCGAAATAAGAGGTATTATAAACTAAAAATGTTTTCATGAAATCCTCTGATCAGGGAAAATATATGTGATACAATAATTAGAATAAATTAAGGAGTTTATTTATGTTATACGTTTCTATTATAATCCTTTCTGCTTTATTGTACACATATTACCATTTCCGTGATCGGGTACCTATTTTAATGTACCACCGCATTGCTTCTGTTCCGGGGGATCGGAACGCGCTGCAGGAGGAAAAGTTTGAAGAGCAGATGAGATACTTGGAAGAAAATGGATTTCACAGCATCACGGCGGAGGAACTGCAGGCGCATTTTCTCCATGGAAAGCGGCTGCCGAAGAAACCGGTGGTCCTTACTTTTGATGACGGTTATGAAGATAATTTTTCCGCGGCCTTACCGATTTTGAAAAAATACCGCCATGTGGGAAATGTGTTTCCTATTGCCAATTGGATCGGCAGGGAGAACAAATGGGAAAATTTCGGGAAAGCGCCGACGCGGACCATGGATGAACGTGAATTGGCCCTGTGGCAGAATGAGGGGCATTATGTCGGTTCCCATACCATGGATCACCCGTTTCTGAGCCGCTGCGGTACGGATCGTCTTCATGATGAGCTGTCAAGAAGCAAATGTTTTTTTGAAAAACTTAATGGGAAGCCGGTGGAATGTCTTTGCTATCCTTACGGAGATTTTGACAGAAAGGTCATGCAGGAGGCGGAGAAGTGCGGGTATAGACTGGGGCTGGCGATTTTCTATGATGTCCCGTTGTGGACACAGGATCTGCTTGCCCTGCCCCGCATTCCGATTCCTGCCAGGCAGCCGATGTGGGAATTTAAATTAAAGGTGAGCCGTATCCATCTGATTTTTATCTGGCTCCGCCAGTTGGAACGGCGTTTTAAAAAGACCTTCAGGAAATAATTAAGGAGACAACTTGTGATAGATGACTTCCAAATCATCGATCATCCGGCGGTTGGTGAAACGGGAGCGTATCCATCGGGCGCCGTTTTCTGAAAATTGTTTAAGAAGATATCGGTTGTTGTCGAGCTGTTTGATTCGTTCATACAGCTCTTTTTCATTGTCTTTTTCCACGAGAAATCCTGTTTCCCCGTTTTTCACGATTTCCGGCGTGCCGCCTACGGAAAAAGCGATGGCCGGTTTTCCCATCGCCATGCCTTCCGCCAGAACAAGACCGAACGTCTCAAAGCGGGAAGGAAGGACGGTCAGGTCCGCGGCATTCAGCAGGTGTTCCACATCTGTCCGGTGTCCGAGGCAGAGAACTTTATCGGATAAGTGCATGGTGCGTATCTTCGTTTTCAGCAGGGGGAGCCCGTTCCCTTTTCCGATGACAAGGAGCTTCCAGTTTTCTTTACGGCCACACTTGTCCAGTATGGAGAGAAGATGTCCGTGACCTTTATGTTCCAGATTTTTTATGCGGGATACGATGGCAAGAACGAGGGTGTCTTTATCGAAACCGAATTCTTTTCGCAGCCGGATCCGCTCCTCTTCATTTGCGGTGAAACGTTCCGTGTCGATGCCGCTGTAACGGACAAGGAGATGATCCTCATGGAATCCGCGTGCTATGGAATCCTGCCTGACGTATTCACTGACGCAGATGATTTGATCCAATTGGTCAATAACATATTCTTTTTCCATATTTCCCAGAATGCCGTGTGCCGTGTATACCACGGGGACAGACGTATTCCTTTTTACTCTTGCCGCGATGATGCCCGCGGCTCCTGAGTTGGCATGAATGACGTCTATATGGTATTTCTTCACGATGGATGAAACGCGCCAGGCGGATAAGAACTTGCTCTGCCGGACCGGGACGAAAAAGGTCCTGACGCCTGCCGCTTTCAGTTTATCTGCCAGACGTCCGCCGCCGGAAGCGAGAAAAACTTCATAGCCCCGGGCACGGAGTTCTTTTGCCGCGGTATATACATAGGTTTCCGCACCGCCGATGTTCATGCGGGGAACCAGAAATAAAATCCTTTTCACGAGTCCATCCTTTCTTAGCGTTATGATTTTATATTTTATCTTTATATAAGGAAATATGCAAAGAGGAGACGATGAAGTGTGCCGATGAAGTTTCCCTTGGAAACCGCTTTTGGGAGGGAAAATATGTGCAACGTACTTGTAGCCTAATTGGCGCTTGGATATAATGACTTTGAAGAGTAAGCATATAAAAAGAATTGTCATGGCGAAAGGAAATGTGATACGGTGAATCGAATCCGATTCCTATGCGGACATAGAGATGGCAGAAAAAGGGGAAGACCTGCAGGAGCCTTTTGATGATGTTTCTGAACCGCCAAAGGGTATAAAAATATGAGGGAATGCTATATTTAATCAAATCGGCTGATTAATCGCACAGTGATTTACTCTGAATATTTGTCGTTTTGTAGGGGCAATGGTTTATAGAGGAGGCAATTATGATTTTTGAGGAAAGTTATATGTTGCATAATGGCGTAGCTATTCCGAAACTGGCGCTGGGCACCTGGTTTATTGATGACGATAAGGCGGCGGAGGCTGTGCGGGCGGCGGTGAATATCGGATACCGCCATATCGATACGGCACAGGCATACGGCAATGAACGTGGCGTCGGAGAAGGAATCCGCACCTGCGGCATTGACAGGAAGGATATCTTTGTCACATCCAAAGTGGCGGCTGAAAATAAAAGCTATGCGTCCGCCATGGAATCCATCGAAAAGACACTGGAAACGATGGGACTTGATTATCTGGACATGATGATTATTCATTCGCCCCAGCCCTGGGTGGAGGTGAACCAGTCGGAGGACCGCTACTATAAAGAGAACAGGGAAGTATGGCGTGCACTTGAAGATGCTTTGGAAGCCGGGAAACTGCGGGCAATCGGCGTTTCCAATTTCCTGGAGGGAGATCTTGAAAATATTTTTGCCGGCTGCCGTGTGAAACCCATGGTGAACCAGATTCTCTGCCATGTAGGAAACAGTCCATTGGCTTTGATTGATTACTGCCGGAAGCGGGATATCGTAGTGGAAGCCTACTCTCCCGTGGCGCACGGTGAAGCGCTGAAAGATGGATGCCTGGCGGAAATGGCAGAGAAATACGGGGTCACGATTCCTCAGCTCTGCATCCGTTATGACTGGCAGCTGGGGACGGTGGTGCTGTCGAAAACGGCGGATCCGGAGCATATGAAAGCAAATGGGGATATTGATTTTGTGATTTCCGATGCCGATATGGAACTGCTGAAAAATGCGGAGCCTGTGAAAGATTACGGCGAATTCAGTTTCTTTCCTGTCTATGGAGGCAAGCTGAAAAGGTATCGTGTGGAAATTAAGAGGTAAATGCAGAAAAAATCTGCCGCAGGTAAAGAGCGGCAGATTTTTTGCGTCAAGTTCTCTATGGTAGGGCAATGAAGGCTGATTCATTTCCAAAGGTCATTAGCTGTTGGCTGTTGCCCGGTAGCTGTTAGCTGATAGCCGTTAGCTGTCAGCTGCAAGCTAAATATTCTTTTACGATTTAAATCATTACGACAAGCGAGTATCCTCAATCGCACTGCGTGCGCCACAGCTCCTTCTGACGACCGACTCCATGATCCTTGTATAAGACGTTAAGGCGTCATCCTGAGCGGTAGCGAAGGATCTGCTATTGTAGTGAGGAAAGCGGTAAGGCGTCATCAGCATAATAGATTCTTCACTCCGTTTCATTGTTCCGTTTCCCGTTTGCCCATACAGCATTCTTACCCCTGTTCAGAATGACGAAGGACGGTAAGGCGTCATTCAAAGCGCCAACAAAGGATTTGCTACAGTGTTAAGGAAAGGGGTTCTAACGGGAAGAATAGGGATTGGGTAAGCCTCCTTATTTATAAGGAGGTGGCCGGCGAAGCCGGACGGAGGATACTGGCTTGGGGGAACGACGCAAAAGAATAGAATGAAGATTCTTTTTCTGCCCCCCGTTCTGAGTGATAACGGACGGTAAAACGTCATCCTGAACGAATGTGAAGGATCTGCACCCGTGACGAGGAAAGCGGTATGAAAGGTTAGAATGAAAGTCCCTTCTCTGCCGGTATCTTGCCGGCTTCTGAAAACCGAGAGCCGATTTTCATTTTTTACTTCGTTGTTTGTAATAAACGTGCTATAATAAAACCATAGTTTAAAATGACCTAAGTGTCGTCTGTTTTTGGTTAGCTGCAACAAGGGAGAGTGTAGCATGAATAAAATTTACAAGATTGTATGGAGTAAGGCAAAACATGCCTATGTCGTCACTTCTGAAGTGGCAAGAAGCCACACGAAAAGCGCTTCGGGAAAAGCGGTGAAAGCCGTTCTGGCGGCAACTGTGGGGATGGGAGTCCTCATGGGTGGTTATGCGGCTGATGCCGCACCGGCGACCAACCCGGCAGGTAATGGCCCGGGGATTGCTATTGGTACGGGGAGTAGCGCTCCGAAAGTAGAAAACGTAGCAATTGGGCAAGGAGCTGGCATTGGTTATTCTAATGGTGCTAGTGCTGCAACCGGTGATGTTGCAATAGGTAACGGAGCCAATATCAATAACTATGCCAGCCAAGGCGGCAGCATTGCCATTGGCAAAAATGCAAAAGTAGAAAATATGGCTGGCGGCGGAGAAGCCAGCTTTGCCTTTGGACAGACAACATTTAGCGGAAGTTGGTTATCTTTAGCAAGAATACCGGCTGATCCGACGAAAGTCGTAGGCAGTGTTGCTATCGGTGATAATACTTTTGCCCGTACCGGTAGTACGATGATCGGTTCACATAATTACAAAGGCGCACTGGGGGATACCACGGTAGACAGCGCTTCTACGCGGACAGACGCGTTGAATGTCTATGCCACCACCATCGGCGCCAACAGTTTCAGCAATGGCGCTTTTACGACAAGTACCGGCGCGTATAATATCATTTCCGGTGATTATACCGGTGGACGATCTTCAAATGCAGTAAAGAATTTAGGAGCCACCATTACAGGTTCTTTGAATAGCATTGAATCGAAAACAGGAAGTTATTATTCAGGTATAGCTAATACGGTCAGCGGTGTGGCAAACCGCACCTTCAATTCCAATGGATCTCTCATTTACGGTGCCGGCAATGAAATTACCAACTCATATACTCCCTTATATGATACACCTGAGGATGGTGGTTCTTCAGCAAAGGCCTTTGCAGATAAATTAAGAAAATCTGTCCGGGATTCCAAGAGCGGCGGTGCTACCCTTGCCATTGGCGGCGGAAACAAAGCGGATTATACCCAGAAAACATCCATTATTGGCGTTAACAATACCGTGACCGGTACCAGCGGCAGTCCGAGTACCTACAACTCGATCACCGGTTATAATAATACAGCGACTAATATTAATCACGTCTCCGTCATCGGTTCTGAAAATAATGTGACCAATACAAATGGCGCTGTTGTCTTTGGGGATAAGAGAACACTGACAGGTGCCAACGGCAGCGTTGTCATCGGTTCGTCTCAAAACGGTACCAGTACCAGTGTCAAGAATGCTGTAGCCATCGGCAGTGAAGCCAACGTGACCAAAGAAGGCGGTGTGGCACTTGGCGCAGGTTCTGTGGCGTCCGTGGATAAGGGCGTTGCGGGCTATGATCCCGGAACAGGTACGAATTCCACGGATACATCTTCGGTATGGAAATCTACGCAAGCAGCTGTTTCCGTAGGCGATACGTCCAAAGGTATCACCCGCCAGATTACCGGAGTTGCAGCCGGCACAAATGATACTGATGCTGTCAATGTAGCGCAGCTGAGGAAAGCAAAAACATCCATCGTAGCGGCTGCTTCCACAGAAGTAAGGGCCGGGACGAATATTACGTCGGTGAATAAGACGGCAGATCCTGGGGACGGACATGCTATATACACGATCAATGCCAAGGATACGGTAGTAACCGGCGGCACGGCGACCTATGCCTTGAACGGTGCAGGCACTGCTACGCTGACAAACAGTGATGGAACGACAGCAACCGTCACCGGATTGCAGGACCGCTATACATCATCTGCTTCACTCAGCGGGGATACGTTGAACTTCACCCGTAATGACGGCAGCACCTATTCCGTTTCCGGCATCGCGTCTTCGCAGGATATCAAAAATGTAACCAATAAAGTAGGCGAATTGGGAACCCGTGTGAATCGTGCAGGAGCGGGAGCGGCAGCATTGGCAGCCCTCCACCCGCTGGACTTCGACCCGGATGACAAGTGGGATGTGGCAGCCGGCTACGGCAACTACAAAGACGCCCATGCAGTATCGGTAGGCGCATTCTACCGCCCCAATGAAGACACCATGTTCAGCGTAGGAGGCTCTTTCGGCGGAGGAGAAAACATGGTGAATGCCGGAGTCAGCGTAAAGCTGGGACAGGGCAACCATGTGTCTACATCCAAAGTAGCTATGGCAAAAGAAATTGTTGACCTGAAAGATGCGGTTACCCGTCTGGAAGCACAAAATGAACAGTTCCGGCAGATCATCGGACAGATGGCGGGACAGCCTGTAAGGAATGTAGAGTTCCCCGATGTGCCGAAAGACCATTGGGCATATTCTTATGTAAAATCATTGGCAGACAGAGGTCTTTTGGAAGGCTATCCGGATGGAGAGTTCAAAGGAGATCGTTCTATGACCCGCTATGAATTTGCGGCTATTATTTACCGCGCCCTGCAGAATGGGGCGCCTGTTGATGGAAATATGGGTAAAGCTATGGAAGAATTTGGTCCTGAGATGGAAAAGGTAAGAGAAGCTTATCGTTTCCGGGTAGACCGTATTTCCGGCGGAGATAATGACAGGAATAAAGTAGAACGCGTCCGTGTCAACAATGAAGGCAATAAAGAAAAGGGTGATTACCGCGACATATACGGTTCGCATATCGCAGCCGGTAAGTAATTCATTGCAGATAAAATAGAAGCCGGTTGTTTTGATAAAAGTGATTATTCTTTGATTTATTAATAATTTTAAAGATAAAGTATAAGGGAGGAAAATTATGAATCAGATTTACAAAGTCATTTGGAGCCGGGTGAAACACTGCTATGTGGTAGTCTCAGAAATCGTTGACAGGTGCGGGAAAAATGGAGCAGTCTCTGAAAATAAGAGCTTGCCTTTTCGTGCATTTTTGTGTGCCTTTGTCCTTATAGGATGCTTGATGCCGGTGAATATGAGTTATGCTGATGGTGAGAATGCTTTAAAATGGGGAACCGGAGCTTCTGCAGATGGGAAAGAAGATATTGCCATGGGCAAAGATGCTAAGGCGGCCAGCACGGGCACGAGCCCGGATCATACGGGGAATAATATAGCTGTTGGATCCAATGCGAAGGCAACCGGTCCATATCATGACATTGCTATTGGTTCATCAGCCAATGTAGAAGGGTCTTCTTACGGTATAGCTGTGGGGCATGCGGCTCGTGTGGGCGGAACGGCAGCGAATCAGGCAATTGGCGGTATTGCAATCGGTGGCAGTTCCGGTGTGACAAATAAGCATGGAATTGCTATCGGTGATCAGACCAAAGTATCCGGATTGAGAGGCGTTTCCATAGGTATGGTTTCCTATGCGGAAGGAGAGGCCAGCACAGCGCTCGGTATGTGGTCCAAAGCGAAGAATGACTATTCTGTGGCCCTCGGATCTTATTCCGATACGGCAAATACAGTATCCACGGCATCTGGCTTGATTAATGGACGAACTTATAATTTTGCCGGAGGAACAGCCCTCGGCACAGTCAGTGTCGGGAAGACCGGAGCACAGGAGGCAGATCCTGGTGATAACGCGATAACGGATAAGGGGCCTTTTGTCCGAACGATCACCAATGTGGCAGCTGGCCGTATTTTAGGTACTTCTACCGACGCCATCAACGGCAGCCAGCTCTATGCGGTGACTACGGAAATGGATAAAGGCGTGGCCTATGCGGGCGATGTAAAAGGTGCAGGAGCCGCAGATAATAAGTTTACCCGGAAATTAGGCGAACAGACGAATATCGTCGGCGGCGTGACAGATACGTCTAAGCTGGCGGATGGAAATATCGGCGTGGTATCCAACGGGACAGATACGCTGAATATTAAACTGGCTAAAGATGTGAAAGTGGACAGCGTCACAACGGGTAATACGGTTATCAACAACAACGGACTGACCGTAGGTGGAAAGACCTATGTAACCAATAACGGCATCAATGCGAATAACCAAAAGGTAACCAATGTTGCTGATGGTCAGGTGGCAGCCGGCTCCAAAGATGCAGTTAACGGAGGTCAATTGCATGATGCTAAAAATGAAGTGATCAATAAAGGCCTTCGTTTCGATGCGGATAATAACAGTGAAAAACGAACAAATTAGGTTCCAAGGTCACCGTTAACGGCGATAATAATATTACGACGGAAATCACTCAAACCGGTGACGATACGAAAATTGGCGTAAAACTCAACAAAGACATTCATGTGAAGACAGTAACCGCTACGGATACAGTGAAAGCCGGCGATGTGACCATGGGCGGCCAAACAGTGGCTAATGCAGCCGGAGCTAATGAAACCGGTAATTATGTAACAGGTTTAGATAATAAGACTTGGAATGTAACGAACCCAACGGCCGTCAGCGGGCGTGCCGCCACAGAAGATCAGTTGAAGACAGTTACCGAAGCCATCAATAATCAAAGTGCAGCGGCTACCGATTATCGGCTGGTACAAAACGCATCCAGTGCGGATGGGTCTTATAAGGTCGATGCCAACGGAAATATTGATCTGACCGTAGAAGATAAAAACCATGCAGGGCAGAAAGAAACCGTAAAATTAAAGGACATCGCGTCCAAATCCAAATTGGATGATGTGATTGACAAAGGCCTGCAGTTCGATGCCAATGTAGGTGGTGTACAGACCAATAAATTAGGTTCCAAGATAACCGTGAAAGGAGAAGGTACCGCGGCCGATACAGACTACAGCGGAGAAAACCTTAAAACCTTTATCACGCAGGACCCTGCCGGAAATACGACAATCGACGTGAAGATGAATAAAAACCTGAAAGTCGAAACCATCGTCGCTACAGGTGAAAACGGCAAAGACGGAAAAATCGGCATCAACGGAAAAGACGGCGTAACAACAAACATCTCCGTCACCCGTGACGGCAAACCCGGAGTAGACGGCGCGCCGGGTACGACCACGACCCGTATCGTATACGAAAAACCCGACGGCACCAAAGAAGAAGTGGCTACCCTAAATGACGGCATGAAATACGGCGGTGACACAGGAGCAGTCATCAAGAAGAAATTGAACGAACAGGTGAACGTAGTCGGTGGCATTACAGACGAAAACAAACTGACCACAGATGATAACATCGGCGTCGTATCTGACGGCAGCAACAATCTGAAAGTCCGTCTCGCCAAAGCCTTGAAAGGTCTTGAAAGCGTGACTACCGGCGATACAGTCATGAATAATAACGGAATAACCATCAGCAACGGTGCAGCCGGAAACACCGTATCACTCACCAAGAACGGCCTTGACAACGGCGGCAACAAAATCACCAACGTGGCAGCCGGCGACGTCAGCGCAAACAGCACCGATGCAGTCAACGGCAGCCAGCTGCATGAAGTAAAGACACTGGCAGGCCAGCATACGACCGTCAAAGCCAAAGACGCTAATGTAACAGTCACCGAAGGTACTAATGCGGCAGGCGGTAAGGAATACACTGTCGGACTTGGAAACAAAGTGACACTGGGAAGCGATCCGTCCAAACAGGTATCCATCGACGGTACAACAGGCATTATCAAAGCCGGAGACAAAGTCACCATTGACGGCACGACAGGAAACATCGATGCCGGAAAAGTGAAAATCAACGGGAAAGACGGAACCGTCAACGGACTGACCAACAAAACCTGGGATCCGAACAACATCACCAGCGGACAGGCCGCCACAGAAGACCAGCTCAAAGCCGTAGACCAAAAGATTACCAATACATCTGAAGAACTGACGAAAAAAGGCATGGACTTTGCCGGCAACGACGGAGAATTCCACCGGAACCTGGGAGACAAAGTCACCATCAAAGGAGAAGGGACAAAAGCCGCCTCCGAATACTCCGGTGAAAACATCAAAACCTTTGCCGATGCGAACGGAAACCTCACCGTCAAAATGGACAAGAACCTGAAAACCGAAACCATCGTTGCTACAGGTAAAAACGGCAAAGACGGAAAAATCGGCATCAACGGAAAAGACGGCGTAACAACAAACATCTCCGTCACCCGTGACGGCAAACCCGGAGTAGACGGCGCGCCGGGTACGACCACGACCCGTATCGTATACGAAAAACCCGACGGCACCAAAGAAGAAGTGGCTACCCTAAATGACGGCATGAAATACGGCGGTGACACAGGAGCAGTCATCAAGAAGAAACTGAACGAACAGGTGAATGTAGTCGGCGGCATTACAGACGAAACCAAACTGACGACAGAGGATAACCTTGGTGTCGTATCCGACGGCAATAACAACCTGAAAGTCCGCATGGCCAAAGACCTGAAAGGATTGAACAGTGTGACCACCAACACCCTGACCGTAGGAGACGTGAAAATCGACAACAGCGGCATCAACGCAGGGAACAAGAAAATCACCAACGTAGCAGCCGGAGACATCAGCGCAAACAGCACTGACGCCGTCAACGGAGGGCAGCTGTGGAAAACAAACCAGACAATCAACAACATAGGAGGAGCCGTCAATGAACTGGGAGACCGGATGGACAGAGTAGGAGCAGGAGCGGCAGCATTGGCAGCCCTCCACCCGCTGGACTTCGACCCGGATGACAAGTGGGATGTGGCAGCCGGCTACGGCAACTACAAAGACGCCCATGCGGTAGCGGTAGGAGCATTCTACCGTCCCAATGAAGACACCATGTTCAGCGTGGGAGGCTCCTTCGGGGGAGGAGAAAACATGGTGAATGCCGGAGTCAGCGTGAAGCTGGGACAGGGCAACCATGTATCCACATC
>ENA-ORTT01001401-ORTT01001401.1-human-gut-metagenome-genome-assembly--contig:-NODE-1401-length-24331-cov-5.487395_pt1 | contig 24331 bp, 17 predicted proteins | sample MGYA00242074_ERZ509197 | MGnify/ENA primary metagenome ERZ509197 (study PRJEB26280, sample SAMEA2338789) | human gut metagenome | biome: human gut; feature: human-associated habitat; material: faeces...
TTTGAGGTATTAAACCATGAGACACTGTAAATTTGTGCTCCGGTGAGAGTGGATACTCTACTTTGTTTTCAACAACTCTGATAATATAACATACACACACTCATTTCGTCAAGTATATTTTTTGCATTTTATAAATTTTCTTGAATGAAATTTTATAAATTTAGATCAGTATTTGCATTTTGCGTTGCCATTTAGTACACTCTTCTTAATATTATAATAAAATTTTTTAAAATACAAGAACCATGAAAGGTATTGACAAATAAACTATGGATCACAGAATTATCGACTTACACGTACATTCCACCGAATCAGACGGAACTCTCACACCCGAAGATCTGGTGGCTGAGGCAAAGAAAGCCGGGCTGGCGGCATTTGCACTGACAGACCATGACACCTGCCAGGGTGTGTGCAAAGCAATGCCCCTCGCTGCTTCTGCCGGAATCGAACTGATACCGGGCATTGAACTCTCCACCGATTATCACGGAAAAGAAGTCCATATCGTAGGGTTATATATTGATATCGAAAATGAGCAGCTTCTAAAAAAGACAGCCGAATACCGGAAATGCCGCAGTGAACGCAATGCACTTATGGTGGAGGCACTCCGGAAGGAAGGGCTTTCCATTACGATGGAAGAACTGGTGGCTGAAAATCCGGACTGCGTTATTACACGCGCTAACATTGCACGTTTCCTGTATGAACATGGCCAGATCAAGAGTGTCCGCGAAGCCTTTGACCGCTATATCGGCGACCACTGCAAATGCTATGTCGGCAGGTTGAAAGTCGCTTCCACCGATGCCGTGCGTCTCATCAAAGAAGCCGGAGGTACTGCCATTTTAGCTCACCCTCTGCTCTACGGTCTGAGTAACACCAATCTCCAGAAAATGATCGACGAGCTGAAACCGGTGGGACTTGACGGGTTAGAAGCAATCTACTCCACCTACACCACCGGAGAAGAACAGCAGATGAAACGTCTTGCAAGGGAAAACGGACTGCTTATCAGCGGCGGCTCTGATTTCCACGGCTCAAACAAACCGGATATCGCTCTTGGCAGAGGACGGGGACATCTGTATATTCCTTACTCTGTTTTAGAAACGATAAAAGCCGGCAGATAAAAAAAGGAAGCTTACATATCAACGGTAAGCTTCTCTTTTTTTATAAAATAAACTTCTCGATCACTTCCGCGATCGCATCATGATTATTATCATTTTCCGTAACATAATCAGCGGCTTTCTTGATATCATCGATTCCGTTCTTCATAGCGATACCAATATGTGCGGATTGGATCATCGGAATGTCGTTCTGCTCATCTCCGATCGCAACCGTGCTGGTATGTGGAATATTTAACAATTTCACCAGATACTGTGCACCGGTTCCTTTGTCCGTGTTGACTGGACAATACTCCAGATACTCTTTGCAGGAGAAAAAGGAGTTGCATTTTCCTTTCGCCCAGGCAGCATTTGCTTTCTGGAAACGTTTTAATTTTTCATCATCCTCCAGATGGATCAGAATGACTTTCTGAGGTTCCGAATCCAGACAATCCGAAATTCTTCTTGTGAGTTTGTAGGTCATATGAGAACGCTCAACATAATAATCCAGTTCTTTTGTGTGCCGTTTTGTCACAATGTCTACGGTATTGTAGGTCTGCGCATAGATGCCGGCTTTATGCGCCCGGTCAAAAATCTCCTGCGCAACCTCGATTGGAAGTGCACTTTTATAAAGCACACGGTCTGCCGCACAGTCATAGATCACTGCCCCGTTAAAGGCGATCATATAACATCCCGGACTGGTCAGCCCAAGATCTTTCACAACAATTCTCCCTGACTCTACCGGTCGTCCGGTTGCCAGAACAAAATAGTGTCCACGCTCTAACATTTTCTGTATTGCAGCCCGGTTCTTTTCAGAAATCGACTTATCATCACACAATAATGTACGATCCAGATCCGCAAATAAAATTTTATTATTCATAGCCCATCCTCCCTCACACAATAACTGCTCTTACCGTAATGCTATTTATTCTACAGGTTCTGCCGGAATAAACACTCTTCCCTGATATCCGTGAGATGGTTTTGGAACAGCTTCCATTGCTTCCTTACAGAAAACATCCTGAGATGATAATGCTGCTTTTCCACGTCTGTCTACCTTCTCGTAATTGCCGTCAGCATGCAGTACATGTGCTTTTAAAGTGTCTGCCAGCTCCACATCCAGAATATGTCTGACACGTTTTTTCAGTTCATCATCTAATACCGGGAATAAAATCTCCACTCGTCTGTCTAAGTTACGCGGCATCCAGTCGGCACTTCCCATGTAAAGTTCTTCTTCTCCATCGTTGAAGAAATAGAATATCCGGCTGTGCTCTAAGAAATTTCCAACGATCGAACGGACTTCAATATTCTCGCTCACCCCTGGGATTCCGACTTTTAAGCAGCAGATTCCACGGACGATCAGCTGGATCTTAACACCTGCTGCAGACGCTTCATAAAGGGATTCAATGATTCCCGGATCACAGAGCGAATTCATTTTTGCAATGATCTTTGCAGGTTTTCCCTCTTTTGCATGCTTCGTCTCACGACGGATCAGCTTTGTGAACTTCGTGCGAAGCCAGATTGGTGCAACCGCAAGTTCATTCCACGACAATGGTTCGGAGTAGCCGGACAACATATTGAATACGGCAGTTGCATCCTCTCCGATCGCACCGTCACAGGTAAAAATACCACAGTCTGTATATAACTTTGCTGTGGAGTCGTTGTAGTTACCGGTTCCAAGATGCACATAACGACGGATACCATCTTCCTCCCTCCGGACAACCAGCGCTATTTTGCTGTGGGTTTTCAGTCCAACCAGACCATAGATAACATGGCAGCCAGCCTGCTCTAATTTTTTTGCCCAGACAATGTTATTTTCCTCATCAAATCGCGCCTTTAACTCCACTAAAGCAGAAACCTGCTTGCCGTTTTCAGCCGCCTGTGCCAATGAAGCAATAATTGGTGAATTGCCGCTGACACGGTAAAGTGTCTGTTTGATGGCAAGTACATCCGGATCCACAGATGCCTGACGTATAAAATCAACCACCGGATCAAACGTCTGGTATGGATGATGCAAAAGGATATCTCCTTTTCGAATCTCATCAAAAATATTTTCCCCCGGTACGATCTCCGGCACGCGCTGTGGCGTGTAAGGCTCATTCCGCAGATCGTCACAGCCTTCTAATCCATACATTTTCATCAGGAATGTGAAATCAATTGGTCCGTTGATCTGGAAAATATCCTGTTCTGCCACTTTTAATTCATCTTTTAAGAAGTTTAACAGCTTTTTGTCAATGCCATCCTCCACTTCCAGACGGATAACCTCGCCCCACTGACGCATTTTTAACTGTTTCTGAATCTCTTTTAACAGGTCAGCCGCCTCATCTTCATCGATCGACAGGTCGGCATTCCGCATGACACGGTAAGGATATGCACAGAGTACATCGTAGTTTAAAAACAATTTATCAATATTCCGCTCAATGACCTGCTCCAATAAAATGAAGGTCTTTTCATTTCCATCTTCCGAAGGGATATGTACCAGGCGTGGCAACACGCTTGGAACCTGAACGGTTGCAAATTCAATTTCCTCTTTTTCTGCTTTTCCTTTTTTCTTGGAAAGAAGTGCTGCAATGTTCAATGTCTTGTTCCGAATCAGTGGAAATGGTCTTGAGGCATCCACCGCCATCGGGGTGAGTACCGGATATACATTGTCTTCAAAATAGCGGTCCACAAATGCAGCCTGCGCCTCACTCAGATCTTCGAATGCATCCATCACAACGATCCCATGCTGGTGCATAAGCGGCACAAGAGAACGGTTATAGGTATTGTACTGAAGCGTGACAAGCTCTCTCGTGCGCTCATTGATCTTCTCTAACTGTTCCGATGCCGTCATTCCGGCAATGTCTTTTTTCTTATAATTGGCGTGTACCATATCCTTCAGGGATGCGACACGCACCATGAAAAATTCGTCCAGATTTGACGAAGTGATACTGACAAACTTTAATCGTTCCAGAAGCGGAATGGATTTATCTCTCGCCTCGTTTAATACACGGTGATTAAATTTCAGCCAGCTCAATTCCCTGTTTTCATAATATTCCGGTTTTTTAAAATCCTGTTCTTTCTCCATAAGATAAACCTAGCCTTTCCATTGGTTGTCTGTCAGCCGTAGACTCTCTTTTCTTTGATCACCGGCTTTATACTGAATACATTTTCAAAGTATGCCGTTTTGGCATCAAACAGTGCTTTTTCCAAAGCAATATCATCCATTGTCTCAATTGTGATCACAAGTTCTCTTCCCTTGACTGCCGCCTTTACATTCTTAAACTTCTGTTTATGGCTCCGGTCCATTGCATTGGATACACGAAGGATTGCAGAAAGTTTTGCAACGGTCAGATAACTGTCATGATCCAATTTATCTGCGAGATCTTCATAGTCAGGAAGCGGCCATGTATTATATAATACTGTGTTTGCAATGATCTCACGCTCTTTGTGTGTCAGTCCGATAATCTCGGAAGCCATAATAATGTCATAGGAGCAGGATGGACCGTTGGCAAAACTGATATATTTTCCGCAGTCATGTAAAATGGCAGCCACCTGCAAAAGCAGCCGTTCTCTTCTGCCAAGTCCATGTACTTTTTTCATCGTATCAAAAATAAGGGTTGCCATCTGCGTCAGTGCATCAATATGTGGGGTGTAACTCATGTAACGCTCGGAAAGATTTCTTGCGGCAGATAAGACGTCCGCCTCAAAATCATGCTCTACACGGATCATGTTATTCTTCTGTGCATAGTGGAATGCAATACCATCGCTGACATTCGTTCCCGGTGCCCAGAGGTTTTCTGCGCCGATGCTCTCCGCCATGCATTTGAAGATCATCATGTATGGAATGACAAGCGCATCACTCTCATTCGAAAGGTTCAATTCCTCTGAGATTTCCTCTAATGTCTTCTCATCCAGCTTTCTGATGTACTTTAAGAACTTTGCTGCCTCTATGGTATTGTCTTCCTTGTTTTTTTCTACTTTTCTGCTGATCTCTGATATATAATCACCGATGATGATCAGGTATTTGATCTTCGTCTCCTGAAGATACATAGCTTTAAAAACTTCAAGTTCCTTGTCAACAAGTTCTTCTACCTGAAGTTCATACTGTGCCAGATTGTTACTTTTTCTTGCAAGCTGCTCCCGCATACGCATGGTGCCGAGTGCCAGATGCTGTGTTGTGACTACTTTTCCCTTTGAGAATACCGTGATCTGCATACCGCCGCCTCCGGCATCCACAACTGCTGCACCTTTCTGGATCATACGCTCAAAATCTTCCCGCATGGCAACCGATTTATAACTGATAAAGCGATGCTCAGAGTTACTTAAAACTTTTACGAGAAGTCCTGTCCGGATGCGGATCTGGTCTAAGATAAAAAGTTCATTTTCAGCGTTTCTCAAGGCTGCGGCAGCATACGCTTCGTAACTGTCCACCCGGTAGCCGTCCATGATCTTTTTGTACTCGGCAAGCGTATCACACAGCGCCTCCACAAGTTCATATCCGATACTTCCCTTGGAATATGCATCTCTTCCGAGCTCAATCCTGCTCCGGATATAATCAATGTCACGGATTTTCTTCTTTCCTGAAATCTCAAATATTTTAATACTTACTTCATAAGAACCGATATAAATTGCTGCGAATGTATGGATCACCAGATGTCTGCCTCCTCATTTCTTTTGTATATCTCTATTATACCAATTTTTTATTCTTTTCCAAGTAAATAGTTGATAAATTGCTGTGCCGTCCTGCCGGATAATCCGCCGTGGGAAAGCTCCCATTTATTGGCCTCAGCAAGCAAAGTGTCCTCCTCCATGGAAACCTGATATTTTTCTGCAAGTACTTTGACAATATTCTGGAATTCCTTCTTGTTTGGTGCGCCAAAGTAGATGGAAACACCAAATCTTGCATACAGGGATAATTTTTCCTGTACAGTATCGGAAGTATGCATATCCTCACGCACTTCCTCTTTATCCGAAAATGTTTCACGGATCAGGTGGCGTCTGTTGGAGGTTGCATAGATCAGTACGTTGTCCGGTTTTTTCTCAAGACCGCCCTCGATCACTGCCTTCAGATATTTATATTCGATCTCAAACTCTTCAAAAGAGAGATCGTCCATGTAAATAATGAACTTGTAATTGCGGTTTTTGATCTGTGCGATGACATCATTCAGATCACAGAACTGGTGCTTGTACACTTCGATCAGACGTAAGCCTCTGTCATAGTACTGGTTTGCAATGGCTTTGATACTGGTGGATTTTCCGGTTCCGGCATCCCCATATAACAGGCAGTTATTTGCCTGCTTTCCGTTGACAAATGCTTCCGTATTGTCGATGAGTTTCTGTTTTGCAAGCTCATAGCCGACCAGATCGTCTAATTTCACATGGGCAATATTTGTGATCGGCACGATCTCCACCTCTTCCTTTTCCCTGTGCTGAATGCGGAATGCCTTGTGAAGTCCGAGTTTACCAACGCCAAAATCTTTATAAAATGCCGTCACTGCATCTTTAAATCCGGACACATCTGTGGAAGCTTCCAGCTTTAACTTCAACTCATTGATGCGCTCCTTGATCCTCTTATTAAAAATCTTTCCGCTCCCTGTCATGCTCTGATAATCAGTGATGGCATCCATACAGTCCATCTCAAAATAAGAGGCAAGTTTTCCAAAATCAAAATCAAACAGCGATTTGATGATCTCAAAGTCATGCAATACGATCTGATTGACAGAGCCCTCCACTTTTCCGCGGATCTCACAAGTTTTGCTGTAAGCATTCTCATTATTTACAAGAAGAAATGCCAGAAAACTGTGCCACAGATTCCCCTCAAAGCCATGACTCACTGCCAGCTCCATTAGCTGGTTCAAACTCTCATACAATAGAGACTCCACATCCTCTTTATTATAATATTCATTTTCATAATTCTCCATGATCCAGGTCATGTTATAAAATAAGTTACCATTTTCAAAATCTTTATATAAAATTAAATTCTTTGGACTTTTCATCAGTTTATTCATTCCCTTCTGCACTCACATAATTGCCAAGTATTTTCAAACGGATCGTCTCTTCTGTCAGCCCCCGCAGCGCATTCTGTACAGCTGCATCATTGAGATTTCCCTCAATGTCAACAAAGAAACGGTACTCCCACGCTTTTCCCTGCACCGGTCTGGACTCAATCTTGTTCATGTTGATTCCGTTGTAGATAAAATGGGACAGCTTATGGTACAGTGAACCGCTCTCATGCGGAACTTCAAAAGAGATACTGATCTTATTGGCTCTCGATTCAAAAATCTTCTTGTTTGCCACAATGATAAACTTTGTATAATTATTTTTATTGTTCTGGATTGCCTCATCCAGCACTTTCAAACCGTAAATATCCGCAGTCAGGGTGCTTGCGATCGCTGCCTTGTTCTTTTTTCCATCTTCTTTGATCTTCTGGGCGGACATCGCAGTATTTTTCAGACTGTGCTTTTCCCAGTCTCTGTGGCTCTCAAGGTATTTCGAGCACTGCATCAGCGCCTGTGGGTGGGAATAAATGTCGGTGATATCGTCCATGTCTGCTTCCGGCAGACCCAAAAGTGCATGGTCGATACGGATGATCTGCTCGCCCACGATATAATTATTGTATTCCACCATAAGATCATAGTTCTCGGAAACGATTCCGGCGGATGAATTCTCAATTGGGAATACAGCGTAATCGGCCTCCCCGTTTTGGATGGCTTCCATCGCATCCCGCCACGTATCCACATGATAACTGTCTGCATTCTCCCCGAAATACTCATTCAGCGCAAGCTGGGAATACGCGCCTTCTGTTCCCTGAAATACGATTTTAGCATTTTTGTAATTCAGATGATCTACTTCTTTAAAATCGGGTTTTTCCGTCTGGCCATGTTCTGTCAGAAGCTGATACTGACGCTTCCGGCTCATGGACATGATCTGCTCGAACAGTTCACGGATACCATGTTTTAAAAATGGCGTAGTTCCTTTTCTGCTCAATGTTTCCAACTTGGAAACCTCACGCTGCTTGTCAAATACTTTCTTTCCTACAGCAATTTTATATTCAGCAACTTCCTCAGAAATTGCCATTCTGCGTTCATACAGATCTACGATCTGACTGTCGATCTGATCGATCTCATCTCTTAGTTCCAATAAATCTCTCATAATAAATCCAAGCCTTTCCATTTATTATTTATAATATATTACATTCACAGTTTGCTTGCAAGAGAACACTTGCGTCATGGTATACAGAAATGCTATACTTTTTATAGATAAAGATTATAAATCAAAGAGGTGATTTACTTATGAAAAAAATCTGGAAATGGCTGCTTTTTGTGTTGGTGATCCTTCTTGCTGCCGGGTGTGTTTTCCTCTACCGGTACATAAACCGCATTCGGTATAATGACGGTTATGTCAACGGCAACACTGCGGGAAATCTGTATAACGAAGGATATTTCTGTGAAAAAGATGGTATTGTCTACTTTGCCAACCCTGCCGACAACTACTGTCTGTACTCCATGAACCCGGACGGCACAAACATCAAAAAGTTAGAGGATCAGAGTGTCAGCTACATCAACGTGGATGACCACTACATTTATTACTGTAAACTTAAGGGAAAAAGCGCTGATTCATTTTCCTTCCTCCCGGTCAATACCAACAGTTTATGCCGGCTGGATATTGACGGAAAAGGAAAGCCTGAAATTTTAGATGATGATCCGTGTATGTATGCTTCCCTGGTTGGAAATTATCTGTACTATCTGCATTATGATACCACTGATGCAACCACGCTGTACAAAGTCAAAATTGATGGCAAGGAAAAAGAGCAGGTAGAAAAACAGTCCTACTTTACCGCAAGTACCGATGGACAATATATTTATTATAACGGACTGACAGACAATCATAATATCTATGAGATGGACACTTCCAATGACCACGCAAAAGTCATCTATGAGGGGAACTGCTGGATGCCGGTGAAAGACGGAAACAATCTTTATTTTATGGACTGTGAAAACGATTACCGCATTGCCAAAGTCGATCTGACAAATGGTGAAAAAACGCTGGTCACGGACTGCCGTGTCGACTGCTATAATGTCACAGGCGATAAAATCTTTTTTCAGAAAAATGATAAGACAAATCCGGCCATCTGTTGTATTAATACAGATGGAAGCAATTATCAGGAATTAAAAGAAGGCAACTACACTGCCATTAATGTAACTTCCACTTATGTCTATTTTAAAGATTTTACGACCAAAACCCCTTATTATACATCTGTTGCTGCCCCGGGCAATGTACAGATTTTCAATCCGTAAGCAGGCGTTGTTACAATGCAATTTTTTACAAAAAAAGAAACGTCAGGAAACTTCATTTTTTCCTGGCGTTTCTTTATCCCGCAAAACAAATATTTATGCAAAATCAAATAACGACAACTGATTGGACTCCGGCATATCGCCCAGCAGTCCAAGATCTGCCATAAGATCAATGGTAGATTTCGTCACCTTGGTTCTCTGGCGGAAATCATCTTTGGATAAGAATTTTCCGTCTTTTGCTGCCTCCGCAACCGCAATTGCAGCATTGTCACCCATACCTTCAATGGTATTTAACGCCGGCATAAGCTTTCCGTCGATGATCTGGAAACGGTCCGGCAATGCACGGTAAATATCAATTGGCGTGAAATCAAAGCCTCTCGCATACATCTCCTGCACAATTCGCATATCACGGTAGACATCCTGCTCTTTTTTGGAAAGAGAATCTTTTCTTCTCGTGTAATCTTTATAAAAATATTCCAGACGCTCTTTTCCCTGACACATGATCTCATAGTTGAAACCTGTCGCACGAATGGAAAAATATGCTGCATAATAGGCAAGCGGGTAAAAAACTTTGCAGTATGCGATACGCCATGCCATCATAACGTAGGCAGCCGCGTGCGCCTTTGGGAACATATACTTAATCTTTAAACACGAATCAATATACCATTCCGGTACATTATGTGCCCGCATCTCTTCCTTCCATTCTTCCTTTAATCCCTTACCTTTTCGAACAGACTCCATAATGGTAAAGGACTGCTCACTGTCAAGTCCCATACTGATCAGATAAATCATAATATCATCACGAGTACAGATTGCAGTAGAAATCGTTGCAATCCCCTGCTCAATTAAAGTCTGTGCATTTCCCAACCACACATCCGTACCATGCGAAAGTCCTGAAATTCGGATCAGATCCGAAAATTCGGTCGGTTTCGCATCAATAACCATCTGCATCGCAAAATCTGTTCCAAACTCCGGGATTCCTAAACATCCCAGGGGAATACCGTTGATGTCTTCCGGTTCTACTCCCAATGCAGAGGTATTCATAAACAGCGACATGACTGTCTGATCGTCCAAAGGGATCGTCTGTGGATCAAGTCCTGTCAAGTCCTGTAACATACGGATCATGGTCGGATCATCGTGTCCGAGAATGTCCAGTTTTAATAAGTTATGGTCGATGGAATGGTAATCAAAATGAGTCGTAACCGTTGCAGTCGTCATATCGTTTGCCGGATGCTGTACCGGAGTAAACGTATTAATCTCCTCGCCCACCGGAAGAACAACGATACCTCCCGGATGCTGTCCGGTCGTTCTCCGGACGCCGACACATCCCTGTACAATACGGTCAATCTCACAGTTTCTCTTGTGAATTCCGCGCTCTTCATAATAATTTTTGATATATCCAAATGCAGTCTTATCCGCAAGTGTACCAATCGTTCCGGCACGGAACGTCTGTCCGTAACCGAAAATAACCTCACAGTAAGCATGGGCTTTACTCTGATACTCACCGGAAAAGTTTAAGTCGATATCCGGCTCTTTATTTCCCTTGAATCCAAGGAAGGTCTCAAATGGAATATCAAATCCATCTTTTACCAGCTTTTTGCCACACACCGGACAAATCTTATCCGGCATATCACAACCACTTCTTCCGGAAAATGCCTTGACTTCCGGTGAATCAAAATCGCTGTATTTGCAATATTCGCAACGGTAATGCGCCTGCAATGGATTTACCTCCGTGATACCGGACATGGTCGCTGCAAAAGAGGAACCTACCGAACCACGGGAACCTACAAGGTAACCATCCTCGTTCGACTTCCATACAAGCTTCTGTGCGATAATATACATTACCGCATATCCATTGGAAATAATCGAATTTAATTCTCGGTCAAGCCGCTCCTTTACGATCGGAGGCAGTTCTTCACCATACATGCTGTGCGCCTTGTTATAGCAGATATCACGGAGCATCTGATCCGAATTCTCGATAAACGGCGGACACTTATCCGGTCTTACCGGTGCAATCTTCTCACACATATCCGCAATCTTGTTCGGATTTGTAATGACAACTTCTTCTGCTTTGGTACTTCCAAGATATTCGAATTCCTTTAACATTTCCTCCGTTGTGCGGAGATATAACGGAGCCTGCTCATCAGCATCCTTAAATCCCTTTCCTGCCATAATAATACGGCGGTAGATTTCATCTTCCGGATCCAGAAAATGTACGTCACAGGTTGCCACGACAAGTTTGTTAAATTCCTCCCCCAGTCTGCAGATCCTGCGGTTAATATCCTGAAGTTCTTCTATCGTGTTGACTGGCTCTTTATCACTGCGGAGCATGAATTCGTTGTTTCCAAGCGGCTGTATCTCCAGATAGTCATAGAACTTTACAAGTCTTATGATCTCTTCCTGCGGTCTTCCGCCCACAATCGCACGGTATAATTCTCCAGCTTCACAGGCAGAGCCTAAAAGAAGTCCCTCTCTGTATTTGACAAATTCACTTTTTGGCACACGTGGCCTCTTATTATAATACGTGAGGTGTGAAAGTGAAACCAGACGATACAGATTGATACGTCCGATGTCATTTGTCGCCAGAATGATTGCATGGTAGGTTGGCATTTTCATGACCGTTTCCGGGGAGGTGGAAACCATATGGTTCACATCATCGAGATTTTCCATACCGCGTTCTTTTAACATCTCAATAAATTTCACAAAAATTTCTGCCGTACAGGCAGCATCGTCAACCGCACGATGATGGTTTTCCAGTGAGACATTCAATGCCTTTGCAACAGTATCGAGTTTAAAACGATTCAGGTTCGGCAGCAGGATTCTGGCAAGAGCCACTGTATCTATGATCGTAAACTCTCTCTCTATCCCCTGATCCTTGCAGTTTTTCTTAATAAAACTCATATCAAATTCCGCATTGTGGGCAACCATGATCGCACCCTCGCAGAACTTCATAAATACCGGCAGAATCTCCTCAATCTTCGGTGCATCAATGACCATATCATCCTTAATTGAGGTCAATTCCTCGATTCGGAATGGAATTGGCACTTCCGGGTTTACAAATGTCGAAAAGCGGTCTGTAATGACACCACCGACTACTTTCACTGCACCAATCTCAATAATCTTATTCTTATCCGGGCTGAAACCGGTCGTCTCCAAGTCGAACACCACAAAGGTTTCATCGAGGCTCTGTCCTTTCGAATCTGTGATAATATCCTTCAAGTCGTCCACCAGATACGCTTCCACACCGTAGATAACCTTAAAATCGTCATCCGGACTCAGTGCATGGTTTGCATCCGGGAATGCCTGTACATCGCCGTGGTCGGTGATCGCAATCGCCTTATGTCCCCATTTCATGGCACGCTTTACGATGTCTTTACACTCGGACACACCATCCATATCACTCATCTTTGTATGACAGTGCAATTCCACACGCTTCTCCGGACTGGTGTCCATACGGGTGGTCGTAAAGTCTGCAATCTTCTTAATTCCAACGATCGAACCGATTGTTAATTCACTGTCAAACTTATCGATTGTCGTGACACCTTTGATTTTTAAGAATGCCCCTTTTTTCAGATTGCCAAGAAGCTCATCCCTGTCTTCATTTCTTGTAAATATTTTCAGGACAATGGAATCCGTAAAATCTGTGACCGACATGATAATGATTGTCTTTTCGTTACGGATCTCCCTCGTCTCAACCGTCATGACCTGACAGCGGATGGTAACTTCACCCATCTCTCCCACGATTTTCTCCAATGGGATGGTTTCTCCATCCTCAATGTCACGACCGTAAATTACATCCGGATTATCGGATTTTTTACCTCCGCCAAAGCCACCACCATCATAACGTTTTTTAAACTCTTTCCGCGGTCCGTCGTATGGTTTTTTTGCAGTATTTCCTGCACCATTTGCAGATTTTGCATCGTTTTTTGCAGGTTTTACGGCGTTTCCACCACCTGTAGAACCACTGTCTCCAGATGTTGTAGTCTGACCGGAAACTGCACTTTTTTCATTGGCATCTGAAGCAACTGCAACTGTCTCTCCGTCCTCATCCTTCAAATTGATATTTTTTAATATGTTTTTGATTTCAAACTGAATCTGAAGATCACTGTTTTTCTTGTATTTGCTCTCTTTTGGCTCCTCAAAGTCGAGGTCAACAATCAGGTTCATGCCACAGCGCTCACACACGATTTTCTCTAAAAATTCCACAATTTCATGGGAGCGTGTCTGTGCAATGATCGTATTTTCCAGCACAAGATGCAGATGACTGTCATCCGTAAATTCCATTTTGGAGGCACGGAGCAGATTGTATTCCATCAGACTGTAGGCTTTTAACTCTTCTAAAATACTGTCCTTATACATATCCATCAGCGTGCGGGCGGTATACTGCTCGGAGAGCTGATACTTTTCGATAATACGGACATTCATCCGTTTTCCCTTAAATATCTGCTCCTCAATGGATTTTTCTAACTGCGTAATGTTATTTTTATGTATGAGATGACTGCCCAAAAGATAGACACGGATATGATCTCTCTCATGATTCATCCCTACCTTGGTAACTTCCATCTCAGATAAAATTTTCTTCATATCCCCGGACACATCCAGTGTCGGAAAGACATCAAAAAATAGTTTTGCCATAATTATTCAGTCCAATGTAACAGTTCATAGCGGAGTGCCTCTAAAAGTTCTGACTCCGGCACTTTTTTGAATACTTCGCCATGTTTGATAATAAGTCCTTCTCCGATTCCCCCGGCGATTCCGATATCTGCCTCTTTTGCTTCTCCCGGGCCATTAACAACACATCCCATAACGGCAACTTTAATGTCAAGAGGAATGTCAGCAACCATATTTTCTACCTGATTGGCCAGCTGGATCAGATTGATCTGTGTTCGTCCACAGGTAGGACAGGATACTACTTCCACACCACCCTGACGGAGTCCAAGTGTTTTTAAAATTAATTTGGCAGATTTGATCTCCTCTAATGGATCTCCTGTCAGGGAAACCCGGATCGTGTCACCGATTCCCTGATGTAAGATCAATCCAAGTCCGATGGCTGACTTGATATTACCGCTGATGATCGTACCGGCTTCCGTGATCCCGACATGCAGTGGATGATCGGTCTGGCTTGCGATCAGTTCATGCGCTTTCACACACATCATAACATCCGAAGATTTGATACTGATGACAAGATTATCATATCCCATATCTTCAATCAGTTTTACTTTATCCAAAGCACTTTCTACCAGTCCCTCAGCCGTCACTCCATGGTATTTCTCCACCAGATTTTTTTCTAAGGAACCACTGTTTACCCCTACACGGATTGGAATGTTGCGCTCTTTTGCGACATCCACCACTGCCTTTACACGCTCCGCGCTTCCGATATTGCCAGGGTTGATGCGGATTTTGTCTGCTCCATTCTCCATTGCTGCAATTGCAAGACGATAGTCAAAATGAATGTCTGCAACGACCGGAATCTGCACCTGTTTTTTTATCTCCTTTAATGCCTTCGCTGCATCCATCGTAGGCACTGCACAGCGGATGATATCACATCCGGCAGCTGTAAGCTGATTGATCTGTGCGGCAGTTGCCTCCACATTCTCGGTTTTTGTATTGGTCATAGACTGGATCAAAATCGGGTTGCCGCCGCCAATGATGCGGTTGCCGATCTTCACTGTTTTTGTCATAGTTCTTCTCCCTTTCGTATAAATTCTTACTAGATAATTGCGAAACTTTTTCTAATCTATATAAACAACTTACGAATGTCGTTAAACATGATCAGTATCATGAGTGCAAACAATATCATGATACCGGCAAAATGTACCATGCCCTCTTTTTCCGGGTCAACTTTTTTGCCACGGATCGCCTCTACCAGCAAAAATACAAGTCTTCCACCGTCGAGTGCCGGGAGTGGCAGAAGGTTCATGACACCAAGGTTCGCAGAAAGCAGGATACTGATATACAGCATTTGCAGGAATGCATAGAAGTAGCCGTAGGAAACACTCTGCTCATAGCTGTCTCCGATTGCACTGACAATTCCTACCGGACCACTCATATCATTGACGGTAACGCCTCCGGTAAAGAGCATCTTTAAGCTTCCAAGTGTCGTATAGATCCAGTACTCCACCTCGTAAGCACTGTATTTTGCCAGCGTGAATACATTGTTTGTTGTCTTCTCTCTGGCTGCCATTCCAATAAATCCATATAAATATCTTCCGGTGGTCTCATCATATTTTGGAGTGAGTTCCGTTGTGTAACGTTCTCCATCCCGCTCATAAGTTACTTTCACCGGTTCTCCGGCATGGTACATGGAATATGCACTCACCTCACGGTAAAAATGAATATGTTTATTTCCCATTTTTACAATCGTATCACCTGCCTGAAGTCCCGCTTCCTCTGCGGCATAACCCTCACTCACATCTGAGAGTACCGGAAGATCATATCCGGTGCAGCAGACAAGAATAAAAGAGAAGATAAAGGCCATGATAAAATTAAAAATTGGTCCCGCAGCTACAACGCTGATCCTTGCCCAGACAGATTTGTTGTTAAACGCTTTGTTATCCTGGCTTTCCGAATCCTCTCCCTCCATCATGCAGGCTCCTCCAAATGGAAGCAGTTTGATGGAGTATTTTGTCTCACCTTTCTGGATTCCGAAAAGTGTAGGTCCTAATCCAAGTGAAAATTCATTGACACGGATTCCGTTTGCCTTTGCAAGTAAAAAATGTCCCAGTTCATGAAACAGGATAATAATGCTGAATATCAGTAATGCGATAATAATTTTCATGTAAAAAACCTTTCCTGATGTCTTGTTGCATTTTTAAATGCGTTTTATTTTGCACTCATCTTTTTTTCAATAAACTCATAAGCAGCTGCTTCTGTCCCCAAAATTTCATCCACATCCGGATGATCGATAAACTCTGCATTTTCCATACATGCCTCGATCAACTCTGTGATCTCCGGATAAGAAATCTTCCGGTCTAAAAACAGACTGACCGCTTTCTCATTGGCAGCATTGTACACAGTCGGAATATTTCCGCCCTTTTCCATTGCCTGATATGCAAGTGCAAGCCCGCGAAATGTATCGGTATCCGGCTTCTCGAAGGTAAGATCTGCAATTTCAAACAGATCCAGTCTCCTGCCCGAAAGATTCCGGCGCTCCGGATAATAAAGTGCATACTGGATTGGAAGTCTCATATCCGGCGTGCCAAGCTGTGCGATCACTGCTCCATCCTGATACTCTACAGCAGAATGAATGACACTCTGCGGATGTACTACAACCTGAATCTGATCTAAAGTCACATCAAAGAGCCATTTTGCTTCCATCACTTCCAGTCCTTTATTTACCAATGTGGAAGAGTCTATCGTGATTTTTCTTCCCATGCTCCAGTTTGGATGTTTCAGGGCATCTTCCACCTGAATATTCTTAAGTTCATCTGCTTTTCTTCCACGGAATGGTCCGCCGGAAGCTGTCAGTAAAATCCTGCTGATCTTATTATCCCCGGCACCCTGCAGCGACTGGAAAATCGCACTGTGTTCGCTGTCCACCGGAAGAATCGGCACCTTGTATTCCTTTGCAAGCGGAATAATAATATGTCCGGCAGTGACAAGTGTTTCCTTGTTTGCCAAAGCAATTTTCTTTCCTGCTCTGATCGCAGCAATCGTTGGTCTGATTCCAAGCATACCAACAATTGCGGTCACTAAAATCTCACTCTCCGGGATCACCGATACTTCAAGAAGTCCTTCCATGCCGGACACGATTTTTATGCCGAGGTCTTTTGTATTCGTACGAAGTTCTGATGCCTTTTTTTCATCCCATACACTGACAAGTGATGGCTTGAACTCTCTCATCTGCGCTTCTAACAAACTGATATTACTTCCGGCAGCCATTGCAACTACCTGAATATCCCCCTGCTCTCTTACAATATCGAGTGTCTGTGTACCGATAGAACCGGTAGAACCTAAAATTGCAATTTTTTTCATGTTTTATAATTTCCTTATCTTATAATTTAATAAAGTTCACTGCAAGGAAATAAATGATCGGTGCAGTAAAGATCACACTGTCAAAACGGTCTAAAATGCCACCGTGTCCCGGAATCAGTTTTCCGTAATCTTTGATCTCGTAATTCCGCTTGATGGCAGATGCAGTCAGATCCCCAACCATAGAGATCAACGCTCCAACCGCACTGATTCCTGCCATGATCCAGACATGTGTCTGATCGATCTGCATGGCATTTTTAAAGATCATACCATAAATAACCGTAAGAAGCGCTGCGCCTGCGACGCCGCCGACAGCGCCCTCCACTGATTTCTTAGGGCTTAATTTCGGTGACATTTTATGTTTTCCAATCAACATTCCTACACAGTATGCACAGGTGTCGCATCCCCAGGAACACAGAAAAACAAGCCATACAATGTAGGCACCTGCCTCGATCATACGCGTCTGATACACATACGACAGCATCACAGCAACATAGAACACGCCAAAAAATGCTGCAAGTACCTGTTCCGTCTTATACTTCGGATATGTAAATACATATGCGAACATCATAAGAATCAAAACACCTAATACAAACACCATTGTATCCGGCAAAAATGCAAATTTCAGATTACAATAATACACGGTCGCTGCCAGATAACCAATGATTCCAACCGCCTCTTTTTCAATGTGAAAAATGCGATATAATTCAAACATACCAATATAGGAAATAATCAGTGTTGAGATCAGCAGAACATCTCCGCCTGTAATGATCAGAACCAGTGCTGCGATCACTAACACGATTCCACTTAATAATCTTGTCTTAAACATTATATTTCTCCATCCTCCTCTGAGAGTGCGCCAAACCTGCGGTCACGTTTATTATATGCTTCAACTGCCTTTTCTAATTCTTCTTTATGGAAGTCCGGCCATGGAACTTCCGTAAAATAAAATTCACTGTAAGCCAGCTGCCATAAGAGATAATTCGATAAGCGCTGTTCCCCACTGGTGCGGATCAACAGATCCGGATCCGGAATATCTTTCGTATCCAGATAAGCTTCAAAATGTGTCTCATCAATCTCGTTTTCCTGCAATTTGCCGTCACGGAGATCTGCATACATTTTCCGCATGCCCCGGAGCATCTCATCCCGGCTTCCATAATTGATCGCAATCTGCAGATTCAAACCATCATTGTGTGCAGATGCAGACTCCAATTCTTTGATCTGATTTTGAAACTTCTCACTGAGTTTTGTGGTATCTCCGATCACCCGGACACGCATATTATTCTTATCCGCAGTTTTAATACAGTTTTTCAGATAAGATTCCAGTAATTTCATCAATGCATTTACTTCGTTATCCGGCCGGTTCCAGTTCTCGGTAGAAAAAGCATATAAGGTCAGATATTTAATTCCCATATCATGGGCTGCCTGACAGACTGTCTCCACATTCTTAGCCCCGACCGTATGTCCGTAATTTCTTGGCATTCCTTTGCTTTTTGCCCATCTTCCATTTCCATCTAATATAATTGCTACATGTTGTGGAATCTTCATGCTAATTGTATATCCTTTCTGTTCCAGTCAAACGGCACAAAACCTTGTAATTTTTTTTGTTCCGCTGTCATTGCAAAATATTGTTCTTTTATAAGTTACGAAAATGAGGACACGATTTTCTCATGCCCCCACTCTTTCTTTTATTCTGTCAATTTATTTATACAGTTAAAATTTCTTTTGTTTTAACTTCTACTGCTTCATCGACAGCTGCAATATATTTATCTGTCATCTTCTGAGCATTTTCTTCCAATGCTTTGATTTCATCTTCTGAAACATCCTCTTTTGCAAGTTTCTTGAAGGAATCATTTGCATCACGACGAATATTACGAATGGCTACTTTTGCACTCTCACCTTTCTTCTTTACGTCTTTTGCAAGATCTTTACGTCTTTCCTCTGTCAGTTCTGGGAATAAAAGACGGATTGTCTTTCCATCATTGGTAGGATTGATTCCAAGATCAGATGTCATGATCACTTTCTCAATCTCTTTTACCATAGAAGCTTCCCATGGCTGAATCTGAATCATTCTAGGTTCCGGAACATTTACGTTTGCCACCTGCTGGATAGGTGTTGGTGTTCCGTAATAATCAACTCTCAATTTATCAAGAACATGTGGATTGGCACGTCCGGCACGGATACTTCCAAATTCCTCTGATAAATTGTTCATTGTTTTCTGCATTTTCTCATCGAACTGAACTAATCTCTCGTCCATATTAATCCTCCTTGTTTTGCGAAGCAAAATGCGACTGCCCATGCAGGAGCAGAGGATTTAGCCTCCTTGTTTTTGCGAAGCAAAAATCCGAACTCCGAGTGAGGAGAGGATTTAGCCTCCTAAACTGTTACCTTTGTGCCATTAAATTCTCCACTCATGGCCTTTACAATACTATTTTCTTCATTTAATCCGAACACATACATCGGCATCTTGTTTTCCATGCACATAATGGATGCGGTAAGATCTACTACAGCGAGCTTCTGGTCAATTACCTCCTGAATAGATACCTCATCATACTTCTTAGCAGCCGGATTCAGCTTCGGATCGCTGTCATAGACACCATCAATTGCCTTTGCAAGATAAATACCTTCTGCTTCCATCTCAATTGCGCGTAATACGATTCCCGTATCGGTAGAAAAATAAGGATGACCTGTTCCACCTGCAAAGAAAACAATCTTTCCCTCATTGAAACATTTATCTGCCTCATCTTTAGAGAAAAGCTTTGTCATGCTTCCACATAAAAATGGTGTAAAAATCTCTGTATCCATTCCAACAGAACGGAAAATCTCAGATACATAGATACAGTTCATGATGGTTGCTAACATACCGATCTGATCCGCCTTAGGTCTGTCGATCGTCTCGGAAGTTCTTCCTCTCCAGAAATTACCACCACCGATCACAATACCAATCTGGATTCCTTTATCTGCAATCTGCTTTACCTGTTTTGCAACTTCTGTAACGGTTGGTTCATCAAAACCAGTGTGTTTTTCACCGGCTAATGCTTCTCCACTTAATTTCAAAAAAACTCGTTTCATTTATGCATCCATTTCCTTTCTGGATTATTCATTATTCTTGGAAGCAAAAAGGCTCTCAACATCAACATCTGAGTAGCACTGGGAGCAGAAACCTTCGATGACTGCACCATTGTTGATCTGTACGGAACGGGATTTGATGTTACCCATAACAACAGCGGATGTATCGACAACAACAGGTCCCTGAACATCAATATCTCCTTTGATTGCCCCTGCGATAACTGCAGATGAAGATGTTACATTACCAATAATCACAGAGCCAAGTCCGATCTTAACAGTACCTGTGCTTACGACTTCTCCCTCAATCTTAGCTGCATCAGCAAAAAATTCAGAAGAATTGCTGTTACCTGTTACTGTACCTGTTACAACAAGTTTTCCGTTACATCCAATGTCTCCCTGAACGTTTCCTCTGATGTCTAAAGATCCGTTGGATACGATATCTCCTTTGATAATCGTTCCCTCTGTAATTACAGATACCTCATCTGATACTGGTTTTGTTTCATTGACAACTGGTGTTATATTGTCTGCCATTTTTCTTTCCTCCTGAGTGTTTTTCACATGATTTTCCGGGATCACCGGCTGTTCGATTTTTGTTTCACCTGCTGGCTTTGGCTGCGGTGCGGACGGAACTGGCTGATTCTGCACTGAAGTCTGCTGTTTTGCAGTCTGTGAAGTCACCTGCTCTAAAAGACCGTCTAATTTGGAAAGTTCAGATTCAACATCAACTTCATTTTCCAAAGTGTTCACAACTAAATCTTCATTTGCTGCGCCATCTTCTAAATTGTCCTCACCCGGCATCAGTTCATTCACTGCCTGTGAAAAATCATCTTTAAAATCTTTAAAAAATCCCATAATCTTCCTCCATTTATATTTAGTTAGTCAATACTGTCTGCCTTCACATATTGAATAACTGATGTATCTTCATCAATCGGCAGGATCTCAGCGCCCATTTCATTCAATGCCTCGATCAATGGTGCTAAAGCCTCTACCGTTGCTGACTTATCCGATGCGTCATGTAACAAAACAACTGACGTTTTATATTTTACTACATCATCCATCACATTCGCAACTATTTCCTCGGATGAATATGCATTCGATGCTGCATCTCCCGCAGAAACGTTCCAGTCATAATAAATAACTCCCTGTTCATTCAGGTAATGGATAAAATCACTCATTGGTACGTTACTGATCTGGTTACTGCTTCCACCCGGGAAACGATAGTAAATACTGTTCACTCCTGTGACCTGATACAATTCATCACGTAAGCGTTCAAAATCTTCTTCAAATGCCTCATCTGACTGATAGATCTGGCTGTATTTGTTGGAATAAGAATGCATGCCGAGCGTATGTCCCTCATCTGCGATTCTCTGATACAGTGCCTGGGATTCTTCATCCTCTTTCCCGACCACAAAAAAAGTTGCCTTCACATCATATTGAGCCAATATGTCCAGAATCTCTCCGGTATGATCAGAAGGCCCGTCTTCGAAAGTCAGGTAAACCTTATGTATATCGCCATCCCCGGCAAGATTCTCTTCCTCTGAAATGCCGGTAGCCGGCGGTGTCACAGACTCATAGGTTTTTGGTGTCTCTGTTGCTTCAGTGACATCGGTATAAACAGACTCCCCGGCACTTTCCGGTTTCTGCGCATTTTCCTGCTGAACCTGTTCCTTCGAACTGACTGTCACAATATTATCCAGTTTATGCTGAATCTTTATTACCTGCACAAATAAAACAATGATCAGTATCATCGACAGGATGATCCATCCGGCAATCGTCATTATAATACCATTCCGAATCCGTCCGATTCTTTTTCTTCGTTTTCTTTGATTATTTATTGCCTCTGTATCTTTATCCTGCATGGAATAACCCCCAAGCTTATCATTTGTCTCCTATCTATTGTAACACATTTTTTGATTTTTCAAAGCAGAAAACAGCATATAATCGTATGATTTTTTCAAATTATTGCAATTATTGTCAGAATTTTCCTATTTTAAAAGGGGCAAGCCGTCAAAACAGCTCTGCCCCTCCGCATCCAATTACAAATCTGTTACTCTAATGTAAATTTAGTAACAATATCTCTCAGCTCATCTACACACTGATAACATTCTTTTACTTTATCTGTTGCGGATGATGTCTTCTCTACCATGCCGGAAGTTTTTTCTGCAATATCCGTAACGCCCACAGAGGATTCACCCACCGTATCGTTGATGCCGCTCAAAGCACTTGCGATCTGCTCGATCGCACCTGCAAGTTGCGCCATGGATGTCTTGATTCCCTCCATGCTGCTCTTAAATACATTCGCATCATCCTTGTACTGTTCGCTTACCTGTTCAAATTCCTTGTAATCAGCAGATACGCTCTTCTCAAGGAACTCTGTTGTCTCTTCCAGACATTCCGACATATTGCCGACTGCCTCGTTTACTTCTTTTACAATCGCACTGATATTGGCAATTGCCTGGGAAGTCTGGTCTGCAAGGCTTCCAATTTCAGTTGCAACTACAGCAAATCCTTTTCCTGCTTCTCCTGCTCTTGCCGCCTCGATGGATGCGTTCAAAGCCAGAAGACCTGTCTGGGAAGAAATCTCCATGATAGTTCCTGTCAGTTCATTGATCTTCTCAACTGCTTTGGAGCCTTCAATTGCTTTTTCAGCTTTCTCCTTGACAGAATTATAAATCTCCATTGTCTTATTGCTTGCGGTGACAGTCTTGGTACGAAGCTGTAAAGCACGATCCATAACAGTTTCTGAATTCTTTGCACCTTCCTCTGCCATGGTATTGATAGTTTCAGCTTCTCCCTTGATCTGGGACACATTCTCATTGATCGTGACAGTTGTCGCTGCTGTCTCCTGCATACCGGCAGCAAGCTGCTGGCTGGTTGCCGAGTTATCGGAACACATCTGGTTCACCGTATCCGTAACCTCATTTAACTCAGACACATTCTCATTGATCTTCTGTCCTGCATCCTGGATACTGGCAACCATATCACGCAGATTTTTGCGCATAATATGCATTTCAGCTGCCATAATCCCAATCTCATCTTTTCTGCTGTATAATCTTCTGCTGTTAGCATTATGGGTAAAGTCAAAATTAGCTGTTCTCGTAATAATATAAGTCAGCTGGTGAATTGGTTTTGTGATCATGTTTGTCAAAACCAATGCAGCCAGACAGCAGATGATCAGACAGACACCCATAGTAATCTGCATTAACCTTACCATATTGGTGATCGGTTCCATGATCTCACCTTTATCTGCAGACATCACAACAATCTTGTGGTCAGATGTCAGTGCATATGCAGCATATTTGACTGTTCCGTTAAAATTATAGGTTACAACCGCATCCTGTGGGATATTGCCTGATTGAAGCTGGCTCACAACGCCCTTTACAACCTCATTTTCCACAGATTTTCCAATTTTATCTGCAGTCGGATGATAAAGCATCGTGCCGTCAGAATCTACAAGATATCCATAGGCAGACGACACACCCTCCATGCGCATATCCTGCATGACAGCTGCACACTGGGTGGAAAAATCTACCTCTGCCGGAATCTTGTCCAATGTTTTTGCCGCTGATTCCGTAAGGCTCAAAATAAAATTCTCGTTGACATTGTTGACTGTCGCCGAAGCCCTTACATTTGCGATAGAAATACACGCCATAAGCGATAAAGCCACCATCACAACCACCATTAACATGATCTTTGCTGTGATGGAGTGGATAAATGATACTTTTTCTTTTGCTTCCATGACTATAACACTCCTTCTTATTTTCTGGTCTGTGTAACAACAGTCCTACGTTTGTAATACTTATGTTAACTTTTCTATTAATACCATGATAAGATACTTTCCAATATTTAGCAAGGTTTTTTCAACAATATTTTACAGCCCTTGAATGAAATTTTAAATTCCACATCTATGCTGAATTTAGTCTTTCTCTCTTC
>ENA-ORTT01001406-ORTT01001406.1-human-gut-metagenome-genome-assembly--contig:-NODE-1406-length-24216-cov-4.425727_pt1 | contig 24216 bp, 26 predicted proteins | sample MGYA00242074_ERZ509197 | MGnify/ENA primary metagenome ERZ509197 (study PRJEB26280, sample SAMEA2338789) | human gut metagenome | biome: human gut; feature: human-associated habitat; material: faeces...
ATATCTTTTGCCGTTCGGATATCATTACCAAATTCATCAAATCCATAGGTTTCCTCACTTCTTCCTGCTTCATCTGCAAGCCGCATCGGACTTTCCAGATCATCCTGAAAATAGAAGTGCTCCCTTCCTTCTTCTTCCATTCCTTCTCCTTTATGTTTATGTGAAATAATATGACCTACAGTATTCACATAACATGCACACTTTCGCTATAATTTAATATCTCTTTATCCTTTTTTTCTATCTGTAATTAGATTTACTTGCAAATAGCCTTTTTCCTTTATTAGTCTCTCTGCTTCTTCACTTCTTTTCATCATTCCTGTTTCAATATAAATTTTTTTATTCGTCCGGATAAGAATCCTATCTGCCCCTCTTCCTGTTGACTTGTAACACACGGATTTGACATCTTTCCAAGAATATTTTCTCTCTAATCCCCAAATCGAACGATACATAATTTCATTCCATGTAACAATGATTCTTTTGTTATACCAATATAAAAGAAAATAGCTTCCCTCTACTCCACATAATATTAAAAATAAAATGAATACACCTATCACTTCATATGTTGCCTCTGAAATTAATATAAGTAAAGTAACACCTACTCCAATAAACCAAAAAAATATTCCCAGCATAAGTGTAAATGCTGTTCTTCCTGAACACACAACTTGTTTTTCAGTCTCCACTTCAGTTATTCCTTTCCATCGAAATTTATATTTATTTTTGTATCTAATCCACCATTAATTCTGTTTATTCATAAAACCGTACCGCACATGATTCTGATCACTTGTAATTTGGCCTATCTCCTGCCTGTCAATCGTTCTCCTCTTTCCAAAAAAATTACAAATGACAATTTCCTTTTCTCTCACTATGATCTTTTGCTCTCGGTACATGGAAAACCAGAAAAAAGAAATTATCAGCAGACAACTGGTACAGCAAGCCATATATATAAACGCTATATAACTCATTTCTAAAAAAATCAAAGTCAGTAAAAACACACAAACTGTCACACAATAAGTTACAATGCCTGAAATACAAATTCCTTTTGTTCCATTATATTACCTCCAAAAATTCTCGTATCTGTGATACCATCCAAATAGTCGGCGCAACTATCATAATGATTCCAAATAGAAACCAAAAAATTTTCTGCCCTTTTTTCTCTTGTATTTTGCATTCTGCCAGTGACTCAACTCCTGCACCAATAAATACAAAAAATATTTTTATATGATCCATTGGTCTGTTCCCGCTCCGGCATCATTACCATCCCAGAATCTTCCCGATTTATACAATCTGTTCATTTTCTGTTTCCATTGTACAATAAATATTTTACCATAAAGCCCTCCATGTGTCATAACGTTTTACATCTATTATTTCAATTTCTAAAATCCATTTTCACCTCCACAAGTATATACGTTCAAAAAAAAGCTGGATGATATACATCCAGCTCTGTGTCAATATAATTTCCTGTAAATGCTTTTATAAAACAACATGATCCGTTTCAAAGAGCTCCTCAAACTCTTTCTGGCTGATTTTTTCTTTTTCCAGCAGAAGTTTGGCGCAGGCATCTAAAACACTGCGGTTTTCTGTAATGATCTGTCTTGCCTTGGCATAACACTCATCAATGATACGTTTTACTTCCTGGTCGATCGCAGTTGCCACACCTTCCCCATAGCCTCTGGTGTGTGCCAGATCTCTTCCGATGAACACTTCATCATCATCATTATCATAGCAGATCAGTCCGACATTCTCCGACATACCATAGCGTGTCACCATCGCTTTTGCCATCTTGGTTGCCTGTTTGATATCCTGGGAAGCACCGGTTGTGATATCGTCAAAGACAAGTTCCTCCGCCACGCGTCCTCCGAGTGAAACGGTGATATCCTGTAACATCTTGCCCTTGGTGTTAAACATTTCATCCTTTTCCGGGAGTGGCATGGTATATCCCGCTGCACCTGCTCCGGTAGGGATAATGGATACAGAATACACAGGTCCTACATCCGGCAGTACATGGAATAAGATCGCATGGCCGGCTTCATGGAATGCAGTGATCCGTTTTTCCTTGTCGGAAATGATACGGCTCTTCTTCTCTGCTCCGATCCCCACTTTTACAAAGGATTTCTTAATATCATTCTGTGTGATGTACGCACGGTTTTCTTTTGCAGCGATGATCGCCGCCTCATTCAGAAGATTTTCCAGATCAGCTCCGGTAAACCCGGCGGTTGTCTGTGCAATCTGTTTTAAGTCCACATCATCACCAAGCGGTTTATTCTTAGCATGCACGGCAAGGATCTCCTCTCTGCCGCCGATATCCGGACGACCGACATACACTTTGCGGTCAAAACGTCCCGGACGCATGATAGCCGGGTCTAAAATATCCACACGGTTCGTTGCCGCCATGACAATAATGCCCTCATTGACGCCAAAACCGTCCATCTCAACAAGCATCTGGTTTAACGTCTGCTCGCGCTCGTCATGACCGCCGCCCATACCGGTTCCACGGCGTCTTGCCACCGCATCGATCTCATCGATAAATACGATACACGGTGCATTTTTCTTCGCTTCTTCAAAAAGGTCACGCACACGGGACGCACCGACACCGACAAACATCTCCACGAAATCAGAACCAGAAATACTGAAAAACGGCACGCCCGCCTCCCCAGCGATCGCTTTTGCGAGCAATGTTTTACCGGTTCCAGGAGGTCCGACTAAAAGGACACCCTTCGGGATTCTTGCACCGAGTGCGGTATATTTCTGCGGCGCACGAAGGAAATCCACGATCTCCTCCAACTCCTCTTTTTCCTCTTTCAAACCTGCGACATTGGCAAATGTCACTTTTTTGGCATCCGGCTGCATCAGCTTTGCACGGCTCTTACCAAAATTCATCATCTTGCTGCTGCCGCCGCCCGCGTTTGCCGCTGCCTGATTGGTCATGATCATGAAGAAAATAAACATTGCCCCGAATATGATCAGATATGGAAGCAGTGTCATGATCCAGCTCTCCGCCGGAACATTCTCCATCGTATAATAAGTGATATCCTGATCCTGCAGATAAGATACGATCTCATTTACATCTGACACGATCAGCACCTTCTGTGTGGAATCCGAGAATGTAAGATTCACACTTCCGGTCGGAATCTCACGATTCTGCACAATATCAATGGCTGTTACATCCCCTGACTGGATGTCTTTCTCAAAAGCTGCTCTTGTATAAGAATTTGTGGTTGTATTTCCATCCAGGAAATACCAGACACCAACTACGATCAGAATGAGCACCAGATAAAACCCAAAGCCTCTGTAACTATTATTCCTACTATTCAAAGCTGCTCTCCTTTATTCTTCGTCCTCAAGTTCCACACATCCAATGTATGGCAAATTTCTGTACTGCTGGTCAAGGTCTAATCCAAAACCTACTACAAACTCATCCGGGATCTCAAAACCGACATAATCCACCTTCACATCACACACGCGCCGGTCCGGTTTATCTAACAGTGTGCATAACTTCAGGCTCTTTGGATTTCTTGTTTTCAGGTTCTGAATCAGATAACTCAGTGTTCTTCCGGAATCAATGATGTCCTCGACCACAAGGACATTCTTTCCCTCAATTGTAGTATCAAGATCTTTTCCGATCTTGACAACACCGCTGGAACTTGTGCCGGCACCATAACTGGAAACAGACATAAAATCGATCTCTACCGGAGAGGTGATCCGCTTAGCAAGTTCACAGGTAAAGAAAATCGATCCCTTTAAAATGCAGATCAGATATACGGTCTCACCGCCATAATCTTTGCTGATCTGTTCTCCCATTGCTTTTACGCGCTCTGTGATCTGTTCTTCTGTCAGATACTTTCTAATATTCTTTACTTTCATGATAATTTCCTCCAAAAAAATGTACTTCTAATATCTTTTTTGTATTTTCATCGATTTTATAATCTGCACTGATCCGCTGTCCGACCGCCCATATAACATGAGAGTCTTCCGTCAGGAGCAGCATGGTATCCCGCATCTCTTTTGGGACTTTTTCGTTAATAAAATACTCTTTCAGTTTCTTCGTGTGTCCCTTGTCATCCACCGTAAGATAATCTCCTGCGGTTCTGGTTCTGATTTGCAGTCCAACTTTGATTTTATCATAATTCAGCCATTTCGTATATGATTTTTTATCAATTTCCCCGATTTTCCCATCCGGGCTGAGTCCGCAAAACCTTACTCTGCCTCCCGGCACTTCCAGTTCCAGTGTCTCTCCATCAAAAACTTTTTGCAGGCTCTCCTTTGGTATTTCTATCAAAAAGGTGTTATCCGCCCTCTTTTTTTCCGTCTCTTTTCTCAGCAAAATACCATGATAATTGCGCTCCGCCAGCACCTGATATGGCAGTTCCACATATCGTCCAACCTGTGAAAAATAAAGGTTTCTCACGCTCTCTACATGTTTTCTTGTGATATCTTTTTTCGATCCTGCCACCTTTCCGACCGCCTTATGGAGAACCTCCCGCTGCACGACTTCATGGCACTCCTCCCACACGCCCGGATAAAGCTGTATGCCATCGCTTTTTTCAACCACATACATTTCCCGGATATGCTCTGCCTCCTCATTGAGAAAATCTCTCATTTCCTGCAGAAGCGCCGCACTCTGGTTGATATGTGCCACCGCCTGCCCATTGATCTGCTTTAGTTCCGGCAGCACCTGATGCCGGATACGGTTTCTGCTGTATTCTGTATCCAGATTTGTCTCATCCATACAATAGGACTGCCCGCATTCCTTTAAAAATGCCTCGATCTCTTCCCGCGGCTGCGCAAGCAGAGGACGGATCAATTCGTAAATCCCCTCATCCCTGCGGCGGCTCATGCCACACAGCCCATCCAGTCCGCTTCCGCGCACCATCTGAAACAAAACCGTTTCTGCGTTATCCTCCGCATGATGCGCCAGCGCAAGCCTGATCTTCTTTTCCGGAAATTCCTTTTTTACGCTTTCTGCCGCTTTCTTATAACAGTCATATCTTAAAATGCGCGCTGCTTCCTCCAGCCCAAGACCATGTTTCTCCGCAAATAGAGGAACTTCCACTGAAAATATATGACATCTGATCCCATGATCCTGACACAGGGTTTTCACAAACGCAGCGTCTTTCCGGCTCTCTTCCCCACGGATGCCATGCTCCACATGGACTGCTTCCAATAAAAAATCTGTTTTTTTCTGTAACTGCTCCAGCATCAATAGGAGGCAGACGGAATCAGCACCGCCGGATACCCCTGCGAGCACTATGTCCCCGTCTTCCACTATTTTTTCTTTTTTCCATTCGTTTAAAAGTTCATTTGTCATCTATTTCTCCCAGATGCAGGTTGCAAGAATGGTCATATCATCCGAAACCTTTCCCCCTGTAAAAAGAAGCACCCGCTCCAAAATCTTTTTCGCCAGGATGCCCGGATGATTGGTGTTGATACTCTCGATGATCTCCTGCATTGTTTCTTCCGGATTTGGTACATGCAGATATTCTAACACACCATCCGTGACCATGACAACAAAATCGCCGTTTTTCAGGGTTATCTTTTTATGCTCGATCTCGGGGTTTGTCCCGACGCCGACCGGCAGCGAATCCGGGGCAAAACTTGTCACCTCCTGCCCGTGCCTGATAAAGCTTCCCGCTGCTCCAATCTTGTAAAAATCCGCCGCCCCATCATAAAGGTTCACCATACACAAATCAACGGTAGAATACAGATCGCTCTCCCCTTTCATCACCATCGCCGAGTTCATCATACGGATCGCTGTCTCCACCGAAAAACCGGCTTCCAAAAAGCGTTCCACAAGATCTAACACCATCTCACTCTCTTTGCATGCGGCACTGCCGGAGCCCATGCCATCCGAGAGTCCGAGCAGAAGATCACCGCGCTCCAGCTCCAGAAACGAGAAATTGTCCCCGGAAATCTGTGCACCGTCTTTTTTCAGCCGTGCGATCCCCTGCACACTGCGGTATTTTGTATCCTCGTAAAACAAAAAATCGGTGCGTTCCTTTGAGATAAATGAGCGGCAGTCTGCGGCAGCACGGATATCTTTTCCAAGCGCATGGCTGACCGCTGCGAGAAATGATTTCACAGAAACACAGCCGCCCATTTTACTGCGCAGTCCCGCGGTCAGCCGCAGACGTCCCTCCTGATTCTCATACAAGTGCATTTCCTCAATGACGATCCCGCTCTCTTTTGCCCGGTAGCGTATCTCTGCCAACGCCTTTTTCTCCTGCGTATCCAGCAGTTTTTCCTCCTTCGCACAGTCTTTCATAATGTACGCCATCGCATCGAGCTGTTCTGCGATCGTCTGACGGTTTTCCAACAGACGGTTGTACCACGCACGGTTTAAGCTTGCCTTCTCAAACACGCGCACTGCCTCCTCCACCATATCTTTGCTGTGTTTGCAGTAGTGGCTTAGTTCCTCCTCACTTTCTTTTGCCGGAATCCCCACATTCAGGATCGACGTGATCATGTTAGACAAAATTCCATACAACGGCGTAGATTCCTGCTCCCAACATATCGCACAGCAGTCACAGTTTGCGCAGAGCCTTCCGGTCAGCTCATTTTGCATTTGTCCGAGTTCCTCCGCCGTGTACTGCTCCTTTTTTTTACTCATATTCATAAAAATCTGTGACAATCCCTGAAACGATTCTGCATACCCTGAAAGGCGTTCCTCCTTGCCTCTGTCCACAGGTTCCTGCTCTATCCTGTTTCCACGCCCCTGCCACTCCATAAAAAAATGAATGCCGCGGTTTAAAAGGATCACCGCGCCGAATACAAAGATCCCTTCCAGAAACACCGCCAGTACCTCCGGCTGGTCTTTCCATTCCAGCAGTCCGCCACAGAAAGACAGAATCATCGTCGTGATTGCTGTCAGGATTGCAGCCAGAAATGCGGGGCAGCCCTCGTTCGCCCACTCTACCAGTTTGATCGCACCTGCGGTCACAAGAAGCGCCACTGCGTATTTTACCGTTGCCGTCAATGGCATAAAATAAAGCATTCCTATGTACATTGCAGCTGTCAGCCACACGCCGCTTACTCCCTCCAAAAATGCTGCCGCAAAATACGCCGGGGCAAGTGGATAGCAGCCCATCATTTGCATACTGCATGCAAGAACGCCTCCCGCAATCGTTATCATCTGTTTACCTGCACTTTTTTTCATGACATAATCTCCTTTTATTGTTTCTGTACGCATAGATAATTGCGCAACTCTTCCAAGTCTATTACAAATTGTTCAAAATTAACAAAAACATTCAAGACACGCTTCCGCTACGTGTCGCTCGCAACGGTACTAAGAAGCCAGTCACAACTTACCGTTGTGCCTGCCTTCTAAGTGCCGGCGGCTCCCCAGTGTCTTTCATGTCTTTTGTCAATTTTTCACAATTCATTTTAGGCTTTTATGAGTTTCGCAATTATCTATTTCTGTACGCCGGACAACTTTGAAGTTTTCATGTATCTATGCTTCGCAGTTGTCCTGCAACCGTGTCCACGATTATAGGAGTTGTCCATGAAAATGTTTGTCAAAGGAACGTCGTGGCAAAAAAAAGTTTTCGCCAAAAATTCCGCTCAAATGTCTGTTTGTGGTGCTTGAAGGGAGTTCGGGTTTTTTAAGAACATAAAACATTAGATATATAAATTTCTGTTACAGAAACGAAATTTTGACACTGTACACCAGAGCTCACGTGAAGTAAAATACTTATAAACCATTTTGAAAGGAGATTTTGTAATGTATATTGCAGATGAAAAAAGATATGACACGATGGTTTACAACCGCTGCGGCAACAGTGGTTTAAAGCTTCCATTAGTATCTTTAGGCTTATGGCATAATTTTGGAGACACGGGTGTTTACGAAAACATGAAGCAGATGTGTTTCACCGCATTTGATCACGGAATCACACATTTTGATCTTGCCAATAATTATGGTCCTGCTTACGGAAGCGCAGAGCGCAACTTCGGAAAGATCATGAAGGAGGAACTTCATCCTTACCGTGATGAACTTCTCATCAGCACAAAGGCCGGTTTTGATATGTGGAAAGGTCCTTACGGCAACTGGGGAAGCCGCAAATATCTGATCGCAAGTCTTGACCAGAGTTTGAAACGTCTCGGTTTGAATTATGTTGATATTTTCTATCATCACAGAATGGATCCGGAGACACCACTGGAAGAGACGATGGGCGCCTTAGATTCTATCGTAAAGAGCGGAAAGGCACTTTATGTCGGTCTTTCCAATTATGATGGTCCGACTTTAAGAAAAGCAACTGCAATCTTAAGTGACTTAAAGTGTCCATTTATCATTAACCAGAATCGTTACTCTATTTTTGACCGCACCATTGAAAATAATGCATTAAAAGATACCGCTTATGAACTTAAGAAGGGAATTATCGCATTCTCTCCTCTGGCTCAGGGACTTCTGACAAACCGTTACTTAAATGGTATCCCAACCGACAGCCGCATTGCCACAGACGGACGTTTCTTAAAGGAATCCGCCCTGACTCCTGAAAAGCTTGCACAGATCCAGGCTTTAAATGTACTTGCCGGAGAACGTGGCCAGACCCTTGCTGAGATGGCTTTAAGCTGGATCTTAAGGGATGATAAAGTAACCAGCGTTTTAATTGGCGCTTCCAAACCGGAACAGATTTTAGACAACATTAAGATCATCGGACACACAGACTTCACAGAAGAAGAATTACAAAAGATAGAGACGATCGTTCAAGGTTGACATTGAAATACAAAAATGGGACTGTACAAAAAACAGTCCCATTTGTTATCTATCACGCTCACGATCCAACGAATGCGATCGTTACTTTTGTTCTTTAAATACAACCTCATTATCATAAAGCAGCCCCAGTTTGCTCTTGGCGACATCTTCGACATACTGCTGTGATTTTGTATAAGTCTCGTATGCTTCTAACTCTTTTTGTCTGTCCTGTTCTGCGGAAAGCTGCTGTTCTAAGTCCGCCTGTTTGGCAATATATTCCTGATCCTTCTGGTATACCTTAATGATCTGTGTTGACATAACAATTGCAAACACAAATACAATACAGGTAATGCACATTCTTCCAGCTCTGTTTCCGTTTTTTCTACGTCTTCTTTTCGCGTTTGCCATGATGAACCCCTCTAAATCTACGCATTAAAGCTTACATAAACTCATTTTAATCATTTTTATCCATTTTTTCAACTGTTTACATAAAAAACTTATGATTTTCCTGCCAATCTTTCGAAAAGGTTTTGTCACAAAACCGGTTATCCTTCCCGCAATGCCAAGTATTTTCTTCAAAATACACACATTGATCTTTACAACAAATCTGCTGAGGAGGAAAAAATACAGTATCATGCCAAAAATAACACCACCAATGGCAAATCCCCGGATCATACCGTCATTCTCCTGATACAGCATCAGAAAAACCGCAGCAGTGCATAGTAACCAATAACAGAAGTCTTCCACTCCAATCCAGATTGCGCCATGTGGCACGATTCTTCGGAAAATACGAAAAATATCGTACAGCAGGAATAGTCCCATCCCCACCAGAACCGAGATTCCGAGAAAAACTGCCTCTGTGAAAATCCCCTCGCTCACCCTGCTTCCGGTCTCCTGCACCTGCCAAAACAGGATTCCTTCCGCCAGCCGCACAAATCCAGACATTATTTAAAAAGCCTTCCAAGAAGAGATTCCGTCTGTTTTGCAACATTTTTCGGCTCTGAATAGGTCAGGGAATCGATCCGTCCCTCAATATCGATTTCTCCCTTTTCCAGTGAAAGGCGGTTTACATGAAGGTCATGTCCTTTTATTAGAAGCATCCCAAGCTCCGTCTCCAGCAATATCTCTGCCACATCAAAAGACAGTACATCCACCACACCGCTGAATGCGCCATTTTTCCGGTTTGCCAAAAGTACTTTGTGGGATTTTGTCACATTATTCTTCTCATCCATAAATCTCCTCCTCATATATACAGGTAATTGCGAACCTCCTACTTACGTTTTGAATGTTTTCTATGAGTTCCGCACTTGTCTATATTCTATATATGAGAAGGTTCCCTGATTTATGCCCTCAAAAATAACTGCGCTGGCTAATGTGGATATGGAATATATTTAGGCTATATATTCAAACAGGTCTTTTGCTTCCTCTTTCTTCGTTGTATCCTGAAGATCAAGCACACGCACTTTCACACTTTTTGTTCCAAATGCGATCTCGATCACATCCCCGACTTTCACATTGACGGAAGCCTTTGCCGGTTTTCCGTTCACCATCACACGTCCTGCATCACACGCTTCATTCGCAACCGTTCTTCTCTTGATGAGTCGTGACACTTTCAAGAATTTATCTAATCTCATTGTTTTTATTTTCCCCTCTTGCTTTTTATTCCGCAGGTTACACATCCCTGCGGCATGTTTTTTATCCAACAGAAACGATGTCTCCTGCTGCACAAAAAACGAGCTCGGAAAATCCGAGCCCGCTAAACATTCATATTTAAAAAAGAATTATGCGTTAACCATATCTTTTAAAGCTTTTCCTGCTTTGAATTTAGGAGCTTTAGAAGCTGGGATAACCATCTCTTTACCGCTCTGTGGGTTACGTCCTGTTCTCTCTGCTCTCTCAGAAACTTCGAATGTTCCGAATCCAACTAACTGGATTTTCTCACCTTTTTTTAATTCTTCTGCAACAACATCTGTGAATGCTTTTAATGCTGCTTCTGCGTCTTTTTTGCTTAATTCAGCTTTCTCAGCCATAGCTGCAACTAATTCTGCTTTGTTCATGTTAAAAATTCCTCCTCTGGATTTTCACTTTATGATATATGAGGTTTTTTCTTTTCCAAAATACCTACATCCATATTTATACTTGTTTTCTATGTCTTTGTCAAGAAATTTTCCCATTTTGGGGCATTTTTAGGCATTTTCCATATGTTATAACATTTTTCCGATCATTGCATGGACAGCTTCGGACAATGCCTTGGATTTTGCATCTGCATCCTCTAAAGACGTTCCCTTTACACCGAGATAGAATTTTACTTTCGGCTCTGTTCCGGAAGGTCTTACACATACCCATGCATCATCCTCCAGCTCATAATATAAAACATTGGAAGCCGGAAGACCGGTCGGTTTTACAGCGCCTGTTGCAGTATCTGTAATGGTGTCCTTCTTATAATCACGCACTGCCGTTACTTTGTAACCGCCAATCTCTGCCGGAGCATTCTCTCTCAGCGTATTCATGATCTCCTGGATCTTGGCAAGTCCCTCGATACCTTTTAAAGTGATAGCAGTCACATCATCTTTGTAGTATCCGTAACGCTCATACATTGCAAGCATAGCATCCCAGAGTGTCATGTTTTTGGTCTTATAGTAAGCTGCTGCCTCGCACAGTGTCATGGAAGCATCGACCGCATCTTTATCTCTTGCATAAGTTCCGGTCAGACAGCCATAGCTTTCCTCCATACCAAAGAGGTAGGTTCCTTTTCCGGTGTTTTCAAACTCGAGGATCTTCTGTCCGATAAATTTAAATCCTGTTAAAACTTCTACAAGCTGGATTCCATAATATTTTGCAATTGCATCTGCCATATTCGTGGAAACGATCGAGCGGATAAATGCTCCATCTTCCGGCAGTCCGTACAGGGCTTTTCTCTGACCGATCACATAATCGCCGATCAGGCATCCGGACATGTTACCTGTCAGGCTGTGGTACTCCCCGGTCTTGGAATCTTTTACATAAACGCCAAGCCTGTCTGCATCCGGGTCTGTTGCAAGGATGAGATCAGCATCCACTTTTTTGCCTAAAGCAAGTCCTAATTCAAATGCTTCTGCTGCCTCCGGATTTGGATAACTTACGGTTGGGAAATCTCCATCCGGGAGTTCCTGCTCCGGAACGACATATACATTTTTGAATCCAAGTTCTTTTAACACACGGCGCACCGGGATATTTCCGGTTCCGTGAAGTGGAGAGTACACGATTTTTAACTCTCCTGCCACTTTGTCAATACAATCCTGATGAAGGATCAGTTTTTTCAGTTCTTCTATGTATGGATCATCGATATCTGCTCCGATCACCTGATAAAGACCTGCTGCAACTGCGGCATCTTTGTCCATCGTCTTAACGGCCGCATAATCTGTGACTTTCTTCACCTCTGCCATAATTCCGGTATCGTGAGGCGGAGTGATCTGTGCGCCATCCTCCCAATATACCTTGTATCCATTATATTCCGGTGGGTTATGGCTGGCTGTGATATTGATTCCTGCGGTGCATCCTAATCTGCGGACTGCATAGGAAAGTTCCGGTGTCGGACGAAGCGACTCGAACACATACGCCTTAATTCCGTTTGCAGCAAGGCATAAAGCCGCAACATCTGCAAATTCCGGCGACATATGTCTGGAATCATATGCAATTGCTACCCCTTTCTCCTGTGCATGCACATTGTTGATATAATTTGCAAGTCCCTGTGTTGCCTTGCGGACTGTATAGACATTCATACGGTTTGTTCCGGCACCGATCACGCCGCGGAGACCTGCCGTACCAAACTCAAGATCCTTATAAAAACGTTCTTTTATCTCGTTCTCATCGTTTTCAATCCCCTTGAGCTCCGCTTTGGTATCCGCATCGAAATAAGGATTGGAGAGCCATTCTTCGTACTTTTCCCTGTATTCAGCAAAAGAAAGTTTTTGTGTCACTTTTGCTAAATAGACAAGTTTTTCTTTTCCAACTTCGGTCGGACTGTCCTTTAGTTGTTTTGAAGTCCATCCCGCAATCCAGTTTCCTATTTTGGTGTTGCGACGCATTGCAGGCTTACATGTTGCAAGTGTCAGTACTCCCAATAAAGGGTTTGGAGCAAAACGGTTGTCATGCTTCATTTTATAACTGTACAGTTTGTAATCTGTAGTTTTCATATTTGTCGGTGTTAAGAGTAAATATTGATATTTAGCTTTTATTTCCGACGAATATATCAAATATTATCTTAAAAAACGATATAAATGGGATATTTTTAATTATATTTGTCGTAATTAGTTTGTGTTGATGCTTCATCTGTGTAGATATGAAGGATAATGGGGGTATTTAGTTTAGTAAGTTTATGTATAATCAATGCAATTATATTATTATGGCAACGAATGACAACAACATTGAAAAGTCCTACGAATTTGTAATTTACGAGGGTGATAAGAAGTTTAAGCGCATGTACCAAGCGGCTTCCCCCGAGGAGCAAAAAACGTTTGGTTACGATTTTCCTAATGACGCAGATGCCCATGATTTGGAAATTGTGAGTGCGATGGAAGAATGGTTACGTGATGGACAACCCGTAGATTAATCTATAGAAATTACACTATGGCAAAGAAAGACAACAACATTGAAAAGTCCTACGAATTTGTAATTTTCGAGGGTGATAAGAAGTTTAAACGCATGTACCAAGCCGCTTCTCCAGAGGAACGCAAGAAGTTTGGTTACGATGTACCAAACGATGCTGATGACGCAGACTTGGAAATTACCCGTTTGAAGAACGAATGGTTGCGTGATGGTAAACCAGTAGATTAATTTGTCTTATGAATCAAAATAAAGCATTGGGGATTGCCTATAAGGCTCATATTGGACAGTTAGACAAAGGTGGCAGTCCGTATATATTGCATCCAGTCAGAGTTGCTTTACACTGTCAAACAGAGGATGAAAAGATAGTAGCATTGTTGCATGATGTTGTAGAAGATACTTCCATAACATTTGAGGATTTAAAAACGGAAGGGTTGGATGACAGGTTACTGGAGGCTTTAAAATGTCTGACTAAAGAAGAGGGTGAAGATTATAAAGCGTTTATTGAACGTGTCTCTACTAATCGTTTGGCTACAAAGGTTAAAATACAAGACCTGAAAGATAATATGGATGTAACTCGTTTGAATGGTAAGGCACATTGGAAGTTGGAAACATATAAAGAAGCGTTGGAGTATCTCGAACGGTGCTCAAATAAGAAAGTTTTATATGTAGATATGGATAATGTATTGGTAAACTTCCAATCGGGCATAGACGCCTTAAATGAGGACTTAAAAAGCCGATATGTGGGGTGCTATGATGAAGTCCCTAATATATTTGCAAAAATGCAACCCAATGAAGGAGCAATAGATGCCATGAATCGTTTAAAAGACAAATACGACATTTACATTTTATCAACAGCACCATGGGATAACCCAAGTGCATGGTCTGACAAGTTAGAATGGGTGAAGCGTTATTTGGGTGAAGTATGCTATAAACGTTTGATCTTGTCGCACCACAAAAACTTGAATGCAGGGGATTATTTAATAGATGACAGGAAAAAGAATGGTGCTGCCGATTTTAAAGGTGAGCTTATATTGTTCGGTTCTGAACGGTTTCCAAATTGGGAGTCTGTGGTAAGGTATTTAATGTGATAAAAACACGAAGAACGCAAAAGAGATTTTACACTGCAATTTGCTTTAGTTTGGACTAAATATCCCGAAAACTTTAATCGAATTTTAATCGGTATAAAAATAAAGGAGCTAGATAACTATCTAACTCCTTGTTTTATATATGATTGTATGATGAAAATCTTTTACTCATTTCAATGCCCCCAGACGCGTACTCTAACCGGGCTGAGCTACACCCCGAATTGCGGATGCAAAAGTACAGATTAATTTTTAATTAGCAAATAATCCGTTGATTTTTCTAGTATGAATTGTGCCGATTTATAGCTATTATTCTGATTATTAGTCTTTCTTGTGAACATACAAATCTTTATTTCAATGAGTTAGTAGTTTTTTTGATTGCCTCTTATGTGATATAAAAGTACATTTCTTTAATTTTGCTTGAATTAGAAAACAATCTGCTTATTTTTCATTTGAAAGCATTAATCCTTTTCCTGTCCTAAAAACACTATAAAAAACAGGTCAGTCTATAATAAAACGAAATAGGAAAATGATAAATGAACTAACAATCAGAGAGTTTGTTTATAAATTAATGCAAATTAAAGGTGTTTGACTTCCTTAGTATGATACTATATTTCCATTTTTGGTGCGTGGTAAATTAGGAAGTTATACATTTGTAAAAAGACTTAGTTTAGAAAGGTGTTAAATGTTAGACATTAAAAATAGAGAGACATTAGAGATATACGTCCTGGGTGACGATTTTAAATTTTATCAAAATCTGAAGTATCTTCCTTTGACTTCTTATCCTTCTAATAATCAATCAGCTTTGATTATATATTGTTTAGGTGGAAAGGCCAAAATTACAGTGCATGAAGATGTACATTGGATACAACCGGAGGAATTGATTATATTATTACCCGGACAATTTGTCTCATTTAGTGAGCCAAGTGAAGATTTCTCGACCGTTACGATGGTTATATCTACTTCACTGTTTAGTGATGCGTTAAGTGGTGTGCCCAGATTTTCTCCGCATTTCTTTTTCTACATGCGGACTCATTACTGGTATCCGCAGACGGAACGCGATATTCCCCGGATATATAATTATCTGGGTATGATAAAAGATAAAGTTACCTCTCAAGATATATATAGGCGGGAGCTGATTATTCATTTGTTGAGGTATCTGTATCTGGAACTGTTCAATGCTTATCAAAAGGAATCTACCTTGATGACTGCCCGCAGGGATACCCGTAAAGAAGAGTTGGCTAATAAATTCTTTGGGCTTATCATGAAGCATTTTAAGGAGAATAAGGATGTGGCTTTTTATGCGGATAAACTGTGTATTACTTCCAAATACCTGACTATGGTAATTAAGGAGACAAGCGGGAAGTCTGCCAAAGACTGGATTGTTGAATACATCATATTAGAAATCAAGGCTTTGTTGAAAAACACAAGCCTGAACATTCAGGAAATAGCGATTAAAACGAACTTTGCGAATCAATCGTCGCTTGGACGTTTTTTTAGAAAGCATACAGGAATGTCGCTTTCACAATATCGAATGAGTAACTTAGAACAATAGTGCGGACAATTGCCTCACAAGAGGCAATAATATCTATAGGGATTGGGAAGAGAAAGGGAATGAAGTTTATTTCATTCCCTTTTATTATGCGGTATATCTGATGTAAGATGGGTTAAATTCCCATACATTCGCGATAGAAGTCGAGCATCTCGAAGATAGTGTCCTTGTCGGCAGTCTGATTGATGCAAATGTCTCCAATATCTTTTAGTAAGGTGAAATTGATAGTACCTGAAGTATTCTTTTTATCATGCGTCATAAATGCATACAGTTGGTCATATTTCTTGCAGTCGAAAGTAAATACGCCATAATTATCCTTGATAAACTGGATCGTTTGCCTCATTTTTTCTTTCGGGAAACCTACTTTGAGATGAGAAAGATACAGTTCGCACACAATTCCCCAAGCTACTGCATATCCATGTAATACAGGACGGTTTTCTGCCAGTGCCATACTTTCGAACGCATGTCCTACAGTGTGTCCCAGATTTAATGCTTTGCGAATTCCATGTTCGAAGGGATCCTGCTCCACGATATCTTCTTTCACTTGTACCGATTGGCCTACCAATTGTTTGAGAGCTGCATAATCAATACTAGAGGAATCGAAATTGAGCAATTCTGCCCAATGTGCCGTATTGCTAATCAAACCATGCTTCAACATTTCAGCATATCCGGAGAAGAAATTGTGTGTATCTAATGTGCGCAGGAATTCAGTTTCAATCAATACACTGTTTGCCGGAGCGAAAGCACCGATTTCATTTTTCAGTCCGTTGAAGTTGATTCCTGTTTTACCCCCCACTGATGCGTCCACCATAGCGAGCAGAGTGGTTGGTATATTGATATAGGAAATGCCCCGTTTGAATGTAGCTGCGGCAAAACCTCCGAGATCTGTCACCATCCCTCCTCCAAGATTGATAAGTAAAGAGTGGCGGGTAGCCCCTTGAGTGCTTAATGCCATCCAGACGGAAGCGAGTGTTTCCAGAGTTTTATGCACATCTTCTGCTCCGATACAGATTTCTACAGCATCTTTCAACAGACCCGATTCCTTTAGAGAGGGGAGACAAAGACGCTGGGTATGCTCGTCTGTGAGGACGAATAATTTGTCATGCGGACATAGCTCAATGGCACGACCGAGGCTCGTTTCCAAGCTTTCGCAGAGAATAACTTCTTGTTTACTCATGATTCTTTTGCTTTTTTACTCTGCAAATGTATATAAAATATCTTTTTTTACTTACTTTTGTCTCATTAAAACGTTTAATCATGAAAGCATTATTACCTGTATATTGTCGTCCTTTAGGATATGTTGTCTTGTTGGTAGCTCTGTTCATCCCTTTTATTTTGGTGATGCAGGGAGTAGTAACTGATACTAATTTGTTGTTTTATAAAGAATGTACAAAGTTGTTGATGATGGCAGGATGCTTGTTAATAATCTTTGCATTAAGTAAGAATGAAAGCCGTGAAACGGAGCAAATCCGGAACTCGGCTGTTCGTAATGCCATCTTTTTGACATTCTTGTTCGTCTTTGGTGGTATGTTGTGGCGTGTTATGCAAGGAGATGTGATAAACGTCGATACTTCCTCTTTCCTGACTTTTCTGGTTTTTAATGTGCTTTGTCTGGAGTTTGGTCTGAAAAAAGCGCTTGTTGATCGATTCTTTAAAAGATAATTTTCTTTTCAATTAAACCTTTTGCGATTCGATTTGTCAAAAAGACATTGTTATTGCTACTAATATAATCGTAAATAAGGTAAATGAAAAGATTTTCAGCAGGGTTGGTGCTGATGTTGCTATGCACCTTCTCAATTTTTGCACAGAATAAGGTTATTACCGTTTCGGGACGTGTGGTGGAATCCGATACTAAAGAGCCCGCAGCGCAGGCTACAGTTCAATTGCTATCATTACCTGATAGTGCTTATGCCGCCGGTATAGCCAGTAGTAACCAGGGATGGTTTACTCTCCCCAAAGTAAAAGCCGGAAAATATGTGTTGAAAGTTTCCTATATTGGATTCCGAACCAAGCTCGTACCGGTACAATTATCTGCTAACGCCACTGATAAAAAATTGGGAACCATTACATTGGATCCGGATGCTGTCATGCTGAAGGAAGCGGTGATTACTGCCGAAGCTCCTCCTGTTACTGTAAAAGCTGACACGACAGAGTATTCTGCAGCAGCTTATCCTGTACCAGAAGGTTCAATGTTGGAAGAGTTAGTAAAGAAGATTCCTGGTGCTGAAGTTAGTGATGAAGGTAAGATTACTATAAATGGGAAAGAAATCAAAAAGATTATGGTTGATGGTAAAGAGTTTTTCTCTGATGACCCAAAAGTCTCAATGAAGAACTTACCTGCTAACATGATTGAAAAAGTAAAAGCCTATGATAAGAAAAGTGATATGGCACGTATTACAGGGATTGATGATGGTGAGGAGGAGGCTGTTTTAGATTTAACAGTGAAGAAGGGGATGAAGAAGGGATGGATAGGAAATTTGATTGCAGGTTATGGAAGTCAAGAGCGATATGAAGGTGGGGTGATGATTAGTCGCTTTAAAGATGATGCTAGTTTTTCAGTAATCGGTTCTGCTAATAATACAAATAACAAAGGTTTTTCAGAATTTGGAGATGCCGGACAGGGATTAGGAGGTGGAAATGCCGGCTCCGGTATTACAACGGCACAATCTTTGGGTATTAATTTTGCTAAAGACACAAAGAAATTTCAAATTGGAGGAAATGTTCAGTATGGGCATTCTGATAATGATGCCCGTCGTAAAACTTCTTCAGAAACATTCTTGGGCGAAACCTCTTCTTTTGCTCAGAGTGAAAACTATTCAAATCGTAATCGTCATGATTTTAGGGTTGATTTTCGTTTGGAATGGCGTCCTGATACATTGACTACAATAATTTTTCGTCCGAATGGTAGCTACTCACAGACGGAATCGAGTAATAGTTCCTGGTCAAAAACAGAAAATAACTCGCATAGCCCTGTCAATGAAAAGGAAGCTGCCTCTTCTTCTAAAAATCATAATACATCTTTTAATGGTAGTTTGATGGCTTTTCGGAGATTGAATAATAAAGGGAGAAATTTGTATTTAGGAGCACGTTTTGGTTATAGTGATAGCGAATCAGATTCTTATTCTGATTCAAGAACAGAGTTTTTTGAGTTGGATAGTATTTCTGACATCGCAAGATATACAGACCGTAATAGTGACAGCCGTAACTGGAGTATATCTGCCTCTTATACTGAACCTGTTTTTAAGAATCATTTCTTACAATTGCGTTATGAATTTGCTCATCGTAAACAGCTGTCACAGTCATTAGTATATGATAGTATTAATTACTATCCATATCCGGAATATATGGAACGCGGATATGATAATGATCTAAGCACGCGTGTGGAAAATTTCTACGATACTCATACTGCAGATATTTCTATGCGTGGTATTCATCCTAAAATGATGTATAGTGTTGGCGTTGGCTTAACTCCTCAAACGTCGTTAAGCAAAACGACTATCGGTCCTAATTACAAAAAAAACTATCCCGAACAAAATGTGCTGAATTGGGCTCCTTCAATAATGTTCCGTTATATGTTTAATAAACAACATGTGTTAATGTTCCGTTATCGTGGACGGAGTAGCACTCCTAATATTGAAGATCTACAGGAAGTAATCGATATTACCGATCCAATGAATATGAGATATGGTAATCCAAACTTGAAGCCTTCATTTAACAATAGTTTCACGCTTGATTATAGGAAGTTTGTGCCAGAAGCTATGCGTAGTTATTCTGCTAATTTATATTATACAAATACATTGAATTCTGTAGCAAATAAAATGACGTATGATCCTGAAACTGGTGCACGGGTTTATAAAAAAGAGAATGTAAATGGAAATTGGCAGGCGAGAGGATATTTTTCTTTTAATACTCCATTGAAAAATAAGAAATTTACAATCTCATCTAATACAAATGCTAGGTATAGTGATGCGGTGAGTTATACAAGTGTTGGAAATAATCGAAATTTAGATCAGGAATTAAGTACCACGCATAATCTAAGTTTGGGTGAACGTTTTACGAGTAGTTACCGTAGCGAGCTATTTGATTTGTCTTTAAGTGGTTCTATCAATTATAATTTAGTTCGAAATAGTAAGCAAGAAAATAGTAACCGTGAGACGTTTGATTATTATCTAGGAGGTAATACTAACGTAAATCTTCCATGGCAGATATCTATTTCCACGGATGTAAACTGTCGGTTTAAGGATGGATATACAGGTGGGCTGAACAATAATGAAGTGTTATGGAATGCACAGATATCTAAGAATTTCTTGAAGAATAATTCTGGGACTATTCGTTTTAAAATTTATGATATCTTGAAGCAACAAAGTAGTTTATCCCGTTCTATCAGTGAGACAATGATGAGTGATACGGAATATAATACTTTGGGAAGTTATTTCATGGTGCATTTCGTATATCGTTTTAATACTTTAGGTGGAAAAGCAGGCAATAGGCATGGCTTTGGGGGAGGCCCAAGAAGAGAACATGGTTTTGGTGGCGGTGGTAGACCTATGCGTTTTTAATCAATAAAAGAATCTGGATAAAACGAAAGTCCCGGCACAACGATTCAATGTTGTTGCCGGGACTTCTTTGTTAATCCGAGAATTTACTCTATATTTGTTGTTTAGTATCCGTATGAAAGGAGATTCCTATGATTGATTGGAACTACATGCTTAGCCAGATAGCAACAGTGGCTTTTGATATTCTTTATTTTGGAGCCATTATCGGTACGATTGTCATCATCATTCTTGACAACCGGAATCCGGTTAAAACCATGGCATGGATACTCATATTACTTTTCCTTCCTATTGTCGGACTTGTCTTTTATTTTTTCTTTGGGCGGAGTCAACGTCGCGAACGTATCATTGGGCAAAAAAGCTACGACCGCTTATTGAAGAAACCAATGGCCGAATATCTCGCACAGGATTGTTCGGACGTTCCTTATGAATACTCCCGTCTTATTCAGCTTTTCCAGCAAACGAACCAAGCGTTTCCATTTGAGGGGAACCGTGTGGCAGTCTATACCGAAGGATATACTAAACTTCAATCATTGTTGCGTGAACTGCAAAAAGCGAAGCAGCATATCCACATGGAATATTACATCTTTGAAGATGACGCTATCGGGCGTATGGTCAGGGATGTGCTGATAGAAAAAGCTTCTCACGGGGTTGAAGTACGGGTTATCTATGATGATGTAGGTTGCTGGCATGTGCCTAACCGTTTTTTTGAAGAAATGCGCAATGCCGGTATTGAAGTCAGGAGCTTTTTGAAAGTACGTTTTCCCTTATTTACCAGTAGGGTGAATTACCGTAATCATAGAAAGATTGTCATTATTGACGGACGCGTGGGCTTCGTTGGGGGAATGAACCTGGCAGAACGTTATATGCGTGGCTTTTCTTGGGGGATTTGGCGCGATACGCATATCATGTTGGAAGGCAAGGCAGTGCATGGTTTACAAACAGCTTTTCTGCTTGATTGGTATTTTGTAGACCGTACGTTGATAACCGCTTCCCGTTATTTTCCGAAGATTGACTCTTGCGGAAGTTCTTTAGTGCAAATTGTCACGAGTGAGCCTATCGGGCCATGGAAAGAAATCATGCAGGGATTGACTGTTGCCATTACCAGTGCAAAAAAATATTTCTATATGCAAACACCTTATTTTTTGCCTACAGAACCAATATTAGCAGCTATGCAAACAGCAGCATTGTCTGGGGTGGATATACGTTTGATGTTACCGGAACGTGCAGATAACTGGATAACTCATCTTGGATCGCGTTCTTATTTGGCAGATGTGATGCAGGCAGGTGTTAAAGTCTATTTTTATAAGAAAGGTTTTCTACATTCTAAGCTGATGGTTTCAGATGATATGCTTTCCACTGTAGGCTCTACCAATGTTGACTTTCGTAGCTTTGAGCATAACTTTGAGGTGAATGCTTTTATGTATGACGTAGAAACTGCCCTTGAAATGAAAGAAATATTTCTTCAGGACCAGCGCGAAAGTACACAGATCTTTTTGAAGAATTGGGGCAGACGTTCGTGGAGACAAAAAGCAGCGGAGTCTATCGTGCGTTTATTGGCTCCGCTGCTTTAATAAGGATGAAATTGTATTTGGATCTTATCTGAATAGTGAGAAGTTCACACTTCCATACACCCTTCTCTCAAGGAAATGTGGATTTTCTTCGAAATTATTATCTTTTCCATGCTCCAGTACCAATAATCCTCCTTCTTTGAGAAGATTATTCTGAAAGATTAATTCGGGTATTGTTTCCAACTCTTTTAAAGCGTAGGGAGGATCGGCAAAGATGAAGTCGAACTGTTCGCGGCCATTTTTGATAAACTTGAATACATCTCCGCGTATCGGCAGACATTTGTCTGTCTGCACCTCTTTCATAATTTTGCAGATGAATGAGTGATGTGCAGGATCTTTCTCAATGCTGATAACATGGTCACATCCGCGGGATACCAATTCGATACTGATGCTTCCCGTTCCAGCAAACAAATCAAGAGCTGTTATTCCTTCTTCAAAATCGATATAGTTATTGAGTACATTAAACAGATTTTCTTTGGCGAAATCTGTCGTAGGGCGTGCTTTAAATGTCCGAGGCACGTCAAATCTTCTTCGTTTGTAAATACCGCTGATTACTCGCATGTTAATAAGGCTTGCATGTCAATATTAGTTGCAGGATTCATAATGAATACCTGTAGGATAAACTTTTTCAATTCACTCATTAAAACGTCTTTCTCCGGAAGTATTCCGGTTAGGTGTAACTCATCCCGTTCTTGATTAAACTCCAGTTGTTTCCAGGCGTACAATAAATAGTAAATACGGTCTTCTGTGTGCGTACATTCAAAGGAATTAGCCAGAAGCAGATGTCCTCGTTCAAAGCAATAGATGTCAATGCCGTCTTTGCGTATAGAAGCATACATCTTCTTACTGTTTCCCAATCTGCTTTTTACAGAAAAATAATCGATGAATGGAGTAGATTGAGAATAGAAACGAGCTTCGGGATATTGTTCATTCAAAAAGGTCTGTGCGCTTTTGTCTATGCCGAAGATGACAGCCACATTATTCTTTCTTAGAATGTTATAGAGCACCGTTTCGTTTTCTCTTTTCTGATGATTATGATAAAACAGAAGTTCCGCCTGTCCCTCCTCAAATAAGTCTAATGGCGCAATTGTAAAACGCTTGCTTGCCATCATTATATTTACCCGTTTGTAAGGATGATTTAGGAAGTCCGATTCGTGAAAGACCGCCTTTAGATTGGCTGTAAGGGATAAAGATGTGTCTATCTCTTTCTCTATTATTGAAAGCGAATCGTCATGAATCGGGTTATAGATAGAAAAAGAAAATCCATCCGTACTAAGACGGATGGACAATGTATATTGTTCCGATTTACCAAAGTCAATCGTTTCTGCAATTGCTCTATCGGGCATATTCGGATTATTCCCAGTTACCTGCGCCGTTGTTAGGAGTATCGATAGAACCTACCATCAAGCCGCTATATTTGCCTAGTTTAGAATCCAGGTCTTTTAGGTTGATGATTTCTTGTTTGTCAAGTCCGCTCAAATAAGTTTCGTATGGAGCTTTCACTTCGAACAAATATACCGGAGCACCAGACTTGGCTGTGTCATTTTTCACGTTCATTTCGAATTGAGCACCATTTCCGTGAGGAATATATTTCATAGAGTCGGCATTGAATCCTTTTGGATAGATAGTATCCAATACAGCTACCCACATAGTGTCACGTTTGAAGTTTTCAAGTCCCCATTTCTTAACTTCATCGTATCTACCGGTTTTCTTTGCTTTTTCGATGATAGCCATGGCTTTCTTTTCAGTCAGTCCGTCTTCCAATTGCTTGTCAGTTAACATTCCCATCTTCATAACGAACGGCAATTTTTGATTTTTAACGAAATCAATCAGTGTGTCTAATTGGGGTGCATACATTCCGCGGTGCAGCGAACGGTATTCCTGCTGAGCCTTACGGATGTCGATCAAACGGGCAATGACTGCTTTTTCTCTTTCTTTTTTTGCGTTTTCAAAATTGATAGGACCCATAATGCTGGTGTAACAGATGTAAATCAGTGCAGCAGCACAAAGCACCAATACAATATTAAATACTGTTTTCATGATAAATTATGTTTTTAGTTGTTATATTCGCATCGCAAAAATAGAATAAATAAATTTAAATACGATAGTTCCTCGAACTTTTTTCTCGTACAAAAATGATAAATAACTATTTAGAAAGGCAAATTAAGGAAAATTTTCCTTATCA
>ENA-ORTT01001417-ORTT01001417.1-human-gut-metagenome-genome-assembly--contig:-NODE-1417-length-24058-cov-5.593176_pt1 | contig 24058 bp, 17 predicted proteins | sample MGYA00242074_ERZ509197 | MGnify/ENA primary metagenome ERZ509197 (study PRJEB26280, sample SAMEA2338789) | human gut metagenome | biome: human gut; feature: human-associated habitat; material: faeces...
GTCGGAGAAGGCGGCGCTGAACCCGGATTGGGTGGAATGGCTCATGGGCTTCCCGAAAGGATGGACGGACGTATCCTCTGGGCCGCCGAGCCGGAAGGAATCCCCCGCATGACCGAGCGCATGGACGGGCGGGCCCTGCGGCTGAAAACCCTGGGGAACGCGGTCTGCCCGCCCCAGGCCTATCCCATTTTCCACTATATCGCGGCGATTGAGACCGGCGCCTGTGCCGGTATCTGTCCCTATGGAAAGGCAGGTGATAACGGATGAAGGAATTAAAAGCAGCCGATAAGGTCGCCCAGAAGATGACCCATGACGGCGCGGTGCAGGAAAACCTTGCCACGGGCGAGGTAACAAATATCAGCGGCCGGGAGGCCGAGGCGGATTTCTCCCCTTCGGAGGAACCGGCGGCCGCAGCGGAGTCTGCGGCGGAGCATATCGCAGCCGCACACGGGCGGAGACGGGCGAAAAAAGCGGCGAAGGCCGAAGCGGATACCGTCCGGGAAGGTTCTGCCGCAGGGCAGCGCCCTTCCTCCCGCCTGCAGTTTACCGAGGAAGAACGGGCGGACCCGGATTTGCGGAGATATATCCGGCGTTCCGACCGGGCGGCGGACCGGCTGGACGCGGCGAAGGAGGCCATCCCGAAAAAGAAGGTCTTAAAAACCGAGCGTGTCTTTGATGAAACAGCAGGCCGGGGGAAAACCCGTCTCCGCTTTGAGGAAGTGGAGAAGAAGCCGAACGGCCATCTGCGGCATAACCCGCTCTCCCGTCCGGCCCAGGAAGTCCTTCTGACCGCCCACAATGAAGTCCATAAAGTGGAGCAGGAAAATGTGGGCGTGGAGGCCGGGCACAAGGGCGAGGAACTGGCGGAGCGCGGCCTTTCCTATGGGAAAAGCAAAGTGCAGGCCGGTATCCGGCAGCGCCGGATGAAGCCCTGGCGGGACGTATCGAAAGCGGAACGGGCTTCTGTCAGAGCAAATGCCGATTTCCTCTACCAAAAGGCGCTCCATGATGATCCGGCCCTGGCCGCCTCCAATCCGGTTTCCCGGTATCTGCAGAAAAAGCGTATCCAGAGGAACTATGCCAAACAGGTGCGCCAGGCCGGGAAAACGGCGAAGGATACGGCGGCCGCTACGCAGAGCGCAGCCAGACGCGCAAAGGAGGCGGCGAAAAAATCCGTGGTGTTCATCCGGAGGCACAGCAGGGTGATCCTGTTGGTGGTGGGTATTGGCGCCTGCGTGGGGCTTTTGTTCGGCGGGATGTCCTCCTGCTCCGTGATGGGCGGCTCCGGCGTGGGCGGCGTGTTCCTGTCCTCCTATCTTTCCGAGGACGCGGATATGCTGGCGGCGGAGGCGGCCTATGCGGAATTGGAGGCGGAGCTTCAATATGAACTGGACAACTATGAGTCCCTGCACCCCGGCTATGATGAATACCGTTTCGATCTGGATACCATCGGCCATGACCCCTATGTGCTGATCTCCATTCTGTCGGCGCTCCATGAAGGGGTGTTCACAATGGACGAGGTACAAAGTGAGCTGCAGACACTCTTTGACCGGCAGTATACCCTGACCGAGACGGTGACGGTGGAGGTCCGCTACCGGACGGAAACCCGGACAGACAGCGAGGGCAATGAGTATGACATGGAGGTGCCCTATAACTATTACATCTGCACCGTGACCCTGGAGAATTTCGACCTGTCCCATCTGCCGGTCTACCTGATGGACGAGGAACAGCTTTCCCTGTATGCCGCCTATATGTCCACGCTTGGCAACCGGCCGGATTTGTTCGGGACGGCGGAATATCCAAACGCCTCCACCTTAAAGGAACCCACCTACTATGACATTCCCCCGGAGGCCCTGGAGGATGAAACCTTCGCGGCCATGATCTCCGAGGCGGAAAAGTATCTGGGCTACCCTTACGTGTGGGGCGGTTCGTCCCCTTCCACCTCTTTTGACTGTTCCGGCTTCGTGAGCTGGGTCATCAATCATTCCGGATGGAGCGTGGGACGGCAGACCGCCCAGGGGCTTTATAACCTCTGCACCCCGGTATCCAGCGCCCAGGCAAAACCCGGTGACCTGCTCTTTTTTGTGGGGACCTACGACACGGCGGGCGTTTCCCATGTGGGTATCTATGTGGGCGGGGGAATGATGATCCACTGCGGGGACCCGATTTCCTACGCGAACATCAATACAAGCTACTGGCAGTCCCATTATTTTAGTTTTGGACGTTTACCTTAAAAATCTGATTTACATGGAAAGGAGCCTTGATATGGCAACGATTGAGAAAATCCGCAATGACATTGCGAAAACCAAAGACAAGATCGCGGAGCTCCAGAAGAAGCAGCGAGCATTGGAGGGCCAGCTGGCGGAGGAAGAAAACCTGGAGATCGTCCGCATGGTAAAAGCCGTGAAGATGGACAACAAGGAGCTGACCGCCTTCCTGAAAGCCTATGCCAGCGGTCTGATTACGCTGCCGGAGAACATGATGCCGGAGGATAGCGTGGATCAGGAGGAACCTGTGGAAATGGAGGGATATGAGGATGAAGCGTAAAAGAATGTTCCGACTGACCGCCGTTTTCCTGGCAATGGTGATGTGCGTCACCGCCTTTTCCGTGACCGCCCTGGCCTCCGGCGGGGAGGATACCGCCGAAGTGACCGGAGGCATGGAGCCTGACAGTTCGGAAAGTGAGACCGCCACGGAGGACACGGAAATGGACGCTGGGATGGATGGTGAAACAGACGCGGAAACGGATGATTTCATGGAACAGATCACCGCCCTGCTTGGCGGCCTGGGGGATGTATCTGCTGACGGAGATGGTATCCGGATCACTGTGGACGCGGATGGGAGCACGCAGACCGGGACTGTGACGACCGGCGGCGGAAACTTAAATGTCCGTACCGGGGCGGGGCTTGATAACGAGGCTTTCACCCAGCTCCCCAACGGGACGCAGGTGGAAGTGACCGGGACGGAAGGGAAATGGATCAAAGTCCTCCTGCCGGAGCGGGAGGGCTATGTCCATTCGAACTACCTGACGGTAAGTGAAAACGGTGACGGCGGCTTTTCCCTTTCCCTGGACGGGGAGGAACTTTCCTCCCTGCTGGGACAGCTTGCAGGCGGCGGGAATGGCAGCGCCCTGACCCCGGACGGGAACCTGTCCCTGGTTGATGACATTGGCAGCAGCACCCAGGCGGGCAAACAGTTCATCACGCTCACGACCAAAGCCGGGAATGTCTTTTACCTGATTATCGACCGTGACGACGATGGGGAGGAAACCGTCCACTTCTTGAACCAGGTGGACGAGGCGGACCTGATGGCCCTGGCCGATGATGGCGAACCGGCCACCTGTTCCTGCACCACCCGCTGTCAGGCCGGAGCGGTCAACATGAACTGTGAAATCTGCGCTTCGGATATGACCGCCTGCGCTGGCCCGGAACCAGAGCCGGAGCCGGAAGAAACGCCTGCCGCCGAGGAAACCGAGCCAGAGCCGGAGGAAGAAAGCGGCGGTATGGGCGGCCTGCTGATTATCCTGCTGATCGCGGCCCTGGCGGGCGGCGGCGCGTTCTATTACATCAAATTCATCAAGAATAAGCCCAAGACCAAAGGCGACACCGACCTGGATGATTACGACTACGGCGAGGACGAGGAAACCGCCGGGGAGGAAGATCTGGACGAGGACGCAGAGGAAGAAATGGACGATGAGTTTACTATGGATGCGGAGCCGGAGGATGAGAAGCTATGAGATATTTCACCGACAACCCTCTGGAGCGCATGATGATGCAGGTCCCCCGCCAGGAGCGGGGGCCTGACCTGTCCCGCCCGGCCAAAGGCCACCCCTGCCACGGCTGCAAACGCTACGGGGAGGGCTGCATCCTGCCCTGTTACCGGGGCGTGACGGAGCAGGCGGCAATGAAACCCAAAGAAAGGAGCGTGAACCCATGAGCCGACTTGTGATTGCAGAGAAACCTTCCGTTGCACAGAGCATTGCCTCTGTGCTGGGGGCCGTAAACCGAAAGGACGGCTATCTGGAAGGCGGCGGGTATCTGGTGAGCTGGTGTTTCGGCCACCTGGCGGAGCTTTCGGATGCCTCTGCTTACAACCCGGACTATGCCAAGTGGCGCTATGACGATCTGCCCATTCTGCCGGAACCCTGGCAGATGGTGGTGAGCAAGGACAAGAAGAAACAGTTTGATGTGCTGAAGCAGCTGATGAACGCCCCGGATGTGACCGAAGTGGTAAACGCCTGCGACGCCGGACGCGAGGGGGAGCTGATCTTCCGCAGCGTCTATGAGCTGGCGGGCTGCCAGAAGCCCATGAAGCGGCTCTGGATTTCCTCAATGGAGGATTCCGCCATCCGGGAGGGCTTTGCAAACCTGCGCCCCGGTGCAGACTATGACGGCCTGCGGGATGCGGCCCTCTGCCGCGCCAAAGCGGACTGGCTGGTGGGTATCAATGCCACCCGGCTGTTTTCCGTGCTGTACCACCGGACCCTCAACATCGGACGTGTCATGTCCCCGACGCTGGCCCTCATTGTCCAGCGAGAAGCCGAGATCGACACCTTCAAGCCGGTGCCATTCTACACGGTCACACTGGAGCTGCCCGGTTTCACCGTTTCCGGGGAGCGCATGGCAGACAAGGCTGCCGCCCAACAGCTGAAAACGGCCTGCCAAGGTGCGGCTGCCACAGTGAAAAAAGTGGGGCGCAAAAACAAATCCGAGAAGCCGCCCGCCCTCTATGACCTGACCACCCTCCAACGGGACGCCAACCGGCTGCTGGGGTTCACCGCCCAGCAAACCCTGGACTACCTGCAAAATTTGTATGAAAAGAAGCTCTGTACCTACCCTCGGACGGACAGCCGCTATCTGACTTCGGATATGGCGGCGAGTCTACCGGAGCTGGTCCAGCTCACTGCCGGGGCGATGCCCTTTTCCAATGGCATGGAGATTGCCTGCAATGCCGCCCAGATTGTCAACGACAAGAAAGTGACCGACCATCATGCAGTGATCCCTACCCGCAACCTCCAGGGCGCGGACCTGTCCGGCCTGCCGGTGGGCGAAAAGGCGGTGCTGGAGTTGGTGGCTCTGCGCCTGCTGTGCGCCGTGGCCCAGCCCTATACCTTTGCGGAAACCGCCGTTGTTGTCGAGTGCGCCGGAGCGGAGTTTACTGCCAAAGGCCGCACAGTGAAAAATTACGGCTGGCGGGCGCTGGACGCTGCCTATCGCGCAGGGCTGAAGAATGTGGAGCAGGACAAAGAACCCGAGGACAAGGCTCTGCCTGAGCTGTCTGAAGGTCAGACGCTGCCCCTTTCTGGTGCTACCGTCAAGGAGGGCAAGACCACCCCGCCCAAGCACTTCACCGAAGATACGCTACTCTCCGCAATGGAGACTGCCGGGAAGGACGATATGCCGGAGGATGCCGAGCGCAAGGGCCTGGGGACCCCGGCCACCCGCGCCGGGATTCTGGAAAAGCTGGTTTCCACCGGCTTTTTGGAGCGCAAAAAGAGCAAGAAAACCGTGCAGCTCATGCCATCCCATGACGCGGTATCCCTTATCACCGTGTTGCCGGAGCAGCTGCAATCGCCCCTTCTGACTGCTGAGTGGGAGTACCGGCTGGGTGAGATCGAGCGTGGCGAGCTGGCCCCGGAGGATTTCATGGCTGGGATTAGTGCCATGCTCAAAGAACTTGTGGGAACCTATCAAGCTATCAAGGGAACGGAGTATTTGTTCAGCCCTTCCCACGAAGTGGTGGGCAAATGCCCCCGCTGTGGCGGAGAGGTTGCAGAAATGCAAAAAGGCTTCTTCTGTCAGACAGAATCTTGCAAATTTGCAATTTGGAAAAACAACAAGTGGTGGGAGATGAAGCACAAGCAACCTACCAAAGCCATCGTAACGGCACTGCTCAAAGATGGCCGCGCTCATGTGAGGGGCTTGTACTCCGAGAAAACCGGCAAGACCTACGATGCCACTGTGGTGTTGGCGGATGATGGGCAGTACGCCAACTTCAAGCTGGAGTTTGACCAGCAGAAAGGTGGCAAACGATGAAGCTCTCACGCTATGAACAGGAAACCATCATCCTCTACAACCAGGCCGAAGCCACCGCCGAGGTCTATACCCATGACCCCCGGCTGCTGGAGAAGCTGCGGCGACTGGCAGAGAAATACCCGGACCAGATTGTGAAAAAGGACCGCCAGACCTTTCTCGTTCCCAAACGCTGTGTGTCCGTCCGGGAACCTTACAGCGCCGAGCGCCGTAAGGCAGCCAGTGAACTGGCCAAGGCTGCCGGATACAGGCCGCCCACCCCCAAGAAAGGCAATGAGTAAGCATGGCTGAAAGTGTCTTTGAGGCTGTCAAGCAGTCCATCACCGTCCGAGAAGCAGCGCAGATGTACGGAATCGAGGTCAACCGGAGCGGCATGGCCTGTTGTCCCTTCCACGATGACAAAAATCCCAGCATGAAGCTGAACGAGGAATATTTTTATTGCTTTGGCTGCGGAGCCACCGGCGATGTGATTGACTTCACAGCGAGGCTCTACAATCTGTCCCCCAAAGAGGCCGCCGAGAAGCTGGCCCAGGATTTTGGCCTGGCTTATGACAGTCAGGCCCCTCCCCGGCGACGCCATGTCCGCCAGAAATCCGAGGCGCAGAAATTCAAGGAGGACCGAGACCATGCCTTTCGTGTCCTGGCCGACTACTTTCATTTGCTCCGCAAGTGGGAAACGGACTACACACCCAAAACACCGGAGGAAAATCCACATCCCCGATTCATGGAGGCAATCCAGAAAAAGGACTATGTGGGCTATCTGCTGGATTTTTTTCTGGAGAACAGCCCGGAGGAGCAAAAGCTGTGGATTGCCGAACATCAATCAGAAATAGCCAAATTGGAAAGGAGAGTGAAATTCATGGCTGATAAGACCACCAATCGAGAACGGTTACAAGAGATCACAGCGGGCATTGAACAGGGTATCAAGGAACTGTTTGAGAGCGAGAAGTATATGCGCTATCTGTCCGTCATGTCCAAGTTCCACCGCTACTCCGTCAACAACACCATGCTCATCTATATGCAGCGCCCGGACGCCACCCTGGTGGCCGGGTTCAACAAGTGGAAAAATCAGTTTGAGCGCCATGTGAAAAAGGGTGAGCATGGTATCACCATCATTGCCCCCACGCCCTACAAAAAGAAGATCGAGGAAATGAAGCGCGACCCGGATACTCATGCACCCATCCTGGACGCGGATGGCAAGGCGGTCATGGAGGAAAAAGAAATTGAAATCCCCATGTTCCGTCCGGTGAAGGTGTTCGATGTGAGCCAGACGGACGGAAAGCCCCTGCCAGAGCTGGCCTCCAGCCTGTCCGGGACGGTGCCGCACTATGAGGCTTTCATGGAAGCTCTGCGCCGCTCGGCTCCGGTTCCCATCGAGTTTGAGCCGATGGCCGAGAACATGGACGGCTATTTCTCCTCTGACCAGCAGCGGATCGCCATCCGGGAAGGCATGAGCGAGGTGCAGACTGTTTCCGCCGCTGTCCATGAGACCGCGCACAGTAAGCTCCACGACCCCAAAAAGTACGAAGCGGAGCCGACCTGGAAGATCGTGATGGTGAGCGAGGGCGGCACCAAGCATGACTTCCGTCTGGACTTCGCCACCGAAGCAGAGGCGGAACAGGCCGCCGCCGAGGAAGGCTGGCGCTATGTGGACGAGAATCGGTTTGAGTGGCGGTTGGAAGTGGAGGAAGATCTGACGGCGGTGAAACAGGCCGCCAAGAACCGCAACACCGAGGAAGTGGAGGCCGAGAGCATTTCTTATGCGGTTTGCCAGTATTTCGGCATCCAGACCGGCGAGAACAGTTTTGGCTACATCGCTTCCTGGTCGAAGGACAAGGAGCTGAAGGAGCTGCGGGCCAGTCTGGAGACCATCAACAAGACTTCCTGCGAGCTGATTAACGACATCGAGCGCAACTACAAGGAAATCTGCAAGGAGCGCGGCATTGACCTGACTGCCGCCACGGAACCGCAGCAGGACTCTATCGAGCAGCTGGCAGCAGACATCGACCAGTTCACTTTCGATTATGACCCTTATGAGTATCGGAACAATGCAGATAGCCGTGAGGACGCACTGCACGAACTGACTGCCACACTCCGAAGCGGAGATGCCAGCGGTGTACGCGAATGGCTCCAGAATATCGTGAACGAGGATGAACCGGATGAAACCACCCAAAAAGCTGCCGAGCTTATGGGACGCTTGGATCAGCTGGTGCCGATGACTGAACCGGAACAGCTGACCGAGCCGGAAAATACCGAAAGTGTCCAGCCCAGCGCCGAGTACCGGGAGGCCCTGTTGGTGCTGGATGATACCAGCTACCTTCATGTTCAGCCCTGCGACACCGGCTGGGACTACACGCTCTACGATGTGGCAACCATGAAGCAGATGGACGGCGGCCAGTTGGACGGGCCGGATATGGGCCGTTCCACAGCGGTTAGCCATATCTGCGAGGACCTGGGGATGGGCGGCAAGTCCATCAAGTATGCGCCGCTGTCCATGATCGAGACTTTGCAGGAGGCGGCTTACCACCAGATGCAGGAACAGGTCAGCCAGCAGACCACAGAAGCTGCCGCCACCCAGCTGCCGGATGCCCAGGAGCAGGCGTTGGACGAGTATCCCATGCCGGACCCGGCACTGACTCAGGATGATCTGGAGAAATGCGGCTACCTGGACGGTGACCTTCTGCCCCTCTCCAAAGAGCGAGCCTATGAGCTGATGGAGCGAGACCTGACCGTTTATATCGTCCAGGAGGGTGAAAACCCGGAAATGGCCTTTGACACTGCCGACCTGGACGCCCATGACGGTATCTTTGCTGTGTCCCGCGAGGAATGGGAGCAAAGCCCGGACTTTCACGAAAAAGTTTTGGAACGACAGGATCGGCAGTTGGAACGGGAACAGGCGTTTCTTTCCCATGAGGGAAATTGTTTTGCTATTTATCAGGTGAGCAAGGATGACCCGCAGAATGTGCGTTTTATGAATCTGGATTGGCTGCAATCGCACAATCTGTCCGTAGAGCGGAGTAACTATGACCTTATCTATACCGCCCCTCTGGACGGTTCCGGCAGCACTATGGAGCAGCTGGAAAGGCTGTATGAGCAGTTCAATCTGCAAAAGCCGGTGGATTTTCACAGCCCGTCTATGAGCGTCAGTGACATCGTTGCCATCAAGCAGAATGGTCAGGTATCCTGTCATTACTGCGACAGTGTTGGTTTCACCCAGGTGCAAGGTTTCTTGCCGGAAAATTCGCTGAGAAATGCGGAAATGACGGTGGAAGATGATTACGGCATGATCGACGGTATCATCAATAACGGCCCAAAGGAGCCGACAGTGGCCCAGCTGGAACAACAGGCCCGCAGTGGTCAGCCCATTTCTCTTATGGACTTGGCAGCAGCCGTCCATCGAGAGGAACGGGAAAAGAAAAAGTCCGTAATGGAGCAGCTGAAAAGCCAGCCCAAGACGGAACACAAAAAGACAGCGCAAAAAAAGAGCGCGGAAAGGGAGCTTTGATATGAACAACTTCACCTTTGAGGAAACGAACCTTCTTTGCATCTACAACACCGGCAGCCGCACCGGGCTGATCGACGCTCTGACGGAGATGCGCGGTGAGCTTTCGCCGGAGGAAGCCGAGCTGCGGGAACTGACGGACAGCGCCCTGGGTAAACTCCAAGCTATGAACGACACCGAGTTTGCCGAACTGGAGCTGTACCCAGATTTCGACGAGTAAAAAACACACATAAAGACCTGATGGGACGGCCTGATATGCCGTCCCATTTCTATTCAACATGAAGGGAGGACAGAAAACCATGCCATCCAAAGCTGAATTTTACCGGCAGATGGCCGAACAGGTATCGACCCAGCTTGTAGGCAGCTGGAAGGAGTGGACGGCTTTTCTCACCACCGCCGCCCGCCTTTATAAATACCCATTCCACGAGCAAATGATGATTTACGCCCAGCGCCCGGATGCCACCGCCTGCGCCGAGTATGACCTGTGGAATGAAAAAATGGGACGGTATGTGCGCCGTGGCTCCAAGGGTATTGCCCTGGTGGACGATTCCGGCGACAAGCTTCGCCTGCGCTATGTGTTCGATATTTCCGATACCGGCACCCGTGAACATTCCCGTACACCCTGGTTGTGGCAGCTGGAAGAACAGCACATTGGGCCTGTGTCGGCCATGCTGGAGCAAAACTACGGCGTTGCCGGTGACAATCTCGCCCAGCAGCTCACGGATGTAGCCGGAAAGCTGGCGAGTGAGTATTGGGACGATCATCAGAGAGATTTCCGCTATATCGTTGACGGTTCGTTCCTGGCGGAGTACGATGATTACAACATCGAAGTCCAATTTAAGTCCGCCGCCACCGTCAGTATCGCCTATGCCCTGATGTCTCGCTGTGGGCTGGATACGGAACAATATTTCCAGCATGAGGACTTCATGCCGATTTTCGATTTCAATACCCCGGCCACGGTTGGGGCGTTGGGCGCGGCGGTCAGCCAGATTAACCAGCAGGTTTTGCGGCAGATCGGCGTCACCATCCAGATCTATGAGCGCGAGCAACTCGCGGAAAGGAGCGTTACACATGGAGAACAGCCTGACTTACACGATGAACGGAGATTATCAGATTCCCGACCTGAAGCTGACCGAACAGCCGGAGAAGCCCCTGGGCAAGTACGGCAGGATGCGGAAAGCGTACCTGAAGGAACACCGGCCCCTGATTTACAATCAGCTGCTGCTGACCGAGAAGCTGTACCCGCACCTCATCGAGATCGACGAGACAGCGCAGAGCCGTCTGGAGCAGATGATGCCCCAGCTGGCGAAAGACGCGGGCGCGACGGAGCAGCTGAAAGCCAGCGACCCGATGCGCTGGGTGGGCCTGATGAACACCTGCAAAGCACAGGCCGAGGAGATTCTGATGGCGGAGCTTATTCACAGCTGAGTTTCTTCCTCTCCGAAGCAGAACAAATCAGAATCATAGATGAAGCAGAGAATGTGAAAACATCCTCTGCTTTTTCTTTTGCCCAGGCTGACATCGACCATGTGCTGCGGCTGGGCGGCAACACCTATCGCCAGAGAGAGCGCATTGTCGCGGCCTTTGAGGAGCAGAAGTCCACCACCGAGATCGCAGACACCCTGAAAACCCTGTACCATGGCGGCAACGGGATTGGCAGCATCACTGCATGGTATGCCGAGGATGGAATCCATCTTTCCCACGGCAAAACTGCCCGTTACGATAAGTCCGCCCAGGTCATTTCCTGGGAGAGTGCCGCTGAGCGTATCGGCCAGCTTTTGCAGGACGGCCAGTTTGCCACCAATGTGGAGCTGGCTGAGGCTGCGGGCTATGAACGCTCCCTCCTCGCGGAAAAGTTCTGGAATCTGTACCACGATTTCAGCGAGGAAGCCAGAGAAGCTGGGTATCTGCCCATCCTTTCCAACAATCCGGGGCGCGGTTTCCCGGAGGAATCTGCATGGCTCACCGAACAGCTGAAAAGCCCGGAGTTTCGCCAGAACCTTGCGGAAGAATATGCTGCCTTCTGGACGGCCTACCAGCAGGATCGGGATTTGCTGCGCTTCCACTACCATAAACCCAAAGAAATTTGGGAGAACCTGCAAGATCTGTCCTTGCCTCGCACCACCTTTACCTCTCAGTTGACGGAAGTACCTTCGGTCAAGCAGTTTATCTCTGAGGACGAGATCGACGCCGCCATGACCAGAGGCAGCGGATTTGAGGGCGGTAAGGGCCGAGTTTTCACCTTTTTCCAGGAACCCCATACGGATAAGGAAAAGGTGGATTTTCTCAAACATAAGTATGGTATTGGCGGTCACTCCCATGCCCTGTCCGGTGCAATGAAAAGCGATGAAAGCCACGACGGAAAAGGTCTGCACTACAAAAAAGACGGCTGCCCGGATGTGCATTTCACCTGGGAGAAAGTCGCCAAACGGATTACCGACCTGATCCAGAAGGGACGCTATCTCACAGAACAGGAACAGGCGGAGTATGACAAAATCCAGGCAGAAAAGGCCCTGGCGGAAGAAGATGCCCTGCAAGCCCAGCAGCCGGACCCGGCTGTGTGGGAATACAACGGCGTCAAGGAGCGCCACCCGGATGATATAATCCTCTACCAAATGGGGGATTTTTTTGAGCTGTACGGTGAGGACGCCAAAACTGCTGCTGCGGAACTGGACCTCAATCTCACGACCCGCGCTATCCCCGGCGGTGGCCGTGTGGAAATGTGCGGCTTTCCGGCAAACCGGCTGGAGCAGGTTGTGGAACAGCTGCGGGATAAGCATGATGTGACCATTTCCGCTGTCCCGAAGGGCGGCAGGGAGCGGCAGGAGTATTCCATGCCCTCTATCGACCATGAGGCGGAACAGCACATCAATGCCCAGGAAGCGGAGTTTGGCGCAGACGGGACCAGAGTATTTCAGGAGACCGAAGCAGCCGCAGCCCCTACGATTCGAGAACTGCATGAGCAATACAAGCCCATTGTACTTGCCGCTGTTATGGAAGATGTGCCATATCGCAATGCCTGCGGTCACAGTGACCATGAGAACGCCGTGATCGAGGGCAATGCCGCTATTCGCCGTGCTGTCCTGGGATCTGGCAACATGGAGCTGCTCCGCCTCTATTCCGACACACCGGAGTTCCGCCAGCGCCTTCATCGAGAAATCATCGACGAGACCTATCCCAAGCTCCATGAGCTGCTGCACCCTCTCACGGACAATGACATCGACAAGGCTATCCAGGACTGGAACGGCAAAATCGAAAGTAAACACGCCGTTGTCCGTTACATGGAGAAACATGGGCGGGAAAAAGATACCGCTGCATGGCTGGCCCATGAGTTTGACGGCGGCGATGGCAAAACCCCGTTTTCGGTTCGCCCGGAAAGCCCCGAAGGAACGGTGCTGCCCTGGCCCAAGGTACAGCGCCGGATCGCTCAGCTTATCAAGGAGGACCGGTTCTACACCGAAGCGGAACAGGACCGGTTCGACAACATCGACCCCATCGCCATTCGGGAGGCTTTGGCCGAGCGCGGCATTGTGAATGGTGAACTGGTGGATGAGGAAAAACTGGATAATGACCCATTCATCCAGCGTGTTATGGCGGATGTGGAGGCCATATCCAGAGAGAGCGTCCCGGCAGATGAGCCGGAACAGCCTTCTCCCCATAATTTGCGTGTTCTGGTTTCAGATGAGGAATACGCTGCGGCTCGTGGCACACTCCGGGAGCGAACCTCCTACGATCCAGCGGTTCCTCCTTACAATGTGGGTGATATTGTCTATCTGGATGACCGGCCCCATCAGATCACAGAGCTGCGGGATGACACGGTGCAGCTGCTGCCCACCGGCATGAGCTATCCCATCTACCGGGCTGAGAGCCGGGAACGGTTTGAGCAGCTTTTGCGGGAGGATAACCGCAACGACTTCTATACCGAATTCCTGCCTGCAAATCTGGATACGGTGGACCAGGACCTTCGGGATGTGCTGGCCCATGGCCTGATTGGTGAGGCGGACAAGGCGGAGCTTTCCGAGCTTCTTCGCAACGGCAAGAGTAACCAGGAGGTAGCCTTGTGGCTGAGCCGGGCCTATCCCAACATCGTGGAAACGATGGAGCTGGAGACCGGCGAGACCGCCGATTACCGCACGATGCCGGAAGGTATCGAGCTGGAAGTGCTGGATGCAGATGAAAAGCGTCTGGCCATGCTGTTCTTCCAGTGGAGCGAGGTTGCGCCTTTGCTGCGCGGGATGTATGCCCGTCAGTTGGACGGTTTTGAGCAGGAACGCCCCGAACCGGCTGCCGAAACCCCGGCCTTCCAAGCCGAGACTGTGGCTGTCTATCCGGGCGATAAGAACAATCTGCCCTATGATGTGGTTGTTCAGACCCTGCGAACCAATGAGCCGGAGCCGCCCACGCCTGCTGTCGAGCCGGAAAAGACTCTGGATGAGGTACTGGACGAACACCCCGTTTCCATTCAGGTAAACGGCGAGTGGCAGACCTTCCCCAATGTCAAAGCTGCCGAGGAAGCCTCTTATGAGGAATACAAGGCCAATCTGCGTCGCACCGCCGAGAATTTCCGTATCACTGACGATCACCTGGGCGAAGGCGGCCCCAAGGCTAAGTTCCAGGCCAATGTCGAGGCAATCAAGCTGCTGAAATACCTGGAGGAAACCACCGAGCAGGCAACGCCGGAACAGCAGAAAATCCTTTCTCGGTATGTGGGCTGGGGCGGCCTTGCCGATGCCTTTGACCCCGACAAGGAAAGCTGGAGCAAGGAATATGCCCAGCTGAAGGAACTGCTGACCCCGGAGGAATACGCTGCTGCCAGAGGTTCCACCCTCAACGCGCACTACACCAGCCCTACGGTCATCAAAGCGATTTACGAGGCTGTGGGCCGCATGGGATTTGAGACCGGCAACATCCTGGAGCCGTCCTGTGGTGTAGGCAATTTCTTCGGTATGCTGCCGGAGGAAATGCGAAACAGCCGTCTTTACGGCGTGGAGCTGGATTCCATCAGCGGGCGTATTGCCCAGCAGCTCTACCCCAAGGCCGACATCACCGTGGCAGGGTTTGAGACCACCGACAGGCGGGATTTCTACGATCTGGCGGTGGGTAATGTACCGTTTGGCCAGTATCAGGTTCGGGATAAAGCCTATGACAAGCTGAATTTCAGCATTCACAACTACTTTTTCGCCAAGGCTCTGGATCAGGTTCGTCCCGGTGGCGTGGTGGCCTTTGTCACCAGCCGCTACACGATGGACGCCAAGGATTCCACCGTGCGCCGGTATCTTGCTCAGCGCGCCGAACTGCTGGGGGCCATCCGTCTGCCCAATGACGCTTTCAAAAAGAACGCAGGTGCCGAGGTCGTTTCGGACATCATCTTCCTGCAAAAGCGTGACCGTCCGTTGGACATCGTGCCGGAGTGGACGCAGACCGGGCAGACCGAGGACGGCTTTGCCATCAACCGCTATTTCCTGGACCACCCGGAAATGGTGCTGGGCCGACAGGAACCGGAAAGCACCGCCCACGGCATGGACTACACCGTGAACCCCATCGAGGGGCTGGAGCTTGCCGATCAGCTGCATGATGCCGTGAAGTACATTCGCGGCACCTACCAGGAGGCCGAGCTGCCGGAGCTGGGCGAGGGCGAAGCCATCGACACTTCTATCCCTGCTGACCCCAATGTGAAAAATTACTCCTACACCGTTGTGGACGGCGATGTGTATTACCGTGAAAACAGCTGTATGGTACGGCCTGACCTGAATGCCACCGCCGAAGCCCGTGTGAAAGGACTGGTGGGTCTGCGAGAATGTGTCCAGCAGCTCATTGATCTGCAAATGGACGCCGCCACACCGGACAGCGCCATCCAGGACAAACAGGCCGAACTGAACCGGCTCTATGACAGCTTCTCTGCAAAATATGGTCTTATCAATGACCGGGCGAACCGGCTGGCCTTTGCTGATGATTCCAGCTACTATCTGCTCTGCGCGCTGGAAGTCATTGACGAGGACGGCAAGCTGGAGCGCAAGGCGGATATGTTCACCAAGCGCACCATCAAGCCCCACAAGGCGGTGGACACTGTGGATACCGCAAGTGAAGCTCTGGCCGTATCAATTTCCGAAAAAGCCTTTGTCGATATGGCGTATATGGCGGAGTTGACCGGCAAGACCGGCGACGAACTGGCCGCCGAGCTAAAAGGCGTGATCTTCCGTGTACCTGGGCAGTTGGAGAAAGACGGCACTCCCCATTATGTAACAGCCGACGAATACCTGTCCGGCAATGTGCGGCGCAAGCTGCGTCAGGCACAGCGGGCCGCACAGCAGGACCCTTCCTTTGCAGTCAATGTGGAGGCCCTTACCGCTGCCCAGCCCAAAGACCTGGATGCGTCGGAGATTGAGGTGCGCCTGGGCGCTACCTGGATCGACAAAGAGTACATCCAGCAGTTTATGTATGAGACCTTCGACACGCCGTTTTATCTCCAGCGCAATATCGAGGTCAACTATTCTTCTTTCACCGCTGAGTGGCAGATCACCGGCAAAAGCTCTGTAAGCCAGAACAATGTGGCAGCCTATACCACCTACGGAACCAGCCGTGCCAATGCCTACAAGATTCTGGAGGACAGCCTGAACCTGCGGGATGTCCGTATCTACGACACCATAGAGGATGCAGACGGCAAAGAGCGCCGGGTGTTGAATGCCAAAGAGACCACCCTGGCCGCCCAAAAGCAGCAAGCGATCCGGGACGCTTTCAAAGACTGGATTTGGAAAGACCCGGACCGCCGCCAAGCTCTGGTCCGCCAGTACAATGAGGAAATGAACTCCACCCGTCCCCGTGAATACGACGGCGGACACATTACTTTCGGTGGTATGAACCCGGCCATCACCTTGCGGGAACACCAGAAAAACGCTATCGCTCATGTGCTGTACGGCGGCAATACGCTGCTGGCACACGAGGTAGGCGCTGGCAAAACCTTTGAAATGGTGGCTGCCGCCATGGAGAGTAAGCGCCTGGGCTTGTGTCAGAAATCCCTCTTTGTGGTGCCGAACCATCTGACCGAACAATGGGCGTCGGAGTTTCTGCGGCTCTATCCTTCCGCCAACATTCTTGTCACCACCAAAAAGGACTTTGAGACCCACAACCGCAAGAAGTTCTGCGCCCGCATTGCCACCGGCGATTATGACGCCATCATCATGGGACACAGCCAGTTTGAGAAAATCCCCATCAGCCGAGAGCGTCAGGAACGGCTCCTTCAGGAGCAGATCGACGAGATCACCGAGGGCATTGCCGAGGTGAAGTACAGCGGCGGTGAGCGTTTCACGGTCAAGCAGTTGGAACGCACCAAGAAGTCCCTGGAAGCCCGGCTGGAGAAATTGCAGGCCGAGAGCCGCAAGGACGATGTGGTAACATTCGAGCAGTTGGGTGTGGACCGCCTGTTCGTCGATGAGGCGCATAACTATAAAAACCTGTTTTTATACACCAAGATGCGGAATGTGGCAGGTCTCTCCACAAGCGATGCCCAAAAGTCCAGCGATATGTTTGCAAAGTGTCGCTATATGGATGAACTGACCGGAAACCGTGGTGTGATTTTCGCCACTGGCACCCCCGTATCGAACAGCATGACCGAACTTTACACCATGCAGCGGTATCTCCAGTATGACCGCCTGCAAGAGCTGAACATGACCCACTTCGACTGCTGGGCCAGCCGCTTCGGAGAAACCGTCACGGCGCTGGAGCTGGCACCGGAAGGCACCGGCTACCGGGCAAGAACGAGATTCAGCAAGTTTTTCAACCTCCCGGAGCTGATGAACTTGTTCCGTGAAGTTGCCGACATCAAAACCGCCGATCAGCTGAACTTGCCCACCCCGGAGGTGGAATACCACAACATCGTGGCCCAGCCTACTGAACACCAAAAAGAGATGGTGCAGGTTCTCTCCGAGCGCGCCTCCAGGGTACACAGCGGCAGCGTTGACCCCTCAGAGGACAATATGCTCAAGATTACCGGCGATGGCCGCAAGCTGGGTCTGGACCAGCGTATCATCAACCAGCTGCTGCCGGATGAACCCGGCACCAAGGTCAATCAGTGTGTGGGTAATATCATGCAGATCTGGCGGGACGGCGAGGCTGACAAGCTGACCCAGCTGGTATTCTGCGACATTTCCACGCCCCAGGCAGCCCCCTCCAAAAAGGCAGCCAAACAGCTGGATAATCCCACACTTCATGCGCTGGAACAGGCTGTGCCGTTGGATGAGCCTGAGCCTGCCTTTACCATCTATGAGGACATCCGCCAGAAGCTCATCGCCCAGGGAATGCCCGCCGAGCAGATTGCTTTTATCCACGAAGCCAAGACCGAGGTGCAGAAGAAAGAACTGTTTTCCAAGGTTCGCACTGGGCAGGTGCGCGTCCTGCTGGGCAGCACCTCCAAAATGGGCGCTGGCACCAATGTGCAGGACCGGCTTGTGGCGCTCCATGACCTGGATTGTCCGTGGCGTCCGGGAGACCTTGCCCAGCGCAAGGGCCGTATCGAGCGCCAGGGCAACCAGAATCCGCTGGTCCATGTGTACCGCTATGTTACCGAGGGAACTTTCGATGCCTACCTGTGGCAGACGGTGGAGAACAAACAGAAATTCATTTCGCAAATCATGACCAGCAAAAGCCCGGTCCGCTCCTGCGATGATGTGGACGAAACGGCGCTGTCCTTTGCCGAGATCAAGGCCCTGTGCGCCGGAGACCCCCGTATCAAGGAGCGCATGGATTTGGATGTGGAGGTTGCGCGTCTGAAGCTGATGAAAGCTGACCATCAGAGCAAGCAGTACCGCCTGGAGGATCAGTTGCTCAAATACTTCCCCCAGGAAATCGAAACTAACAAGGGGTTTATTAAAGGCTTTGAAGCGGATCTGGAGACCCTGGCCGCCCATCCTCACCCGGAGGATGGCTTTGCTGGAATGGAGATCCGGGGCGATGTGCTGACTGACAAAGAAAACGCCGGTGCAGCCTTGCTAGACGCCTGTAAGGAGGTCAAAGGCTCCGAACCGGTGCAGATCGGCAGCTATCGGGGCTTTACTATGTCCGTGGAGTTTTCCGCTTGGAAACAGGAATATACGCTCCTGTTGAAAGGCCAGATGACCCACCGGGCAAGCCTCGGCACAGACCCGCGCGGAAACCTCACCCGTATCGACAATGCACTGGCTCAAATGCCTCAGCGTTTGGAAGCCGTGAAAAACCAGCTGGACAACCTTTACCAACAGCAGGCCGCAGCCAAAGAGGAAATCGGAAAGCCGTTTCCCTTTGAGGATGATCTGCGAGTCAAGTCCGCCCGTCTGGTGGAACTGGACACGCTGCTGAACATTGACGGCAAGGGCCATGCCCAGCCGGAAACTGTGGTTGCCAAGAGCGCACGGCCTTCGGTGCTGGACAGCTTGAAGCGCCCGGTGCCACCCCGTAGCCCTGAAAAGAAACCGAAACAACATGAGGAGGTGCGATAACATGAATACCAACGATCTGAATACGGCCCTTTATGAGAAGATGGCCGCTGAACAGGACAAATACCGGGACTGGCTGAAAAGCCAGCCCCCGGAGGAAATCCTGCACCATACCTATGAGTACACCGTCCGGGAGGACATTGTGATGGCGATGGAGGACTTGGAGCTGACCGATGCCCAGGCCCAGGCGCTTTTGGATTCGCCTACACCGCTGGCCGATGTGTACCGTCACTTTGAGAAGCTGGAGACCGGCTACATGGATGTGATCCGGGACAGCATTGAAAACCGAGCGGATGATGTGTGTAAGGTTTTGGAAGAACAGCGGTCCATCCCTCTCTATCTCCATTCTGCCGCCTATGCGTCCCAGCATGGGGAGATGGCACAATATAACCGCTCTTATCAGGCAAACTTTGACTGTAAAGAGGCCATTGAACACGCCATCAGCGCCCACTATGCGGATAACCGACTGGATACGGAGTCTGCGGTTAAGGCGGTGCTGGAAAAGTTCGGGTCGGAACGAGTACAGTTCATCCTTGCCAACACCATCCAGCATAAGGACAGCGACGGTCGCGTTTCCCGTGACAACAAAGCCTGGGCAAAGACCATTCCCATGCCGGAGGACAGCGGCACTTCGCGCCACTGTGCTTATCTGGTTGTGGATGAGGTCAATCTTGGTCTGACCGATCTGTTTACACGGCAGGCACGAAAAACGCTTCAGGAACCGGAGAAAGGCTCTGTCTTGCAAAAGCTCAAACAGGAGCCTACCACCCACAAGCCTGCTTTATCGAAGAAACAGGAGCCGGAACGATGAGCGCCAAAAAGCGTAAACGGGATGTGCCGGTCCTGTTTTGGGTTTCCGATGCGGAGATGGAAGCGATCCAGCAGAAAATGGCACAGTTCGGAACAAAAAACCTGAGCGCCTATCTGCGGAAGATGGCTGTGGACGGCTATGTGGTACAGCTGGACTTGCCGGAGCTGAAGGAACTGGTATCCCTGTTGCGCCGAAGCAGCAATAACCTGAACCAGCTCACCCGACGGGTACATGAAACGGGGCGGATTTATGATGCTGACCTGGAGGATATAGCCCAACGGCAGGAGCAGTTATGGGAGGGCGTGAAAGAAATCCTAACCCAGCTTTCCAGGCTTTCGTAACAGGGATATATGCCCCAACTGCGGAGGGAGGAACGGCGTTCTTTTCGCCGCGCCTTCCTCCGTTTTTTCTTTTGCCCATATCCTTGTCTTTTTGAAATGTTGGAAGGATAATATGGGTAGAAAACAGATTGCCGCAAAGGAGTTGAGAATAGATGAAAACCTTTGAGAAGGTGTTGGAGATTTTTCGTGAGTATTTGGACTGTGATCTAGAGGAAGAAGTCCTCCCTTGTCGAGAAGGTTATCTCCGCGTCACATGGAATGGAGATTCCCGCTACTGTGTGGATGGACTTCTCAGCCGGACACCGGACGAACTATTCGAGGTGCTGTTATCTGATTATCGCAGCTATGAGGAACTGCGGCTAACCAAAGGATGCCGAGAAGTGACGGAAGAAGATGAAAGACAGGCAGAAATTCTCTGTCAGAGCTTTCGGGAACGATGGAAGGAGGAAGAAAAATGAGGGCGATCTGGTTCATTCTGAAACTGCCGTTGAAGATTTTAATGGCTCCGGTGATTCTGTCGCTGACCCTGTTCGTCTGGATTTGTGTGGGGATTGTCTATGTCTCCGGTTTGGTGCTGGGGCTTATCAGCATGGTGGTTGCCCTGCTGGGTGTGGCAGTTCTGATTACTTACTCCTTGCAAAACGGCATTATCCTGCTGGTGATAGCATTTCTCATTAGTCCCTATGGTTTGCCAATGGCTGCAATCTGGCTACTGGGCAAGGTACAGGACTTGAAGTTTATCATTCAAGATTTGGTTTATGGATAATATGAAAACCTCCGACGAATTTCGTCGGAGGTTTTATGGTTCTAGGTTATCTTCTTGAAAAAGCGGCGATGCAAAAAAGGTATCTATCCCAATCCCCATTCCTTGGCACATCTCATGAATGATCCGTAGCTTAACCGAATCATACGAGCAGTTGATGACATTTCCAATCGTAGACTTGGGAACACCGCTTTTCATATACAGTTGATATTGTGTCATTTTTCTTTCATCTAGTAATTCTAACAGACGTTTGCTTACCGCCTCGTTTAGCTTCATTCTATACACCGCCCCTGTGACTGTACTATATTTAGTATATGGGCAGTTTTGCTAAAATTGGTCCCTGTACCTGTACTAATAGAGCTATTTGCAGTATGATGGTAATAGGGGTGCCATCGTATGAACGTAACTTTTTGTGGCCATTCGCAAATCACAAAGGCAGACAATATTGCGAATTGGCTTCGCAATGTAACACAAGACCTAATTGAGCAAGGAGCAACAACTTTTTATCTTGGAGGATATGGAGAGTTCGACAGTTTAGCAGCGTCTATTTTACGGGAACAAAAGAAAAAGTATCCGCAAATCGAGCTGGTTCTTGTATTGGCATATTTGAACACTGGCCGGGATGTTTCTGGCTATGACAGTACCGTGTATCCACCGCTGGAAAACGTACCGCGCCGTTTTTCGATTTCTCATAGAAATCGCTGGATGGTAGAGTCCGCCGATGTAGTGGTGGCCTATGTTCTCCATGATTGGGGCGGAGCAGCCACAACGTTACGGTGTGCCAAACAGAAAAAGAAGCAGATTATTTCATATCGTGATGAAATGGGCAGCTGAGGTTGTCTATTTTGCTGCCACTTCATATTTCCAAAACTGTTGAACGTTAAGCTGTCGGTAAAATTATGCCGAATTTTCATCACTTTACTTTTGAACTAATATTGCTTATAATATTAGTGTGAAAGGAAGTGGTACGGTGGGACAATTTGAACAGCTGGATCAGCTGCTGGAAACACAGGATGGGATGCTGCGAACAGCTCAAGTAGTATCTGCTGGTATTTCTAAGCCTGTTTTTTATGATTATGTGCACTCACGGGAATTGGAGCGGGTCGCGCATGGAATTTATCTTTCCAAGGATGCCTGGGTCGATGCCATGTACTTACTTCATCTGCGGGTCGAACAGGCAGTGTTTTCCCATGAGACAGCTTTATTTTTTCACGATCTGACAGACCGCGAGCCGCTGGAATATACGGTCACAGTCAAGACCGGATATAATCCCTCCAAGCTGAAAGCAGAGGGCGTACAGGTATTCACCATTAAGGCGGAACTGCATGGGGTGGGCCTGACAACGGCTCAGACACCATTTGGGCATACAGTTCCTGTCTATGACCTGGAGCGCACCATCTGCGACCTGCTCCGCAGCAGGAACAACATGGAGATGCAGACTTTTCAAGGGGCATTAAAGATGTATGCCAGAAGAAAAGACAAAGACCTGCGGACATTGATGCGGTATGCCGGTATGTTCCGGGTAGAAAAAATTCTGCGGCAGTATTTGGAGGTGCTTTTATGATAAAAACAGCAAGGCAGTTGAAGGATCTGATCCGCAATCTTTCCAGAAAAAAATCTGCGGACGCCCAGCTCTTGATGCGGAACTACATGATGGAGCGTTTTCTGGAGCGTATCTCCCTTTCTGAATATCGTGACAAATTTATTCTGAAAGGCGGTATGCTGGTAGCGGCTATGGTTGGTCTGGATGCCCGTTCCACGATGGATTTGGACGCTACTGTAAAAGGAGCCAATGTCAATGTGGAGGTGAAGTGCATCCCAAAAAGTAGACATATAGGAAATAAAGTATGTTAAAATAAAAGAAAAGGGGTGCAAGTCATGGGAAGAAGCTGTAACCGCTATCCTGACGAAATTAGAGAAAAAATACTCTACTTAAAGCGGGAAGGAAAAACCAATCGGGAAATTGGCGAAACTGTCGGCCTTAGTAAAGATCAGATTGCCTGGTTTTTGAATAATTACTACCGCGCTCTCAACAAGAAAGACCCTGTGAAATATCCAAAACGAAAAGCTGGACCGCAGCCTAAGCCGGAACCTACAAAAAAAGAACTTATGAAGATTATCCGTCAGCAGGAAAAACTCTTAAAACTATATCAGGATTTTCTTCATCTTTCTGGAAGGATGTGAGGCCAGCGGTAAAATATCAGGCAATCCTAAAAAACAAATATGCCTACAGTATTTCATTCCTTTGCAAGTTCTTTGAGGTGTCTCGCAGCGGTTATTACAAATGGCTAAAACAAAAGGACAAGCTTGATAAAGACCTTGCGCTTGGAAAACTTATACAGGAGTGCCAGCAGAAAACAAAACAAACCTACGGCTATCGGCGCGTAAAGCTTTGGCTTTCCAAATATAAGGGCTTACATATCAATCAAAAAAGAGTTCTGCGAGTGATGCGCAGATACGGGCTGCTTTCCGAAATCAGACGTCCAGGCCCATACCAAAAAGGGATTACTCGTTTTAAAACTTATGAAAACCTCTTGAAACAGGAGTTTGCCGCCCAAAAGCCGAATGAGAAATGGGTCAGTGATATTAGCTATATCCACACACAACAGGGGACTCTGTATTTGGCGGTCATTAAAGATTTATTTGACCATTCTATCGTTGCGTATGAAACAGGCACGCGGCAGGATAACGGTATGATTACCCGCCTGATTGAAAAGGCAAAGCACCAGATCCGGAAAGGAACCATTATACACAGCGATCAGGGAGGACAATATTCTTCCAAAGAATACTTTCTTTTATCAGAACGCTATGCTTTTATCCCTTCCATGTCGCGAAAGGCTACACCGTTGGATAACGCCTGTGCAGAAAGCTTTTTTAGCACACTGAAGACAGAATGTATCTATCGTCACGTAATCAAGACGATAGATGACGCAAGGAGGCTGATCCGTTCCTATATTTACTTTTATAATCATCAGAGAATACAGCTTTCAACCGGCTGTACGCCATTGGAAAAGAGGCGTTCTATAGCTTGATTACATGCAGCTATAGGTTATACATAGTGTCTATTTTATTGGGAGCAGTTCATAAATGTATCGCGTACCCTTTGACACCCACGAAAAAAGCCTTTATCTATGCGGGTTTG
>ENA-ORTT01001427-ORTT01001427.1-human-gut-metagenome-genome-assembly--contig:-NODE-1427-length-23892-cov-2.810043_pt1 | contig 23892 bp, 20 predicted proteins | sample MGYA00242074_ERZ509197 | MGnify/ENA primary metagenome ERZ509197 (study PRJEB26280, sample SAMEA2338789) | human gut metagenome | biome: human gut; feature: human-associated habitat; material: faeces...
TACGCGCCATCCAAAATGTTTCATTCACACGTTCTACTGTGTGATTTCTGCCGAGCAATTCTAATGTATGCTGCTTCATTGTCTGTGGGTTAATGGAAATACGCGTTACACCGGCACGTTTTAAAATTTCAAGTTTTTCCATTGTAATACTGTCCGGTCTCCCGGCTTCCACTGTAAACTCAAGTGCCTTTTTTACATCCAGATACTTTTGTATCATATCCATCAGTTTCTGTAACTGCTGTTCATTCAGAGATGTCGGCGTTCCGCCTCCCACATAAATGGTATGCAGCGGCCTCTCTCCTGCCTGCAGACTAAAAGCAGCCATCTCTTTTTCCAGCGCTTCTAAATAAGCGTCCACCTTTGTGGCATAGCTCTTGTAATCATAAGAAGAAAAGGAGCAGTACTGGCAGATGGAAGGACAGAACGGGATTCCAATGTAGACACTGTATCCGTTTATTTCATCCAAGTCTTTTACCATCTCATATTCTTTCTCCGCAACATCCATCACAAGAGAAATCTTTGCTTTGCTCACCAGATATTCTTCTTTTAAGCACTCGCGGACCTCTTCTTTTGTTTTCCCTTCAAAAAGCATGCGAAGTGGAATTTTCGCAGGGCGAATTCCGGTAAGAATTCCCCATGGCAGTGTCTTATTTGCTTTCTCTGAAAACTGTCTGTACACCGCAGCTTTTACACTGTTTTTATCATAGTCCGCCGGCAAATCCAAATGAAAGAAAAGCTCATCTCCAAAATAACACGACAAGGGATATCCCTCTTGCTCTTTCCAGTCTTCCCTCTCTTTAATTTCACAAGGGTGTTCCGGAAAAAAGCTCTGGGAAAGTGCCCTCATATCATAAGCAAATTCCAATGGCTTTTCGTCATTTTTCTTCATTTCAAAAGTAATCATACATAAATCCCCTATGCATATGGATTGTTTGCCGCCTCATAGGCAACCGTTGTTTCCGGTCCATGTCCCGGATAAATTTTTACGTCATCTGGGAGCACAAGCACTTTATTCCGCACGGAATCTAACAACTGTGCCGTATTTCCGGTCGGCAAATCCGTTCTGCCAATTGATTCCATGAAAATGGTATCTCCACTAAATAAAGCCTTCTCCTTTTCTTCATAATAACAGCATCCGCCTTTCGTATGCCCCGGTGTATAAATGACACGGAATACAAATCCGGCAATCTCAAGTTTCTCACCGTCACGCAGTAACATCTCCGGCTCGATTGCCACCTCATAGCCTGCCATCGCACTGGCATTCAGATGCGGGTCTTTCAAAACATCAAGTTCTTCCCTGTAAGCATACACTTTTCCACCAACATAAGAGACAAGGTCACTCACGCCGGTAATGTGGTCAAAGTGTCCGTGTGTTAATAAAATTCCCTCACAGTCCCAGCCGTTTTTGCGGATCTGGTCTGCTATTTTTTTTGCTTCGTCACCAGGGTCAATCACAATACAAGAATTGGTACCTTCCTGATGGAGGATATAACAATTGGTACATACCTGACCTACTGTCAGCATAATGATTTCCATAATATTTCTCCCTTTTTAACCGTTTGTGCTTCGCTCAATGTCGTTTACACTTTCTACGGATTTTAATTTACTGATTAACCGGTCTAACTGTTCCACACCATGCGTTTCAAATCCAACGGTAATCGTTGCGCGCTCCTGCTTGGTTGTGCGTACATTCATGGATTTCACATCAATGTTATTTTCCGTAAAAATACGGGAAATGTCAAACAATACACCACTTCTGTTATAACAGTAAATGACGATTTCAACCGGATAAACTTCACCGCTGTCTTTTGCCTCCGGACTCCATTCAGCTTCAATCAGGCGGTTTTTCTCCGATACCGGAAGATGAATCATATTCACACAATCGGTACGGTGAATTGACACACCGCGGCCTCTTGTAACAAATCCAACAATTTCATCTCCCGGAACCGGGCTGCAGCATTTCGAAAAACGAACTGCCAAATCATCCAAACCTTCCACGATAATTCCGCTTTTGCTCTTTAAGTGTTCTTTGGATGTGTGTTCCGCAACCTGTTTTGCCTCTTTGGCATTTTCAATTACTTCATGCACCTGAGCATCCGAAACAATGCGTTTGTTTTTCTTGTTATACTCATCTTGTAACTTATTAACAACCTGCCCTTCTTTTAAACCACCGTGCCCAATTGCGGCACACACAGACTCCCAGTCACGAAATCCATATTTGCGGATGCAGGCTGCTGTATATTCATTTCGCAAAAGAACCGAAAGGTCAATGCCTTTGTTTTTGCAGTAAGTATGCAAAAGTTCTTTTCCTTTAATAATATTATCTTCCTTAAATTCGTTACGGAACCACTGGTTAATTTTATTCTTTGCCTGACTGCTCTTGACAAGATTTAGCCAGTCACGGCTTGGACCACGGCTGTTTTGACTGGTAATAATGTCAATGCGGTCACCATTTTGAATCTCATAATCCAGTTTCACGATACTGCCATTTACTCTGGCACCCACCATTTTATTTCCCACTGCTGTGTGGACAGCATAGGCAAAATCAATCGGTGTGGAGCCGGCAGGAAGATTTTTTACATCTCCATTTGGTGTAAAGCAGTAAATTCGGTCGGAATACAAATCCAAATCACTTTTAATGGAACTCAAAAATTCCTTATTATCATCCATGTCATGCTGCCATTCCAAAATTCTACGCAGCCATGCCATCTTCTCTTCTTCTCTCTGATTTTTGGAACTGTTGCTTCCACCGCTCTCTTTGTAACGCCAGTGAGCCGCAATACCATATTCTGCCGTTCGATGCATTTCATACGTACGAATCTGAATTTCAAACGGCTGACCGGTCGGACCAATCAGTGTCGTATGCAGAGACTGGTAATGATTTGGTTTCGGCATCGCAATGTAGTCTTTAAAACGCCCCGGAATCGGTTTATACATCTCATGAATAATACCAAGTGCCGTGTAGCACTCCTGATCATTGTCCACAATAATACGAATCGCAAATAAATCGTAAATCTGGTCTAATGTCTTATGCTGTTTTGCCATCTTGCGGTAAATACTAAACAAGTGTTTTACACGTCCGTCAATAGTTGCCTTAATATTATTTTCAATCAGCCGCTTATCCACTTCTTCCATAATTTCTTTTACAAAATTTTCCTTATATTCCTTGATGGCATTAAACTGTTCGCTCAAATCCCGATAAGATTCCGGCTCTAAATACTGTAAAGACAAATCATCTAATTCAACCTTTACTTTGGATATACCAAGCCGATCCGCAATCGGCGCATAAATCTCCATCGTTTCTTTTGATTTTTCTTTCTGTTTCTCCGGCTTCATAAACTGCATTGTCCGCATATTGTGAAGGCGGTCAGCCAGTTTAATAATAATTACGCGGATAAGAAACATCTTACGCAGATTTTCCGCCTGTAACTCTAATTTATCAGAAGAATAATTCAACTGTGTCAATTTCGTAACACCATCCACCAATGCCGCAATTTCTGCGCTGAACATCTCTGTCAAATCTTCTGTCGTATATTTTGTATCTTCAACAACATCGTGAAGCAGCCCCCCCACGATGGTCTCTTTATCCATCTCAAGCTGTGCAAGAATTATCGCCACACATACCGGGTGAATCAAGTATGGTTCGCCGGATTTTCTCTTCTGGTCTTTATGGGCATCCTTCGCCAGTTCATAAGCTTTGTTAATCATATCCAAATCATTGGAAGGATGGTAACTGCTGACCGTTTTTTTCAAGATTTCAAACAAATCATCCGGATCCGTAAAATTCGGCGGAATCAATTCCGTTGACAATTCACCGGTATCAAACGTTTCAACCAATCCGACTGTCTTTTCTTCCTCCATATGGCTCCTCCTTCTTATGTGGTATCTTACTTATTATAATGGGATTCCCTTGAAAATGCAACTATCAACTATTCGTTTGTTTTCCCCTTCTCCGTTTCCATATGAATCTGATTCCCATCTGAAACCGCCTCAATCGTTCCCATCGTATCCGTACGGTATATCTGTATATCATCATCCTCAAGTTTAGCAAGAGTAGCCGCATGAGGATGTCCATAAGAATTATCTTTTCCCGCACTGATAACAGCATATGCCGGATCCGCTTTTGTAAGGAAAGCATCCCCTGTCGCCGTATAACTTCCATGGTGTCCGACTTTTAACACATCACATTCAAGATCATAATTCTCTTTTAGCATATCCTCTTCTGCTTTTTCTTCCGCATCACCCATAAATAAGAAACGATTTTTTCCATAGGCAAGCTGCACCACCAAAGAATTATTATTTGCTTCCTTGTAATTCCCAAGTGGACCCAAAAAGCGGATTACCACATTTTTTTCAAACCGATATTCCTTTCCGATTTCCGGCATCTGTGCCGTCTTATTCACACTCTTTAAGGCACTTTCCACATCCCGGTACGTTTTCGTCTGTTTTTTTGCCTCAGGCAGGTACACCGTGTCTACCTGAACATTGTTAATGACATCATCAAGACCTCCGACATGGTCACTGTCCGGATGAGTTCCCACTAATATATTTAACTTTTTAATCCCCTTTTTCTTCAAATAAGAAACAACCATCTGCCCTTTTTCATTTTTCCCGGCATCAATTAACATACTAAAGTTTCCTTTTTGAATAAGCGTAGCATCCCCCTGTCCCACATCGATATAAGAAACCGCAAGGCTGCCACCATCCGCTTTTGTCTCAACAGGCTTTTCCTTTGAGACAAAAAGCCCTTTTACCGGTTGGTACAAAAGTGCCGCAATAATCAAAAATATCGGAATTAAAAGCTGTCGAATTACAGCCTGTTTTTGTTTTTTCGTTGGCATAATATCTCCCTTTCTAAATCAGCTGCACGCCCGGCAGCTTTTTTCTGCATGATAAAATGTACCATATTCCTCCGCTGCTGTAAAGAAATCCTTGCAATTTAGAGAATTTCTAGTAAAATAGAATAGATATGTTATGCCTTATGGCAAAAACTTTAGTATGAAACAAACATGGAGGAAATTATGATTCAAGCAAGTAACATCTCATTACGTTTCGGAAAAAAAGCGCTTTTCGAGGAAGTGAATATTAAATTCACCGAAGGAAACTGCTACGGTATCATCGGTGCCAATGGTGCAGGAAAGTCTACTTTTTTGAAAATTCTTTCCGGCGAATTAGAGCCGACAACCGGTGAAATCAGCTTAGGACCCGGCGAGCGTCTTTCCGTATTGGAGCAGGACCATTTTAAATATGACGACCAAATTGTTTTGGACACTGTAATCGCAGGAAATCAAAAATTGTATGACATCATGAAGGAAAAAGATGCCATTTATGCAAAGGAGGACTTTTCCGAAGAAGATGGTATGCGTGCAAGCGAACTCGAGGCTGAGTTTGCCACCATGAACGGATGGGAAGCAGAAGCTGACGCTGCCACCTTGTTAAACGGACTTGGTATCGCAACGGAAGTTCACTATAAGCAGATGAGCGAACTGCCGGACACAGACAAGGTTAAAGTCTTGTTAGCACGCGCCTTATTTGGCAACCCGGATATTCTTCTTCTCGATGAGCCGACAAACCATTTGGATTTGGACTCCATCCGCTGGTTAGAAGAATTTCTCATTGATTTTGAGAATACAATTATTGTAGTATCCCATGACCGTTATTTCCTCAACAAAGTATGTACTCATACCGTTGACTTAGATTACGGCAAAATGCAGATTTATGCAGGTAACTACGATTTCTGGTATGAATCCAGCCAGTTAATGATTAAACAGATGAAAGAAGCCAATAAAAAGAAGGAAGAAAAAATCAAGGAATTGCAGGAATTTATCCAGCGATTCAGTGCAAACGCTTCCAAATCCAAACAGGCTACTTCCAGAAAACGTGCGCTGGAAAAAATCGAGTTAGACACTCTGCGTCCATCCAGCCGTAAATATCCTTATGTTGACTTTAAACCGGACCGCGAAATCGGGAATGAAGTTCTTACCGTTACCAATCTTTCAAAAACGATTGATGGCGAAAAAGTGCTTGACAATGTTTCCTTTACCGTTGGCCACGATGATAAAATTGCTTTTGTTGGTTCTTACGGTATTGCGGCAACAACCTTATTCCAGATTCTTGCCGGTGAAATGGAACCGGACGAAGGCGATTATAAATGGGGAATTACGACTTCCAACTCATATTTCCCGAAGGATAACACAGCATACTTTGACAGTAACGATACCATCGTAGACTGGCTGATGCCATTTTCCCCTGAAAAAGATGCTACTTATGTCCGCGGCTTTTTAGGACGTATGCTCTTTAAGGGCGACGATGGATTAAAGAAAGTCAATGTACTTTCCGGTGGAGAGAAAGTTCGTGTTATGCTTTCCAAAATGATGATGCTTGGTTCTAACGTCCTTTTAATGGATGAACCAACAAACCACTTAGATATGGAATCCATCACTTCCGTAAACAATGGTCTGATTAAATTCCCCGGTGTTGTTTTATTCACTTCCCAGGATCATCAGTTTATCCAGACCATCGCCAACCGTATCATTGAATTTACGCCAAATGGTATGATTGACAAGGTAACCACATATGACGAATATCTCGACAGTGATGAAATGGCCAGAAAACGTCAGGCTTTAAGCTGATTTGGCAAAAGACAAAACTTGACAATATTCACCCAATCAGATACAATGGTTGGAAAATAATCCATAACGACCCTGGATACAAAAGGAGATGAGGACTTGGGGCCCAGTGACGCGGTAAATATACTTATAATTATAATTTTACTCATATTATCCGCATATTTCTCTTCTGCAGAGACGGCATTAACAACGGTAAATAAAATCCGCATGCGCTCTTTGGCAGAGGAAAATAGTAAAGCAGCAAAACGCGTTTTGAAGTTAATCGAAGAACCTTCCAAAATGCTGAGTGCTGTACTGATTTGTAACAACATTGTAAATCTTTCTGCTTCTTCGATATCAACATCCTATGCATTTTCAATATGCAAACGGATTGGTATGGAAAACAGCACTAGTCTTTTTGCCGGTATCGCAACCGGTATTCTGACTGTATTGATTTTGATTTTTGGTGAAATCACACCAAAAAATCTTGCGACAAAAAATGCAGAGAAATTAGCACTCTTCTATTCGAGTTCAATTTCCGCTATCACTCACATATTGACGCCTGTTATTTTTATCGTCAACCAATTTGCAAGATTTTTAATGTTTTTACTGCGTGTGGACACTTCAAAAAAATCAAGCAGTATTACAGAAGATGAGCTGCGTACTTTTGTTGATGTCAGTCACGAAGAAGGTGTCATCGAAAGCGAGGAGCGTAAGATGATTACCAATATCGTAGACTTTGGTGATACACTTGCCAAAGATGTTATGATTCCACGTATGGATATTGCCATGGTGGAGGCAAACATTTCCTATGACGAACTGCTGACGGAATTTACGGAAAACAAATACGCAAGACTTCCGGTATACGAAGAAACCATTGATCACATCATTGGTATTATCAACTTGAAAGATTTCGTTTTTTATCAAGGCGACAAAGAAAACCTGAACATCAAATCTTTGATGCGGGAAGCTCATGTCACTTATGAATACAAAAATGTCTCCGAACTTTTCATGGAAATGCGGAAGGACTCCATTCCGATGACCATTGTTCTGGACGAATATGGTGCTCTCGCCGGTCTGATTACCATGGAAGACCTCATTGAGGAAATCGTTGGCGAACTACGTGATGAGTACGACACAGACGAAGAAGATGACATTCAGGTACTTTCTGATTCCGTCTACAAAGTGCTTGGTTCTACACCATTAGATGACATTGCCGAGGCACTCGGCGTACCGCTTAAATCCGATGATTATGACTCGATTGCGGGGCATGTCATTAATCTGTTGGAGCATTTTCCAACTGAAGGGGAAACAGCCGAAGATGAATTTGCCAAGTACACGGTACTTAAAGTTGACGGAAATCGAATTGATACCTTAAAACTTGAACTCAAACCAAAAACAACCGAGGAGCCGGAAGAAGCCGAATAGTTTCTTTCGGCTTCTTGCCATCATTTAATCTTTTTCAAAAACAATTTTTCTTCTCACACTCACCGTTCCTTCTTTTCCCTCATCCATATTCATTCTGCCGCAGACCTCCACATCCATCTGTCTTTTATCATAATCCATTTTATGAACCAGAACTGTCAAATCAATTTCATGGTTCCATTTTGCAATCAGGGACTGCAAAAGGGCTGCTAACATCTCATTGCGATTTTCAATTCCATAATGGTTTTCTTCCATCACCTCCGACATTGTCTGCTCCATAGCAGATGATAAACAAGTTTCCGCTCTTTCATAAGACCACATTCGTTTTGACGCCGTATGTTGAATCATAACAACAAATAAAATTGAACCAATTCCAATCATCGATATCACAATTGTCTTCACACAAATCACCTCCTATCCTGCATATTCATACCCATCAATCACATATTTTTTTCGTAATCCAAAAGGAAAAATGACATCATACCGCAGAATAACACGAACATACCCTGTCGTTTTGCTTTCTATCTGTACCTGATAGCCTCTGTCTTTTGCCTCCTTATAACATTGTTTTTTTGTCTCTTCCGAATAATCACTTTTCTGCAATTGATATACAGCCTCCCGGTAATATGTTCTGGCACTTCCATATCTCACATTCTGAGAGAGATAGAACACCAAAAGAACAGAAAGTGCTGTGAACAATAACATAAGTATAAATTCATCCACTAATCGACTCATCTCACCCTCCATTCCAAATCGTCATCTGCTGAACAAGAAGAGAAAATACTAAAACGCTGTCCCACATGATTTTTACACCGGCAATAAAAAGTGGAATCCGACGAAATGCACGCAGATGCATCACATGCTTTTTACTGCTGCTCTCCTCTTTCTCATCGTACTTACTATACAACTGTTCCATAAGGAAAAATATCTCCTGCTTTGCCTGCTCACAGCCATCGACATTTGCCCTTCCCAATACTCTCATTGCGATGCGAAACTCCATGTCATCAAATTCCTCACAAAAAGAATCATATGGTTTATAAGAGGCCGGATCCTGCCGAATATTTTCCAATAAAGTTTCCAATTCCTCACGAAACCAGCCATCCATTTCCTCAATCGACAGCAAAATCATTTGATAAACACCTTTTGTCTGCAAAGAACAGGCAGCCGTCATAATCCAGTAAGAAGCCATCTGTCTCATCTCCTGCGCTAAGATGGTACTGTCCTTTTTCCTCTTTTTCTTCCAAAACCATAATAAAAAACAAGTAACAGTCAACAAAACCATACCACAAAAAACAGCAGTAGAACCAAGTATATTCGTTTCTTTTCCCGTCAACATAAGAGAGCAAAAATACAGCATAAGAAAAGAAACCAAACAGAGGATAAATGCCAGTATCACCGATAACAAATACTCTTTTTTTATCTTTTTCTCAGACTGCCTTCTTTGTTCTCTTCTCCTTTTCCACGCATCAAAATCACGTGTTATAAACTCAAGTGCTTCCCCTTCCATCGTTTCCATTCGCTCATACAAATGGAGAAAACGATAAATCACAGCAATCTCATGATAAAGAGATTCATCGCACACTTTCATGAAAGCCTCCAATCATTTCCGGGAACAATTTCCCCAATTTGAAATTTTCTCGACAAACTTTTGGGAAGACGATAATTAACAACTTTTCCATCTTCCACGAGCATAATCATCCGGTTCGCAGTTTCTCCTCCCCTTACCGGTTCCCGTTCAAACACACCAATCTGGTCAATAAAGCGGTGCAAAAGTCCCGTCTCATCCCGTTTACTTTTCACTAAAATACCAATATCCAAGTAACGATACGTATCATTTTCAATCCATCTGCTATCTTCTTTTTCTCCTGCCATAGCTAGGATTCTCTCCGGAATACTCCTTACATCCTCTGCAAGCATCGTAGTCATACCACAAGCTCCGGTACGAATGGACTCTAAGAAACATTTCACCTCCTCGGACTTGATTTCGGACAAAATCAACCAGTTTGGCAATTGTTTCATACATATTTGGATTGCCTGCGTATAAGAAAAGTTTTCTGCCACTCTCATCTCCACACAATCTTTATTAGGATTCATTTTCTGATAATGAATCTCTAACACATCCTCTATCGTAACAGTTCGCTCTGCAGCAGGAATATACTGCGTCAGATATTTCAATAATTCCGTTTTCCCGGAACCGGAACATCCGCATATTGCAATACTGCAATGCGCTGCCATACATTGAATCAAAAATTCAATCACTTTTGCATCACAGTAGCCATTTCCTGTCATATCCTCTTTTTTCAGCCGGCGCACGGCAGGTGTTTTTTTCAGTGAAATCGAAAGCCCGGAATACGCAACACTTGGATGCACCAGACAGACACGAAGTTCTTCCGTTTCCACTTCCATAACCGGATTATCCCTGTTAAATGCCTTATTTGATAAATTCGATAATAGCATGGAAAACCGATTTGCAAATGACTCAGATAAAACTTCCGGTGCCATATACCGCCCCTTTTCCAAGTCATCAATCCATAACTGTCTGCCATTCCAATGAATGTCTGTGACCGTTTCTTCCATCACGTAAGGATATAAAACACCATAGTCCTGACGCTTCAGTAAATAATCTTTTTGAAATTCATTCATTTTTTACCACTCCTTTTTTCGCCTTTGCAAACTGCCTTAAAAAGCTATCATTTACCTCTCTGCTAAAGGGCTTTTCCTGACGGTGTATAAACTGTCGTGCCACCTTCAGTGCATCTACTGAAAAATGCCACTTTTCTTCAACAAAATCTGTATTATCCGGCTCGACATACAAAACCCGCCCATGTACTTCTTCCCTTTTATCCATAACCGGCATTATTGTTTTTTTATGCTCTGTCGAATCTGCCTTTTGTTGTTTTTCCTTTTTTATGGTATCTGTCTTTTCCGGCTTTGGTTTTGCCGTTTTAGCTGGCATAAGGTTATGTTTTTGCCGGTTTCCATTTGACTTTTTTGGCTTCGGCTTAGTTATCTTCGACTGATTTTGTTGTGACTCCTTTTTCTTTGATTTCTTGTCTTCCCAGCCGGTAACCTTGCCATCAGCATAAATCTGCTCCTTCCTTTCATCCGGATTGTTTGTCAATCTGCCGCCCTGAACAAATAACGAGCCGCCTTTTGCCACATAAACAGCTCCACCGACACCTCCGTAACAAATATCACCTTTTCGATAACCTTTTGCCATATTTCCCGATATAACTCCACCTTTGAACCAGACACTGCCTTCCGAGTAAATCGCTCCACCTCTTCCATCAAACCCTTCCACAGCACCGATTCCTATCGTTTTGTTACCGGTAATTACACCTCCCCGTATCATTAATCGGCCGCCCTTTTTTACATAAAAGGCCGCTCCACCGGAAACATTTCTGTTGTTATGCACGCTCCCTGCTTTCATAATGCAAATACCTCCGCTGCAAATCTCAACCGCTCCACCTCCGTTGACCGCAAGCGTTTCATTCACATTATCCCGCAGAAAGCATCCTTTTCCAATCACCAATGTTCCCTGTCTGACTTCGATTAACCTTCCAAATATCTTAGATTTTGTATCTCCCCCTACACTGCCGGAAACCGTCACACGGCTCCATTCACATTTTTTCCCCTGCACTAAAAACAGACATCCACCATAAACTTTCCCAGGCAAAGCACTCCGAATCAGACGATGTCCTCTGCCATGAATTATTTTCTCTCCTCGTATCACTACAGGTTCATCCACGATTATATCCGAAGTCAGCTCGATGGTTTCCTTCGTATCTGATTCACACAACTGCTTAAACTCCGAAAAATCAGATACCATCCTTCTTGCTAAAACCGGCCGTACACTCACACAGAGCGAAAGAGCGAAAAAAAGTGCAATTCTTTTTCTCATTTTCTTCATGCTCCACCTCTCCTTTCATCCATGCTTCCGAATCTGTTCCTGCAGCAAAGACACTGTCTCTTTCACCGCCTGCATAAATATCTTATGGGAAAGAGAATTTTCTTGCATATAATTTTTCAGCAAAAAAGGAATCAGCTGCCCCCTTGACATCGCATCGGAAAAACCGGTATCATGCGGAATCGTGCCAATCTTTGCGCCGGGTATATGAAACCGTTTCATAATCGCCGACTTTGTAAGCTCCGACTTTCCATCATAATTTCCAATCAGATAAAATGCCTTTTCCTGTATGGATGAATAATTTCGAAAAAAATGAGATAGCAACGGAAGATTCTGATTCAAATTCACAACAACCAAATCAGCCTGTTGTAAAATTTTACGCGAGCTCGCTAACGGTGCGGCCGACGTATCGACCATAACCATATCGCTAAGCCGTTCTAAACATTCCATCGTCCGAACTGCTTCCCGTTCTAAATAATACTCCAGATAATCAGAACTCTTTACCGGTTCTGAAGGAAGATAAAAAAGACGTTTTCCCAAGTAATCCTTAGTCAAACCATATAAATTTTCTTCGGAAAGTTCTTCTCCTTTTTCCACTAATTGAAGAACCTTCTCCAGACCGCTTGCGGTCTGGTAATACATGGGCTCTCTTACACATCCGGCAGACTGCGGATGATAATAAGTACTCCCCAGATTCACAATATTTTTGTGATTTTCAAAGACAATTGTCCGCTCATTCGGACAACTCAATGCTGATAATACGCTGATACAAGCCAAATTACTTGTAACACCGGAATGTCCTCTGACATTGCTCCAAAAAGCAATTTTCATTTTAGTACCTCCTTTTTGTTATTGGAGGTGGAGTGTTTCCTATCTTAGCACCTTATTTTCTCCTTGTAAATTATCAATTAGTACCAAAAAAGAAACCGAAAATTTGTTCAAATACACGTTTTTTCAGCGAAAAACGCCGGGAACACAAAATCCCCGGCGTCATGCGACAAGTTTTCCAATCATTTACTTTTGAACACCGTACTTCTCATAGTACGAATCGATGGATGCCTTCATTTTGTCATCAATCACAATTTTCCCAAGGCATTCTTTATTATACAAACGCTCAACTACCTCTTCCATTGAAACGATAGCAGCCGTTTTGAATCCATATACTTCACGAATTTCATCCAACGCACTCTTTTCTTTTGTTTTTCCCTGCTCCATACGATTTAGGGAAACCATAAGTCCAACAATCTCCACATCTCCCTGTGCCTGAATAATCGGGAAAGTTTCTTCGATGGATTTTCCTGAAGTCGTAACATCCTCAATAATTACCACACGCTCTTTATCCTTGATTTTGCTTCCAAGCAAAATTCCGGTATCACCATGATCCTTGATTTCTTTGCGGTTTGAACAGTAACGGATTTCTTTTCCATACAATTCATAAAAAGCAATTGTGGTTGCTACGCTAAGCGGAATTCCTTTGTATGCAGGTCCGAATAAAACGTCAAAATCATCTCCATACTGGTCATGAATCGCTTTTGCATAATATTCACCTAACCGTTTTAACTGAGAACCGGTTACATAAGCACCTGCGTTCATGAAAAATGGTGATTTTCTTCCGCTTTTCAGCGTAAATTCGCCAAATTTCAAAACATCGCTCTCTACCATAAACTCAATAAACTCTTCTTTATATCGTTCCATTTTCATTCCTCCTAGTCGTTTAACAGTTTTTCAACGGATGCTAATTTGACACAAAGAACAAAGATTTTTGTTGCTTCTGCCATTTCTTCCGGTGTCGGGAAAGAAGGAGCGATTCGGATATTGGAATCTTCCGGATCTTTTCCATACGGATAGGTAGCACCTGCTCCCGTAAGAACAACACCAAGCTGCTTACATTTATCAACAATCGCTTTTGCACAGCCAGGCATTGCGTTAAAGGAAATAAAATAACCACCACGCGGTTTCACCCAGGAGCCAATTTCAAGCCCCTTGAGTTCTTCCTCTAAAATCTGCAAAACAGCCTCAAACTTCGGACGCAGAATTTCTGCATGCTTCTGCATATGATTTTTAAGACCGTCAATATCCTTAAAGAATCTTACATGACGAAGCTGGTTAATCTTGTCATGTCCGATAATTTGCACAGTCATGTGCTGACGGATAAATTCCACATTGGCTAGTGATGTCGCAATTGCAGAAACACCGGAGCCAGGAAAACTTACCTTTGAAGTTGAACCAAACATGTAAACCATATCCGGATTTCCTGCTTTCTCACACTCCTCCAAAATATTTGGAATTTTGTCATGAATTTCATCGTAAATGTGATGAATACAATACGCATTATCCCAGAAGATACGGAAATCTTCTGCTTTCGGATGAAGATTTGCAAAACGTTTTACTACCTCATCCGAGTATGTGATACCAGTCGGATTAGAGTATTTCGGCACACACCAGATACCTTTTACTGCCTCATCGTTATTCACATATTTTTCAACTAAATCCATATCCGGACCATTTTCATCCATCGGGATGTTAATCATCTCGATACCAAATAACTCCGTAATTTTGAAATGTCTGTCATATCCGGGAACCGGACACAAAAATTTAACTTTATCCAGTTTACACCACGGAGTTGAACCATTCACACCACGAATCATGGAACGGGCAACCGTATCATACATAATATTCAAGCTGGAATTTCCACATACAATTACATTGTCCTTTTTTACTTCCATCATATCAGCTAACAACTGGCGGCACTCTCCGATTCCATCCCAGTCACCATAGTTTCTAGTATCATTTCCTAATAAAGTTTTCATGTCAGATTTGCTGTTAATCACATCTAACATCGGCATAGATAATGCAAGTTGAGAAGCTCCCGGCTTACCACGTGCCATGTTTAAAGACAACCCTTTCGCCTCTTCCGTTTTAAACTCTTCTTCCAGACTAGCTTTCAATGACAGGAGTTCCTCCCTGCTCATCTGCATATACGATTTCATATTGACCTCCATTCTAAAGTGTAACAAAGTGTTTCGAAACACTTCCTTTTGTATCTTAACTTAATTTCTTACTATTTTACACATCCGATAATATCACGGATACTCAAAAGATTTTCCTTCCTTACATACTCCTCTAATCCGTCAATAATCTGGGATGTTGCATACGGATTAAAAAAGTTTGCCGTACCGACTGCCACCATGGTAGCACCTGCCATCAAAAATTCTAAAGCATCCTCTGTATTCTGCACGCCGCCCATTCCTAAGATTGGAATGGAAACAGCATTTGCTACCTGATATACCATCCGCACTGCAACCGGTTTCACGCATGGACCGGACATACCGCCGGTCTGATTGGCAAGGGCAAATGTTTTTCTTGCTACATCAATCTTCATACTGGTCAACGTATTAATCAGCGAAACACCATCTGCACCTCCGGCTTCCACCGCTTTTGCCATCTCTGTAATGTCCGTGACATTCGGACTAAGTTTCATAACAATCGGCTGCTTTGCCACTGCTTTCACAGCTTTCGTAATTTCTTCCGCCATTTCCGGTTTCTGTCCAAAAGCAATCCCGCCTGCCTTTACGTTCGGACAGGAAATATTAATCTCTAACATATCCACGTCTTCATCCGCAAGACGTTCAACTACTTCCACATAATCCTCTTTGGAACGCCCGCACACATTTACGATAATATGTGCACCATGCTCATGCAGATATGGCAAATCACGTGCAATCAAAGTATCAATTCCCGGATTCTGAAGCCCAATAGCATTGAGCATACCACCGTGGGTTTCCACAATACGCGGTGTCGGATTTCCGGACCACGGCACATTGGCAACCCCCTTTGTCGTCACGGCACCAAGTTTCTTCAAATCCACAAATTCACTGTATTCGAGTCCGGAGCCAAATGTACCGGACGCCGTCGTTATTGGATTTGGAAACGTGATTCCCGCGAAATTTACTTCTAACTGTTTGCTCATTTTCCTCCTCCTTATAACTCAATGTCTGTCGATAAAAAGACCGGACCATCTTTACAGATACGTTTATTTTTCACTTTTGAATGTGAGTCGATTTCCTTTGACTCACATACACAGGCAAGACAGGCACCAATACCGCACGCCATCTTTTCTTCCATTGAAATCCACGCCGGAATCTGTTTTTCAAAAGCCCATTGTTTCACACCGCGAAGCATCGGCGTTGGTCCACAGGAAAAAATACAGTCTCCGGTCACACCTTCTGCTTCCATGGCATCCAAAACGGTTCCTTTTATTCCTATACTGCCATCATCTGAAGCAATTACAACACGGTCTGCCGCCTCTTCCAATTCTTCCCGCAAAAAAGCATCGGCATTTCGGTAGCCAACCACCACCGTTGTTTTGCAAGGCAATTGCTTTGCAAGTTCCAAAAGAGGCGGAATTCCAATTCCACCACCAATTAACACTGCCGTCTTGTCTTTTTCACAAGCATCCAATGGAAATCCATTTCCCAAAGGTCCGAGAATCCGGATTTCATCATCCTTTTCTTTCGCCGCAAATCCCTTTGTTCCCGCACCAACAATGCGGAATACAATGCGGAGAAGACCATCTTTTTGATTCACTTCACAAAGACTTATCGGACGTGGAAGAAGTGTATCCGAATTATCGCAGTACAGCGAAATAAACTGTCCCGGTTTTGCCGATATCGCAACTTCCGGAGCCGACAGCCACATGGATACAATCCCTTCTGCAAGAACAGAAACTTCCGTTACCTTTGCCATACACTGTATCTTTGCCATCATCATTTCCTTTCCAAAACTATTTTCTAAAATCATTAGAAAATACGGTTAATATCCTCAATCATGTCAATTACTGCCTGACGAGAAGCATCGGCATAATTTTTTTCACCAAATGAAGCATACTTCTCCTGTTTGTAAGCACAAATAATACCACGGGATGAATTTACAATTGCACCAAGTCCATCTTCATTGAAGTATGGACGAAGAGAATCTGCTGTTCCTCCCTGTGCACCATAACCCGGCACTAGAATATAACTTTTTGGCATAATATTACGAAGCACTTTACCCATTTCCGGATAAGTAGCACCAACAACCGCACCTACCTCGCTGTAACCGCAGGAGCCAACACAATCTTCGCCCCATTTTGCCACATGTTCACCAACTAACTCATACAATGGTTTTCCATCGATTAACTTATCCTGAAATTCGCCGGAAGATGGATTTGAAGTCTTTACCAAAACAAAAATACCCTTCTTTTCCTCTTTGCAGACATCAACAAATGGTTTCACACCATCGGTACCAAGATACGGATTGACCGTAATCATATCCTCATCAAAGCCACGGCAAACGGTAGTCCCAACGGTCACACTGCCCAAATGAGCATTTGCGTAAGCCGTTGAAGTCGAACCAATATCGCCACGTTTCACATCACCGATAACAACCAGTCCCTTTTCTTTGCAGTAATTTACTGTTTTCTGAAAAGCCACAAGTCCCGGAATTCCAAACTGCTCATACATGGCAATCTGAGGTTTTACAGCCGGAATCAAATCATAAACCGCATCCACGATTCCTTTGTTATATACCCAAATCGCTTCTCCGGCCGCCTCCATGGTCTCTCCATATTTTGAAATGGCATCTTTTAAAATCCATTCTGGAATATAAGAAAGCATAGGGTCTAACCCAACAACAACCGGTGCCTTTGTCTTTTTAATTTTTTCAACTAATTGATCAATCATGGTGTCCTCCATTTATTCATATTGATAAACAATGTTTCCGCCTACAATCGTATAATACACACGACCATTGACTTTTGCTCCGTCAAATGGTGTGTTCTTACCTTTTGATAAAAATGTATTCTTATCAATCACATATTCCGAATCCATATCCGCAATCGTAATGTCCGCCGGTGCCCCCACAGAAAGTGTTCCGCCTGGTGCCGAAAGAATCCGGCATGGATTCGTACTCATTTTTTCAACCAACTGGAGCGGGGTTAATTTTCCCGTCTTCACAAGATGTGTCACAGAAAGTGCATATGCCGTTTCTGAACCAACAATTCCAAACGGTGCCTTTGCAATCGACTGTTTCTTTTCTTCTTCGCCGTGTGGCGCATGGTCCGTAGAAATTGCTTCCATCGTGCCATCCGCTAAACCATCCACCAAAGCTTCTACATCCGCAGCACTTCGCAGTGGTGGATTCATTTTATAATTCGCATCGTCTCCTGCAATTTCATCCTCTGTCATTGCAAAATGATGTGGACATACTTCTGCTGATACACTGACGCCATCCTTTTTTGCAATACGAACCATTTTTACACTGTCTTTTGTTGAACAGTGACACAAATGAAGATGAACTCCGGTTTCTTTCGCAAGAAGAATATCTCTTGCCACAATCACATCTTCTACCGCATTGGTGATTCCGCAGATTCCAAGTTCTTTGGCTTTTTCCCCGGCATTCATTGCTCCGTGGCCTACCATATTTTTATCTTCACAATGGGCAAGCACCGGAATTCCCGCTTTTTTTGCTTCTTTCATCGCTTCACGGTAAATTTCGGCATTCATCACGGACTTGCCATCTTCGCTAATTGCTTTTGCTCCTGCTTTTACCATACCGGCAATATCCGTCATTTCCTCGCCAAGCTGCCCTTTCGTAACAGCCCCAACAGGATAAACACGAATCGGACTGTCTGTTTTGGCAATCTTAAGAATTTTTTCAATCATTGCCGGAGAATCTGTCACAGGCTTTGTATTTGGCATCGGACAAACCGCTGTAAAACCGCCCTTTGCCATCGCGTGCGTACCGGAATAAATTGTTTCCTTGTACTCAAAACCAGGTTCTCTTAGGTGCACATGCAAATCAACAAGTCCCGGCATCACGTATTTTCCTTCTGCATCAATCACCGTACATTCGTCTGGAATTTTATCCGACGAAAGGCTGCCAACACAGGCAACCTTTCCCTCTTTCACATATACATCACATACTTCATCCAGATGATTGGCAGGGTCTAAAACATGTCCATTCTTAATCCATAGGTTCAATAAACAAATCCACCTTTCCAAAATCATCCAGGTCAAAACTACTTGTCAGACCCGCCTTCTCGATATCTTTAACAACTGCCTGATTGGTGATTACCTGAGCAATTTCGCTTTTTGGAACCCACTTACTGTCACGAAGTTCCTCTGCCAAAATCACTTCATCCATCTGTGCATCACACAGAAAAGCAATTCCACATGTACAAATCTCACCTGCGGTAAATCCCCAGGTGTACAGTGGCTTATTTACCTGAACAGCCACTCCTGTTTTTTCCGCCACAATGCGCTCTACTGCTTTTTCCGGTGTCTCTCCGAATTCCATCTCCCCATCAATAAATTCCCACTGATAAGGGTCAAAAATACGGTCATCATACCAGCGCTCCACTGCTAAATAAGAATCCTGATACTGCACAATTCCTTTGACCAGCACACGAAATTTACTCATTCCCATCATCCTTTCCCAATTTATTTAGCTGTTATATATCCTTTGGCTTTCAAAAGTTCCGCCATCAGCACAGCACCACCTGCTGCACCACGTACGGTATTATGGGAAAGTCCCACAAATTTCCAGTCAAAATATGCGTCTTTTCGAAGACGTCCGATACTAACGCCAAATCCATTTTCATAATTTACATCCAAAGCAACCTGTGGGCGGTCATCCTCTTCTAAATACTGAATGAACTGCTTTGGTGCATTTGGCAGTCCCAATTCCTGAGGTGCACCCTTAAACTCAACAAGTGCCTGAATCAGCTCTTCTTTCGTTGGTTTCTGTTTAAAATTAACAAATACCGCAGCCGTATGTCCATCCAGCACCGGTACACGGATACACTGGCTTGTAATCAATGGGCCATCGGCTTTTACAATCTGTCCATTCTCAACTTTACCCCAGATACGAAGCGGCTCCTGTTCACTCTTTTCTTCTTCGCCGCCAATATATGGAATAATATTATGCTCCATCTCCGGCCAGTCTTTAAATGTCTTTCCTGCTCCAGAAATTGCCTGATAAGTCGTAGCAACAACCAGTGTCGGCTCAAACTTTCTCCATGCGGTAAGTGCCGGTGCATAACTCTGGATCGAACAGTTTGGTTTTACACAGATAAAGCCTCTCTTTGTTCCCAGACGTTTTTTCTGGCTCTCGATAACCTCTAAATGCTCCGGATTTACTTCCGGTACAATCATTGGAACATCCGGTGTCCAGCGGTGTGCACTATTGTTAGAAACAACCGGTGTCTCGGTTTTTGCATAATCTTCTTCAATCTTTTTGATTTCTTCTTTTGTCATATCTACGGCACTAAAAACAAAATCAACTTCGCTGCTGACTGCCTCAATGTCATTTACATTTTTTACAACTATATTTTTTACCGCTTCCGGCATCGGTTTCTGCATTTTCCAGCGGCCGCCTACTGCCTCTTCATATGTTTTCCCCGCACTTCTTGGACTTGCTGCAATTGTTGTTACTTCAAACCAAGGGTGATTCTCCAACAGCGAAATAAAACGCTGGCCTACCATACCGGTACCGCCAAGGATACCTACTTTTAACTTGTCGCTCATGATATTCCTCCATACTTTTTCATAGTCCACCTTATCATACACCATTTCTACAAATTTTTCAACAAATTATCAGAACAAATATCGCAAATACGGATTCAGCTTTGAGATTACATAGTTGGAAACTTTTTTTAACGCACCTGTTGTATCATCAAAAAGTTCCTCTTTACTGTCCACTGTACCGTCTGCTGCATCCGCTTCTTCTTGATAGGAAGTAAAACTTTTTTTCAATATCTCACACAAAGGCCTGCTGTCAATCACCAGCATTAACTCTGTATCCTGATAAGCACTCTTCATATCCATGTTAAAAGAACCGACAATTGCAAGCCTGTCATCAATCACCGCACTCTTTCCGTGGTAAGAAACACCACCGTGGTACTCAAGTACTTTCGCCCCCATCTTTAACACCTCATCCTTGTGAAGTGCATAATCCACGGAGCCAAACGGATTTCCGTTATTTTTCACTGAATTTGTCATAATGGTAAATTCAGGGACCTCTTTGGCTATCTTTGCAATTTCACCATACATATAATCATTATTGATAATATACGGTGTGTGCCAGATGACTTCTTTTTTTGCCTGCTTCATCAGTTCGCACAGACCGTAAAACACCTGCGGTTCTTTGCTGTAAAGACAAGTCGGGTTTGAGAGCAGTGTAATCCGGTTTGCCGCCACTGTTTTTTCTTGATATGATATGGTTTGAAACCATCCAGGTTCCTGTTTTTTCAGAGAAATGTACTGTTTTTCCAGTTCCTGCCCCGCCCTTTTTACACCGGGAATTAACCAAAGCAAATGATTATCATTCCATGTCTTACACAGCGAATCATTCCAGATTGCTTCAAAATAGGCTTTTACCTGATAAATGGAGCCTTCTTTTTCTCCTTCGTGGTAAACTAAAACGTCCCTGTCATAATTTTTAGGTCCGTCCTGCGCCCCAAGGAAAGAATCATAGACATTTCTTCCTCCTAGCAGATACAAAGAATCATCAACAATCACATACTTATCATGCATCCGGCTCATCGCGTGAAACGGTAACAGGGGATTGACCGGATTATACGTTTTTATCGTCACATTTTCATGGGAAGCAAGTGCATAAAAATAGGCATTTCCCGTCATACGGAGCCATGAATTGCAGCCATCCGCCAAAATTTTCACCTTGACGCCGCGTTCTGCCGCTGCCCACAAGGCAGCCAACATCTTTTTCCCGCTGATATCCGAATGAAAATCAAACGTGGATAAAACAATGGATTGTTTTGCATGCTCAAGCATTCGAATTCTTTCCGCCAATGCCTCCCCATTATCTTCAATGAGCATCACGCGGTCTCCTGCCGAGTTTTCCGATGCAAAAACTTTATTTGCAAATTCTTTTTTATATTCTTCACTCACTTTTGGCTGGTTCAGATATGGAAGTGCCGCTCCCAAAATCAGATAGAGAAAAACACCTGCCACGCCCACTGCTTTATAACGTTTTTTGATTTTTCCAAACGTTTTATTTGTGAGTAATTCGATATGAAACCGAAGATACAAAATCCAGGTGACAACCATTAAAATCATCAGTACCAGAATCAATAAATTCGATACTAAAAGAGGCATGCCGGGGAATAAAATAAGTGCTAAAATCCCAAAATCCAAGCATGCCGTACCAATTTTTCCAAACCGCTTGGCACCAAAAACCTGATTTTTCTTTCGAATCACAAGTAATCCCATCAGTCCCATATAAATTTCTTTTGCTGCAAATAATAAAAACAACCAGATGGTCGCAGGGAAATGCACGGTACACATAATCGCAAGTGCCGCTTGGGTCAGTTTGTCCGCAATAGGGTCTAACATTTTTCCCCATTCGGTCACCTGATGAAAGTGTCTTGCTATTTTCCCGTCAAAAAAATCCGACAAAAACGAAAGACATAGAACAATAACCGCCCCATAAAAGCAGCCAGCATTCTCCGAATGATAATATAAAACACAAAATACAGGAATTAATAAAATCCGAAAATATCCCATTAGATTTGGAATTGTAAAATACTCTTTTTTCATATCAACGCCCCTCTCAAGCCATTACCTTTATGATACTAAATCCGGCGGAAACTGGCAAGATTTTCTTTACATAAAGAAGAACACCCAGTCAAAAGACTAGGTGTTCCTCTTCGTATAATAGGGTGGGAGTAGTAGTCAACAAAGTAACTACTGTGTTAAATGTAACAGGAAAATGTGGCAAAAAAATGACGATTTTGCTATTCCTGTAATTTTTTTCGTGCCTGCGCCCGGTATTGGCTCGGTGTCACGTGAATATTTTTCTTAAACTGCTTCATAAAAAATGTTTCATTGTGATAGCCGCACAAATCCGCAATTTCCTTAATCGAATAATTGGAAACCAGTAAAAAATGTTTGGCGTGCTCCATCCGGCTCTGTACAACATCCTGCACAAACGTATTTCCAAAATATGATTTATACAATTTCTGAAAATACGGTGTACTTAGCCCATTGACACCTGCACACTCCGATACATGCCAGTCTTTCGACGGCTCCAAATATATCTGAGAACGAAGATTCTGAAACAATTCATCATATCGGTCCGGTATTTTTGCAACCTTACGTCTTTCTGACATCTCGGAAACTTTAATCAAAATCATTTTAAATAAACATTCCATCGTCGTCTCTTTGTACTCATTCATCGAAATATATTCCTGATAGAGTTGTTTCATCATCGAAGGAATCAACGTATTTTCCGGCAGGTGAATCACCGTATTCATCGGCAGATTGATTTCATCCACAAAAGAACGGCTGTCATCCAGCCAAAAATGCACAAAATCATCTTTATAGGAATCATTTACGGCATAATAGTGCTGCTTAGCACCAATATCATATAAAATCACGGATGGCGGCTTAACATAAACCGGCTGCTTATCAAGCACAACACAACACTCCGTATGAAAATACAAAAATAAATAATCCGGTTTTCCATACCGGGAAATTCCATCTTCTCTATAAATTTTAAAATCACCGTCGTACTCTAATTGTACCCCAACATCACGAAAGCGCATCCTACTTCTCCTTTCAAAAGCACAGCTTTCTCTCAAAACTATACAATCCTCTTATTGAACTTCATTATAGCATTTTCGTATTTTTTTGTCAGTATTTTTTTTCATTACTTTTATGCCACAAATTTCCATTATATTTTTCTTTTTTGTGGCAACAATATTACCAAGATAAATCGGATGCAGGAGAAAAAAACAGCATTTCAACAAAAGGGATGCCGTTTCCCGGCATTCCTTTATCTTCACAATAAATAAAACGGAGGTGAAAAATCATGACAAACAAAAATTCATCCAAGATGGAAGTACCACAGGCTAAAGAGGCTATGAATCGTTTCAAAATGGAAGTTGCAAACGAG
>ENA-ORTT01001440-ORTT01001440.1-human-gut-metagenome-genome-assembly--contig:-NODE-1440-length-23761-cov-51.274403_pt1 | contig 23761 bp, 20 predicted proteins | sample MGYA00242074_ERZ509197 | MGnify/ENA primary metagenome ERZ509197 (study PRJEB26280, sample SAMEA2338789) | human gut metagenome | biome: human gut; feature: human-associated habitat; material: faeces...
GGGCAAAATCAGCATTCTCGGACAAAAAACCATAACCGGGATGAATGGCATCGGCTTTGCATCGTTTGGCAGTCTCTATTACTTTTTCTATATTTAAATAGCTTTCCCTGGCTATAGCAGGACCTATAAGATAGGCCTCGTCAGCATACATCACATGATGAGAAGTGCGGTCGGCTTCTGAAAAGACAGCAACGGTCCGTATGCCCATTTCTCGGCAGGAACGCATTACACGTAAGGCTATTTCACCTCTGTTTGCAATCAATACTTTCTTTATCATTTTTCTTCTTATTATAACGGGGGTTAATTTCGCAGGCATAGAAACTGTCCTTGACGGCTTTCAGGCAGTCATGGCACAGGCAATCGGAATAATTCTCCATTAAATAGGTGCGTTGCAGAGCATCCAGTCGGACAGTTGCGCAATGACACGATAAAATATCATTGTGCATACAATCAAATGTTGCACCACAACGTGGACATACCTTTTTCATAGGCATTCCTCCCGTAAATTTTTTATTTTCTTATTTTCTTTCGTACTGCTTTCCTAATCCCACGAGTAAAAACAGCCTTTAATGAATGGCAGGTCTTCTGACTGACTCCTTATCTTGAAGCCTTCCCGATGTGAGGATTGTCACATCAGTGGCAAAGGTATTTTTCAAGATTCCAGCAGAGCTTCACAGCAGCGGGACTGTCCGGGATTTGCACCCGATTCCCTTTTAATCCGAATAGCAGATAGACTATCCGAAACCAATTCGGGGCAAAGATAATGGATTTTATAATTAAACGAAGCGGAAAAGATGAAAAAAGTGTTGCTTGAAGTTTTTTTTCTTTTTCCAGTTGTTTTATTGATTTAATTCCTAACTTTGTCAGTAATATCGGTTTCCGGATTAGCCGTTGGCGCGAAACGGAATTAAAAGGGAATCCTGTGCAAATCAGGAACTATCCCCGTAGCTGTAAGTTTTATCCTCCCATAGTGTGGGGAAGTGTTGTGACATTCTTAGCCACTGGTTATTGTGAAAACCGGGAAGGCGTTACAACGGAAACAAGTCAGAAGACCTGCCGTTATTGTTTATATCATTCATGGCTTTCGGGTGAAAGGCGATAGAACGAATCATACTGATCCTTTTTATTACTGGTTTCCATGAATTGTCGTGTGTGAAAGACTTATATTGAATAATGTGTGTTTTGTATAACCTTAATTTATAAGTATGATTAATTCAGAGGTATTTATTATTAAGAGAGATGGTAAAAAAGAAACTTTCTCTCTTGATAAAATTAAAAATGCAATAGCCAAAGCATTTTTGTCAGTAGGAAGTTTTGCTACCCAGGATGTGATTACTACTGTATTGAGTCGCGTTAGTGTCAGTGATGGAATGAATGTGGAAGAAATCCAGAATCAGGTGGAGGTGGCCCTGATGGCTGAACATTATTACAGTGTTGCCAAGGCGTATATGCTGTATCGTCAGAAACATTTGGAGGATCGTGAGGTGAGAGATAAACTGAAGTTTTTGCTTGACTATTGTGACGCTTCCAATCCGGCAACCGGCAGTAAATATGATGCGAATGCCAATGTGGAGAATAAGAATATTGCTACGCTGATAGGAGAGTTACCCAAATCAAATTTTATTCGTCTCAACCGTCGTCTGTTGACTGACCGTTTGAAAGACATGTATGGAAAGGAATTGTCCGATCGTTATTTGGAACTTCTGAATCATCATTTTATTTATAAAAATGATGAAACTAATCTGGCTAATTATTGTGCCAGCATTACTATGTATCCTTGGTTGAATAATGGTACGATAGCAGTGGGAGGGAACTCTACGGCTCCTACTAACTTGAAATCTTTTTGTGGTGGATTTGTCAATATGGTTTTTATTGTATCCAGTATGTTAAGTGGTGCCTGTGCTACTCCAGAGTTTTTGATGTATATGAATTATTTCATTGGTTTGGAATATGGGCAGGAATATTATAAGTATCCCGATAAGATTGTTGATTTATCTACCAAACAAAGAACAATAGACAAAATCATTACAGACTGTTTCGAGCAAATAGTATATTCTATTAACCAGCCTACAGGGGCGCGTAATTTTCAAGCCGTCTTTTGGAATGTAGCTTACTATGACAAATATTATTTTGAAAGTCTTTTTGGTAACTTCTTTTTTCCCGATGGAAGCCAACCTGACTGGAATTCACTAAGTTGGTTGCAGAAACGTTTCATGAAATGGTTTAATAAAGAGCGTACACGTACTGTTTTAACATTTCCTGTAGAAACAATGGCGCTTTTGACTAAAGATGGTGATGTATTAGATAAGGAATATGGTGACTTTACGGCTGAAATGTATTCCGAAGGTCATTCTTTCTTTACTTATATGAGTGATAATGCAGATTCTTTAAGTAGTTGCTGCCGTCTTCGCAATGAGATACAGGACAATGGTTTCAGCTATACTTTGGGAGCAGGTGGGGTTTCTACAGGCTCAAAAAGTGTGCTGACTATTAATTTGAACCGTTGCATCCAGCATGCGGTGAAATCCGGTATACTTTATCCGTTTTTTTTGGAAGAAGTGGTTGATTTGGTACACAAAGTCCAGTTGGCTTATAATGAGAATCTGAAATTGTTGCAGTCGAAAGGTATGCTGCCTTTGTTTGATGCTGGTTACATCAATATGAACCGTCAGTATCTAACTATCGGTGTTAATGGTTTGGTGGAAGCAGCGCAATTTATGGGTATTGAAATCAATGATAACCCTAAGTATGAAGCATTTGTTCAGGAGATTTTAGGAATGATTGAACGATATAATAGGAAGTACCGTACAAAGGATGTTTTGTTTAATTGCGAAATGATTCCTGCTGAGAATGTAGGAGTGAAGCACGCTAAATGGGATAAAGAAGCAGGCTTCCAAACATTCCGAGAATGTTATAACAGTTATTTCTATATTGTAGAAGACAAATCGTTGAATGTTGTCGATAAATTCCGTCTGCATGGACGCCGCTATATAAAGCATTTAACGGGAGGCTCGGCCTTGCACATGAATTTGGAAGAACATCTTAGTAAGGAGCAGTACAGACAACTACTTCGGGTAGCTGCTATAGAAGGCTGTAATTACTTTACATTTAATATACCGAATACCATTTGCAATGAATGTAAGCATATTGATAAGAGATACTTGCATGAATGTCCTGAATGTCATAGTCGGAATGTGGATTATCTGACACGTGTTATCGGGTATATGAAGCGGATCAGTAATTTTTCTCAGGCAAGGCAGAAGGAGGCTGCACAAAGATATTATGCTCCGTTACGTTGATTATGACATCGTATTTCAAGAAATTCCGGATGAAGTCACTCTGGCGATCAATCTCTCTAACTGTCCCAATAGGTGCAAGGGCTGTCATAGCCCTCATTTGTTGGAAAATGTAGGAGAATCTTTAACGGAAGAAAGTCTTGGGCATCTTTTACAGAAGTATGGAAAGGCGGTGACTTGCGTCTGTTTTATGGGAGGCGATGCCGAACCCTTTGAAGTGGAAAGGTTGGCAGGATTTCTTCACCGACAGTCTATCGCTTTGGTAAAGGTGGGTTGGTATTCGGGGAAGAATGAATTGCCGGAAGGTCTTTCCGTTCAGAACTTTGAATATATAAAGTTGGGACCGTATATTGAAAAATTGGGTGGCTTGAAATCTCCTGATACCAATCAGCATTTCTATCGGATATACGGGGATGAGATGAAAGATATTACCTATCGGTTTTGGCGTATCTGAAAAAGGCGGAAATAAATTCCGCCTTTTTCAGATAAATATATTAAGTTGGTTATGCTTCCGGTTGATAGTCTTCACCATTCTCCCATGCACTGTCGTCATTCCAGTTTTCATATAAATGGTTTACCCAAATTTGGCGAATCTCAGGATAACTGCCAAGGGCTTTCATATTACATCCGTCTTTAATACCATGATCAGCTCCGGCTTGATCTATCGGGTGGCTTTCGAATGTTCTGTCCACTTTGAATCCTAATTTCTCCAAACGTTCACGCCAGCTATATTCATTTGTATTGATTTCCACATTACTTACATCGTCATCTTCGGCCATAGCTTCCAGTCCCCAAAGGTCGTTGTGGGCATGGTCACCGGCAATTGACATGAAAGGTGCAAGATAAACATTTACTTCTGATGGGTTCAGACCGTTCTTTTCGCAATAGCTCATCACCTTAGAGTACATACAGTCGGGATATTGGGTTTTGTCAAATCCTTCTACAGGAATTCTATTAGCCGGTTCTTCCTCTATTTCTTTCGGGAAGAAAAGCATGTCACCATAATCCACAGTACCTACAAAGATATTGTTGTTGGCAGCAAGTTCCTGCAATGCTTTTTCCATGTCAGAGTACTTTTTGTTAGCATTGTAATTCTCATCCGGATTACCGTGTCCCATTAGAAGCACGATGTTGTTCTTGCCTGCTAATTTAGACTCATAGTGTTTGTAAAGTATCTCTGCTACATCTTTAGTATCTTCTGCACTGGAAAGAAGGTTGGCACCTTTCAATACATCAATATGCGGATACCATTGAATCATAAAGTATTTTTTTACATCAGTATTCATTAATGAAAGATATTCTTCGCCTGGAATTACATGCAATGATTGTACAGCCACACGTTTGTATCCTGCATCGCCTATTGCTTTCAACCATTGGTCCAATTCATAACGTGCTATGCCGGTAGATGCTTCTACACGTCCGATACATGTACGTGAAGTAAATGACATATAAATATCCGTATTGGGGAATTTAGCTTTAAAATCCTCAATCACATCATCATAAACAGAAAGGGACTCATTATAGGTACTGCCAAAAGTACAGAGCAAAATGGCTGTGTCGTGTTGCTTGGTTCTGGTTACTACATCCACAGCAGGATTAACAGTACTTTCTTCATCATCATTGTCACTACAGGAACTGAATCCTGTGCAAGTTGCGGCAGCAACAAAAGCCGCCATCAGATAATACTTGAATTGTTTCATACGAATAAAAATTAATTTATAAATTGTTGGTTATTAATTGTTTTTGAATTTAATGAGGGCGGAGACATAAAAAGTTCTTCCGGGAGTTGATGTGGCACGATTCCGTCCGAAAGGAGTACGGTCTACATAGTCAAATACATTATCTACCCCGGCATTCATCGTTAATGACCACCGTTTCATTTTTAATAATGAGTGGGCTGTGTTGATACGCCAAGTTTGGAATCCGTCGGCATTATTATCATTTATATAACGGCGTGTAGACTGATATCTGCCATAGATGCCGATACCCAAACGATACAGTTTCCATGAATGTTGCCATAAGACATTTAAATTTGCATTATGGCTGGAAGTAGCATCAATAGGAAGATATTTCATATAATCTATACCTTTGTTAGGATATTGCGCTTTTGGATCAGCATAACTATATCCGCCGGCAAGGCTGAGAGATTTTGCAGGACGATAGTTGAAGGTGAAATCCATACCATAAATACGTGCCTTTGTCAGATTCTTATATTGTTTGCTCTTTTCTACTTCAAGAAACTTTTCATCGGGAGTTACGGAAATTTCAACCAACTCAATCATGTTGTGAAGATAATTCATGTATCCGGTTAAACTGGCTTGGAATTTTTGCCCTACGTACTCGATACCGATTGAAGCATATTGTGAGGTTTGTGCTTTTAGATTTGTGTTGCCATGATATGCAGTCAAGGCACCGCCTCCGATAACGCCGGTATAATTATAATAAAGTTCTTTAATAGTGGGTGCTTTGTAGCCTAAAGCATAAGAAGCACGCAAATTAATATGTTCTCCGGGTTTATAAAGTCCTGATATTTTCGGACTGAAATTCAATCCTGTTTCCTTGTGTTGTGTTCCTCGTACCCCGGCAGTCAGAACCAGATTTTCTCTGGCTGTCCATTCCTCCTGTATATAAGCTGCCAACGTATAAACGGAAGCGCGGTCACCGTCAATGTGATGAGGTGATTCCAAATGATTGTACTGATATTCGATTCCTGCATTTAAAATATGGTCCTCTCCAAGATAAAATACACTTTTTACCTGGCCTAATATTTGTTTCTGAATACTTTGTTTGATACGTTGACCGGCAAAGTAGGTGATACGTTCATGGCGGTCATTGTCTAGAAAATAATCAGTATGCTCGTTTAGCTTATAGTCATAGAAGTAACCGTATCTGCCATACGAGAGGTCTGCAGTCAGATAATTCCGTTTTCCTAATTTATATTTACTTCCTACTGCAAATGTATAGTTGCGATAATAAAAATCGTTGGCTTGATATTTCCAAGGACCGTGTGTACGCATTACCCAACGCTCATAATAAGTGCCTTCTGCAGTGAGGTCTAGTTTGCGATTGACTTGCCATTCAATGTTCTCGGACAGGGTATAGTTTGAAGAACGGTTTACGGTCAACATAGTAGAGCCGGATTTCAATTGATTCTGATCCCACTGCAGGTCTGTATTCCGCCAGCCATCGGTATGCCGGAAGTTGATTCCGGTTACAGATTTTATCTTTCCATAATTAAAGCCGAAACTGGTACTTTGACGTATATCACCATATTCACCTATGCGGGATGTATTGGTGAGCTCCATTTTTTCACGGTTACGTTTGGTTATGATATTGATAACTCCGGCTATTGCGTCACTGCCATAAAGTGAAGAAGCGGCCCCTTTTACAATCTCTATGCGTTCTATATTAGCTGGATTTAATTGATTCAAGTCGTTTTGCCCTCCTACATCGCCATTCATTCTTTTTCCATTTATCATGATCAGGATATAGTCATTGTTCAATCCGTTTAGTTGGATATGGCTCCCCATATCACCATCATGAAAGGTCAATGAAGGACTAAGACCACTGAGCAAATCGTCTATACTGCGTGCCTGATATTGTTCCAAAGCTTTGCTGGTTATTACTTCAGTCTGTACGGGAGCATCTTTCAGATAATGTTCAGTACCTGTACCCGTGATGACCACTTCATTCAGTAATACGGACAATTCTTTATCGTCTTTATCTTTGAGAATACTTTGGGCACTTGCAATTTGTGTACCTAATAGTAGAATAGCAGGAAGTAAATACCTCATATTGTGTTTTATTTAATTTGCAAAATAAAACATCAAGTTTCCCTCTGATAAAGAGGAATGCCACAAAGGAATAGACGTTGGAAAACGCTTGTTCGAATGGACACATACTTCTAATCCTGGAAGCTTGGTGTTTATTGTTCAACAGACTTAGCAGGTATTCTGGCTTTCCTCTGATTGGAAACCTTCCCATTTCTTCAAATGAAACAGTGGTTTTGGACTATCCAATCAACATAATGAGGATTTACAGCTGCAGGTACAGCCCCGGATTTACACCGGATTCCCTTGCATCGGGCTATGTGATAGCCCGATTACTAATTCTGTTGCAAAGATATAGGTTTATTTTATATTATCTTCGATAAGTCTTTGATTTTTTTAGCTTTTAAATTTTAAAGACAAACTGATATAGAATGAACGTCCGGGGGTAAGAGTTGCATAATTGCTGTTATAAGGACGATCATCCGTATAATCGAACAGGTTTTCTATGCCACATCCGGGTTCTATGATTACAGATTTTAAGTTGAAAGAATGGCGTGTGTTTAAATCCCACAATTGATAGTCGGGAGCATAGCCATAACTTTTAGAGAAACGTTTGCTGTTGATACGACCGTTCAAATTTATGTTCAACCGATATATCTTCCATGAATGCGCCCATTGGGCATTGATATTGTATGCGTTTTTAATACTTTTGTCGATGGGTTGTTCCAATTCCACGTCTTGGGTATTAAGATGAGTATATCCTCCGCTTAAATTGAACCCGGCACCTAGGTATGCATTGGCGGATACATTGATTCCGTATACTTTAGCCTCCGCTATATTATCACGTTGACGAACTTCCTTATGACCATATTGCTCCATAGCTTTATCTCCCGTGGCAATCGTATTATAATCTATCATGTCACGAATATTATTATAAAAAGCATTGACTGATACAGAAAAACGCTCATGTACATACTCTGCACTCAATGAGAAATAATCATTCTTTTCCGGCTTTAAATCCAAATTGCCTATTGTTAACCTGTCATTTTTTTTAGCTATGTCAGTGGCATAGAGTTCAGACAGGGTAGGAGTTCGGAAACCTGCTGCATAGGAGGCACGGAAATTGAATTTGCCGGGTTTATACATCAGTGCTACATTGGGAGTGGCATGATTTTTGAAATTTTCATGATAAATGTAACGTACACCGATCAAAGCCTGTAGATTTCTCAGTAACTTTATTTCATCTTGTGCAAACAAGGCCAGTGTATAAGCATCTTCTTTAGCTATATTGTCTGTTTGACTTTTCAAGACATCAACGATATATTCTGTGCCGACTGAAAGTTTGTGCCGGCCACCTAATTTAAAGATACCTTTTATGCTAAGATTGTGATTGCGGGTCCGTTTGCGCACTTGCTCTTCACCTGCTTTTCCATTATAAGTTTTATTGTCTTTAAAAAAACAATAAGAGGAAGAAAAATGATCGGCGTAATAGTCTGCGGTAATATAATTCCCTTTACTTATCATGTATTGGGTACCAATACCATAATTAAAGGTTTCATGCAATATGTTGTAGTCGTATGCTTCATAAGGGCGGCGTGTCTTGTTGTCATAATATCCGCCGCGGGCATAAAAGGAGAGTTTGTCGGTAGCATCAAAAGTGAATTTTTGATTGACAGTATTTGCATAGAATCCTGTAGAAGCTACTTTCCCGGTTTCTTCCAGTTCATGAGTTTTGGAGTTCTCTTCGTATGGATTCAGTTGCCATCCCTCGGCCTGCTGACGGCGGTAAGAGGTGTAGGAGCCGAACTTGCCGGTATTGACATCTGCGTTTACGGACTGGGTAAAACGTCCTTTACTGGCATAACGGGTATCGCTGGAAACATTGATAGCATTTTTTGCATCATCAGTAATAATGTTGATTACTCCTCCGATAGCATTTGTTCCGTAAAGAGCGGAAGAGGCACCGTTCAATATTTCAATACGTTTGATTTTGGCAACATTGATTCGGGCGTAAGTATCATCTCCATACAGGCGTTTGCCATTTTCCAGAAAAATGAAATAATCATCAGGCAATCCATTCAGACTCAATGTTGTACCCATACCGTTGGTCATACTTGAGAAAGATGGGGTCAGCTTTTGTAAGGCCTCGTCCAGCGATGTTACACTGGCATTACTTAAATCCTTTGCGGTGATAACGGAAACAGGCACGGGACTATCCGTCATGCGGTGGTGTGTTCCTGTTCCGGTTACTACTACCTGGCCTATATTGGTAAAACTGTCTTGTAGCTTGATAAGAAGATTTTTTTCACCCCCTTTTGTGGTGACAGATTTGGGTGTGTAACTGACATGCGTGATTCTTAATACATGTTTTCCATCAGGAAGATTGTTGATATTAAACTCGCCTTTACCATTTGTGGTGCATCCTGAAAGGCTTTGGTCAATACGAATATTAGCCCCCACTACAGGTTCGTTGGTATCGGCACTCACAATCTTTCCACTGATACTGACTTGTGCCAGTACGTCAATAGCCAGACAGCTTAAAGTAATTGCTGTCAATAATAATTTTACTTTCATCGAAAGAATTTAAGAATTAATAATTGGCTTTCCTGACCCCGGGAGAGCGTGATTATCTATGTTTTGATTTGGCAGGTTTCCTGGCTTCACCCTGAAAAGCGCCTTCCCATTTCTTCATTTTCGAAACAGTGGCATAGCGAGAGTTGCTTTTCATCAAATGGGTTTCACAGTAGCGGGCACTGCTTCGGATTCCACAACCGAATTCCCTTTTATACAGATAGAGAAAAAATATCTGTATCACCAAACCGGGCGCAAAGGTAGACAATTATTTTATATATGTTTTAAGATTAGTGAAAAAATGACTGCTTAAAACGGAGAGAATATTGAAAAGAGGAGGGGATTTTGAACCGTAGAAGTGAATTTGATTCACTCCTACGGCAATATGAATTTGCAATAATTCGGATGGTGATTTCAGGCAAGCGCCAATATTAATATTTGTGCTGTAAGCACACGTAAAAACATGGTGAGCGGATAAACGGTGGCATAACCTACTGCCGGAGCGTCACAAGAGGTCAAATCATTGGAGTAGGCTAATGCGGGCGGATTGGTGGTGGCTCCGGACAATACTCCGATCAAGGTGTAATAGTTCAGTTTATAAACATATCGTCCTATTATTCCTACAATCAGTAAAGGCAGCAGCGTAATAATGGCGCCGTATGCTATCCATACATATCCGCCTTCGTTAATAATTGTTTCGATGAATCCTTTACCGGCTCCTAATCCTACGCAAGCAAGGAAAAGTGAGATACCGATTTCACGTACCATCAAATTGGCACTTATGGTGGTATAGGTTATCAATTTATAATGTGGTCCGAAACGGCTTATCAGGATGGACACAATAAGGGGGCCTCCTGCCAGTCCCAGTTTTACCGGTTGAGGGATACCGGGGAATAAAAAAGGAGTGCTTCCTAAAATACACCCTAATGCGATGCCTAAGAAAATAGGAATCAGGTTGGGATGATTCAAACGTTTCATGGAATTACCTAGAATCTTTTCGGCATGGGCTACAGCCAGTTCGTTACCCACAATCTTTACCCGGTCACCCATTTGCAATTGCAGGTTGGGAGTGGCCACAAGGTCTACACCCGAACGGTTTACACGGGTAATGCTTGCTCCGAAGTTATTCCTGATTTTTAGTTGAGCCAATGTCTTGCCATTCAATTCAGGCTTGGTGATCAGAATTTTTCTGGAAATAAGTTGTTTGTTCTGGAAATCCCATTCCACATTCACTTGTTTTCCAAAAAATACAGTGATAGCTTCTACATCTATCGGATTGGCGATAACAAGGATTTCATCGTGCATGTGAAATACTGTAGTGGAGTTCACTAGTTCTGTTTGTTTGTCTCCGTCACAATGCCGTATGCGTGAAATCACAAAATCACGATTCACCAATGGCTTGATTTCTTTTATTGTTTTACCTTCTACGGCTTCATTGCGTATTTCTAGTGAGATAGGGCGTACGGTCAGTTCTTGTAGATGTCCCAATCCCCGTTCCGCATCGGCTTCTTCGGTTTTTGTGTTGATGCGCAGGATATATTTCAATGCCAGCAGGGAGAGAATACATCCTACTACACCCAGTGGATAGGCTACGGCATATCCCAGTGCTATTTCGGGAGCGTCTATACCATTCAGATCACTGTTTGCTTGCTGTGCGGCACCTAGTCCCGGGGTATTTGTTACAGCACCCGAAAGAATTCCTACCATTGTGGTAATGGGGACACCTGTTATGAAATGGAGTATAATGGTGATGGTCACACCTAAAAATACAACCATCATGGCAAGCAGGTTTAGTGTGAATCCTCCTTTTTTGAATGCTGAGAAGAAACCGGGACCCACTTGTAGTCCGACTGAGTAGACAAATAATATCAGACCGAACTCTTTTAAGAAATGCAACAGATGTTCGTCCAGGTTCAGATTGAAATGACCGAATACAATTCCTACAAAAAGTATCCAGGTTACTCCCAATGAGATACCTGCCACTTTTATTTTTCCTAACATGATACCGAAAGCAATGACCAGTGAAAGAATAAGTACGGAATGTGCTACTCCGCCGCCCCATAAATTAGGGTACCCTTCAAAGAGATTTCTAAAAAGTTCCATAATTCATTATCTAGTTTAATTATTTATAGTATCAATTTTATAATTCAAAAAGTTGTCTTTCAAAATATTAGAGTAGGTTTTATGGGATAGGATGCTTCGTTTTATAGCTGTCATCCCGGCAAAATGACTGCAAAGGTAGCTTATTTAATTGATAAACCATAAAACTTTAATTGCTTTCTAAGGATATTTACTTGATATGTCGGAATTATGAATTAATCTGTTATTCTAATTTCGATAATTTGCAATTTGCACTATCTTTGTATCCGTTTTTAAAAGAAATACTAAAGAATGAAGCCACAATTACTCATAGGGGCCGCTACATCGGGAAGCGGAAAAACGACTTTTACGATGGGGTTGCTGCGGGCATTGCACAAACGAGGCCTGCGAGTACAGCCTTTTAAATGTGGTCCTGATTATATTGATACACAATTTCATACGCTGGCTGCTGACCATGAGTCGGTGAATTTGGATATTTGGATGGCATCAAATACCCATGTACAACATCTGTATAATAAATATGGAGATGGAGCCGATGTATGTGTAACCGAAGGAGTGATGGGATTGTTCGACGGTTATCAAAGAATGCAGGGAAGTAGTGCTGAAATAGCCAGATTGTTGAATATCCCTGTAGTGCTTATAGTAAGTGCTCGTTCTACAGCTTATTCTGTGGCTCCGTTAATTTATGGTTTCAAGCATTTTAATCCGGCTGTGAAGATTGCAGGTATTGTTTTCAATCAAGTATCATCTCCTTCTCATTTCGCTTATTTACGTGAGGCTTGTGTTGATGCAGGAGTAGAGTGTTTGGGATATCTGCCTATGACAGAAGGGTTGAAAATTCCATCCCGGCATTTGGGTTTGACATTGACAGCCAAACGTTCCATGAACACCTTAATAGAACAGGCTGCGGAATTGGTTGAGAAATATGTGGATTTGGATAAGCTGCTGAGTATTTGTCATCGTAATTTCCCGTGTCGGTATACATTGCCTTATAGTTCTGAGATAGGGGTGGAAAGTTTTGCTCCTTCTGCTAAAAAGATGAAGATAGCCATAGCGCGGGATCCGGCTTTCAACTTTATCTATAGAGAAAACATAGACCGCTTGTCTGCGCTAGGAAGCATTACTTATTTCAGTCCTGTATATGGTAGTGATTTGCCGGATGCTGATTTGGTTTATTTACCCGGAGGATATCCGGAATTGTTTGCCCGTCAACTGCATCGGCGCAAAAAGTTAATGGAAGCATTAAGAACCTATGCAGAGGAGGGGGGGAAGATTTTGGCCGAGTGTGGAGGTATGATGTTTCTCACCCGTTCCCTGACAGTCCGCCAAGGAGGGACTGCATATGCCATGACGGGTATTTTGCCTTTGGATTGTACCATGGTGGGTGCCAGACTTCATCTAGGATATCGCCGTATAGAATATAAAGGGATGGAGCTTCGCGGGCACGAATTTCATTATTCCAATGTCGTTGCTCCTGATGCTATGCCTTCTGTAGCAAAACAATTTACGGCAAGAGGAATGGAAGTGAGTACCCCGCTTTATAGATATAAAAATGTGATAGCCGGGTATACCCATTTATATTGGGGAGAAACGGATATATTAAAATTATGGGAAGTATGAGGCGCATTTATACACGTACTGGGGATAAGGGCATGACAGGGATTCATGGTGGAGAACGGATACCTAAGGATGATATCCGTATCGAGGCTAATGGATGTATCGATGAATTGAATGCTGTTATAGGAATAATACGTTCACTTTTGCCGCAGGAGCACGAATGGCAATCCTTGCTTTTTACGATTCAGAAAAATATAATGGTAGTGATGAGCCATGTGGCCACACCATCGGCCCTTCGTGATGGGAATCCCAATATTTTGCCTGATAATTTATGCTCTTTTTGTGAGGAGGCAATGGACAAGTTGATGGAACAAATGGAGGATAATGGTTATTTTATTCTTCCCGGAGGAACACCTGTATCGGCACAGTTGCAATTTGCAAGGACTGTGGCACGTCGGGCAGAACGGAGATTATGGACTTTGCATAAACACGATCCGTTACCGGAAATCATACTTCGGTTTATCAACCGGCTGTCCGATTTATTTTTTGTTATGGCCCGTTATGAGATGCAACAGCAGAACTGGACGGAAGAAAAGTGGCAGTCCTTTGCCTATAAAAGAAAAAAGAAAGAGTGATGAAAAAGAAATTACACCCCATTATGTTGGCGGGAACAGGTAGTGACGTTGGTAAAAGTGTTATTGCCACCGCATTATGCCGCATTTTTAAACAGGATGGTTATCAACCGGCACCTTTCAAGGCACAAAATATGGCATTGAATTCGTATGCCACTCCGGAAGGATTGGAAATAGGCCGTGCACAGGCTGTACAGGCTGAAGCTGCCGGAGTTCCTTGTCACACGGACATGAATCCTCTGTTATTGAAACCCAGCTCCGATCATACTTCGCAAGTGGTGTTAAACGGTCGTCCCATCGGTAATCGTAACGCTTTTGAGTATTTTCGCAAGGAGGGGCGTGAAGAACTGAGGCAAGAGGTAAACGCAGCCTTTGACCGTCTTGCCGCACGTTATAACCCTATTGTAATGGAGGGAGCAGGGAGCATTTCCGAAATAAATCTGCGGGATACTGATTTGGTGAATATGCCGATGGCCTGTTATGCGGATGCGGATGTGATTTTGGTAGCTGATATTGACCGGGGAGGAGTATTTGCCAGTGTCTATGGTTCGGTCATGTTACAAACTACTGAGGACAAGAAACGTATAAAAGGAATAATCATTAATAAATTCAGAGGGGATATCCGTTTGTTTGAGCCTGGTGTGAAGATGATGGAAGATTTATGTGGTATTCCTGTCTTGGGAGTAATACCTTATTATAGAAATATACATATTGAGGAAGAGGATTCCGTAGTCTTGGACTATAAACGGATGCAAGCAGTGGAAGGCAAAATAAACATAGCAGTTGTTCTGTTGCGTCATCTCTCAAACTTTACAGATTTCAACAGATTGGAACGGGATGAACGAGTGCACCTTTATTATACTAATAATACGGAAGATCTGGCCAAAGCTGATATTATTCTGCTTCCTGGCAGCAAAAGCACTTTGGATGACTTGTATGAGTTGAGACGGAACGGGGTGGCGCAAGCTGTCCTGCGTGCGCATAGGGAAGGGGTTACTGTAATGGGAATTTGTGGGGGATATCAATTGATGGGACTTGAGATTCACGATCCGGAAGGAGTGGAGGGAGAGATCCGCCAATTGCCGGGACTGGGACTGCTTCCCGTCATTACTACGATGCAAGGGGAGAAGGTGACACGGCAGGTGAATTTTCATTTTCTTGAGAATGCGGAAACTTGCCAAGGATATGAAATACACATGGGAGAAACCCGCCCGGTTCCGGGGGTGTCTGTAGTTCCTTTGAATAAACTGGAAGACGGTGGAGAGGACGGTTGTTTTGTAAACCAAAAATGTATGGGAAGTTATATTCATGGAATATTGGATAATCAGGCATTTATAGATTATTTACTGGAACCATACGCAGAAAAACTGGAGTGTCATACGGTGTTGGATTACCGGACTTATAAAGAAGAACAATATGATAAATTGGCAGAGCATGTACGCAGTCATCTCAATCTGCCTTTGTTGTACCAAATAATGAGTGGGAATGATTGAAGGACATGGTGATGATGCTTATAAGTATAAAGCAATAAAGATAAATTTCAGTTCAAACGTATATAATCATGTAGACCATAGCGGATTACATCAACATTTGTTTCAGCAGATGGAAAGTATCCGTACGTACCCCGAGCCGGAACCTTATTCATTGGAAAAGGTTTTGGCGAAACGGTTTCATCTTTCGTCTGAAGAGGTTTGTGTGACCAATGGGGCTACGGAAGCCATTTATTTAATAGCTCAGACATTCAGGAATCAGATTTCGGCTATCTTGATGCCGACTTTCAGCGAATATGCGGATGCTTGTCGTCTGCATGGTCATAAAGTGGTTCCTATATATAACTTGAACCGTTTGCCGGATAGGGGGAGGTTGATATGGTTATGTAATCCTAATAATCCCACTGGAGAGGTCAGGGAGAAGGAAGTCTTGACAGCCTGTATAAAACAAAATCCGCAGCGTATTTTTGTCATGGATCAGTCGTATGAATTCTTTACACAGAAGGCTTTGCTTACAGCCAGGGAGGCTGCGGAATTTCCGAATGTTATCCTGTTGCATTCCATGACAAAACGTTTTGCCGTGCCCGGCTTGCGTTTAGGATATATCACTGCATGTAAAGAACTGCTACATGAAATTCGGACACAGCGGATGCCTTGGTCTGTTAATCAGTTGGCTATAGAGGCCGGGCATTATTTATTGTCTTCTTCTCAATATGATATAGATATCTCTTTGTTGTTGAAGGAAAAAGAGAGATTAGCTCAATCTTTACTTTCAATAGGAGGAATGGAGATCTGGCCATCGGATACTCACTATATGTTAGTTCAATTGCGTATGGGAAAGGCAGCGGCTTTGAAAGAATATCTGGCAACAGAGCAGGGTATCCTTATTCGTGACGCATCCAATTTTGAAGGGCTGAATGAACACTTCTTCCGTATTGCTACACAAACTCCGGAAGAAAATGACAAACTGGTAGAAAGTATAAAGAAATGGACATATATGTATTAATTCTTCCGTTGTTGATAGGATGGATATTAGATAAATTGCTTGGGGATCCGGTAGGATTGCCGCATCCGGTGGTAGGATTCGGGAAGCTGATCTCTTTTTGTGAGAAACGATGGAACTGTGGGGCACATCGGATGTTGAAAGGAGGGGGGGCGGCTATTATGCTTATTTTGCTAGTATATGTAGGATCTGCTTTGGCATTGCATTATCTGTTTTTGTTGAATCGCTGGTTGGGGATCGCCCTCTCCGCTGTGCTTGTTTTCTATTGTTTAGCAGGGACTACACTTATTAGAGAAGTAAAACAGGTTTTTCTAGCTGCGGACCGTTCTTTAGAGGAGGGGAGAAAGCAGGTTTCCCGTATTGTAGGGCGTGATACCTCAGAACTGACCGATCAGGAAGTGCGTATAGCTGCTTTGGAAACGTTGGCCGAAAATTTGAGTGACGGAGTTATTGCTCCGCTGTTTTGGTATTTGCTTTTGGGAGTTCCCGGTATGCTTGCCTATAAAATGGTTAATACGCTTGATTCTATGGTAGGCTATAAGAACGAACGTTATTTGCAATTTGGTTGTGCCGCTGCACATATTGATGATATGGCGAACTATATTCCGGCTCGTTTAACCGCACTTTTAATGGTTTTGTCTGTGGGGCGTCCCGGTTTGCTGAGATTTGTAGGTAAATATGGTAACCGGCATGCAAGTCCTAATTCAGGTTATCCGGAGTCTGCTTTAGCAGGTATCTTGAATTGCCGTTTTGGAGGTCCTCATGTTTATTTTGGAGAGATAGTCTATAAACCTTTTATTGGAGATAAGGATCGGCTTATCCATACACAGGATATGCATAAAGCTGTCGATATAAACAGAAGAGCAGAAATTTTGATGATTATAGTAAATATTGTTTGCTTATATTTGGTCAGCTGAAAAATATATATTACTTTTGTTCCTGTTTTAGAGATGCGGCAGTAGCTCAGTTGGTAGAGCATCAGCTTCCCAAGCTGAGGGTCGCGGGTTCGAGTCCCGTTTGCCGCTCTGCTGAATATCAAGCACTTATCTAATGGTAAGTGCTTTTTTTTATATTATTATCAAAGAAAATATTCCGTTTAAGATGGTTATTTGGGGGGTATTATGTATCTTTATCGTCACAAAAACGTCACAAAACAATGGCAACAGTAAGATTGATACCTGATACAAGAGCAAAGAAGGATGGGTCTCAGATGATTCTTCTTGTGATACGGATAGGGAAAACGAGGTTTGTTTTCTCCACCGGAATATCTACACCGTCTTCTGAAAAGTTTAATGAAGTGTCTTATTTGGACAAATCTGTACCACAGTATAAAGTGAAGAATGTAAGGCTTGTCAGTTTGAAGAATAAAGCTGAAAAGTTGATTATTGACGATGAAGCTAGATTATCTTCTTTGCCTTCCGCTAAAGCCAAGGAGATAATCAGCGAATATGTATTTGATGAAAAGGTTGTAAAAAAAACAAGATGTTTTATAGATTATCTTGATGAGTTTGTTTCCATAAAGAGTAATACAGGAACAAAAACGGTTTATAATACAACTAGAAATAAACTGCTTGAATATGATCCGGAATGCACCTTTGACACAATGGATAGGAAATGGCTGTCTAATTTTGAAAGTTGGATGGCTGAATCAGGGATGAAAGTAAACGCTTATTCTATTCACCTGCGTAACATTCGTGCAGTATTCAATTATGCTATTGATGAAGAAATTACTACCTTATATCCTTTTCGAAAGTATAAGATAAAAAAAGAAGAAACTAGAAAACGTGCTTTATCTGTTGAACAATTGAGATTATTGCGCGATTATCCTTGTGAGGAGTTTGAAAAGAAATACAGGGATATATTTATGTTGATTGTATATCTTGTTGGAATAAATATAGGTGATTTGCTTTTACTTGAACACAAGGATATAATAGATGGACGTATAGAATATTATCGGCAGAAAACAAAGAAGTTTTACTCTATTAAAATAGAGCCGGAAGCACAAGCTATATTGGATAGGTATCAAGGTAAAACTCATTTGCTAGATATATTAGATAACTATGGAGACTATCATGATTTTACCCATAGGATGAATAAGAATCTTAAAGGGATAGGTCCGTTTGAACGAAAAGGGCTTGGTGGGAAAAAGAGTAAGCAACCATTGTTCCCCGAACTTTCAACATATTGGGCCCGCCATACCTGGGCTACGTTAGCACATAAGGCGGATGTCCCTAAAGATGTGATATCTTTAGCTTTGGGACACTCCTTTGGTTGTGATGTTACAGATATATACATTGATTTCGACAGGGATAAGATTGATGAGGCTAACAGGAAAGTGATAGATTATATATCGGGTGGCTTAAAAAAGTCTAAATCATGAATAAATCAATCTCATAATATGCATATTTTAAACAAGATTTTTAATTTTGCTGTTCCTGTAATAATAGCTTAAATTTTTATAGTATGGCTGAGAAAAGACAAAGTTACACAGAGGAAGAATTGAATGAAATGATTGCATGGTTCAATGATCATGCTAGCCAACTTCCCAAAACAATGCAAATAAATAAATCTGCGTTTACTCCCGATTTAGCTCTCACTGTCGAAAGCTGTATTATGCAAGCCCAACAATGTCTGGGTAATTATAAGATGGAAGGGGCATTTTTGTTACTTAAACAGATCAGAGCTAATATTGAGAAATAATAATTAATATTAGCCTCCAACTCGGTATATTGATTTCCGATTGTGGGGGCTGTTTGGGATTGATTCGCATTAAAGGTGTAGGATTGACAAAAGAAAATCTAATAAGCTTGTCTGTATTGAGGGTGAAATTTGAGTAAATATATGTTTAGAACAATTCGGAATGACTTCCGATTCTGATAACTTCTATTGCATCGTGTTCTGTGTCCATCCATATCAGAAGAAAATCATTTTTGATATGGCATTCCATGCAGTCCTTGTAGTTTCCTATTAGGGCATGTGCTTTATATTCTTTGGGAAGGATGTCACCGTTTGCTAACTTTTTCAATATATCATATAAGGCTTTCATTAGCTGGACGTCATTCCTATACTTCTTCAAATCTTTCTTTGCCTTTGTACTATAACGGATCGTCTTCATTCTATTTCGTTGATAGATTTCATGAATGAATCAAAATCTGTAGTGTTTATCGTTCCAGAATACTTGCCAGAACGCGCTTCGTTTATGGCTGCAACCGTTTCTTTATTTGGTGAAGAATACATCGCATCCATCAAAGTGCTCTCTACAAAATTGTTTAGGCTTCTGTTTGCTTTCTTTGCGTGTTCCTGCAATACTTGAAGCAAATCTTCACGTAGCCGGAACGATGTTTGTTTTCTTATTACTGTTTCCATCCTATTATTGTATTATGTTATAATGCAAAAGTAATACATTATATTGCAAAGACAAATTTTTATTTGTTTTTTTTATGCGATCTAACATACCTCTTATTTTTGGACAGTTTGGAATTATGTTGTAATTTTGCAACGTTTAACTAAAATGTAACGTCGTTAAAAAGAATATGGATATAGAAGAGGAAATATCTGGAAGGATAATAAGACAAGCCTTTCAGAGAGGAGGGGAAGTAATCTTTACAGATACCGAGCTGAAAGGATGTACTGACAGGAATTTGCTTCAAAAGGTGAATTTACAGTTGTCCTTATATGGAGCAATAAACGATATAACTATATTGGGCAGATGGAGTAAACGAGAAAGGGATACGCTTTATAAGGCAAGGAGGGTTCAAAGGAGAAGCGGAGCGTGAAAGCAGGAGAGAAGAAATTGAGGTGCTTACGTTAGCTTCAACGATACTTTCTTTTATTTTAGCTTTATTAGTATGAATATGATTATCCCTGTAATTATGCCACCCCATATCGCTGGTATGAAGTCCCAAAATGATATTTTTTTCATTTGTGAGATTTCACGCTTTATGATTTCTTGCTGCGCAATCAACCTGACTAATTCTTTGTCATATTCATTCATATCAAACTGGTTTATATGCAAAGATACAATTATTCAATGAAATAACAAATTAAAACAGATAGCTATATTCGAAGAAAATTTATATATCAACTTAAAATATAAGTATGGAAGAAAAGAAGATATTAGTTGCAAAATACGGTTCTGACAAAACCCCATTGTGTTTAGGAAACTTGGAAATACCTTGTTATGTGCTTGACAATGGAATGAGAGTCTTTTCCGGTAGAGGAATACAAAAGGCAATAGGTTACGATAGCAAGAGCGGTCAGTGGATGAATAGTTTCTGTAAAATGGATGGTGTTTCAAGCTATCTTTGTGCCGGTGATAACAGCATATCAGAGCGGCTTTCTAAACCTATAAAATTCAAAAGAAATAATGCAGGTGGCTCACAATCAACGGCTAACGGATATGAAGTTACTCTTTTGGTCGATATTTGTTCAGCTATAATAGACGCAAATCGTGCCGGTGTTTTTGATAATGATGTTATTGTTCGTAATGCAGATATAATAATTCGTTCAGTTGCGAAGGTAGGTATCATAGCACTTGTTGACGAAGCTACAGGCTATCAATACGAAAGGGAGAATGACGAACTTCAAAAAATACTTAAAGCGTATATTTCAGAGGAACTCCTTCCGTGGCAGAAACGTTTCCCCGATATATTCTATAAAGAATTATTCAGGCTTAATGGATGGGATTATACTGTTAACGGGATAAAGAAAAGACCGGGAATAATAGGAAAATGGACGAACACATTTATATACGAGGAACTTCCTAACGGTGTATTAGAGGAACTTAAAAAGAAAACTCCTAAAAGTGAATCAGGGAACAGAACAAACAGGTATCACCAGCTTTTGACTACTGATATAGGAGAGCCTAATTTGGAGAAACAGATAAACAAGGTTATTACGTTGTTCCAAGTTTCTGATAACATGAAGCAGTTCTGTGATAATTTTAAGAAAATGAAGATGCGTCAAATCGGGCAGATGGAACTTCCTTTTGAATTTGACGAAAATGGAAGGATAAAGGAATAGATATTTGAATATTACTAACTTAAAACAAAACATTATGAAGAAGATTTTATTACTGATGTTTATTTCGTTTATTTCAATCTGCTCTTCTTATTCGCAAGGAAACGGGAGGATTGTTAAAGTAATATATGATGGATGCGGATATACGTCTGGAGTATCAACATATAATGATGGGAGAAAGGTTTTTTCGCTAATGTTTTCCGAAACAATTTACCTTGACGGATTTAATGTTATATCTGGAACAGCCCAAGAAGTGTATGACATGATGAAGTTTTTTTCAAAATTTGTAGAAGAGCACGAAGACACAGATGGATATACTGAAGATATAAATGGATATAACTTAATGATAGTAAAATCCGGGAAAGGAGCTGTAGGAATTACGGCAATAAAGTTTCTTGTAGTTTCTTTTGGTGGCAAAAATAGGAGGTGTGACATTAGTTGCATAAAGAAGGGGAAGCGTGCTTTTGAGAAATATTGTAAAAAAAATAAGATACAATTGGAATGATTTGATGTAATTCGAAAATAATATATTATGAAGAAGATATTAATAGCCATTGCATCATTGATAATATCGGGATGCAGCGATTATGATAATGTTGGTGAAGATTACAACATGCTTATGGTATGTAATGATGTACGTGTTACATCTCATCAAATAACAACGGATGTAGAAGTTATAACCACTCTTGATCACTTTGATGTAAGACCTATAGGATATTGTGATTGGGTAAGTTGTGCTCGTGATTATTCTTATGTGGATGTGAGAGTAGCTGAGAACAAAAGTACAGAAGATAGGGAATGTTTTGTAGAAGTGTATAATGACAGATATAACCTAAGAGATACATTTCTTGTACATCAAAGTGGAGTATTTGTTCCAAGCAATGGTGGAAATGGCGGTGGAAGCGGTGGCGGTTCTGTGACTAACACCACCAAGAGGAGATGTGCTGCAAGGACAAAGAAAGGTACACGGTGCAAGAGGACTGCCGCAAAAGGAAGTATCTATTGTTGGCAGCATAAGAAATGATTATTAACTTAAAGACAACATTGTTATGAAAGTATTTTTATTACTTGTATTTGTGATATATTCCTCTATATGTAATGCGCAAATAATGGAAATAGTCCAGTCTGATTTGACGGCTAAAGAATTATTTTCTAACGCTAGGGAAATATTGGCTACAGTTTATTCCGATTGCAAGAAAGAATTGGATGATGATTTGGGATACAATATCGTAGCTTACGGGAGATATAATAATTTAGTAGATGAGTCAGAAATAAGCCATACGATGAGCAATGAGTTTACTAACTCTACATTCTTGTTCTTCCGTATAAAGATAAGTTGCAAAGACTATAAGTATCGGTATATCATAGACGATATTACATTAGTACAAGATAAGAAAATAGGTAAGACGATAAATACTGATATAGTTACGTCTTGGATGTTTGGAGTTAATCAATCTACTACTGACATTAAGTATGAAGTAGACGTTTATAATTATTCAGATATGGATTCCATTTACAAAAGGGATAGCATTTCTTATTTTTCTACTCAAAACGAGTACAATGAACTGCTCAAAAGAAAGAACTCGGCTAAAAGAAAGGAGAGAAACAGAATATATAAGGATATGGGATATTTAGGCAACATTCTAATTGATAAGGAGAAGAAGTTTCGTTCTACTCGTTTATTTCATGACAGATGTAAGAAGGATATAGATTCCATTATATTGAACATAAAGAAAGGAATGTCAAATAAGAATGACTGGTAGTATATAAAACAAATTTACAAACAGTAATTTAATGATTTTTTAAAAAACATATTATATGAAGAAGACTCTATTTATATCATTAATTGTCTTGTTGGTTACTTCATGCTATAATACCAAAAAATATGGTATATGCTTTAATTTAAGACAATCCGAGAAAGAAGTAATATCTATTTTGGATGAATTGAAATCTGAATATAGATACGAGAAAAGTAGAAGTGACCAATATGGAGTAATAAGGGTTAAACATTTTGAGTATGAAAATATGGAATTTAATACTATAAGGTTATGTTTTAAAAACAGTATATTGTCGTACATGGAGTTTAGAGTACATGAAATTGAAAATATAACCAATGTTATAAATTATCTTGAAGATACGTATGGGAAAGGAAAAGAAAACGACCGTTTTTTAAGTGACAGTAACCTTTGCAGTAAATATTGGGGAGATATTGATTCTGATTTTATGTGTATAGAAAAATGTTCTGATGATTATTACAAAATACATGGTAGGTATTTACAACCGATTATTACTCAATATTTTATAGATAATAAGTCAGAAATAT
>ENA-ORTT01001464-ORTT01001464.1-human-gut-metagenome-genome-assembly--contig:-NODE-1464-length-23426-cov-2.878525_pt1 | contig 23426 bp, 13 predicted proteins | sample MGYA00242074_ERZ509197 | MGnify/ENA primary metagenome ERZ509197 (study PRJEB26280, sample SAMEA2338789) | human gut metagenome | biome: human gut; feature: human-associated habitat; material: faeces...
TTTGTTTAAAGCGCTCACTTTTTCCCGCAAACCACAGGAATCCATATCCGGTAAGGTATCCGGTGTCCTTTCCTGTTTGTCCTGCTCAATATGTTTGTCTACCTCACTAAGGACTGCCTGTATTTTCGACTCCAGTTTTGCCTTGTTCTTTTCCACACTCCCACGCCAGACAAAAGTGTAGCGGTTGGATGCCGATTCAACTTTGGTGCCATCGATATACTGTACATCCAAACTGACATAGCCGGATTCCTGTAGCAGCAGAACAATGGCTGAAAACAACGATTTTATATTTTCTTTTAAGCGTTTGCCACGGAAATCATTGATAGTGCGGAAATCGGGAGTACTATTACCTGACAACCACATGAAGTGAATATTCTCCTGTAAGGCCTTTTCTATTTTGCGACAGGAATAGATATTGTTCAGGTATGCATAAAACAGGACTTTGAGCATCATACGGGGATGGTAGCTGCTGGTTCCTCCTCCTTTATATGCCCGCAGCAGACTGCTAATATCTAAGGCATCTACAACACTGTTTACTACACGAACGGGATGGTTCGAAGCTATCTTTTCCGATAAACTAACCGGAAAAAGTACATTTTGGTTGGAAGTTAACTCTTTAAATACTATCTTAGCCATTGCTATAATGTTTGTTTTTTTGCAACGGTAAGATAATTCTTTTTACCGAAATAAACAATAGCAAAAGGGGCTATCCGACTTTTTGGACAGCCCCCTTCGCTTCTATTTCGGACAGAACTATTTACCTACTTTTTAGCAAACATAGATTCGATATATTGTTCCATTTGCTTTGCCATGTCTTTATCCTCACATTTGGCTACCAGTTTCTGACCGATCTTTTTCCAACGGTTGATCTGCAGAGGAGTAGCTTTTTCTTTTGCTCCGGCAATTATCGAGAATGGGAATTCTTCCGGAGAAAGGTTATTCACTTCTTTTTCACAGACTGTAAGCAGCTGATTCGGATTATTGGCTAAGAGTGCTTTAGCGATATTGATCTGCCCTACCAATGATTTTTCATTTTTCAATTTCAGACCGACAATCTCTTTCTTCATCTGATCCAGGTCGGCAGCTGTTGTCGATTTATCCCGTCCGTAGAAAATCATCATCAATTTACGTTGATACCCGCTGGACAGTCGTTTATCGACAGCTTCTTCCGTATTATTTTGTGCAAACTTCTCCCGGTTTGCCAACAAATATTCATAAGCTTCAGAGCCTGCCGGAGCTAAATCAGGATTATTGAAAATAAACCAATAATCAGCCGATACTTTCTCTTCATCGGTGAGTTGTCCATACAATTCTGCAGCTACTTTCGAAGCATCCGGAGAATACATAGAAATCAAACTTTCCACATATTTAGCCAGGAATTCCTTATCCCGGGCTCCTTCTGCATATTTTGCATCCAGTACACCGGTTGCTTTATTATCGTCGAAAGCATCCTTTACCCGTTCGATAAACCGGTCCGGTTCACCACCGCCGACAAATTTATGACGCACGGTTCCATCCGTATTCAAAATGACAAAAGTAGGATAAGCGCGAACACCGAATTTTTTAGCTAATTCAGGTCCTTCTCCTTTTTCCATATCATATTTAACACAAATGAATTTCGGATTCATATAATCTCCCATTTTCTCCTGTGGGAAAACAGTGTTACTCATATATTTACAAGGCCCACACCAGGAAGTATAACAGTCGACAAAAATCTGTTTACGCATCTTAGCAGCCTTTTCTACTGCCTGTTCAAAAGTCAAGTCCTGAAAATTAACCCCTACATGAGCTAAATTCTTCCAGGATTCCACATAATATTCCAGGTAATTTTTCATTTCGCTATTAGCGGGGTTAGCCATCATTTTTTCAGCGGCAGCAACCATACGGTTATAATCTGCCTTAGTCGCTTTATCCCGCATAGCTCCGAAAGCCATCAGCATAGACGATAAATCGTTTCCGGTCAATGTAGCAGCGTTTTCTTCCACTTTAGATACCAACTGATTCACATCTCCCTGAGCCACCAATCCGGCGATATCACATAAAGACAACAAATCGTTCTTTTTCTGAAGATCCAATTTACCGATCTGTTGTTTCAGTTCATCCAAAGATACGGTTTGTCTTTCTTTATTTCCATAAAGGTGTGGAGACAAAGCCCGGCTATAAGCAGAGAATAAAAATTCATCCAATTTTTCTTTCCCTATATTTTTTTCAAAAGTCGGAATATTGGCCAATATCAAATTAAAATCGGGAGTTCCAACCGTACAAGTACCGTCTTCAAACAAGGGCCAGAATTCTTTTTTCAATTTATCTTTCTCGGTGACCTGAGACAGTAATTCTTTTTTTACCTGCTCTGCTTTTTTCTGATCGTAAGCATCATCTAAAGCGACCTTATAAGCCAATAATTGCTTTTTATTCATTTTTCCTTTTTCGTACTGTTGATTCAGATACAGCAAGGAAGTCTTTTCATTCAACCCTTTCTTTACTCTTTCGATAAAAGGTTCCAGTTCACCTCCACCGACGACAGCATGTTGTACCGTTCCGTCCGGACGGATAATAAAGAAAGAAGGATAAGCCCGCACACCTAATTTGTTTTTCAATTCTTTCCCTTCTCCCTGTTCCATATCGAACTTCACACAGACAAAACGAGGATTAAAAAATTCTCCGGCTTCTTTCATCGGGAAAATCTTTGTTGTCATCATCTTACATGGACCACACCAAGTTGTGTAACAATCAACGAAAACCAGTTTCTTTTCTGCTTTAGCTTTAGCTAATGCTTCATCAAATGTCAGATGCTGGAAATCCACTCCCGTTTGCGCAAAAGCCATTACGCTTAGCACCAAACACATCATCAAAGGAATTAATTTTTTCATAATATGATTTAAATAGTTTTGGTAAATGATGATGCAATTTACAAAATGGGATTCAATTAAAGTCTAATTTCTTCCATCTTAACCTATATTTGTGATATCCACGATAGTCCTCTAACATTTTATTAAGAGTTGTTGTCTCTTTTTTTTACAAAACCCAGTCTCCCAAAAACGACAGGCGACCGATACGGCCGGTTAGAAAAAATCAAAAGAGAAATTAAAATAATCGATTTATTGAAAGAGTAAAAATGAATAAATGTTTCCTGATTCGGGCTTTTTAATGTAATTTTGTCAGAGTACCTGTAACTTTTACAGGTCCGGAAGAAAATATGAACAAGATAGCTGAATATGGAAGATATACAAGCGATCAAACAACGATTTGAAATCATCGGAAACAATCCGGGTTTAAATCGGGCCATCGATATTGCAACCCAAGTAGCCCCGACAGATTTGTCCGTATTGATAACCGGAGAGAGTGGAGTCGGGAAAGAGATTTTTCCCCGTATCATCCATGCCTACAGTACCCGCAAACACGCTCAGTATATAGCGGTAAACTGCGGTGCGATTCCTGAAGGAACGATCGACTCCGAGCTTTTCGGTCATGAGAAAGGAGCTTTTACCGGAGCCGTATCCGACCGGAAAGGATATTTCGAAGTAACGGACGGTGGAACCATTTTTTTGGATGAAGTAGGAGAACTGCCTTTACCGACGCAAGCCCGTCTATTAAGGGTATTGGAAACGGGAGAATTTATCCGGGTAGGCTCCTCGAAAGTACAGAAAACCAACGTTCGGGTTATCGCAGCTACCAACCTCGATATCCCACAAGCGGTAAAAAACGGAAAATTCCGGGAGGATCTGTATTATCGCCTGAATGCTATTCCGATCACGATCCCTCCTTTACGCGAACGTAAAGAAGACATTCCTTTGTTATTCAGGAAATTTGCCGCCGATTTTGCTGAAAAATACCGGATGCCGGCAGTCCGGTTAACGGAAGAAGCCGTTAAAATCCTTCAGGACTTCCGTTGGCCGGGAAATATCCGGCAACTGAAAAACGTAACGGAACAAATCTCCATCATCGAACAAGAACGTATGGTAGATGGAACCACCTTACGTAAATATATACCGGAACACGATCCGATGTTACCGACCCTGACCACCGGCCACGACAAAGGAGAAGCCAGTTTCGCTTCTGAAAGAGAAATCCTGTATAAAATCCTTTTCGACATGAAAAAGGATATGAACGACCTGAAACGCCTGGTCTATGATCTGATGCAAAATGAACCTCAGCGAGAAACAGAGACTACCGAGCCAACCACTTCTCTGGTACTGAGGAATCTCTACGATCACGAACCGGGACAATTTACCCCTTCCCCCAGTCCAACCCTTCTCAACCACCGGGAAGATCATATTCAGGATACCGAAGCAGTCATCGAGGAGTCGTTTTCTATCGAAGAAAAAGAAAAAGAACTGATTACCAAAGCTCTGGAAAAAAACCATGGGAAACGTAAACTGGCAGCGAAAGATCTGGGCATATCGGAGCGGACGCTATACCGCAAACTGAAAGAATACAATCTGGAAAACTAAATTGTGCTTTTATTTAGTGAAGGCAAACTTCACAAAACAAAAGCACAACCGACTCCGTTATTTCCAATTCCATTCCAATAATTGCCCCTCATAGTCTTCGAAATAGAGGAGCTTATAGGGATGGTAACCTTGCTCCAGGGCGATTCGCCCAGAGGCGGATACAGCTCCGTGTGAGTAGTCGTTATCTACGACTTTTTGAGAACCGATGTAAAGGACGCTACCGTCATCCGATCTCGTTTCAAATTCATATATTCCGGTTTCCGGAATATAAATCCATCCCTCCCAGATATAACCGAAATGATCGTCTGCCGGGGCCCGATCTATACGGATAGCCGACACATAACCGGAGTCCAGCGGTTGAGTTTTTTCGAGATCCGAAACACAACTGAATTTACCTTCGTAGTACCTAAAACGGATACCTTTTCCGGTATCCTGAATTTGTGACGCCGGCCGGTATACTGCTTTTTCCACTTGCAAAGTCAGAAGTTCGCTTGGTGCATATCCGGTTTTGAATCCCCTTGCTTTCAAAATACAGGAGTGATTCACTTGAACGGAATCACGGTAGAGAGGAGAAGTCCGATCCGGTTCTTTTCCGTCCAGGGTATAACGGATTTCTGTATCTGAAGTGGTACTACCCAACTTGAAAGTCATCTCTTCCTCAAACAAATACAAATCTTCTGAAACATAAGGGATAGATACCTGTTTTCCTTTACTCATAGAATAAGGGAAACTACCGGAAGAAATTCCCCGTTGCAGATTAGGTTCGGCCGATAACTGAAAACGTAATTCCCCTCCCTGCATCAGCTCGGCATAGGTGATAAAATTCCGGTCTATTTCCTTACCGTTCAACCAGACTTTGTCGATATATATGTTCTTCTCCGGTTCATTGGCTTTAACGACCAGTGTTTTCCCATTTGCCAGCTTTAGGGTTGCCTGGGGAAACAGGGGTGAAGTGAACACAAATTCGTTAGAACCGGGGCATACCGGATAGAAACCGAGACTACTCAGGATATACCAAGCGGACATTTGTCCGCAGTCCTCATTACCGCAAAGCCCTTCGGGTGTATTCCGGTACATCTCTTTCAGAATACGGCGGACCATCGCCTGTGTTTTCCAGGGTTGTCCCGCATAACTATACAAATACGCCATGTGGTGGCTGGGTTCGTTACCTTGGGCATACTGGCCGATCAGCCCGGTGATATCCGAAAGGGAAGTTTCCACCATGGAGATTGTCGAAAACAGACTGTCCAAGTCCTGCAGAAATTGCTTCTCTCCTCCGAACAACTGTATCATCCCGTTTACATCATGGGGAACAAAAAAACGGTATTGCCAGGCACTGGCCTCGGTATACGACCGTCCAGCCTCATAAGGATTGAAGGGGGTTTCCCAGTTCCCGTCCGAGCGTTTTCCCCGGAAAAAACGGCAGGAACCGTCGAAGACATGGATATAGTTACGGGCACGCCGGGCAAAACGTCCGGCGATATCCTGTTCACCCAATGCCTCTGCCATCCGGGAAATACACCAATCGTCATAAGCAAATTCCAACAAACAAGAAACCGATTCCTTACGGAAATTTGCAGGAATATAGCCCTCCCGGATGTAATAATCAGCTCCTTTGGTATTTTTTTCAGCCGACCGTACGACCGTACCATCGCTTCCAAGGCTTTCCCACCATCGAAACCGCGAATTCCTTTCATCCAGGCATCTGCGATGACAGAGACGGAGTGATATCCGATCATAGTACCCGTTTCTCCTGAAGCTAACGGCCAAACAGGCAATTCGCCGGTTATTTCGTAAATATCCAGAGCAGAACGGACTATATCGGCAACCAAAGCAGTATCCAGTAGGGTCATCATCGGATGCCAGGCCCGGAAGGTATCCCAAAGGGAAAGTGTAGAATATCGGTTTTTACCTTTCCCGGTCCGCCCGATGCCCATATCGTGTCTTCGGTATTCCCCATTGACATCATTGATCCGGTTAGGAACGACACTACTGTGATATAAGGCTGTATAGAAATTCACCCTTTCTTCCGGACTCCCGCCTTTGATCCGGATCCCGGAAAGTTGTGACTGCCATGCTTTATCAGCTTTTTTGCACACAGCCTCGAAATCCTGCCCTATCAGGTCATGCTCCCGGTTCTGCCGGGCATTCTCCACACTGACAGCCGACACTCCGACCTGCAATTCTATGGTTTCCCCGGCCTTTACATGAAATGTAGCGACAGCCTGTAATTTTTCTCCGTCGATCCGAACAGTACCCCGGCATACCTTTCCCTCTTTTACCCAAGTCAAAGTTTCTATCGGACGGGAAAAGCGGGCCGCAAAATAAATAGGCTGATTGTTTACCCAGGCAGAAGTATTCCGCATCCCGGAAATTTCATCCGGAGCGGTCTGTTCCAAATAAGCAGCCTGAATCGTCTCACTGGTCAGCGAATGAGCCAGATCGATGACAACAGACGCTTCACCTGTCCGGTCAAAACGGTATCTATGCACTCCGGTGTAAGGTGTAGCGGTCAACTCTGCCTGTATTCCTTCTGTCGGTAACATCACTTTATAATAGCCTGGAGATGCCCATTCCTGCCGATGGGAAAAGGGAAGCGGCGAAAGCCAGTTCCCTCCTTGTTCCGGATCCAGTGTCCTACTTGCCGGATAAACGAGGATATCTCCGAAATCGATACATCCGGTTCCGCTGAGATGCGTATGCGAAAAACCTGAGATAAGCGAATCGCTGTAATGATAGCCGGCACAAGCGTCCCAATCGTTTTTCCGGGTATCCGGACTCAACTGTACAGCTCCGAACGGGACCGTAGCCCCCGGATAAGTATGTCCGTGAAAACCTGTCCCTACAAAAGGATTCACTTCCCGGGCCAACCGGCCTTTCTGTAAAGAACAGCCGAAAATCAGGGACGTTATTATAACACAAAAGACAAGCTTATTCATTTTCCGATAGCAAATTATATAATAGATTCAGGTCGTCGGTACCCACCAGATCAACACCGGTTCGTAGAAATAACCTCTTAAAAGCTTCGGTATCGGGCGCCCCCCACCAACGGAACAATTTTTTTTCCTGATGAACATTTTTCACTATCTCCACCATTCTTTTATACTGTTCTTCAGGCATTTCCCCGTTGCCGTCCCAACTGAAATAACTTTGGTAATTATCACTGATCACCGGAGTCAGGGAAGCCGGCATTCCTTTACCAAGATCCCGGATCTGTCCGTCTAAAAAAGCAAACCGTAAAGATTCCGAAGGCAGGGAATATAACGGACGATTCCCGGAAATAAAAAACAGGACTGCTCCTTCCTGATATACGCCATCTTTTACAGAACAAAAATACTTGCGGTAAGGTTCCATCTGTTTTTTCAAAACTTCATAGATTCCTTCTCCATTCGCTTTAAAATCGGCCATCAGGAAAAAGGGACGTTCACTTCCGGGATATACTTTCCCTCCGTTTTCCTTAATTCGCCGGATCAGTGGCTTCAGATACAAATTTTCAAAAGTGATTGCCGGATCGGGTTCCGGTTTTTCATGTCCGACATACACCTCCCCGCCGATCAGCCAAAGATCGGTTTCCACACAATTGAAACGGAATGCCAATGCATCCTGCAAAGGATTTTCTCTCTGATAATCATTGTGTGAAAAAGCATTGTAATAAATTTTATCTTTCCGGGTAATCGGCAGGGAGCGACTTAATACAGGTCCTGTCGTTTCTATATTTCCTTCTCCGTCCTTCCAGCGGCAAGAAACGACAGCTACCTGATCTCCTTTAATTTGCAGTATAGCAAACGATCCGTTACCGTCTCTATCCGGCCAGGCATTATTCACCTGATAAATCGGATAGGCGCGATAGGTCGGCAGCATAGCCGTATGGGTATGACCGGCAAAAAAAGCAGCTACATTGTAATGGTCCAGCAAACCGAACAATTCATTCCGGGCTTCCTGTGGCCACCACTTTATTGCCCAGGGATCGGTACCGTAATGTTGGATATAAACCACCGGATTACCTTGGGAAGCATATTTCTCCAGGTCAGCTTTCAGCCATTCCAGGTTGCTCTCACAATAGGAAGTATCGCCGGCATATCTTTGCCCATGAACAAAATGCACGTCACCGATATTCCAGGAATAACTCCGACTCGACGGATGCAGATTCAGAATTTCCTTGCGGGCCAGTTTTACATTCAGAACCGAGTCCATATAATTTTTTATCAACTGCAAGTGTACCTCGTTATTCGGGGTCTTGCCTTCTGTAACCGTATCCAGGTCATGATTTCCAAAACCGGGATAAACCGGAAAGTGGATTCTTTTCTCTCCTTTTCCACATTCATAACGCTGGCGGTAAAGGTCGATGATTTCAGGCCTTGCCCTGTCAAAAAGGTCTCCAGCCAAAATGACGGCATCTATCTTCCGGATAATTTCCCCTGAAGGCATGACCAAATGTCCCGGTACCCGATTCATCGCCACGACATGGTAATATTGATCCGTTTCGGGTAAAAAATCAAAATGCAGATCGGCTGCAATGATGCAGGTTACATCCCGTTTTGCCGGCGTTTGTCCCAAGGTTCCGGTGGCGGAACAAAAGAAGAATAACGCTATCAGGACAGGAAAAATATACCTGCCCGAAAAAAGATTTTCCATAAAATATCTTACACAATAATAAATTATTTTACCTGACGGATACAGACCGTTTCATCCGGAGTAAGCAGAAAAACCCCCTCTTTGGTTTGTTTCGCCTTTAATACCGGATTGATAAGCGAGGTCATCTCGCACTTTACCAGGGTAGCGATGACTTTTTTAGGATCCTGGCCGTCATAATACCCTGTCCCATTCTTGATCACTTTCTCCTGCAACTCTTTGATTCGTCTTTGATTGGAATTCACCATCTGAACCAGAAATGCATAATTTTGGTCTTTTTTGGACATAGATTCCAGCTCTTTTTGCCAGGCCTGGTTGTCGTTTTCTATCCTTTTTATTGTCTTCTCTTTCTCTTTTATTTGCTCCTCAAATATTTTTTGCAAGATGTCGATACTATCCCCGACGGTTTGTTTGGTGATCTGTACGTTAGTAAACTCTATCTCCAAATCAGGAGAACCTGTTTGGGTACGCATATATTCTTGTATCGATTTTTCGCTTGTAGAGAGTGAATTACAAGAAATTGCAATCATGAAAATACTTAAAATAAAGATGATTCTTTTCATATATTAGTTTTTAGAGTTTCAATAAATACTTGATTTTTTCAAAAATATCCGTGTTCTCATAAATACCTGTAAACAGTTCCGCTCCGGGCCCAAATGCATACACGGGGACCATGACTCCACTATGATCTCCGGTAGAAAATTTCCCAATGATCTCACCTTCCGGGAGAGATCCGCCGACCAGGGTCAGACCGCCTGTTTCATGATCTGCTGTTACGACAACGAGTGTTTCTCCGTCAGCAGCGGCCCATTCGAATACTTTTCCGATCGTACGGTCGAAATCCAGAATTTCCTCTACCAGAGGATCGAGTTGATTGGCATGTCCATAGTCGTCGATCTGGGAGGCTTCCACCATCAGAAAGAATCCTTTTTTATTTTGTGAGAGAAGTTCGAGCGCTTTCATCGTACTTTCTGTAAGCATTTCCTTACGTACCGAAGGACGCGGCAAATCATGATCCGCCCATACAGCCAATACTTTTCCGGTTTGTATGGCATTCAGTTGCTCCTGATTTTCCGGGGTCTGATACCCCAGTGCTTTCATCTCTTCAAGGATGTTTCTGCCGTCCTTCCGTTCACAAAAATATCTCTTTCCACCTCCGAAAATAAAATCGACTCCACATCCGGCATAATCGGCAATAAGTGCTTCTGCCTGGTCCCGGTCACTGTTATGGGCACAAAAAGCCGCAGGAGTAGCATCGTTCAGACGACAGGTCACAACTACCCCGGTAGATTTACTTTTAGCTGCAGCCAGATCTGTCAGAGTAAGCAGTGGCTTACCTTCCGGATCTACTCCGACAGCATGATAGCGTGTTTTATGTCCGGTTGCCAAAGCAGTACCGGCAGCACCTGAATCCGTAATCAGCCGGTCACAGCAATAAGTTTTAGCTAAACCGACGGTCTGACAATTTTCCAGATTCAATTTTCCCTTATTGGCAGCCCAGGTAGAATACATATGGGCCAGACTCATTCCGTCACCGATCATAAATACGACGTTTTTGATTTTGCCTTTTCCGCGGACTTTTACTGTTTTTACAGGACTTTCCTGTTGGCGGGAAATTTTAATTTCCCTGTCCCTGCCCTGAGCAAAAGTGGAAAATGAACTTCCTAACAGGAAACAGAGGAGAAATAAGATGATTTTATTCATATTTTAATAGGATTTTATCGCATGTTACAATAAGATTCATATTCAGTCCGTGCTTGTTCTGCCTTTTCGGTTTCTCTCATTTTTTCGTATATCACAGCACTGTTTAAAGCTAAACGCGCCAAATAAGGCATAGAAGTACAACGTAATTTAATCCTGTTGATGATTTCCGACAGTTCTGTCAGAATCACCCGGTCTTCCAGCACCGGCATTATACTCCCCAACGGGTAATAAAATGTAAAAAAAGGCAGGCCATAGATTTCATCTTCGGTCCGGTTATATAAATTCCCATTTTGTACAATCAACCAGGCAGTTCCGCAATCTTGCAATAAGGCTTTAGAAAAACGGGCATCGGTAATCAAAGCCGAGACACCTTGAAAATCTGCGTATTCTAATAAACCGATTAACTCCTGATAACGGTTTTCAGTTTCCTGTAAACCATTTTCTAAAGAAGAGCCGGCAATATCTCCCAATTCCATAATCACAATCCATTGCAAAGCTTTTGCCACTTCGTCTTCTCCGAATAACCGTCCGTAATGAATGTGACCGGACATTATTTTTTTGAAAATAGCGGAGTATGGATTATCGATATGGGCTTTGAATAATTCCCAGTTTTCTTTTTCTTCCAGCTGCTGTTGATTCAACCGGTCGAAATAGGCTTCGGCTACTTCCCGGTGCATTTTTTTTGCATGAGCCAGCTTCAGGTCGTTCATCAACTTTTTGACAAATTCGGGCGAACGTTCGCCCTGACGATAACGCCTGCAACTCCCGGCCAGCGTATTATCACTACTCAATGCCACCCGGGCAATAGACAAGATATATTCCACATCCCCTCCCCCTGTAACACGATGTACGACGAGTTCTGTATGAGGGTCAATAAACAATAAGGTTGGAAAAGCCGTCGGTTTATAGACTTTGGATAACATCACGCCATCTACATCCTTTTCCATGTCCATATCGACATTGATAAAGTTTTGATTGTAGAAATCGGCTACAGCATCTTTGGTAAAAATGTTGGCAGCCAAATTTTTACAAGGCCCGCACAATCCAGAAAAATCAGCTTATTCTCCTTCCGGGCTTTTTCTACAGCTTTTTTCCAATCCTTCGGTTCGAAACGGATACTCCGGTTCTGGGCGATTACTCCCCCGCCAATGCTTATCCAAAGTAGAAATACCAGTAAGAAACTCCTTTTCATTTTAGGTATTTATTATTATTATTCAGATTGAAAGGATTCCGGAAATTGACAACGATCTTTGGTCTCTCCGCTTTTCAGCCGGATATAGGTCCCGAATTCTCTTTTCCCTTCCGTGAGTTCGATGACGCGTATTCCGGGAGACAGACTCCCATAGGCATTTTTTCCGGCAGAAACCCTTCCATAACCTAAAGCGATGTCATAATAAGTACCGATAAAATCATTTTCATGATCGTGACCGGCAAACACCCCGATCACTTGTCCTGATTCCTTCAAGGCGGTAAATAAACCGCTGTTCAGGCGGGGAGAGCAAATATCTTCGTGTTTCTCTCCGAAAATTTTCCCTTTCAGAGCGTCATTATATTCTGGCAGGGGAATATGCAGGAAAAGAAGCGAGGGGTAGGGATGCCGTTTATTTTCTGCTATAAACCAGTTTATTTGTGAAAAATCGATCCATTGATATCCTCCTACCCGGGCTTGTTCGCAATTGGCATGAGAATCCATAAAATACAGAGTCATCGCGGTTTTATCCGAATCCTTGCTTTCAATATCCAAAATATAATTACCGACACCTTTGACATTTCCCTTTTCCATCAGGCAATTCGGTGCGGCTTTTACCATATCGAACAGTTCGTCCCTTGTCAATCCATGTTCGTGATCATGATTCCCGAAAATCATAGTCCAGGGGACACCGCTTTGTTTCATTTGCTTCACCAAACGTTTCCAGGCTTTTTCAGGCTGATATTCTGTGACCTGATCTCCGGTGAAAACGATCAGATCGGGTTTTTCTGCCCGGATGGCTTCCTCTATCAGCTCATAGCACACTTCGGATTGTCCCGCCCTCAAACTGATGTGCATGTCTGTCATCTGAACAATTTTGAACTTCCCGTCCGGTTTGAATTTCAGTTTATTCTGAGCTTGTACCGATACCGTCATAAACAGACAGGACAATATCAATCCCGTCAGGGCGAATGTTTTATTTATCATATACGATTTTTTAGTGAATTGCAGGCTTATGGCAAACCATAAGCCTGCAATACAGTGGATTATTTTACATACGCAATAGAACTGAGAGCCCCCCAGCTGTTGTGGCCTCCACCTATCATACCTACTCTTAATTCTTGCCAGTCGGTATCTTCCATATAACGGACTTCGATCTCATGGAAACCGGCATCCAGTGCAATTTTTCCATTTCCCATCGCAGTGGAATGCGAACCGTCGTTCAATGCCACCGGTTGCCCGTCGATAAAGAGTACAGAACCGTCGTCAGACAGCAGTATAAATTCATACACATCCTTCTGTGTCAACTTGATATAAGCTTTAAATATCACGCCGAAATGATCGTCTGCCGGGTTCAGCTCCCCGAAAGAAAAACCGGAACAAACACCTGTCCGTAAGGGTTGCATCTTTAACATGTCGGCAGTAGATTTCATTTTACCTTCGTAATAAGCATAAGAAACGCCTTTACGGGTCGGATTTACCTTTTTCCCCGGCAAATAGTCGGCTTTGATTGCTTCAGCCACCATTACGTCACTTTTGGTTTTTCCTTCAACGTACGCAACTGCTTTTATCGTTGCAGAAGCATGCAACTTGATCGGCTGGGTATATAAAGTGGAACGATCATCCGGTTCACTACCATCCAAGGTGTAATAAATTTTAGCATGAGGATGCCGCACTTTCAGAATCACAGAGCGTTCGTTCGGAAAATATTGGATGTCACTGGTTGTGTAAGGCATCGGGGCTTTGTTTTCCGTGGTCATCGAATAAGGCAGAGATTCTTCTTTAAGACCTCTTTTCATATTCGGTTTACCGGTCAGCGTAAATACCAATTCCCCGCCTTCCATTATTTCATGATATTTAATGTAATTACGGTCGATTTCCTTGCCGTTTAAAGTTATTTCCTCGATATACACATCTTCCCGGTCGCCTTTTACTTTGATGGTGAATTTTTTCCCATTAGCCAGATTGATCACGGTTTTATCGAATTCAGGCGCCGTCAGGATAAATTCATCACTACCCGGACACATCGGATACATACCGATAGAAGTAAGTACATACCAGGCAGACATTTGTCCACAGTCGTCATTCCCGCACAAACCGCTGGGGGTATTCTGATAAAAGCAAGCCAGAATTTTTTTTGTTAAAGCACTGGTTTTCCAGGGTTCTGACGAATAGGCATATAAGAATGCCGTACCGTGACTGGGTTCGTTTCCGTGGGCATACTGTCCCAGACGTCCGGTGACATCCGGCAGGCGTTTTCCCAGAATAGCCGTGTCGGCTTCGAAAAGAGCATCCAGCGATTTGGCCAAAGAATCACGCCCGCCGAGCAAATTGGTCAGGCCTTTGATATCATGCGGAGCATAATGGCGGTATTGCCAGGGAGTCGCTTCGGTGAAATTATTATCCATATAATTTCCCTGAAAATCCGGATCGAATATTCCTGTATTGGAACGCCCCCTGAAAAATCCGGTTTCTCCGTCGAACAGATTCCGGTAATTTTCGGAACGCTTCAGGTAAAATTCATAATCTTCCTGATGTCCCAGTCTTTTTGCTATCTGAGCCAGACACCAATCATTATAAGCATATTCTACCGTTTTGGAAACACTCTTGCGTCCGGTTTCGTTACTGGGAACATAACCGTATTTTTCATAGGAAGGGAACTGATCTCTTCCTGCTTCATACGTTTTTTTACAAAGCTGATAGGCTTTCTCATAATCGAATCCTCCCAAATCTTTCACGATGGCTTCTCCCAGAACCGAGATCGCATGAAAACCGATCATACAATCGGTTTCTCCCCCCCATAATTCCCATTTCGGCAGATATCCGTATTGTTCTCCTTTTTCTACCAGACTCCGCATCATGTCGGCGTTAAAATCCGGATACAATACAGTATAAAGCGGATGTACGGCCCGATAGGTATCCCACAGGGAAAAAGTCGTATAATGAGGAGATTTCCCCTCGTGAATTTTTCCGTCCATACCCCGGTATTTGTGATCTACATCACTGAACAGGTTCGGGCAAATCATCGTATGATACAAAGCCGTATAGAAAATGGTCTTTTCGTCGTCGGTAGCTCCGGAAATGTCTATCCGTCCCATTTCGGTATCCCAGCTGGCCACAGCCTGCATCAAAGCTTTATCGAACTTAGGGGAAGGCATTTCGGCCTCTATATTTTTCCGGGCCCCTTCGTAACCGGTAGCCGAGATTCCTACTGAAACTTCGACCGGTGCATTACCGTTTTCAAATTCCAGAATTGCCCGGATATCGGTGCCCTTAAGATCTTTTTCATAAGTCAGCTTACCATCACACCAACCGTTGATTTTCCGGATCGGGGCAGAAAAGCGGGCTATGAAATAAATGTATTGGTTACTTACCCAACCACTGGAAAAACGCATTCCCTGGATTTCAGTATCCGAGATCTGTTTTAACTCCAGTTGGTGGATGTATTCTTTTTTCAGGTAATGGGTCAGGTCGACTAAAAGAGAACGTTCCCCGGCAGGATACGTATAACGGTGTACCCCGCAATGCGGGGTAGCGGTCAGCTCGGACAATACACCATTTCCCAATTTTACAGAGTAATAACCGGCAGTTGCGGTTTCCCCGTCTTTTAGCATGCGCATCTGTTTTTTTTCTTTCAGCCAGGTGGCATCGAAATTTCCGGTTAAAGGTAAAAACAAGATGTCTCCCAGATCGGCCCCTCCCGTTCCGCTCATGTGGGTATGGGAAAAGCCGTATAGCAGGGTATCGGTATATTGATACCCGGAACAGGCCGACCAGTCTTCGGTCCGGGTATCGGGACTCAGCTGGACCATACCGAAAGGAACCGTAGCTCCCGGATAGGTATGTCCCACCTGTTCAGTTCCGATAAACGGATTCACATACTCAATCACCTCTTTCGTTTCCGTACAGGAAAACAAAATAAAACAACATCCCCATACGGCTATCTTCCTTATTTTCTCTCTGATTGTCATTATGATTTATTTTTTATTATAAAAGTATTTTATCTTTATTTTCCTGTAAATGCCCAGTCGCTTTTCCAGGCCCAACGATGCGGACAATTGTCTGTAATCGTACGGATACGCTTTACCTGGTCCATAGAAATGGTATTTTTATAACTACTTGCATCCATGATATTTACAGAGTAGAAAATCAAACCATCCGTACTGATTTTCAAACGGGAATTACTACCTTCCAAAGCTGTATTCCACGGTTCTTTATAAGTATTGTAAGCAAAGGTATCCTCGCAGTAATCCTCTTTTTGGTTTTCAGTATCCAATAAACCGAAGAACTTACCCATCTGGGTTGGATAACCTACATCTTCTATAGCAAAATCCCGAGCACCATATATAAGTCCAATATCCGTCAAGGAATATTCCTGTTTTTCGATTTCTTCCAAAGATAATTGCTCAAAACTAACTCCTTGTATTTGATTCAAGTCTGCCGTATTTAAGATATAATGGGGAGTTGATACACTATTACCCATATTTTCAACAATCCAGATATTCAAATACCTTTTATAATCCCAACAAATCTTTGGATTATTCTTTATTTTTTCCGGATTTAAGTTATTTAAATCGGAAGTGGACAATGAATAACGGTTTATCCCTTTTTCTTCCATCTTTCTGCCATTAGGGTCATATTCAGCCAACCGGAAACGGATTTTGGTATCGGCTCCATTCGGGCTGAAAGCAGCTGTCCGCGCAAAACAATTATAGATGGTGTTAAAAGCGTAATTTACAATATCCGCTCCAACCCCCTGTCCTAATTCCACTTTTGTTTTATCTTGAATAAGATGAAATACAACCGGATAGGTAATCGTTTCATACGCATCCTCTGCAAACGGTTCCCGAATGGAAACTTTAAAGACATCCGATTTCAATCCATTCGCGGTAACATAAAAACCTTGTTCGGATTTGGAAAGATCTGTTGTCCGATATTTGCCCTCTTTCAGCGGAGTTCCGTCTTCCAAAAAATATTGCACCGTTCCTTCAGCAAGCCGGTCCACCGGTATTTTACCGTATACGATAGTGTCCCTCCCGTCATCCGTCTGGATTTTATACGGTTGATAAAGCATCGGATTTAAGGTTAATGTAGAAATACCATCCGCTATTAATTGGCGATGATCCGCTCCCAATTCTACTTTGGCAATTTGAAAATCACTGAAATCCACCAATTCATCCTCATCGGGAGTACAAGCACACAATCCCGAGAACATCAATAAAGGATAAATAAAATATTTCGTTTTCATAATCTTAATCATTTAATATCCAACCCGGATTTTGTTCAATATACTTATTGTTGTTTATCTCAGACAATGGTATCGGGAAAGCGTAACGGTAATCCTCGTATCCATTCAATTTGAACGTCTCACCACCGATTGTCCGCTCGGTTTTCACTCCCAGACGTTTCATATCCAACCAACGGACATCTCCTTCTGCCACAAATTCCTTTTGACGTTCCCAGAGGATTTCATCCAACAACGCCTCTTTGGTATTTGGAATCTGGAATGCCTCGGTGTAACGGGCCTCTTTAAAACGTCGTAATATAGTTTGGGCTTTCTCCAATTGCTCTGTCCGGACATACGCCTCTGCCTGTATCAAAAATGTTTCAGCTAAACGAAACGCACAAAACAGATAGTAATAGTCACCACCCCATCCATCGTAACTCGAATATTTATTGATTTTCAAATCCTTAACCGTTTGAAAAGACCCCCAATCAAAATATTCTACAATCTGATAATACAACTTCTCCCGAATATCTCCATTCTCTTCAGGGAAATAGGCTTGACGAAACGTTTCATTAGGTTTCTTGTTACTGAATAAGGTTCCAAAACCCATACTCCCCCCATACTTCACACGCAACGGAGATTCCTGCGACTTTAAAGAATATCCCTCCCCCACATTAAATAACGCCTTCAATTCTTCTGGATTCGATTCCAATTCTTTTCCATTGGTCTCTCTTTCCGCATAAACGATTGCATTTTTCCAATCCTCTTCCTCTGCTGCTGCTGACATCGCTTTAAAGTGATACACTTGAGCATAAAGACGATTAATTACTTCTTCGCAATACATCAAATTGTAGGATTCCCGGGTAGGCGTAGATTGCAAACGCATCTCCGCTTCTTTCAGGTCACTCAAAATTTGTCTGTATACCTCTTTTTGTGTACTTCTTTCCAAAGTCACGCTTTCAAAATCTTCATATGTCTCTAAACAAACCGGTATTCCCAATTCATTGTCCTTATATGGTGCAAAATATTGTAAGAGTTTGAAAAAACAATATGCCCGCATGGCGTATGCCTCTCCCATCACATAATCCCGCATCGTTTTATCCCCCTCTGCCGTTTTTGCCTCATGGATAATCAGATTCAAAAAACCGATCGGACTATAATATTTCCCCCAAAGCGATTGATTCGATTCATTTCTCCAATCACATATCCGCTTCTCATCATCCGTAAAATCATTTTCAGCAAGTTGCGACAAATCCCATTCTTCCGTATAGGCAACAATACCATACGTATTCCCCTGAAAAGGAGATGACGGTAAACTACTCCAGCCATCATCCCTTATATTTCGCAAAAAACTAGCCAAAGACTGTTTTATACTTTCCATATCGTCCATCGATATGACGTTCTTAGGGGTAACATCCAAATATTTATCACAGGAGGTCATGCCCAAAAACACCAACATGCCCCATATAACCATTCTATATTTTTTCATATCCTCATGCTTTTAAAATCCCAAAGAAAGATTAAACATATAAGTTCTGGGTAACGGATAATTGAATGCTCCTCCCGTGGTCACATCCAATCCGCTGTATTTCGTAAAGGTAAACAGATTTTGTACTTGTAATCCCAAACGGCATCTATCCAATCCAATCCGATCAAACCATTTGTTTTTTAAATCATACGAAAATGTCAAATCCCGCCAAGCCAAATAGTTTCCCTTCTCATATTTATCATCCGTATACATATTATGATATTGCGCTCCATTAAATTGATAACGAGGGGTATTGGTAATGTCTCCGGGTGCTCGCCAACGGTTCATGGCACTTTTCAAACGATTGGTCCGGGATACATATATTTCCGAACTTTTATTTGCACCTGACGGGGCGTATTTCCGCTCATTAAACGTTTCCAACAAATGTCCGGCACTATAAGCAAATGAAGCACGTACCTCCAATTTCTTCCATGTCAATGTGGAAGAAAAACCTCCGGTAACTTTCGGTGTAACAGAACCCAATTTTTCCATGGAAGCCCTAAGTAACTCTTCACGAATGTTGTAATCAATCTCTTCCGTGTCAATTTTATCCGCCACTTGTGATATATCTACTCCTCTGTAATCTGCAAGTATCTTACGAGACTCATCAGTCAGATAAATCATCGCCTGCCCTGTCAATGGATTTACTCCTGCAAACCGATAACCGAACATACTGCCTGAGGCATACCCTTCGATGTTATCAGATCCGCCCATTACATTTAATTCATTCAAATCTTTTAAATAAGTCTTTTTAATCTTATTCGTATTTTGAGCAATGTTGAAAGAATTAATCCAACGTACATTAGCCCCCAAATCAAGACGCAAATTGACATTAAACTCCCATCCGGTATTCTCAATACTGGATACATTCGCCTTGATACTCGTACGTCCGTATGACTCTGGAGTTGTCATCGTTCCTAACAAATCTTTCCCGGTATTCCAATAATAGTTGAAAGAACCTCCGATTCTGTTATCCCAAAAACCGAAATCCAAACCGAAATTCCGGTCTTGCTTTCTTTCCCACTTGATATTGGGATTTGGGAAAGTCACAGACTCCGCTACAAAATTTTCGTCATACCGATATCCACTTAAAAATATCATTGGAATCGGATAAGAGCTTCTGTCTATATTTCCGGTATATCCATAAGATAAACGAATCGCCAAATCTGAAATAAAGTTCACATCTTTCAGGAAATTCTCCCGCATCGCATTCCAACGGAAACTGGCAGACCATAAAGGGGTAAAACGGTTATCCGTACCAATGATGTCGGCCCCGTCAAAACGGGCATTCAAATTGAACACGTACTTATCACATAACGTATAAGTCAAGGCACCAAAGAAAGAAGCGGAACGGTCCTGAGCTTCTGCTGTTCCAATTAACCCACTCAAGGAATTTTTAATATCGTTATAGGAAATATCATCCGAAGGAAAATCCGGGAAAGCAATAAACCGATAATAATCATTGAATTCCGGAGAACGATGATAATTGTTATAAGACTTACTACCGGACAATTCCGTACCTACAACCAATGAAAAAGCGTGATTTTCCAACTTGTTATTATTATAACTGATCAGTCCCCGCAAAGCAAAAGCCGTTGAACGTCCTGATCCTTCTTTCAAATAACCGTTATTGTACTTTTCCGGAAGTTCCCCACTAATTGCACTGGAAGTAAAACAGTTAGAATAAGACGTATAGGTCCCGGGGGCAGCCCAAGCCTCTGTATTGTTGGTACTATATGTAAGCGATCCATTTAAATCCACACTCAAACCTTCCATTACCTGATAATTCATCCCTAAACGGGCAGAAAGATCGGAAGCGATGGTCTTATTCTGAGTTTCATTCAATTCCCGTAAAATATTAAATTGGTCATATATATTGCCATAATGGATCGAGCTCCGGTTATCGCCCAGATAAGTAAAATCCGCCGCATAACTACCGTCTTCATTGAAAGGTTTCTCGTAAGGATTGGCGAATACGGCATATTTGAAGGGATCTATGGAAGAATTATGATCCTTACTTTCGCGGAAATTCCCGTTTAGTTTAAAATTCATCTCAAAATTTTGGGCCGGTTTATGGCGGATTTCCAGACTGGCTCCCAGATTATCATACGAATTGCTCTTTAAAATTCCGGACTGGCCATTATAGTTAATAGATGCATAATAATTGGTTTTCTCCGTACCTCCGCGCATAGACAAAAAATGGGATTGTGAAAAAGCTTTACGGAAAATCACATCGAACCAATCGGTATTGATCTTGCGCAATTTATCCAGCTCTTCCCGATACTGGCTTTCTGTATATCTTCCCTGCATGTAATAATCGTATATTTTACCGACCAGTCCCCCTTCCCATGCCCTGGAAAAATCTTTCATCAAAGAAATCTCAAAATCGATTTTTTCGCTGCTGTTCATAAAATCCAAATCGATACGGGGAGCTTCTACCATACCGAAACTGCCGTTGTAGTTAAATGTCGCCTTCCCTTCAAAACCACGTTTGGTCTTGATCACAATCACTCCGTTGGCTGCACGTGCTCCGTAGATGGCCGACGCAGCAGCATCCTTCAATACCGTAATCGATTCAATATCCGTTGGAGCGATATTACCGATCCCATGATCCAGTATCGATTCCTGAATATTACCGGCATTTACCACATTAATCGAAGCAACTCCTCCTTGCAAAGGCAAACCATCCACCACCCACAACGGTTCTTTGTTACCTGAGATCGAATTGTCACCCCGAATCCGGATATTGGCCCGGGTTCCGGGAGCTCCACTGGTTGTATAAGAGTACAAACCGGCCACTTTACCTTCCAAAATCTGATCGATACTTTTGAAAGAATTGTTTTCAATCTCTTTAGCGGTAATCACAGTAACAGATCCGGTCACCCGGTCGCGACGGATATCCTGATACCCGGTTACCACAACCTCATCCAGGTTACTACTCTCTTCCGTCATCTTTACATTGATTTCCGATTTATTAGCCACTGCAATTTCTTGAGTCTTCATGCCGATAAAAGAAAAAATCAGAACGGCATCGGAAGTTGCAATCGGTAACGAATAAACTCCGGAAGAATTTGTAGAAGTCCCTACAGCTGTACCTTTAATCTGAATGGTCACTCCCGGCAGAGGATTATCCCGGTAATCCGTTACCTTCCCGGAAATGATTTTCGCCTTTATAGTCTGCGGAAGAATTTCCTGTTTTTTGACAATGATCACTTTTCCATCACAATCATAAGTCAAAGCTTTTCCGGAAAAAACTTTGTTCAGCACATCGCTCACCTTTTCATTCTGCGCTTGTACACTGACATTAGCCAGGCCATCCAATTGTTCTGCATTATACAGAAAACGCAAACCTGTTTGTTCTTTTATCTGATTGAACAGTTCATATAAACTGACATTTTTCAGATTCAACGTCACTTGTTGCTTTTGTGCCAGACTATTTCCGAAACTTGTACCTACCAGACATACTGTAAAAATAAAGTACAATTTCATGACTATCCAACATTTTTGATGAGTCTTGTCAAATAAATGACATAAATGAAATTTTTTTTTCATACATTTGTAAATTATAAGTAACACTTAGGATAAATGCTGGGGAGCTTTATCCGTTATTAAACACAGCCGGGATTTCGCAGATCCCGGTTTTATTTTTCACACACAATCAGGGTACGTCCGTTGACTTGGAAACGAACATCCGAACTCTTCTCCAAATAGGCTAATATTTCCCGGATATCGGAGTAGCGTTTCATGTCCCCGTAAAAACGTAAATCTTTCAACCTTTCATTTTGAAAAAATACATTCACATCATACCAACGTTCAATTTTTTCCATAATAGATTCCAAACGTTCGTTAACAAACACCATGTCTTTATTTTTCCAGGCGATATAGGGATATACATCGACATCCAGGACTTCTGTCTTTCCATTTCCGGTATTTGCAATACCCAACTGTTCCGGTTGCAGAACGATTTCTTTGCATCCGGCATTTGCCCGGAAACCGATACTTCCTTTCACCAATACCGCTTCAATACGATCGGTATGGTAGGTGTTCAGATTAAATTCCGTTCCGTAAACCTGGAGCTGATATTCTCCGGACTTTACAATAAAAGGTTTTTGGCAATCTTTAGCTACCTGGAAATAAGCTTCTCCCTTTAATCTGACCTCCCGGATAGTTTCACTGAAATTTACCGGAAATTCGAATTCGGTATCTGCATTCAACCACACTTTCGATCCGTCGCACAAAGTCACGAAATATTCCCCGCTCCTGGGAACGATCACTTTATTATATATGATTTCTTCCGATTGCAAATCCGTTCTCTGATAACGAATCTCTCCGGATGAGTCCACCTCTACGATCATCCCATTCTGTTCTGTGATCTGCTCATGACTTTCCGCAAGATCGATCTGTTTACCTGAGGAGAGTACCAATACTGCCCGGGGAGTTATCGGTTCGATTTTAGCGAATACTTCTGCCGGGATTTCCGTATTTTTATCTACATGCCGGAAACCCCACCAGCCGGCGAAGAGAAGTATAACAACCGAAGCTGCAATGGTCAGGTAACGTTTCCAAGATAAGCCGGGTTTTCTATTCCATACTGCTTTCAGTCTTCGTTCTGCATCAGAGGAATCGAGTTTCCATTCTTTCAGGCTCCATTGCCAAAACAACATATCCGCACTGATCCGGCGGTACTGCTGCCGG
>ENA-ORTT01001465-ORTT01001465.1-human-gut-metagenome-genome-assembly--contig:-NODE-1465-length-23419-cov-14.121512_pt1 | contig 23419 bp, 19 predicted proteins | sample MGYA00242074_ERZ509197 | MGnify/ENA primary metagenome ERZ509197 (study PRJEB26280, sample SAMEA2338789) | human gut metagenome | biome: human gut; feature: human-associated habitat; material: faeces...
AAGCGGCTGATCGACGAGAAGATGAAGCAGCTTCCCATAAAGCAGTATGGGGCATACTTCCGTAAAATGGCGATAGACGGGTATATTCTTGTCGTTGACCGAAGCGACACAAAAGCATATATCCGGGAACTGCAAGCGGTGAGCCGGAACATCAACCAAATTGCAAAACGCGCCAATGCGACGGGGACGGTTTACAGGCAGGATATAGAGGACATTAAAAAGGCGGTGGACGAGATATGGCGGTTACAAAGACGCACCCTATTAAATCAACCTTAAAGGCTGCGATAGACTATATCTTAAATCCCGAAAAGACAGACGGGAAGCTGCTTGCGTCCTCTTTCGGCTGCGGGCTGGAAACCGCCGATATTGAGTTTGCATGGACGCGGGAAGCTGCCGGAGATCGCGGCACACATTTAGGGCGGCACTTGATACAATCCTTTGCGGTGGGAGAAACCACACCGGAAGAAGCGCACAAAATCGGCATGGAACTTGCCGGGGCGGTATTAGGCGGCAAGTATGAGTTTGTTTTGACAACTCACGTCGATAAAGACCATCTGCATAATCACTTGATTTTCAACGCGGTTAGCTTCGTTGACTACAAAAAGTACCATTCCAACAAGCAAAGCTATCACTTTATCCGGCGCACCAGCGACAGGATATGTAAAGAGCATGGGCTATCCGTCGTCGTACCGGGACAGGACAAGGGAAAAAGCTATGCAGAATACACCGCCGAAAAGCAAGGGACAAGCTACAAAGCAAAGCTGAAAACGGCGATAGATACTCTCATTCCCCAAGTGAAAGATTTTGACGAACTGCTGCGCCGCTTGCAGGAAATGGGGTATGAAATCAAACAGGGCAAATACATTTCCTTTCGCGCTGCCGGACAGGAACGGTTTACCCGCACAAAGACGCTCGGCGCGGCCTATACGGAAGAAGCGATAAAGGAGCGTATCAAGGGCGTGTATGTTGCCAAAACAAAAACGCTGCGGGAAGATAAGAAAATCCGGCTTGTCGTCGATCTTGAAAACAGTATCAAAGCCCAACAGTCGGCGGGCTATGAACGGTGGGCAAAAATCCATAATCTGAAACAGGCTGCTAAAAGCATGAACTTCCTAACCGAAAACAAGATTGAGTATTATAGCGAACTTGAAAGCAAGATAGCCGATATTATGACCGCTCATGACGCGGCGGCAAAGGCGGTTAAGGAAGTGGAACAGCGTATGTCTGATTTGTCGCTGCTTATCAAGCACACCACCACATACCGACAGTTAAAACCGATTTACGATGAATACCGAAAATCGCCGGACAAGGAAAAGTATCTGCGGGGGCATGAAAGCGAAATTATCCTGTTTGAAGCTGCGGCAAGGGCATTAAAGGAAATGCAGATAAAGAAGCTGCCCGATCTCGCCGCGCTGCGCAAGGAGTATAGAAGCTTAAACGACAGGAAAACCAAATTGTATGAAGATTATCGGCAAGCCAAGAAGCAAATGCAGGAATACGGCGTTGTCAAAAAGAACGTCGATAGTATTCTTTACCCGTCCCAAAGCAGGGCGCGGGAGCAGGAGCGATAAGGCGCAAAACATGGGGTGGCAAGTGGAATGTTAAGGGCTGAAAACGCCTGTGTTTCTGCGGCTTCCAGCGCATGAAAACGACATAGACGATAAAGTATATTCAAACCCGCAAAAACGGCTTTCTAATTGTCCACGCAAGGACAAAAAAAGAACAGGGGCGCGGTGCCGGAAATCGGCAACCGCGCCCCTGTTCTCTATGGGCTATTCCTCGTCGGTCAAGATAAACTCCCTTTCGGAAAACTCGCTGTCCGTCATGGCTTGCAGCTTGTTCACCGCTGCGGCGGCAAGCTGGCGCATATCCTCGTCCATGTAGGGCATGGCGGCAAGGATATTTTCAAGCGTTGTTTCCCGGCTGTCCTCGGCGTAGATCGCAACAATGTTTTCTTCCTCAATGGTAAAGCGGGTATTCATGCTATCAAACCTCCAAATCCTTTTTATGCTCTTTCTGTTTATCTTTCGGCTGCTGCGCCGCCTGTTTCTTGTATTCGTCCAGCTTCTTCAAAATGGACGGTTTTTTCTGCGGCTGTTCCCGTTTCTCGGCTTTTACCGCTTTTGCAAGGTCGGTAACGGAAATCGCTTCCCCCGCCTTTGCCCGCTGCTCAAAATCTGCAACGGTGGGCGTTTGCGGCGTATTGTTGATAAGCCCGTCAAAATTGTTGTCGTTCTGCTCTATGGTGTCCTCGACGTGCTTTAAGGGATTATCCCGCTGCGGCTGCTCGGCGGCTATGGCATAAGCCTGTGTGCCATTCCCCATAATGAGATACTTCCCGTCCTCCGACGCATGGTGAAAACCAAATCCCGCCGCTTCGATCTGTTCACGGCTCATATCGGTAATATGAAAATTGCCCCTCGGCGTTCTAACGGTTTCACCCGTCAAAAGGCTGTCGGGGGTCGCTTCCGGCTGCTGCTTTTCAAGCTGCCCGTCCTTGTAGGAATATCCTTGCGCCGCGATTGCTTCAAGGGTCTTGCCCGTAACGTCGCCATAAATCCGCTTGTCTGCGTCAACCAGCATTTGCAAAGTGTCTTGTACGGTGTCGGACAAGGCTTGCTGCTGTTCGGGCGGCAGCTTGTCAAATACGGGGGTCTGCTGCTCCTGCAAAAACTCCGGCACTTGCTGAAAACCGATACTGTCTACATAGTGGGCGGTGTCCTCGTCGTTCTGATGAAGCACAACAATGTCGGAAACGGAAAGGCTATGCCCCTTAAAGTCGGCGGGGTGGTCGATATTAAACCTTTCCCAAATGTCGCCCAGCGTCATATCCTTTGTAAGCGGTGCAGTATAGACGAGTTCATAATTTACCCGGTCAATGGTAAGTCCAGCCGCTTGCAGACGGTCATAAGGCTCAAAGCGCAAGTCCCTTGTTTCGTCCCCGCGCTTTAACTGATAAATGGAAAAGGTATCGCCCTGCTCCTGCTCGGCTTGCCGCTGCTGCTGCAACTCGGTAAAATGCCCCTCAATCTCGGTAATGAGTTCCTTTGCGGTGGTCTGTATTGTTTCAAGGGACGCTTTTAACTCGGTCATTTCCTTGCCGCTGCTCCAACCAGCCACATAGCCGAAAGAGTAATCGGAAGTATCAAGGCCGAAATGCTGGCAAACCGTATAAGCGACGCTTTCCGCTTCTACCTCGCAGGTATGGCGGTCAACGCGGTTTTGCTGCTCCGGCGGGGCGTTTAAGTCTACGTCGTGCAGCTTCGCATGGGCGATTTCGTGAATGGCGGTCTTTACCGCCTGTAATTCACTCACGCCCTCTTTGATTGCAATACGCTTGTCGGTCAAACTGAAATACCCATTTGCGCCGTTTGTGATCTGCTCAAATGCAATCGGGACGGGGGACGCTTTTTCAAGGGCGGCGAAAAAATCCTCGTACTGCTCCACATCGGCAAGCAGCGGTTTAACGGAAAGGTCGGGAAACTCCTTGCCCTCGGTCTGCGAAATATCAAAGACGGTTATAACCTTAAAGGCGGGGACGGTGATTTCCTTTTCTTCCTTTACCACTTTTCCCTCGCGGTCAAGCATGGGCTTTCTCGTTTCGGGGTCGATTTTATCAACCAGCTTTTTCACCTTGTAGGGCGCGGGGGCAAAGATTTTAATGCCTTTCTCGCCTTTCTTTACATGGCGGTCAAACTCCTTTTCCCATTGACGGAAGCCCATTACCAAATTGCCGCCCTGCATAGCAATTAGGATAGTGTTATTCAAACTATAATCATGGAACTTTGACATAGCGGTTAGAAACTCTTTGTAGCGGTCGCTGTCAAAAATCGCCTGTACGCCCTGTTCCAAACGCGCGGTGATCTCCTTTACCTTTTCGGCGGGCTTTTCGGAAGTAAGGATAATGGGGACGACGGGGCGGGGCTGCTGCGGCTCTGCGGCCTGTGCGTCTGCTTGCTGCGTTTCGGCTGCGTCCATATAGGCTTTGTCCTGTTCGCCGCGCTCCGGCTGCGGGTAACTCATAATGCGGTATTCTTCCGGCACTTCGCGCCCCTCAAACTGCCGTTCCCACTCGTCGCCGCTTTCCACGATATAGCCGTACTCGGTAAACGCGCCTTTTTCCTGCGCGGCAGCGTTCCTGCCAAAAGTAGAAAGGTCAATGCCGCCTTTCCATTCTTCGGGCATTTGTACCATGCCGGATTGATTTAAGTAATAGTCGCCCAAATCGTGGTAGTTATGTACTTCGGGGATATGGACGTAAAAATCCACGTTGTAGGTGAAGTCAATTACCTGTCCAATATTTGCAAGCCCGTTTTTCTGCTGCAAAGCTGCGTTCAGCTTGCCAACCTCGGCGGGGTCAAGCTGTTCGAGCCGCGCCGCAAGAAAATTGAGTTCGTCCACGTCGGCGGCGCATACCATTTCATAAGGCAAGGCAATATGTTTCTCCGGGTCGTCGGAATAGCCGCGAATGGAAAAATCCTGCGGGTTGTCGGCGGTAATGCCGACGTTCCGCATAGCTTCGTGCAACTGCTCCTTTGTGGCGGGCATATCCAACCAATAGCCGCCGGGGTCGCCCGCGTCAAAGCGGCTGCGGTTGCCTATCATAATAGAAAACTGTTCGCTCATGTGTTCACGCTCCTTTTCCTGCCCGGTATTTTCGGGGATAGCTGCCGCCTGTTGCTGCTGCGGGGGTTCTTCGCCCTCTATGGTGTAGTCCGGCATGAGCATACCGTTTACTTTGAAATAGTCGGCGTACTCCTGCGGGATAGGCGGGGAGATTTCCGTAAACAAGCGGTCATACGCTTTGATACGCCCATTCAGATACTTTTCCATAGCTGCCTTGTCGGTGAAAACCTTTCTATCTTGTCCGGCAATCTTCGCTTGGGTTCTGCTTGGGCTGTTGGTGCGCACGCTCCATGTAAGCGTCCATGAATACGGGATAGATTTCTGCGCTTCTTTGTCGTAGCGGGTATTCTCGTAAATGTAGTAATTCATCTGATATACCCGGTTGCTGCGAATATGGCGGTTATGCTCGGTGGTCTGCCACTCGTTAGCGGTGTGCTGGACGTGCGGCGTTCTCACATATTCAAGTGTTTTATCCAGCAAAAGCGTTCTTCCCGCCTGTTCTTCCCATGCGGCGGCGCGTTCTTTAAGGTCGTCAAAAATCGCCTGTTCTGCCGCCGCGCTTTCGCTGCGCATGGAAAGTAGCTGCGCAATCGGCAAGGAAGCATAAGGGGCAATCTCCCTGTCCTTTGCTTCAAAATATATCCGGCGTTCTATCCGCATGGTTTCGGCGGCTTCTAATTTGTCATGGTCGTATGAGGAATACGGCATATTCTTTCATCACGTCCTTTCTCGGTCATATAAGGGTTTGGGACTATCCCAACAAGCAAAATGCCCGCGCTCTCTATGGGAAGCGCGGGCATTTCTCGCAAACGGGTACTCGTTTGCTGTGCTTGCTATGTAGTTGTTTTTATCCGTAAACGCCTGTTTCTCTCGCTTTGGGCTTTCTGTCTGCGGCGTATCTTTGCCGCGCAATCGGGGCAGTATTTCGCCCGGTTGCTGCCCGCCGCAAACGTGCTGCCGCATACCGCGCAACGCTTCAAATCGGTTTCCCCGCTGCGGGTGATCTGTTCGCAAAGCTGCCTGTCGGCGGGTAATACCGCTTCGCGGAAATAGCGGCATAGCAGCGAATAGCTGATACTCTGCACACAAACGCAAGTTTCCCCGTCGTCCAGCAGCAGACAATTCCCGCAATCGTTGTTTGCACAAGCGGCGCGGGTCATTTTCTTTACGGCGCGGTATTGCTTTTCATCAAGCCTTATCATTTTCGGTTCTGCTCGACGCGGAAGTTTACATACTTGCCGCCTGTGTCGGCAAGCAGCACAACTCCGTCAAAGGTCTTTCCCGTCTTGGTCGAGTACATACCTTTGATTTTTACCTTTCCGTCTTTCAAAAGGGCGGCGGCAATCGCCTTTGTGAAAGCCTTTTTGCGCTGCTCAAAAAAGCGGTCATTCTTCCACATCACAAAGCTGCAAGCCCTGTCGGAGCAGTAAAAGTTTTTCTTGCCCTCGTAAACCGCCGCGCCGCAACGGGGGCAAGTGCCGATTGCTTCCCGCTGCGGGGTAAACAGCTTCGCTTTATCCTCGGAAATCGCGGAATAGGTCTTGACAAGCCCCGCTGTCATTTCCTCAATCCCGCGCATGAAGTCGGCGGGGCTGTCGCTGCCCTTTGCAATCCCGGTAAGGCGCGTTTCCCATTCTGCCGTAAGCTGCGGGGACGTAAGGCTGTCGGGCAGAATAGCGACATGGTTATACCTGTCCTTTGTGGGGATTAGCTTTTTGCCCTTGCGCTCGGCAAAGCCCGCGCTAATGAGTTTTTCAATGATACCCGCCCGCGTCGCGGTGGTGCCTAACCCTTTGCGCTCCGCGTCCTCCGGCGTGTCCTCCTTTCCCGCACTCTCCATAGCCGAAAGTAACGTATCTTCGGTAAATGCCTTTGGGGGCTGCGTGTAACGTTCGGAGATCTCCGCTGCCGGATTGTCAAAGGTCTGCCCCTCGGCAAGCGGGGGTAAAACCGCTTCCGGCTCTGCGTCCTCGTCCTGTTCCCCGGACGCGGCGCGGGATAGTCTTTCAATCTCGCGCCAACCCTCGCAAAGCGTCGTCCTGCCCTTTGCGGTAAAGGTATAGCCGCCGCAAGTGAAAACCGCCGTAACCGCTTCATACTCATAGGGCGCGGCAACGGCGCAAAGCAGTTTTGCGCACACAAGGGTCATTAGCTTTTTCTCACTTTCGGCAAGGGAAGAAAAGCCCGTTTTCACAAACTCCGCTGTCGGCAAAATGGCGTGATGGTCGGTTACTTTGCTGTTGTCGCAAATCCTCGCAAGGTCGGCTTGCAGCTTCACGCCCTGCATAAAGGGGAGAGCAGCGCAAAGGCCGGTGATAAGTTCCTTTGTGCTGCCCTCCATATCGGAAGTGATATATTTGCTGTCGGTGCGGGGATAGGTCAAAAGCCGTTTTTCATAAAGGGCTTGCGCATAGTCAAGGGTCTGTTTCGCCGTAAACCCATACAAACGGTTTGCTTCCCGCTGCAAGGCGGTGAGGTCAAACAGTTTCGGCGGGGCTGCGGTCTTTTTCTCTTTTTTAAGGGAAGTACAAACGGCCTGCGATTTCTCGCAAGCCGCTTTCATCTGCCGCGCCGCCGCTTCGTCGTCCTGCCTTTCGGAAAGGGCGGCAACGCCGCCAACGTCCAGCCGGACGACATGATATTTCTCTTTCTTAAAGCTGCTGATTGCATAGTCGCGGTTTACCAGCATAGCAAGGGTGGGCGTTTGCACTCTGCCGACATTCAATGTTTTATGGTAGAGGATAGAGAAAAGGCGGGTCGCGTTAATGCCAATGAGCCAATCGGCCTTTGCTCTGCAAAGCGCGGATTGATAGAGGTTGTCATAGCCGCGCCCGTCTTTGAGATTTGAAAAGCCCTCGCGGATTGCACTTGCTTCCATGCTGCTAATCCAAAGGCGGGAAAAGGGCTTTTTGCAATTCGCCTGTTCATAGACAAAGCGGAAAATGAGTTCCCCCTCGCGCCCGCTGTCGCAAGCATTGATAATCTCGGTAACGTCGCTGCGGTGCATAAGGTCTTTGAGAATGGAAAACTGCTGCTCCTTGCCGCTGGCAACAATAAACTGCCACTCCTGCGGGACAATGGGAAGATCGTCGTACTTCCATTTACGGAATTGTTCATTGTAGGTCGCCGCGTCTGCAAGGCTAATCAAATGCCCGATACACCACGACACAAGGTAGCCGCCGCCCTCAAAATATCCGCTGCGCTTTTCATTCGCGCCCATAACGGCGGCAATCGCCGCCCCGACGCTCGGTTTTTCTGCAATTACAAGTTTCATAGATTATCGTCCTCCTGCTCGGTCTGTTCGGTTTCGACTACTTCCGTTTCCTCGTCGTCCTCGTCAAAATCAAGGTCGTCAAGGCTGCTGCTGCCTTTCGCCGCGTCCTTTTTGGGCTTCAAAATCTTAAAGTAGTAGAACGCGCCGCCGCCCGCTGCGGCAACAAGCAGCACGACAAGCAGAATACCCATGCCGCCGCCTTTTTCTTCTTCCGGCGGCTGCTCGGTTTCTTCCGGCTCCGGCTCGGCTTCCACACCCGCGCACTCGCTCATGTTGACGCTGCAAACCGGGCAAGCGGTGTTGACGCTTCCGGCAACGCATTTATCGGTGCAGCTACAAACGGGGGCTTCGGTCTGCCCGTCCTCCATAAGGGCGGTTAAATCCGCTTCGTCCACTTGGTTAAGGAAATGGACGGTATTTTCCCCGTCCTCGGCGCGGTCAATGATGATGTAAAAATAGTTGCCACTTTTGGTAACGACGGTGATAAACTGCTTGTCGCCGGACGCTTCACCCGTTATATCGTCCACAAGGGACATATTCCCGTCCGGGGTAAGGGGCTGCGGCTCATAGCCGCCCGTCGTTTCTTCCGGCTCGGTTTCCGGCGCGGGGGTTTCCTCGGTTACGGGGGTAGGCGTGTCGTCGCTTTCATCGCCACCGCCCGCATAAGCGGTAACAGAAAAGCCGCACATGATAACCAGTGCGGCAAGCAATACGGTAAACTTTCGGATTATCTTTTTATTCTTCATTGTCGTTGTCCTCCTGTTCGGCGGGGTAAGTGGCTTCCGGCTGCGGCAAGGTGATTTCGCCGCTGGCGTAAGCGGAGAGGAACGCGGCAAGCTGCGTCCCGTCAAGGTGTACCGCCTTTACCATTTGCACGATCTGCGCGTTTTCTTCCTCGACTTTCTGCGCTTCAAGGTCTTTCAGCTTCTTTTGCTGTTCAAGGATTTTTGCCCTCGTTTTCTCAATATCCCTTTCGATACGGTCAAGTTTCGTGTTCGCCATAGTCATTTACTCCTTTCCAAACTGTTCTTTCCATGAATAGCTGCGCCCCAATCCCTTAACGGTTTTAAGATAGGGCATAGCGTTTTCTTCCAAAGTCGCCGCCCGGTTAAATAGATCGGGATAGTGTTCTTTGAGATATAAAATCTCTTGTTTCTTCATGCTCGGACAAAAGAAACAGGACGATTTACCCGGCTGCGGCAATCCTGCCGCTTTGATTTCCCGGATACAATCGTCCCTGTTCCAGCCCCATTCTTCAATGAGGGGGTAGCGGTTATGATATTTTTTGTCGGCTTCGTTGTACTTGCGGGAATGTTCATACCGTTTCACTTCTCCCGCGTCATAGCCGATATAGCGGTTGACTTTCTCGCCGCGCTGCCATACTTCGCGGCAAGGCGCATAGTGGTTGCAAAACTTTTCCTGCGGTGCGATTTTGTGTTTCTGCGAACAACGCTTATGCCCGTAGGCAATCGACGGGAGCGTATGAGAGCGCAAGCACTCGGTTTCAAGAGATAGGCGGTTGCCGTAGCGGTCAACATACTGCACAACGGTAATCTGCGGCATACCGTGTTCCGCAAGCCATTGATTGATTATCTCGATAAATTGATAGGTATGCGGGTGTTCCGCGCCCGTATCGGCAAAGGTGATAAGGTCAATCGGGATTTTGTGCTTGTATAGGCCAATAAGTAAGGCGGCACTATTCGTGCCGCCGCCAAAAGATACAATATTCATTTTTCAACTCCTTTTAATTGTAATTTAACCGCCCGTAGGCGTAAAAGTGGGATTGCCAATAGCTGGTGTCCAGCTTTGAATACTGGATAGGGTCGCCACAATGCAGCATGACGGGGCTTCCGTCCCCGTCCTCGCCCACATAAATCCCCACATGGGAAACGCCGGGGGTGTCGTATGTACCCGTAAAGAACACCAAATCCCCCGGCTGCGGGTTAGAAACAGGGGTTGAGATGTTGTAAAGCCCTTGCGCCCCAAGTCTGCCCGTATTGTATAGGCCGCTGTTCGTCAACACATAACTCACAAAGCCGCTGCAATCAAAAGAGGTTTCCGGGGTGCTGCCGCCCCACACATAGGGAAAACCGACGTATTTATCTGCTTCCTCCATGAGCCGCGCAAACTTTTCATCGGAACCCAGCAGCGCGGCGGGTACTTCATAATCGGCGGGCGGGTTTTCATAGTATTTAGACACATAGCCGGATTGCGGGAAAAGGTCGGGTCTGTTTCCCAGCGACGACATATACATAGCGTACATGGATAGCTGTTCTTCGCCCATGATGTAAACGGGGACATGGGAGAGGTTGAAGTTTTCCAAATCCACATGAAGAATGTAATAGTTATAGGGGACTTCAACCGTATAGGGGTTGCCCTCGCTGTCCGTCCTTGTTTCGGTGCGGTAGCGTACCTGTACTTCTTCCTCGACCGTCAAGATATACTGTTTCTCAAAGAGCATTTCAAGGGTGCTTTGCACTTCATCGAGTGTAAACACGCCCTCATGCCACGCGGAAAGGATAGAAATTAGCACATAGGGGTCATGCTCGATCTCGTCCGCGTTTACCCGGTATTCGTCATAGCCGGGGTATTCGCTTTCGATATTGTCCAGCATATCTTGTAACTCGGCTTCCATAGCGGCATACGCGCTTTCCGCGCCCGTTATATCCGCGTCCTCGGAGAGATAGGACGACGCAATCAAGCCGCTGCCGCTGTTGCCGCCAAAGAGGGAGCAAGAGGACAGCCCGCCGAAAAGCAGCAGCACGATAAAGGCAATCCCGCCCACAATCAAGCAGCCTTTCCAATGCCGGACAACAAAGAACGTCGCCCGTTTGGTTTCCTGCGCGGTTTTCTTCGCCGCCTTTGCGGTGGCTTCAGCGGTTTTTTTCGCTTTGCCGCCCGCTTTCAGCGTTTTTGCATACTGCTTTTTAATGCGCTGCTTCTGCCAAAAACGGGAAATGGGGTTGGAGTGCGCAAGCGCGGGGTTATCGTGCAACGCCTTTTGATAGAGAAAATCTGCGTTTGCCTTTACCGCTTGTTTTTCCGCTGCCGCCGCTGCCCGGTAGGGTTTCAGCTTATGGCGGCGTATGCCGCCCTTAACTGCCCGCGCCGCCATGCCGCCCGCTTTCTCTCCGGCAAGTTCTACCCGGTGCCCGCTTTCCACACCGACGTTTTCTTTCTCTACCTCGTAGATTTTCCCATGTACGGTACTGTTTAACTCCTGTGCCGGACGGGATAAGGGGTTATGCCGCAACTTGCCGTTTGGGGGCTTATCCGTCTTTTCAAAGGAAAGGCGCGTCTTTGCCTTGCCTTTCGCTTCGTCAAAAACGCGCTCTTTCTTGATTTTGGTCTGCTTGGGGATAGCCGCCCGCGCTGCGTCTAAACAGTCTGCCGCCTTATCCGATTTCTTGATCGCTTTTTGAAGTTCCGGCGTTGCCCGTTCCGCTTCGGAAAACTGCAAGCGGGAAGAATGGGTTTTAGGCTGCGTCGCGTCAAGGGCTTTTTTCTCCGCGCCTTTTGCTGCGTGTCGCTCAATCTCTGCGCCGATATGCTGCACAACCTTTTCCGCTGCCACCCCTGCGGGGGCTGAATAGTTTTCTTCCTGCGGCCTTTCGCTGATACTGGACGTTTCGCCCGTCGTGAGGTTTTCCGCAACCGCACCGTCGCGGGTCATTTTTTGCGTTACCTTGTCGGGGGCTTTCAGTTCCTTGCTCAATCTTCATCACCTCCAATCCGCTGTTTTGCAAGTTCGCAATAGTCGGGGTTTAACTCAATGCCGATATAGCGGCGGTTAAGCCGTTTTGCTACCATGCCCGTCGTGCCGCTGCCGAAAAAGGGGTCAAGGACAATCCCGCCGATGGGACAGCCCGCCAAAATGCACGTTTCCGCAAGTTTCGGCGGGAACGCTGCGAAATGCCCGCCATGATAGCCGACATTGTTAATCTGCCAAACGTTGCGGCGGCTGCGGACGGGAGAAATCAACTCGTCGGCGTATGCGCCCTTTTCGCGGGGGCGGTTGATTTTCTGCGGTTGGTTTTGCCCCGGAACAGTAACGTTATACTTATTTCCTTTGCTAACTCCGCTTTTCAGCCGCCCCGCCGTTGTGGGGGCTATCGGCTCGGCTACTGCTTGCCAATCGTAATAATACTTCTTTGACTTGGTAAGCAGAAACACATATTCATAGCAGCGGGTCGGCCTGTCCCGCGTGCTTTCCGGCATGGGGTTTGTTTTGTGCCAAATGATAGAACTGCGCAAATACCAACCGTCGCCCCGCAAGGCGAGGGCTACAAGCCACGGAATACCAATTAAATCTTTGGGCTTGCAGCCGGGGGCGCGGTGGTTAAACGCCACTTGCTGCCCGTTCCTGCCTTTGGGGTATTTGGGGTCTTGGTGGTCGGCTTTGCTGCCTGTGCCGCAATAAGTGTCCGCGATATTCAGCCAACAAGTACCCTCCGGCGTAAGCACCCGCTTTACCTCATGGAATACCGCCGTAATACGGGAAACATATTCCTCCGGCGTTGCTTCCCGTCCGATCTGCCCGTCTGCGCCGTAGTCCCGCAAGGCATAGTAGGGTGGGGACGTTACGCAACAATCAACTGCATTTTCCGGCAAGGTTTGAAGCACCTGCAAGCTGTCGCCGCAATAGATTTTGTCCATTTCTATCCTCATGCCGACACCTCGCCGGGTTTGGTCGTCATTACACGATAGAGTTCCGTATCTTGCGGGAAACGGTCAATAAAGGGCAAAATCACGTTGCCATAGAAGATAAGCCCCTCGCCCGCGTCGGAATGGGTTACATAGGTCATTTGCTGCTGCGAAATGTTAAGCTGCTTTGCAAGGATTTCCCTGTCGCCCTGGGCTTGGTTGAGCATATACACAAAATCGCTGTTTTCAAAAATGTTCTCCACCTCGCGGGACGATAACAAATCTTTCACGTTTTGGGTGATACCTGTCGGAATACCGCCCCATTTTCTAAAACGCTTCCAAATCTCAACGCTGTACGCTGCGGTCTGTTCCTCTTTGAGCAGCAAATGAAACTCGTCGATATAGTACCGCGTCGCCTTGCCTTCGCTGCGGTTTATGGTAACTCTGTTCCAAACTTGATCTTGGACAATGAGCATACCGAGTTTTCGTAGCTGGGTGCCGAGTTCTTTAATATCAAAGCAGACAAGGCGGTTGTGAATGTCAACGTTTGTTTGGTGGTTAAACACGTTCAAACTGCCATTTACATAGAGTTCCAATGCCGACGCGATACGCTGCGCTTCCTTTTCCGGCTGCTTCTTGATTTCATTGTAGAGGTCGCCCAAAATCGGCATATTCTCCGGCTTCGGGTCTGCAAGGTAGCTGCGGTACACGCTGATAACGGCGCGGTCAATCAAAGTCTTTTCAACCGCTTCCAGCCCGTTTTTGCCGCCCATAATCAACTCGCAAAAGGAAAGGATAAAATCGCTCTTTAAGGCTATGGGCGTGTCGCCCTCGCTGTAATTGAGGTTTATATCCATCGGGTTAATGTACTGCGTGCTGTTCTGCGAAACCTTGATAACCTGCCCTTTCAGCCGTTCCACAAGGGGGTAATATTCCGCTTCCGGGTCGCAAATGATAATATCGTCTGCGGTAATGAGAAAAGCGTTGGTGATCTCGCGCTTTGCCGAAAAACTCTTGCCGCTGCCGGGTGTGCCGAGTATCAAGCCGTTAGGGTTCTTCAGCCTTTTCCTGTCGCACAAAATCATGTTATTCGATAATGCGTTTAAGCCGTAATACAACGCTTCGCCGCTTTGGAACAGCTCTTGTACCGTAAAGGGGACGAAAATGGCGGTGCTGGAAGTCGTCAAGCCCCGCTGGATTTGGATTAGGTTTTCGCCCAATGGGATAGAGGACATAAGCCCCTGTTCCTGCCGGTAGTCAAGGCGGGTGAGCATACAGTTGTATTTCTGTGCGATACTTGCGGCCTGAAATACGTCGTTGTCCAATTTCTGCTTTGTGTCTGCCACATTCAAAACTAACAGCGTAAGCAAAAACATTCGCTCGTTCCGGCTCTGCAAATCCCGCAAAAGGTTTTTCGCTTCGCCGCCGTAGGTGGCAAGGTCGGACGGAATTATATCCATATCGTAGCCGCTGCGGATTGCCTTTTTCTGTTCCTCGATTTTCATACGGTCAAGGTCGGTGATTTTCCGCTTGATCGTCTTGATCGCTTCGTTGTGGTCGATACTCTGAATGTGCAGATTGACGACAATCCCGTTTTCCGCTTCCATGAAGTCGGCAAGCATACGGTCTGAAAGTTCCGGCGCGGCAATCTGCAAAAAGGAAACCGCGCCAAACTTCCCGCCCATTTGAAACATTCGCCCGTCGCCAAAACGGAAAGAGGACGGGGCAATAAAGTCTTTGACGGAAAGGCCGCTTACGGGTAGCCATTCCCACGCAAAGTTGAAGCGTTCCCCGTCCGGGTGGAAAAGCCCATGCAGCACTTCAAGCCGCTGCTTCCCGTCCAATACCCGCGCCGCCGCGCCGATCACCTTAAAATGGTTGAGGGTGTCCGTTTCGATACGGGCAAGCCGCGCCCGCGCCGATTTAATATCTTTTGCTTCAATGGTAAAGGTGAGAAACTTTGTCTTGATAAGCCCGTTGTTGCCGCGTTCAAGCTGTGTTTGCAGCATTTCGGTGTATTCGGCTCTGATACTGTCAAAGTCGTCATTCTGTGGGGCAATCGTGATACTGCTCTTGAAATCCTCCTTGTTCGCATGGCGGCTGATTAAGGAAAGCTGCACACTGATAGAAGCGTCAAAAGAGTTATACATATCGCAAAGGGCTTCAAAAATGGCGGTCTTGTCGTCCGGCTGCGCAAGCTGATAGTTAATATCTTCAAACTCAATGCACTTGGAATACCGCCCGTTTGCAAGGCGGCAAATCCCGTCCTTATACATTCGTTCAAACGGTATGCTGTCCTGCGCCGTATGGGGCTTCCCGTCGCCCTTTGACTGCCGGATAAGCGCGTCGATCTGTTTCTTTTCCTGCCGCGTAAGTTTACGCTTTTTGTTTTGGGTCTTTCCCTTTTCCTTTGACAATCGCCCGTACCTCCTTATCTAATCGCTCCTGCCGCGCAAGGGCGGTATAAAAATTGTTGGTCTGATAAGGTCGCTCTTTGGGGCGAAGAAACTTCACTTCCACAAATTGCCGTATAATCACTTCCAGCGGTTGCCCGTTCTTCTCGTACATAGCGAGTAGGAACATGGGCAGCATGGCAAGCACCATGCACAAAGCCGCCGTTGTCGTTCCCGCGCTGTCCTTTGTCAAAAAGAATAGCGGTAGCCCGATAGCCACCGCCGCGCCGAAACAGAGTAATTGTCTTTTGGTAAGGTTGAACATTACCTTGCTCTTGATTTTGGTTAAATCCTTTGGGACGGTTACATACGCCATTTCAAACCTCCTTTCCGGCAAACCGTATGTCGCTTTTGATTTCATTTCCCCATACGTCCCAACCAGGGGTATGCTGCCTTGCAAACAGTTCAATACGCGGTAGGTCGCCCATAAGGGCAAGTATCTTTTCCCGCGTTATATCCGGCTTTTTGCTGTGCTGCTCAACAGGGGAAATAATAAATTGATGTACCTTGTTTGATTGTCGCTTCGGGTGTCCTTTGGTAGCAAGCAAGCAGATTTCCGCATTTCCTCGCGTCCAAAAGCCCAAGCCATAAAACCAAGTGGGCGATTTCCGATTTTGCTTTAACCATACAAAGGCAACGGATTTATAGGTAAATCCCCAAGCCTTGATTAACTGCAACGCTTCTTTAAGCTGCGGGAACGTCGCCCATAGGAATAAAATACAGTCCTTATCCGCAATTTCTTTGACGGGTAAAGCGCAAAGTTCCTCAATACTCATAGTGGGATAGTGCTTTTCCGCTGCGCCCTGTACCTTGCTTCTCGCGTATCTCCAAGGGGGATCGGCGTAAATGATTTTGTATTTCTTCATCTGCACCCCCTTAATGCGCGCTGAATACGGATTTTGCAAGGCTTCCCGTTTTGAAAAGCGTAAAACACAAGAGGACGGTATAGCCCATGCAAGACCAGATCGCGCCGGATATGTCATCGGTTGCTGCGATTGTCTGTATCAAAACCGCATAAATACCGACGCACACAAGAATTAGAAAAGCCTGAAAACCGAGGGCAAGCAAGGATTTTAAGTAGTTCTGTCCCATGCCGCCCCATTCACGATTTACCATTGTCGCAACGGGGATAGGGGCGATACTCGTTACAAGGTATATTTCAATCATGCGCCCGTACACCACCAGCATGATACAGATAGACAACGCTTTCATGGTAAGCCCCACAAAGAGTGATTGAAACCATAGCCCCAAAAGCCCGCCGACGCTCATAGCGTCCAGCTTTGCTTCTATATCGGTGATAACGGTTGCAATATCTATGCTTGTGTCGGATATGATAACGCCCGCGCTGTCGTTGACGACGCTCTGTGTAATGTCAAATACGCCCATGACGATGTTCCAAGTATTTGTTACCAGCAGCACCGCAACAAAGGTTTTGAAAATCCACTTGAAGAAAATCCAAGTGTCGAGATCGTGCAGATTGTTTTTCTCAATTACAAGCTGGATTAGTTCGTAGCACATGACAAAGGTAATGATAACGCCCGCAATCGGCACAATGACGTTTTCCGATAGGCTGCGTATCATATTGAATATGCCCGCGTTCCACCCGGCGGGGGTTGTGCCGACTTGCGTTGCGATTTCTCCAACCTCTGTATTTACGCTGTCGAACAGCCCGGAGAGATTAGAGAGTATTCCGTCTGTCAAAATGCCGCGAAACCAATCTTCAATCATCTGCCATATCAAAAGCTAATCCCTCCTTTCCCGCGCCCTCCCGCGTGAAGCGGGAGAGCGCGGCGGGTAGTGTTAGTTTGTGGCATTATCCAAACAGGCCGGAGAGCAGCGGGACAAGGGTAAGGCCGATAAGGGCAACGCCGCCGCCCGCCATCAACTGTTTGACACCCTGGCTTTTGGAGGCAGGATTGTCGCCCCCATAGCCCTCCATAAGGTTGATGATACCCCAAACGCCGACACCGGCACCGATAGCAGTTACAACAGTGGACAGGGACGTTACAGCAGTGCTAAAAAATTCCATAGGAACCTCCTTATGATGTAAAAAATAGGTTGGTAGAAACAAAAAAGGCCCACACCGTTTGAAAGAGTTCACTGCAAACGGCGTGGGCGGTTAAGCCGCAGAAATTGAGTCGGCTTCTCCCAGGTCATAGACCTCAAATTCATCTTCCGGCTTTACTTTCAGCCGGTGGGCTAAGTACCCCTTGACATCCAGGGTGTACTTCGGGTTGGCATCGGCGGTGTACCGATACATCGGGTGACGGGTCAGGTCATACTTGCGGGAATAGAACGGCCGGACACCCTGCACCTGCAAAATGCAGCGGCTGGAGGGCATAACCGCCAGTTCATCCACGCTTTTAAGTTCTTTCCCCAATTTTTGATAATTTAGACCATAGCTGCGGGAAGTACCCCGCGTGTCGCTGGTGTTATAGGTGTCAATGGTTTCCTTGCCCAGCATGGTGGCTACCATCTTTAAGCTGCTTTCCTCTTTGCCGCCAAGAAACAGCAGCGATGAGCAGCAGCCCGCAATGGTTTCTGCGTTGTCGCGATACATCCCTTTTAACTGGCTGTACGTCTGGAGGACGATATGTGCCGATATGTTCCGGGAACGGATAACGCTGACCAAATGCTCCCAGTTTGGGATCTTCTGGTTGGCAAATTCATCAAACAGGCAGGTCACATGAACCGGCAGCCGCCCATGATAGACAGTCAGCGCACGGTTACACAGGACGTTGAACATCTGAGAGTACATCATGGCTGAGATGAAATTGAACGTGGGGTCGCTGTCGGATACAACCGCAAACAGGGCGATTTTTTCTTCTCCCAGCTTTTCCAGTTCCAATTCGTCGTACTCCATCATTTCGCGAACCGCCTGAATATCAAATGGGGCCAGCCTTGCTCCGCAGGAAATCAAGATTGATTTTAGGGTTTTGCCCGCCGCCATTTTGAATTTCTTATATTGGCGCGCTGCGAAGTGGTTCGGATCGCGTTGCTCCAACTGTTCAAACAGCAGATCCACCGCAGACTTAAAGTTCTCATCATCCTCCCGGCATTCGCAGGCATTGAGCATATCCAGCAGGGTGGTCATATTTTTTTCTTCTTCCGGGGCTTCATAGTAGATGTAGGCGATCAGCGCCTGATACAACAGGGCCTCGGCCTTGCTCCAGAAATCGTCCCCGCCCTTGCTTTCCTTACTCTGCGTGTTCTCCATGATAACCGTCACCAATGAAAGAATGTCGGTTTCACTGTGGAGATAGTGGAAGGGGTTATAGTGCATCGAGCAGCTAAAGTCGATGGTATTCAGGATTTTCAGCTTATAATGACCTTGCTGCACCAGCGCACGGCCTACTTCCTCTACGACGGTTCCTTTCGGATCAGAGCAGACATAGGAGGCGTTCATCTGAAGCAAGTTGGGCTTGATATGGTAGCGGGTTTTTCCGCTGCCGCTGCCCCCGATGACCAGGACGTTGAGGTTGACATTCCGCTTTTCCGGATCGGCAATCTTCCCAAGAGTCAGGCGCTCCGTATCAGTCAACAGGATATTTTGGGAGAAATCGGAGTTGATGAACGGCGCTATATCCTTTTCGTTGCCCCACCGGGCCGTGCCGTATTCCTCTCCATGCCGGTACTTTTTAGCGTTTTTGATTTTTGACCAACCCACCAGACGCAGCAGCACAGCCGCCGCCGCGCCCACCAGCAAATCAAAGGGGTGGAAGCTGGGAAGCGGGTTTTGAAATGCAATTCCCAGCTTTGTAAAGGCTGCCAGCAGCTTATCCAGCACATCGCCGCCGGTGGTCAGCCGATAGGCTTCGCCCAGCTTTGTACAGAGCAACCCGACAAACACATAGGGTAAACTGGCCTTTACGGCTTTTGCCGGGTTGATCTTCGGCAGGTTCATCATCGCGCCACCTCCTGCTGTTTATTGCGGGAGAAGGACTGCGCCATTTTCCGGACAACCTCCTGAAGCTGTGCAAGCTGGCCGCGAACCGAAGGCTTTTCCTGGGACTGGCGTTTTACTACTTTGCCGGAATATTCCGCAAAGGCGGCAGTGAGTGCATCCGCGTCCCGCGATTTGAAAAACACCAGATAGCGGGGTGGCTGGCTGGTAGTATCTTTTTTCAGCGCGAAATCAACGCCATATTTGCGGGCAACGCGCTCAAAGGACTTGATGTTACCGTCTGTGATCTCAATATTGGAAACGCCTGCGCCCTGCCGGACAAGGTGTTTTACACTCTGCTTACCCTTATAGATTTTCGGGTTCTTCTGGCTTTTCTCCATCTCAGCCAGGGCTTTTTCCAGGGCTTTCTTCAAGAGGTTTGCAGTCAGCTTACCCGCCTTGATACTGATTGCCACAGACTTTTGTTCCAATTCTTCCTGCATGGGCTACTCCTCCTTTCCGGCAGGGTGGAAATGGAAAAGAGGATACTAAGGCGGTACCACCAGCCGGTGCAGCAGGAAACGCAGCAGCCGGTGGAGGGTATCAGCGGGCTTCCTCATGGCCCTGGCTCCGGATTTTCAAAATGCCGTCCAGTGTGGTGGCTGTAATGCCAAGCCGCTGCGCCACGGCAATATCATTCTTCACGGCTTCGTCCACCTCGTCGCCGCAGACAATCAGCACATGGCTGCGCCGCAGCAGCTCCCGCGCCATATCAATCCCGTCCTTGTGTTCGGCGGGAATGGTATCGTTAAGAAAATGCGGCAGATAGAGGATGGGGCAGATCGGGGTAAAACCGGCCAGATAGACCTTGCGGCAGTAGACCGCAGCCTGGTCAGTGTCGATAGCCTGCCATGCAGCAGAAATATAAGCAAATGGTTTCTTCACAGGGTCGCTCCTTTCTCCGGCTTTGTGCCGGGTGGCAAACAAACGGCCCCGCGTCAAGAATAAAATGAACGCGCACCGTGCGCGTTCTTGACACAGTGCCGTTCATTTGCTGATGGGTAATCAAGGGCGGGCCGGATAAGACCGGCTCGCCGCCCTCATTTGAGTATGAAAAAACAGTTACCCACTTCCGTACATATCGTGATTGACAAGTGCGGTGTAGTAACTGTTGATAGTGGTAGGTGCATTGTAAAGGGAGGTCAAGAGGTAAGCACGGATATTCCGAACCTTTGTCGTGTTCTCCCGCAGGCTGCTGATAACGTACTCGATGTGACCGGAGTCCAGCTTCAGCAACCTACTTTTCACAACCTCTTTCGGGAAGTCCTCGCCGCCAATGCGAATCATTTTTCGGGTGCTGCATACCGTGTCCACCAGGATTTCCAGAATTTCATCCAGGAGTTCATAGTCGTAGCCGAGATTTTTCCGGAGATGGTCATACTCAATATTCTCTTTCAAAATCTCCCGATAGGCTCGTATCGTATCCATCGTATCAGCCGCCGTAGGCGGTCTATCTTCCGGAGGCTGTGTCGCCGGATAGATAGATGGATCAGTATCGCTCAAATCAGTCTTTTTATTATCAGTATTGATTGTGTCCGATTTTCGGAAGTCAAGAGTTCCGCTTTCGGGAAGTGCAGACTTCCGATTTTCGGAAGTCTTGACTTCCTCTTTCCGGATGAAGTTCTTGACGTAGATTTTTGTGGGGCGGCCCTGGCCCTGCTTCTTGCGTTCGATCAGTCCCACCTTGTCCAACTCGGTGAACAGGGACACCGCCTTGTTATGGCCGCAGCACATCGCGTCCATTGCTTCTTCCAACGTGAAGTAGATAAACACGCGCTCCTGTTCGTCCAGCCAGCCGTTGCGTATGGACAGCCCCATGCGATCCAACATCAGGCCATACAGGATTTTCGCGTCTGCTGTTATGCGCCGGAAGCCGGGGTCGGTAAACAACACCTTCGGAATCCGGTAAAAGGTATATTGCTCTGCCTCGGTTCCGTAAAAGTAATCCAATGCACCCGGCTCGGCCATGTTTTCACCCCCTTTCCTGGGGACAGCTATCCAGAAATGGGTGCAAAAAAGGGACACCGTTCAAAACAGTGTCCCTTTTTTGTGCATTGTGCTTGAAACCCTTGCCCGTTTAGCCGTCTGTCTGCATAATTTTGTTCTTTCCTTATGCGTCATCAGCTAAGGGAGACGGATTGTTCTTTCTCGTTTCAGGATTGTATTTAGGATTCTGGAAGTGCCTGGCGCTGCTGTTCTGCGGTCTTTTGTTTTGCAGCGCATGGGGACTTGGAATGCTCATCTGGGGATTCTGCGCTGGAAAAAAAGTAAAGGATATAAGACTTCCCTTTCTGCCGTTTCTTATTCCGGCAGCAGTGATCCTGCAAATATTTATTCCATCCGGGCTCGTATAAATGAGAAAAAAGGGACTTTTCGCTTTTATGGCTGTGATTTGAGATTTTTCCTTATGGGAAACAGGAGAATCTCTGGGATGAAGAAACGCAGAACAGGAGAAATGGGATGAAGAAGATAAAGAGACAGGGAACAGAAGGAAAGAGGAGAACAGGACTTCAGGCATCCGTTACAGTGGAGGCTTCTATAGTGATGGCGGTGGTACTGTTTACCTGTGCTGCTATTCTGGGAGAGGGCTTTCGGGTGCATGAAAGGACAGCCGGTATGCTGATTCTTATGGATGCAGCAGAGATGGCACAGACAGGTATAGATAGAGAAAGCTCCATAAGAGAGTGTGAGGAGTGGGCAAACAGGGCCCTCCGCTCTTATTACCGCTTAGGGGGAAGTTCTATCAGTATAGAAAAAAAGGGAGAAAATTTGACAGGAGTCTTTACAAATATACAGGGTCAGGAGGAAGGAACAGTGAGTATTAAACGATTTGAACCTCAGAAGTTTCTGAGAATCGTGAGAGCGATCGGTATATAAGGGGTGTTTACTCTGCGACGGTTGCGAATCAGTTCCGTAGCATGATTTTTCCTGTGAGGGAGATTGTCAGCGAAACGGAGGAAAATGCTGATTCTTATGCCAATGAAAAAAGAGCGAAATAATAAAGAGAGGGAAAAATAAAATAACTGCAAAAAGCAGAAAACGATTCTGTCTGCGTGCAGAGCGGGAGGTGGAAATGTGGAGCAGTTGAGGGTAAGCTACCGAAGAGAAATGAACCACAATTACATGATTTTAAGTGATCCTGAGCTTCAGGCAGACAGCTATGTGGGAAAAATGCTTTCAGAAAACAATATTGAGGGGCTCTTAAAATTCCGCCAGAAGCATACGGAGGAAGGGGATGTATACTGCTATGAGATAACTTCAAAGCAGCCTCTGTCAAGGCTTCTGGAAGGAAGACTTATATCCTATGACGAAATTCGGGCCATCCTGCTCTCTGCAGCTGGAATGCTGCGCCATACAGAGGAATATCTTCTGAAAGAAGAGCAGATTCTTCTGGAGCCAGACTATATTTACGTAGAACCGGAGGATTTCGCGGTATTTTTCTGCCTGCTTCCGGGATACAGCCAGAGCTTTCCGGATGCTTTTACACAACTGCTCCAATATATTCTTGAGAAGGTTAACCATCAGGATCACAGGAGTGTTGTCCTGGCCTATGGGCTCTACCATGAGAGCCTCAAAGAAAATTATGGGATGGAAGATCTTCTGAAATATCTGTCAGGAGTTGAGAGAGGAAAAAACAGATGGGAGATGGCCGGGGCTTCAGCGAAAGAAGATAGGAAAGAAGCCTGGGACAAATGGGATGCACCTGAAAACCGGGAACGAATGGATCGAGGAAACAGAGACAGCTCCTGCAGGTCTTTCAGAGATATTCAAAGAGAAGGGGATGGTGAGAGCGGGAATCATGACGGGGCAGAGTGCCAGGGGAAAAGTACAGATACCAGGAGAGAGCATCAGGGAAAGATATGGAAAAAGAACAGGGAGCCTATGTTTGACCAGATTTCCGAAAGAAACGAAAGCAGTGAGGGAAAAAAACGAGAGAATGGATTTTTTCATCCCATTAGGCTGGTTCTCGGTATCCTTTTCCTGGAAGGACTCATCTACCTGTTTAAAGGAATGTCGGGGCTAAAAAACTATGGGGTTTTGCCACTTGTGATTGTATCCCTGCTGTATCTGGTTGGGAGAGTTTTATCTGTTCATTTTAAACAATCGGAGACAGCAGCAGAAGAGACAAGCACAAACCCTTCCCTTTCTCAGAAGCCGTCTGATTTGTTTTTTATGGAACAGGAAAGGGAGAAAAAACCTGACTGGGGCTCACGGGAGAGCGGCAGGGAAGAATGTCCAGAGGCGTGCGGGAGAGAAAAAAGGTCCATACGAAGCAGGAGCCTAAAAGAAACAGAGCCAGAAGGGAAAAAGGAGTTCAAAAGCGGCGGAAAAGAGAGACAGAGGGAGCAGGACGAGTGGAAAATTCTGTTTCAGTCTTTTGACGAAGGCTCTCCGGATATAGAGAGCTCTGGACAGAAGGAAAAACAGTGTGAGAAAGATACACAGCTATTAAATGATTTGGCATCTGCATACGAAGGC